>Ga0070740_10005218_pt1 | contig 12179 bp, 8 predicted proteins | sample Coa_R2_FD_67286 | JGI IMG/M metagenome (GOLD analysis project Ga0070740, IMG submission 67286) | Surface soil microbial communities from Centralia Pennsylvania, which are recovering from an underground coalmine fire - Coalmine... | ecosystem: Environmental > Terrestrial > Soil > Unclassified ...
CGCGCTGTGTTATGCGCTTGGCAACCAGATGCGCGCCAGCGAAGCGCTGGCCGAGCGACGCGGACTCGACCTCGCCAATCTCAGCCAGGTCAACGAGCTGATCATCCGCCGCATGAAGACGGGCGTGCTGCTGGTGGACGATGCCAACCACATCCACCAGATCAACGAGTCGGCGTGGCTGTTGCTGGGCAATCCTTCGAGCGACCGCCGCGACCTTGGCGAAGTCGCACCGGAACTTTCGCGCCGTCTGTACCACTGGCGCACCACGCACAAGGCCGATTCCACTGCGATCGCGCTGGCCGAGGGCGTGCCGGAAGTGGTGCCGCGCTTCACGCGTCTCGCGGCCAACGACGATTCGCACGTGTTGATCTTCCTCGACGACACCTCGCTGGTATCGCGCCGTGCCGAGCAATTGACGCTGACGACGCTCGGCAGATTATCCGCATCGATCGCGCACGAGATCCGCAATCCGCTGGCGGCGATCCGCTACTCCGCGCAACTGCTGGCCGAGTCGAAAGTCATTCCGGATACCGACCAGCGCATGATCGAGATCATCAACAACCACTGCGGGCGCTTGAACGAGATCATCGAGAACATTCTGCAACTCTCGCGGCGCGAACGTTCGCGGCCTGAAGCTCTGGACTTGAACGCGTGGGTGTTGACCTTCGTCGAGGAATACAAGGAATCCAACGACCTCGCCGGCGATTCCCTGCGTGCGCTGCTGTATCCGCACGCGGTGGAGGCGCTGGCCGATCCGCAGCACCTGCAGCAAGTGGTGTGGAACCTGGTGCAGAACGCGCTGCGCTACGGCCGCCTGCCGGACGAACCGGCGCGAGTGATGGTGGTGGCGCGGCTGGCCAGCGACGAAGGCCCGCCGCTGATCGAGGTGATCGACCGCGGCCCTGGCATCCCGCCCAAGGTCGCGGCGCAGATCTTCGAACCCTTCTTCACCACGCATCAGTACGGCACCGGCCTGGGCCTGTATCTCGCGCGGCAGATGTGCGAGGCCAACCAGGCTTCGCTGGAATACGTCCCGGTCGCCGGCGGCGGCAGTTGCTTCCGCATCACCCTGACCGCGCCGGTGCGACTGCCGTTGCCGGAAGCGTGATCGCTCTTTGCCGGAAGGCGTCTGCCGCGCTACTCTCACGACAGGCGACTCGGGGACCGGTCGGGAAATGGGCAACAGCAAACAGACCGTTCTGGTCATCGACGACGAGCGCGACATCCGCGAGCTGCTGAGCATCACGCTCGGGCGGATGGACCTCAACGTGGATGCCGCGGCCAACGTGTCGGAAGCCAAACGCATGCTGGGCGAACAGCACTACGACCTGTGCTTCACCGACATGCGCCTGCCCGACGGCACCGGTCAGGAGGTCATCGAACTGATCGCGCGGCAATATCCGGATACGCCGGTGGCGATGATCACGGCCTACGGCAACGTCGAAGCCGCGGTGGAGGCGCTGAAAGCCGGCGCGTTCGATTTCGTCACCAAGCCGGTGGACATCAACATGCTGCGCCGGCTGGTGCAGACCGCGTTGAAGCTTACCGAGGAGAAGCAGGCCGGTCCGGCGCCCGCACAGGGACGATTGATCGGCGATTCGCCGGCGATCCAGGACGTGCGTGGACGCATCGAGAAACTGGCGCGCAGTCAGGCGCCCGTGTACATCAGCGGCGAATCGGGCGTCGGCAAGGAACTGGTCGCGCGCCTGATCCACGAGCAGGGTCCGCGCGCGCAAGGTCCGTTCGTGCCGGTGAATTGCGGCGCGATCCCCTCCGAATTGATGGAGAGCGAATTCTTCGGGCACAAGAAGGGTTCGTTCACCGGCGCGGTCGCCGACAAGGACGGTCTGTTCCAGGCGGCCAACGGCGGCACGCTGTTCCTCGATGAAGTCGCGGAACTGCCGATCCACATGCAGGTGAAACTGCTGCGCGTGATCCAGGAGAAAGCGGTGCGCCCGATCGGCGGCCGCGGAGAAATCGGCGTGGACGTGCGCATCCTCTCCGCCACGCACAAGGATCTGGCGCGCCTGACGCAGATGGGCCAGTTCCGCCAGGACCTTTTCTATCGCATCAACGTGATCGAGTTGCGCGTGCCGCCGCTGCGCGAGCGCCGCAACGACGTTCCCAAGCTGGCATCGCGCATCCTCGAGCGGCTGGCCGGGCAATCCGGAATGGCGGTGCCGCGTCTGAAACCCGAAGCGCTGGAAGCGCTGACCGAATACGACTTCCCCGGCAACGTGCGCGAACTGGAGAACATCCTCGAGCGCGCGATCGCGTTGTGCGAACACGATGTGATCACCGTCGGCGACCTGATGCTGAAACCTTCGTCGCCTTCGCGCGTGCGCGATGAGGACGAGGATTACGAAGACGATGGTGATGATCTCGCGTCCGGCACCGATGGCGTCGGGCTGGACGATTACATTTCCAACGTCGAGCGCGAAGCGATCCTGAAGGCGCTGCAGGAAACCCGCTACAACAAGACCGCCGCCGCCAAGAAACTCGGCATCACCTTCCGCGCGCTGAGGTACAAGTTGAAGAAGCTGGCGATCGATTAGCGATACGCGCTGATCGAATACGGCCGCGCGGCGGCTGACGTTCCCCAGGTCCTGTTCGGCATTGCGCTCATCGTGAAACGCAGTTCGCCACCGGCCATGAGTTCGTCGTGGCCGATCCAGACGCGTTCCAGTGGCTTGCCGTTCAAGCTCACGCTGCCCACATAAGGATGCGCATTGTCCAGATTGTCCGCGCTGATCGTGAAGGTTTTTCCGTTCGGCAGGTGCAGCACCGCGCGGTGAAGGAACGGCCGTCCGATCACATATTGATTGCTGGCCGGCGCAACCGGATAAAAACCCAGTGCGGTGAAGATGTACCAAGCCGACATCTGGCCGAGGTCGTCGTTGCCGGCAAGACCCGTCGGCGTCGGCGCATATTGCGAATCTATGATCTGCTTCAACCGTTGTTGCGTCTTCCACGGCGCGCCGGCGTAGTCGTAGAGATACGCGATGTGGTGGCTGGGCTCGTTGCCGTGCGCGTACCAGCCGATCAAACCCGAAACGTCTTCCAGCGTGGCGAATACCTTTGGATCGATCTTTGCGTCGAACACCTGGTCCAGTTTCGCCACCAGCTTGTCATCGCCGCCGAGTTCCTTGATCAAGCCACGGACGTCCTGCGGTTCGTACCACGAGTATTGCCAGGAATTTCCCTCGGTGAAGCCGCTGTTCTCCCCCGCGGCGGCGGGATCGAACGGCACGCGGAATTTCCCGTCGCTCAATCTCGCCCGCGCGAAACCAATCGACGGATCGAACACGTTGTGCCAGTTCCGTGCGCGCTTTTCGAATTGCGCGGCGATGTCATTCTTGCCCAGCGCGCGCGCCATGCGCGCGATCGTCCAATCGTCGAAGGCGTATTCCAGAGTTTTCGAAACCGATTCCGCTTCCTTGTCTTCGGGCACATAGCCAAGCCGCATGTAATCGCGCAGATCGCCATAAGGCGCATAGGTCGCGCTCGCGACCATCGCCTGCAACGCCGCGTCCGCATCGAAACCGCGGATGCCTTTCATGTACGCATCCGCGGTGATCGGCACGGCGTGGTAGCCGATCATGCACCAGGTTTCGAGTCCCTCGTACGCCCAGATCGGCAGGATGCCGTACGGACTGTCCTGCCGCGCGGCGATCAGCGACTGCACGAAATCGTCCACGCGCTTTTGCGGCTGGATTAAGGTCATCAATGGCTGTTGCGCGCGATAGACGTCCCACAAGGACCAGGTCGAATAGAACGTGTAGCCGTCCGCCCGATGCACTTCGTGATCCGGCCCGCGGTATTCGCCGTTCACATCCATCGACAGATTCGGTGCGATCAGCGCGTGATAGAGCGAGGTGTAAAAACTCTTGCGCACGGATTCCGGCGCATCGACATCGATCGCGGACAGCGCCTGCTGCCAAGCGCGCTTCGCCGCCGCGCGTTGCGCATCGAAGTCCCAGCCAGGCTCGGAATCAAGATTGGCGATTGCATTGGCTTCGCTCACGGTCGAGATCGCGACTTTCACCAATAAAGGCGAATTCAATTTTCCGAATTCGAACACGCCTTCCAATTGCTTTCCGGCGATCGCGTCATTGCCGTCCGGATTCGGCCCCGGGCCTTTGAAGCCCTTGTAAACGATGTCGGTTTCACGATTCACCAGTTGATGCGAATGCATCGGCTGCGAAAAACGGATCGCGAAATACAACTGCCGTCCCGGCGCCCAGCCGCGCGTTTCGCGATAGCCGCTGACCGTGCCGTCGCTGCGCACGCGCAACTGCGACCACAGCACCTTGCCGGGATAGTCGTAGATGCTGGGCCGCAGATCGAGCAGCATGTGTGCGTCCTTGCCGCGCGGAAACGTGTAGCGGTGCCAGCCCACGCGTTCGCTCGCGGTCAGTTCCACGCGCACGTTCGAATCCTTCAACGTAACCGCGTAATAACCTGCATGCGCGACTTCGCTCTTGTGATCGAAACGCGAGCGGTAGCCGCTGCCGGGCTTGTCTGGATCGCCGGGATCGAGTTGCGGTGCGCCCACGCCCGGCATCAGCAGCACGTCGCCGAGATCCGAGTGTCCGCTGCCGGAAAAATGCGTGTGCGAGAAACCGAGGATGCTGTGGTCGCCGTATTGATAGCCGGCGGCCCACTTGTACGCGTGTTTGAAATCCGGCATCGCGGTGTCCGGACTCAACTGGATCATGCCGAACGGCACCGTCGCACCGGGAAAGGTGTGGCCGTCGCCGCCGGCGCCGATCATCGGATCGACCGCGCTCCAGCCGTCGTTCGCGGCGCATGCCTTCGAGGTTGCACCGATGGCGAACGAGGCCAGCAAGGCGACGGCCGACAGGCGAGCACAGGTTTTCGTGTCCATTCCGGTCCCGGCGTTCTCGGAAGGAACGGAACGCTAGCACGATCGCAGGCGCGTGCAACGCGCATGACCGTCCGCACTTCACATCGCGCCGCAAGGCGAGTATGAGTGCGGAACGTCCTTTGCCGGGGAAAACGTCATGCAGCGCACCGCTCGTCGTGTTCGTCTGATCGCATCGATCGTTTTGCTTGCAGCGCCGCTGTTGTGCGCAGCGCAGGATCAAACCTCTGCAAAAAGTCCGGTCGGGAACGCGGAGCATTTCACCTTGCAACAGGTGCTGGATTACCCGTTTCCGCAAGGTCTGGCTGCTGCCGAGAAGGGCGATCGCATCGCCTGGGTGATTAACTTGCGCGGCGTGCGCAATGTCTGGATCGCGAGCGCGCCGGATTTCAGACCGAAGCAGTTGACGCATTTCACCGAGGACGACGGCCAGGAGCTCACCAATCTGACATTCTCGCCTTCGGGCGACGCGCTGGCGTTCGTGCGCGGCGGCGATCACGACGAAAACTGGCCGGCGGAAGGCAATCTCGCCCCCGATCCGGCTGCGAATCCGAAGCAACCGAAGGTGACGATCTGGGCGGCGCGTTTCCCCGGTGGCGAAGCGCACGAAGTGACCGAAGGCGACACGCCGGCGATTTCGGCCAAGGGTCAGCTCGCTTACATCAAGGACGACCAGGTGTGGACGACATCGCTCGATTACCGCGGCGGCCAGAACGACGAGAATTCGAAAGAGCACGGCGGCAAGGATTCGAAAAAGCGCGCAGCGGACAAGCACGCGAGCGGCGAACCGAAGCGCCTGTTTTTCGATCGCGGCAAGGATTCGGAACTGCAATGGTCGCCCGACGGCGGGCGGCTGGCTTTCGTTTCCGATCGCGACGATCACAGCTTCATCGGCGTTTACACCGACGAGCACACACCGGTCGAATATCTCGCGCCGAGCACGCACCGCGACGACATGCCGCGCTGGTCGCCGGACGGCACGCGCGTCGCCTTCACGCGCGTACCCGGCGACGGCGGTCCGCCGGAACCGATGCTGAAACTGGTGCCGCATCCGTGGTCGATCTGGGTGGCGGATGCCGCGACCGGCAACGGCCAGCGCGTATGGCAGAGCCCGGATACTTTGCTCGGTTCGTATCCGGAAACCGCGGGCGGTGCCAATCTAGATTGGGCGGCGGGCGATCGTCTGATATTCCTCGCCGATCTCGACAACTGGCCGCATCTGTATTCGATCCCCGCGAGCGGCGGCGAGCCGCTGTTGCTGACGCCCGGTCAGTTCATGGTCGAAGACGTGGTGATGAGCCGCGACAAGCATTCGCTGATCTACAGCGCCAACACCGGTAGCGACAAAGACGATCACGATCGCCGGCATCTGTTTTCCGTACCGGTGGATGCCGCGCAGCCGCGCGCACTGACGCGCGGTAAGGGCTTGGATTGGACGCCTGTTATCGCCAGTACGGATCGCATCGCATTTATCGACGCTACTGCGTTGCGACCCCCAATGATCGCAATGATGGACAACGATGGAAGCGATCCAGGATTGCTGCAATCCAATCTATTGCTGAATCATTTTCTGCTCGACGGGCAACTGATCGAGCCCAAATCGGTCACGTTCACCGCAGCCGATGGCGTGCTGGTGCACGGGCAATTGTTTCGCAGCGAGCATGCGAGCGGCAAACAACCGGCAGTGATCTTCGTACATGGCGGACCACCGCGGCAGATGCTGCTCGGTTGGCATTACATGGATTACTACAGCAACGGTTATGCGGTGAATCAGTACCTTGCCAATCACGGCTTCACCGTGCTGTCGGTGAATTACCGGCTCGGCATCGGCTACGGTCATGCATTCCATCATCCGGAGCATTGGGGCCCGACCGGCGCGTCGGAATATCAGGACGTGCAAGCCGGCGCCAAGTTCCTGCAACACCTGCCGGGCGTGGATGCGCAGCGCATCGGTATCTGGGGCGGTTCCTATGGCGGCTATCTCACTGCGCTGGCGCTGGCGAGGAATTCGGATATGTTCAAGGCCGGCGTGGACCTGCACGGCGTGCACGACTGGACGCGTTTCAACGAAGGCTGGATCGGCCAGCCGCCGCAACGCTACGAGCAGGGCGACCGCGAAGAGGCGATCAAGGTGGCGTGGCAATCCTCGCCCGATGCGGACGTGGCGAAATGGACTTCGCCTGTGCTGCTGATCCAGGGCGATGACGACCGCAACGTGCGCTTCTTCCAAACGGTGGATCTCGCGCGGCGACTGGATGAGCGGCACGTGCCTTACGAGGAGATGGTGCTGCCGGACGAGATCCACGGATTTCTTCGACACGCGTCGTGGCTGAAGGCCGATCAGGCGACGGTGGATTTTCTGGCCGCGAAGCTGGGCCGATGATCCGCGGACAGCACGGGGATTAATGCACCTTGCGCGCACCGGTGTTCCAGGTCGACGCATTCACCACGCGGCGGTTCGCGGGAAATCCGGCAGCGGTCGTAGTGGTGGACGACTTCCCGGAAGATGCTGTGATGCAGGCCATCGCGGCGGAAAACAATCTGGCGGAGACCGCGTTCCTCTGTCCCGACAGCGGCGATTACCGCTTGCGCTGGTTCACACCACGCGTGGAAGTGCCGCTATGCGGACATGCGACGCTGGCGAGTGCGGCCGTGGTGATGGAACGGTTGGAGCCTGGGCGGGCGCGCGTCGTTTTCCATACCGCGAGTGGGCCGTTGGCGGTGACGCGAACGGCGCAGGGCTACCTCATGAACTTCCCGGCGCGATTTTCGGAAGCGGTGCCCACGCCGCCCGGTTTGAGCGAAGCGCTGGGCGCCACGCCGCTGGAAGTGTGCGTGAACGATTTCAACTACCTGGCGCGGCTGGAAAGCGCCCGCGCGGTTCGCGAACTGGCGCCCGATATGTCGGCCATCGCGCGCATGGATCGCAGCGGCGTGATCGTCAGTGCGCCGGGTGACGGGCAATACGATTTCGTCAGCCGTTACTTCGCACCCGCAAAAGGTATTCCCGAAGATCCCGTGACCGGTGCCGCTCACTGCATGCTCGTGCCCTATTGGGCCAATCGGTTGGGCAAGACCGAATTCCGCGCTTACCAGGCTTCGCAGCGCGGCGGCGACATGCTGTGCCGGCTCGCAGGCGATCGTGTCGAGATGGAAGGCGCCTGCGTGTTTTATCTGGAGGGTGCCGCGGAGTTCTGAAACTCAGAACGGAATATCGTCGTCCTCGAAGTCGCCCACACCTGTCGCAGGCTGTTGCTGGGGCGCGGGACGCCCGCCACTCGGTGCGCCGCCACGTGGTTGCGACTGCGGGCGCGCGCGGTAACCGCCGCCGCCCTCCGCGCCGGCGCCACGCGCGCCGCCTTCACCGGAACCGCCCAGCATCTGCATTTCATTGGCGATGATATCGGTGCTGTAGCGCTCGATGCCTTCCTTGTCGGTGTATTTGTCCGTCTGGATACGGCCTTCGATGTACACCTGCCGGCCTTTCTTCAGGAATTCGCCGGCGATCTCCGCCAGCCGCCCGAAGAACTTCACGCGGTGCCATTCGGTGCGTTCCTGCTGCTCGCCTGTCTGCTTGTCCTTCCAGGATTCCGACGTGGCGAGGCGGATGGTGCAGATGGCCGAGCCCGAAGCGGTATAACGCGTTTCCGGGTCCGCGCCGAGATTGCCGATCAGGATGACCTTGTTGACGCCGCGAGCCATGGACGTGTTCCTTGGGTGGAGATGCAGGTGGACAGACGATGATACTACGCACCGCGAAATGCCAGCGCCGCGGAGCGCACGGGCGCGTAGTCCATCGCCGCAGCGCGCTGTCGGCGGGCATCACACGGGCGTGCCTATAATGTGGATTCCCCCTGCAATCGTTCGCGCATGAACCAGGCTGTCACCTCGCCCCCCGAGTTGCGCGGCGATTTCGCCGCGGTGCGCGCATTGGCCGCGTCGGACATGGCCGCGGTGGATGCGCTGATCCGCGATCGTTTGTCTTCCGACGTCGCGTTGATCCACGCGGTGGGCGAGCACATCGTCGGCGGCGGCGGCAAGCGCCTGCGCCCGATGCTGCACGTGCTGGCCGCGCGCGCGGCCGGTTATGGGAGCAATCATTCCGGCGACGAACACATCCAGCTCGCCGCGATCGTGGAATTCATCCACACGGCCACGCTGTTGCACGACGATGTGGTGGACGGTTCCGACTTGCGGCGCGGGCGCAAGACCGCGAATGCGCTGTGGGGCAACGCGGCGAGCGTGCTGGTCGGCGATTTCCTCTATTCGCGCGCGTTCCAGTTGATGGTGGAACTGGATCGCATGCGCGTGATGAAAATTCTCGCGGACACCACCAACGCGATCGCCGAAGGCGAGGTCTTGCAGTTGCTGAATCTGGGCAACGCCGACATCGACGAAGCGGCGTATTTGCGCGTGATCGAACGCAAGACCGCGGTGCTGTTCGCCGCCGCCACGCAACTGGGAGCGGTGCTGGCAGATTTATCCGAATCGCAGGAAAAAGCGCTGCGGCATTACGGCATGCAACTGGGCTTCGCCTTCCAGATCGCCGACGATCTGCTCGATTACGTTTCCAACGCGCAGACGCTCGGCAAGAACATCGGCGACGACCTGGCAGAGGGCAAGCCGACGCTTCCGCTGATCTACGCGATCGAATGCGCCTCGCCGACGCAGGCGGAAACGCTGCGCCGCGCCTTGCGTTCCGAAAGATTGTCTTCGCTGCAAACGATCGTGGATGCGATCCGCGACTGCGGCGCCATCACGCGCGTGCACCAGCGCGCGCAGAGTCACGCCAATGCCGCGCGCAAGGCGCTGGCCGAACTTCCGCCCTCACGCTACCGCGATGCGCTGGATGCGCTGGCGGTGTATGCGGTGGAAAGGGATCACTGAGCGAACCGCTTGCGGTCTTGTCCAGATTGATCGAGAGCATGCTCTTGAAGCCCTCCCCTTCAAGGGGGGGGGCTGGGTGGGGATGGTTTTCAAGACCAACTCCATCCCCATCCCGACCTTCCCCTTGAAGGGGAAGGAGTGAGATTGGGCAACTCAAGTCCCGTCCGCCGCAAACGCCTCATCCAGCCAGTCGTGCATCATTTTGAATGCGCGCTTGGCGACCTTCCTGTTGTAGACGCAGCCGGGCGGATTATTGGCATCCGGCTCGGCGAAGCAGTGCACCGTGTGGCCGAACACCACGAACTGCCATTCGGCCGGGCTCATGCGCATCTCGTCCATGAACTTGCCGGCGTCGGGCATGGTGCCCTTGTCATCGGCGCCGTTCATCGCCAGCACGCGCGCCTTGATGTTCTTGGCGAGCGAAGGATCGTCGGTGGACAAGCCGCCGTGGAAGCTCACGACCGCAGCGACATCCGCGCCGCTGCGGGCGAGATCGAGCACCGACGAGCCGCCGAAGCAGAAACCGATCGCGGCGAGTCTGGACGCATCGATGCCCGATGATTTGTCCTGTGCGAGTTTCTTCAACTCGTCGAACGCGGCGGTTACGCGCGCACGCATCTCCGGGCGGTCTCCGAGCAGCGGCTTGATCGCGGCCATCGCCTCCGCATCGTTCCGCGGGCGCAGATCCTCGCCGTACATGTCGCCCATGAAGATCACGTGGTCGCGCCCGGCGATGTTCTTCGCCTTGGCGATGTTGGCGTCGTTGATGCCGCGCCAATTGGGGACCAGCAGCAGGCCCGGGCGCGGCGTTTTCACCGCATCGTCCCAGATCAGCACGCCGCGCATGGCCTTGCCGTGCGCGGTGTAGTCGATCGTCTTGGTCTGCATCGCCGCGTGGGCGAGGGAAGAGAAGCCGAGGAACAGCAGCGCAAACAACGTCGAAGTCGTACGCATGATCGTCTCCTTGTGAATCAAACACGCCCGGCAGCGTGATCTGCCAGGCGACGCTTCAAAGGCGTCAATGCATCCACCGCGCGCATGCCGATGCCGCGCAACGCGACGAGCGGCGGCGCGCGCAGCGCGAATAGCCGCGCGAGCGCGTCGAAAGACAACGCATCCAGCGTATCGGCCGAGCGGCGCCGGCGCGCATAGCGTTGCAGCACGTGCGGTGCGGCGAAGTCGCGATTCGTAGCACGCGCTTCGCTCAATACGGAAACGAGTTCGGCCACATCGCGCAAGCCGAGATTCGCGCCTTGCCCCGCCAGCGGGTGCACCGCATGCGCGGCATCGCCCAGCAGCACGCAACGCTCGGCCGCGTAAGTTTTTGCGAGTTGCAGCCGCAGCGAAAACGAAGCGCGCGGCGTGGTCTCAATAATGCGGCCCAGGCGGAAATCCGTGGCAAAACCGACCGCTTCGCAAAATGCGTTGTCGTCGAGCGCCAGCACGCGCTGCGCTTCGGATGCGGGTAACGTCCACACGATCGAGCTGCGGCCGTCGCGCAGCGGCAGCAGGGCGATCGGACCTTCGGCAAGAAAGCGTTGCCACGCGGTGGCTTCGTGCGGGCGCTCGGTAGCGACATGCGCGACCACCGCGCGCTGCGCATAATCGCGGCCGCTTGTCTCGATGCCGGCCTTGTCGCGCAGCGTGGACTTCGCGCCATCGGCGATCACCAGCAAGCGCGCAGACAACGATTCGCCATCATGCAAATCCAGCGACACGCGATCGGCGCGCGCTTCGAAATCGCGCACTTCGTTCGGACAGATGCGCCGCACGCCGGCTTGATCCAACGCCTGCCATAGCATCCACAGCAGCAATTTGTTCTCGACGATCCAGCCGAGTTCCGCGCGGCCTTCCCTCGCCGCATCGAACGACAATTCCGCTCCGTTTTCGCTGTCCCACACGTGCATGCGCAAGTAGGGCGAGACGCGTGCGTCACGGACAGGTTTCCAAACACCGATTTCATCCAGCAACTTGGCCGATGACGGCGCCAGCGCGATTACGCGCAAGTCTTCGCGCTCGTCGGCATTCCATCGTGCCGGTTCTCGCACTTCGATCAGCACGGCTTCGAAACCCTTGCGCGCCAGTGCCAGTGCACAGGCCGCGCCGATCATGCCGCCGCCGGCGATCGCGATATCGGGAATGGCGCGGCGCGTATTCATGGCGCGCGTTCCCGCTTCAATGAAATATGCTCTTTTCTTCCTTTGTCCCTCGCCCCTCTGGGGAGAGGGATGGGCGAGGGGATCATGGCCCTCATGGCACCTGCTCCAGAGTTGCGTTTGGCGGAGCGGCGCCGCGCCACCCCATGCCGCGTTTCGCCAGCGCGCGTTTCAGCGGCGGCACGCTGTCGAACGCGAGCAGCGCCAGCGAACGCAGTGGCGCGAGCGCCGGTTGCGGCAGGCACGCCAAC
>Ga0070740_10005219_pt1 | contig 12178 bp, 10 predicted proteins | sample Coa_R2_FD_67286 | JGI IMG/M metagenome (GOLD analysis project Ga0070740, IMG submission 67286) | Surface soil microbial communities from Centralia Pennsylvania, which are recovering from an underground coalmine fire - Coalmine... | ecosystem: Environmental > Terrestrial > Soil > Unclassified ...
CATTGGGGATTGGCATTGTTATGAATGTTCTAAGGATTTCTGTAGTGCTCATTTTCATAATCACAAAGAAATGCAACTTTGCATAGTTCATTGAATGCGGGAGGTGGGATTTTTACTCTGCATGCAGAGTGGGATAATGCTTGAAACTAAAGATAATAAAAGAACTGATGCAACTTTCATTGGAAGATCTGGCAGTGTAACTTCAAAACGCTAGACAGTTACAAAAATGATTTATCAAAATAAGATTAATCTAAACTGAATAACATTGCGGTCCTTATTTTTTTAAAATTTTACTAGTTTTACGAAACAATTGTAGAATTACCAAGGTTTATTGTTGTTGCAGTTTTGTTATCAGATGTGTTTGATATGGTGACTTTTATGTTGACGTTATCACCATACTTCCATTGTAATTCTGTAGGTAACGGTATCATCGAATAATTAGGTTTCAAAGGATCACTAACAGGTAATAGAATACTCAAATCACTTGCATGTATACATGAAGACAAATTACATACATCATAACCTAAAAGATATCCAGTAGAATTTGCGTTTATTTTGAGATAGAAATCATTAGGCGGACAGGTATGCAGACACAAATCATGAGGACTGTATAATACTAATGCAGTGATTCTAAACGGAATGTGAGAACTATATAACATCTGATTTGTTGAATGTATGATATTCTTAGCCCATCCCAGTTCAAGAAGCTGGTTTGCAGTATTAGGCATTACACATGCAGGATAACCATCTTCATATTTTATTACTAGGATGAAATTAGGGTTACATTGAATATCTTGAGCTTTTATTCCTGATCTAAATTGTTTTAATGGTGATAATATGGAGTTCCAAGATTGTTCATTTTCTGCCATTACTGATTGAGCCAATATTGATGACAACACTATACTACAAATTAAGATCATCAACAATTTAATCATCTGCATGATTAAATGAATTAGTAAAATAAAAAAATTTGGATCGTTTACTACTTAATTGTAAGTAAACGTAGCTGATGCGGGGCTATTTGTTGTTGATACTGTTCCAGAACTACCTTCTTGACCATTCCATCCAGTTACAGATGTTGTCGAAGAACTTGTAGATGTATCATAGAAATCAAATGTAAATGCCTGTGTATTCCATTTGTATATGTTAGTACCACTTGCATGTTCTTCCATTTGAGGACCACTAGGATAGTAGCTTCCTGAAACAACCACTTCGCCTAGATTAATGGTATGTCCGGTATCACCACTCAAAGAGAATGTGTAACTTGCACCATGATTGTTGGTAATATCATTCTCACCCATGGTATATTGACCACCGAAGGTTGTGTCTGCATTAATGAATAATTTTACAGTATCACCTGTACTCATTGTTAGTGCAGGACTAACTACGGGGGAAAATGTATTTGCACCATTAGATGTTTCTATGGAATTATAGTCCAAATGCCAAGCATTTGTTACTGTACCCAGATAGTTATTATAGAACAATCCAACTTGAATCCAACGATTGTTGTCTGAGCTCATTGCATTTAGAACGTTAAATAGATTTACAGTCGTATCGCTGGATTTCAGTGCTGTTACTGTGCCCACTTCTTTGAATATAGCTGTACCACTAGCAGTTGTATCCTTTTTGATAGCATCTGCATCATTTACTTGTGGACTAGGATCTAATCTCAAATCATGACTGGTATTTTTATAAGGATTAGACTCCATAGGTCCTAGATAATCAATAGATACTGAATTTCCATCCCATGACATCATTCCAACCCATCCGCTGTGAAGATTAACTTGTTCTCTGATTTGATCAAGTGTAGCCTTCGCATGTGAAGGTATCACATCAGATAAAGGAGTGGATTTACTTTGTGCATTAACACTTGGTATTATGGTCATTGGGGATGAAATAATCAGGCCTATTACTATTATCCCAAATATGGCAGTTATTGGAACTGTTTTTTGTGTTTTCAACTTAATGTCTCCTTTTGCTTTTTGTGTGTATAAAGTGGACTAGTCTTCATACCGCACGATCTATTGTCCATACCGTATGTTTCACACGGCATATCGCAGTTATGGTAAAGCATATCCCGTACATACAAAACTAGTAGTTAAGTCACGTTCATCGTTATGATGAGTACCGTACTGGTGAATATCAGAGTGATAAGCATTGCACGGATGAGTACTGCTACAATGAGCAATACTTTTAAGTTACTACTATTTTCCATTCCAAAATTTTCATGAAAAAAATTCACCTGAAAATTATTTTTTATATTAAACATTCTTTTTGGTAGAAACGAATTCCATTCTCGTTTAGACTATAAATCTCATAACCTTTACCATCGTATTCTTTCTGGACTAGATTCAATGAATCAAGCTTATTCAGATAGAGAATACACTTGTCGTAGCTTAGATTACACTTCATGGCAATGTTTGTCCTTTTGAGTTTGGTATAACGTAAAACAATAATCATTCGTTCTAATATCCTCATGTTTATTCTTTTTAGTTTCCTTTCAGTCACTATTCTCTGCAAGATAATCATTTCTCCTCTGTACCAGATCCACCGTACATTTTCTATTTAAGGGATCCGCATGTATGTTATTATCATCTAGTAGAGAATCATAGAAGATATTTCCAAATTAAATATACCAATAGTTTATGAATTATACCGTACAGTTTGAAATCGTTGCCAAGAGGAGAATACAATACACTCACATTACGAACCGAGACCTATGATAGAATTCTCAAAGCAGTACACAAGGCTAAGATGAAAGATCGAAGGATGTATACAAGTGACTTTTTGGATATGCTACTTGATATGTATGAAAAGAAATCTAGGTAGATTGCAAGCGGTTACTGCTATCTTATGTTTCTACAATTTCTACAAATAATTTATCAACTATTACATACAACCTGAATTGTTGCCACGAAAAGGATATGGGACCATTACTGTGAAAGTTGAGACCCTCCAGAAATTTTTAAAGGCCAAACACGATGCAAAGACTGCCAACCCCAGAATGCAAAACAGCAGATTCCTTGATCTGCTTCTTGAAATGTACAAAAAATCAAAAATCTAAGCTAGCATTTACTTACCCAAACATTCTTTGCAATCCATGAAGATAACAAGAGTATGCTACTGCTGCAGTAGTTGCAGCAACTTGTAGCTAACGTGAAACATTCATCACCTTGTATGGTGGTGGTGTCATGTTTTGCATTGATATGTGATACAATGAATCAGCAATCTGTTCAAAGATTCATGGTAAACAAAGGTAAACGTTTTTTTGTTTACCACCGTTTACCTTGCTCTGAGCAGAAAATCCCTAAAAAGAGGTAGCGAAAAGCCGTATTTTCCCCTGTCTGACCTGTAAATGAGGCCTTTCTCAATCAACCTCTTTATCAATTCCAGCATGACATGCTTGTCCATTCTTGACGCACTCTTTATCTTGCTAGTCTCAATATCACTCTCGCCAATTTTGGCCATTGCAAAAAGTATCTGTTTTTCCTTTCCTGATGCCAAATTCAGTCGGTCTACAAAAAAGTTCTTGTCCAATTCCTTTAACAGTTTTTCTCGTATCTTGGTAAAATCTGAGAGAGTCAGTTTCTTTTTAGATGTATTTTCTATTGTAAAATAACCATAGAACTGGATAAAGTATGGATATCCCCTTGTTTCAGATATCATTTTGTTTACCAAATCCTGTTCAAACTCATATTCTGAACTCTTGAGGGTATTTACTATGGCTTGTTCGGCCTCTGTTGGTTCTAGATTTCCTGCTTCTCTTAATTCAAACATTCTTTCAGTATATGTCTTGGCAGTTTTTAGATTTGTCATGATAATTGGCAATCCTCCAATGCACAGGTAATACTTGCAACCATTTCTCTGTGCATAAGAAATTGCACCAAGCAGACTTGCAAGTGGAAATGATTTTTTATCTTTTGCATCTTTTACGGTATGAAACTCGTCATAGAGAAACACAACTCCTTTTTTGCCTGCTTTCTTGAATACTTCCCAGTTTTTGACAAGCATCTCTTTTAGGTGATCTTCTAAAAGTTGTTTTTTTCCTTTGTAATATGGCTTGTAGCTTATTCCGTATGCAGTAAGCTCTTCAGGTTTTAGTATATCTCCAATCCTCTTGCCAAATTGTTTTGCTTTTTGTATGATGGATACCTCGGTTGCTTTTGAGATGATGTCTCCAACTAGAGCCTCTGCAAAAACTTCCTCCTCCGAAAACCTCTCATTGAACTCTCGTTCAACTGTTAACCATCCTCTAGATTCTGCAATGATTTTAAATCGTCGTAAAAGTACAGTCTTGCCTGTTCCTCTTAGTCCTGAGACTACGGTATTTCTTGGCAAGCCATCTTCAAATGATTTTAGAGATTTTGTGAACAACTCTACATACTCATCCCTTCCAGCAAGATATCTTGGTTCTATGCCATTTCCAGGCATGAAGGGATTAGACATTTCAATAAAGGTATACAGAGGTAAACAAAAAAACGTTTACCTTTGTTTACCAAACTAATATTTTCAAGCATGATTCATTCGTATGCCTAAGTTGTAATGATATTTGGATGATTTATTCAATCAATAATTGATCTCTATTACGAATATTTTTCAAATATTCATTCATGATTTTCTGATCTCATGAAAACAGACTTTTGACAAAAGGTGTAGATCTTATTCTCTAAAGATGTTTTAACATGTAAATCAAAGTTCTTGTATGTCTTCAGATTTTGAATATGATTTCTTTCTTTGTCATAATAGTCTTGACAAGCCTTGGGTTCAAAAATTAGCTGAATCAATCGAGAATGAAGATTACAACAATAGAAAACTCAAAGTCTTTTATGATGACTGGGACATCATTCCAGGCGAAAATAATGTATTAAAGATAGAATATGCCATGAAAAAATCTCGTTTTGTGGGCGTTATCTTGTCTGAAAATTCCATCAATGCTGAGTGGCCAAACATGGAGTGGACTATGGCTGTTTATAATGATCCAAGTGGCAGACGCGGTTTTGTTATTCCCATGTGGCTGGGAAATTGCGAGATCCCGTCTTCTCTAAAAATACGAACCGTGTTGTATTGTAGAAACAATATTGAGTATAACAAGTCATATACAAAACTCCTCACACTCTTAAGAAATCAAAAACTTCCTCGTGGACAAATGCGACCATCTACTCTCAACTCTCTTCCGACAGAAACGCTTTTTCCTATTGAATATGCTGATGAAGTAGAAGAACAACTTGCAAGTAACTTACTTCCAATCTTGAAAATTCCAAGACATATTTGGAGTGGACCTGTAGCATCACTTACTTATTCCGAAGTCTTTGATCACTTGAATAAAAAAGCAAAAGGCGCTCATCCAACTTTTATGATAAAAGAGAGTAGGATCTATTCATTTTGTGATCTAAATGACAGACATTGTATTTTTAGAGAATTATTGACTGCAGAATCCATAGAAAAAAACGAAATAACACCGTGGATAAATAACCTAGATAAAAAAAATGGTTTGATCGAAATGTTGAATCGTGCACTTAGGAATCACTGTTATGAGTTAGGTATACGTTATGACAAAAAACACAAGAGGTTCTTTTTCCTTCCATATGGAGGAGGCAATAGGGAAATTTCATGGAATACAGGAACTAGAAAGTCAACTAGAACTGTAGTTAAAAAATATCAAAAAGGCAAAGATGGTCCTATATTCTGGGCACATCAATCTCTTCATGCCAAGTTTTTGCTGGTAGATAACGAAATAGTTCTTCAAATTGTGCCTGGTTGGACTTTTACTTCTGATGGCGAACATGCTATATCACCCAGGGAAATTGGCTCACTTTCATCAAAATGGACTCATAATGAATACAATTCTTCAGTTTTTTATCATATTCGTTTCTGGTGTTTCATACTTTCAAAAGGACAAGAAAAAATTTCAATGAAACTAGCGCATGACCTTTCACTTGAAGTAGATATCACTCCAGCAGTTTCTGACATATCAGTTGGGATAGAAGGAGATCAGCTCTCAATTGAAAAAGTGTTTGAAGTAGCAGAGGATGATACAAAAGCAGATTTCAATATTGATGAAATAGAAAATGAGGAAGAAGTAGAAGAATGACAGAACCTAAACATGTCAGTCTTCAAAGTAGCAAGAAATTTCAGAGTTGGTACATACCAGAACCCCTGTTAGTTTTTGGTGATGGTAAGACTCACATAGATCCAAAGGTTGGTCTAACTTTGTATGGTCCTTTAAGAACAGATTCCGGAATACCTACTCCTACATCAATCTCTGTTGGAATAATAGGTACAGGTGAAACAATAGGACAATCAAAAAGATTCCTGCAAAGTTTGATGAAAAAAGTTCCTGGCTCAAATGATAATCCATTTCATCATCCTCCTTTTCCTGGTTTTAAGGATGCCTTTGATTGCTTTCTAACTTTATCGGATGACTTCAATGAAACCATTACAACTTTTGATGTAAAAAGAGCAGTTGAACAACCAATATTTGAAAAGCGTGTAGAGAATGCAGTTAAACTGTTTCTTGATAAAATTGAAAATATTAGCGAAAGAGTTCCAAAACCAAATGTTGTGGTATGTGCATTGCCACAAGACATTGTAGATTCATGCGTGGTGAAAAGAACATCAACAGGGGTTGTAAAAGTCAAGAGACAACCAAAGAGGGGAGATTTGGCAGAAACTCTAAAACATCATCTAGCTCCCGATGCAACAGGCAAAAAACAAGCCTTTTTGGATAATTTCGAAGCTGAGGCACTTAAAATAATTGAAAAAGATATTGAAGTTACAAATTTCTGGAGATCCTTAAAGGCTGGCGGTATGGGTTTTGGTATGCCTACACAAATTGTATGGCCATCTACAACCAAGCCAAAGAAAGAAGATGAAAAACAAATGCGCCAAGATCAAGCTACTATTGCATGGAATTTCTCGGTTGCCCTACATTACAAAGGTAGTGGTTTTCCATGGACTATGACTAGAATGAAAATAGGCACGTGTTACGTAGGTATTACTTTCTTCAAAGATCTAACAGATGATGAAAATAGGATGAGAACCAGCATGGCTCAAGTGTTTACTTACACTGGAGAAGGTTTGGTGATAAGAGGAGACAGATTTGAATGGGACAAACGTCAGGATCGTTCTCCTCATCTAAATGAAAAAGGAGCAGAAGAATTATTGAAGAAAGCAATTGAACTGTACACAAACAGGATGGGTCAACCTCCACTTCGTGTAGTTGTGCATAAATCATCAAAATACTGGGAGGAAGAAAAAAGAGGGTTTGAAAGTGCGTTAAAAGAAACCAAGATGCATGATCTAGTTGCTATTGGTGAACGCGATATACGCTTTTTTAGATACGGTCAATTTCCTCCTTTACGAGGTACTGTAATACATCTTGGTAAAACTAATTATCTGTTATACACTAGAGGGTTTACACCTTATCTCAGAACATATCCTGGAGCACATGTTCCATTACCACTAGATATTTTGGAACATTACGGAGACTCGTCACCTGATGTGGTTCTTACTGAGATACTTGCACTAAGTAAAATGAATTGGAACAGCGCAGATTTTAGTCTTGCAAAACCAATAACATTGTTGTTTTCTAGAAAAGTTGGGGAGGTCATGGCAAGTCTACCAGCATCAGTGAATCCAAGACATGAATATCTGTATTACATGTAATCTACTAGTGAAAATGAGTGAACTCAGTTAAGACATGAATTCAAAATAAAAATTGGGACACTGCTTTGCAGGAGAATTTTCTAGTATCAAAGTATATTCTAAAGTAGATATTTTTTAAAAAGAAATGAAGAGAATAATTCTATATAAAATATGGAAATCTTACAGAATTAGAAAAGAGCAAGTCAGATTCTAAGAAAGCAAGTGTCAAAGAAAAGATACGTGTCTACAACAGGAACCTGAGGCGGGCATCAGAAAGGTCTAGAATGAGAATGAAGAATTGTAAAAGAATAGTTTGAGTGGAGAAGATTTTGATTGTGTGAGAGTTGTATTGTGTAGTAAGGGATGGTGTGTATAATAATAAGGTGCAGTTTTGTGCAGTTTGAGTAGTTTCGTGCAGTTTCATGTATCTACTCTGCTAGGCCTGATTTGATATTACAGAATTCTGTAACAGTTTCCAAAATACTAAAGCATTTTTCAAAAAAACTATAGCATCCTGACAAAAAGACTAGAGTCTTGGTTACAGGCATTACAGAATTCTGTAACGGTCTCAAAAGAATTTGCAAACCAGCTGGCGCCAATGTAAAATGGTAGGTGACAACATGGTTACCACGTGCAATCCTTCTCTAACAGATGCTTGAGATTATTCCTTACACTGACATCATTACTTGATTTGCCTTTCGGTTTCTGGGTTGGCGCATTGTCTTTCATGATATCTTTCCCATCCTGGCTCTTTGAGAGTATCACCCTTCCTCCCTCAAGTGTTACATACAAGACTGAACCCTTTGCGATACCAATCTCTTTTGAGATCTTGGATGGTATGTTGATGTAGACCGACTTTTTTATTGCTCCCACCTTCCGCTTGTATATTCCTGTCATGTATCACACCAGAAAAAGATTCCAAGTCTTGGCATTTTCAAAATACAAAGTGCCATCTCAGACCATCGCTCCAAAACCTGCAAGGACGGATGCAAACTCTTCCTGCAGTATCCTGCCTGACGACTCGTCATCTTTTGCAAGCATCACAGGAGTTGATACCCCGGTCCATTCTGAGAGTCCATCTTGCTCTATGATGCATGCCCACCTCCTGCCATTCTTCCTGTTTGTAACAAACACTATCAACGGCATCTGAAGTTTTTTTGCAAGAATAATTTCTGGCTCGACGTCCTTTGTAGATATCCTCCTCTGCATCCTCTTTGGCTCGTCGTATAGCGTGTATGCCTTGTTGGAACCAATTGCAACTATTTCGTTGTCCTTTCGCAGTATATAGTCGGCCTCACCCGCACCATGACTTTCCTTGATGTCAAATCCTATGCTTTTCAGATAGTCGGCCATTTTGTGCTGTTCTTCTATTCCGATTGTACGGTTTGCCATACCGTCCTGAGGTGTAAGAATTGTATTGATTTCTTGGTCTTGAGATTGTTGTATCTTCTGTCCTTGCTGTTGCATGATGGAATCCAGTGCCTCTGCTTTTGTTTCTGCTATTGCAATCTTTTCATCATATTTGTTGCAAAGAGATATCAACTCAAAAGATAGACCGTTAAAGTCCTTGTGCTCTTTTCGTAGCTCGTCTAATTCCTGCAACATCCCCTTGTTTACGGATACCAGACTTGCATTTGAAGCCGTATTTTGTACAAATGCATCTTTGAGAAGTTGGAATCCTGATGCAATCTTGTATACCTCCTGATCAAAGTGTATAGTATAGCCTTTCATCTTTTCATCAAGTATCTCTTTTGTTCTTGTCTCTACTTTGATTGCATGCTCTTGCAGTTTTGGTTCCATGATTATCCATGCTTGCTCTGTTACATTCAATATGTCATGACATACCCCAGAGCCTTCTTGTCTTGCTATCTCTTCTCCAAATCTTACCATCTTCAATGAAATAAAATAAGAAATGCCTGCAAACAATACCAAGGCAATAGCACCATAACTTGCAGACTGGCTAAAATCAAAACTTGTCTGTACTCCTGCAGCTTGCAATAATGTATAAAACAAGAAGCATAACGGAAAGATGCCTGTTATTGGGGCAACTATTTTTATCAAAGCTCGTACAGTTCCACTAGAAGATCTGTCTTTGAGGGCTCCTGCCAGGACTGGAATTGATATGATTGATGATACCAGTACAAGATCGAGGATCATTTTCTTTACGAGTCAAAGAGTATTCTGCGTACTTTGGACTGGTAGCTGACAAGCATCATTTTGAACTCTGATATGTCATTATCAATCTGTACCATCTTTGCTTTTATTTCCTGCAGGTTGTCTTCATCAGTTGATGCTAGGATATCATTTGATGTATCTGAAAGAATATCGAACTGGCTATGTTTTACTTGTAATGTCACAATATACAATGTGTATTCTAATATTTAAATATATACAATGTATATTGGTATCTGACCATGAATAGATATGCCCAGATTCTGCAACTCTGCATAGGCGGATGTCCACAATGGAAGATCTCAGAGATGCTGAATTGGAAGGAAGGTGCAACTGGTACCATGATGAAGCGAATGTTATCCAAGAAACTAGTCATAAAGACTGATCTGGGAATGTACAAGACAAGCAAGCTAGGTCTTGCATACTTTCTCACTGAATTGGCAGATTGGAAACCCTTGGAATATTATTGGCTGGATTTGGCTGCAATAAATTTAATCGAGAAAAAAAATTTTGGCAAGGACAGGGAAAAATGGATTCCATTTTTTGTCGAACCCTATGAGAAAAGACAAGATAGGAAAGATTTGACATGGCTGCTCAAACTGGTATGTGATGAAATGTTAAACCACTGTGTAAAATTCTCTAATATTGATGTGCATCATCCAGATGCATCCGATTTATTTCGCAGAGCCGTCATACTTGCAGCAGGTGGCAAAATGCCTGCTTTTTTTGGTACCATATTGAAACAAAAAATAGAACATGGAAACTTTGACTATATCACTACAATCCGGAACATATGCAAAGATAATACCATTGATGAAAAGACTGTATTTGACTTTCTCTTTCTTTTTGCATTATCTCCAGATAATCGTGTTCGAAAAATGGTCAACATACCATTTAGTTATAGAATTCTTGTATGAGATATTTCCACGTATGAAACTTGATTGCAATATGATGAAATATTTTTTACGGTATGCCAGGGCGTGACTGGCGGCAATTATATTGCAAGTTAGTGATGCACCGAATCATTGTAACGTTAGATTTTAAAATACAAAATATTTTGTTATATTACATCAAACAGATATCTTGCGCTCTATCATTTGCTTTAGGTCACTGTAATTCTTCTCAATCCTCTCTAGCCTGTCTTGCAGGTTGATATTATCCCGCTCAATCTCTCCTACTTTTTTATCTGATGTTACAATCTGCTGTTCGAGCTTATTTTTGAGATCACTTGCCTCCGAGACGGTCAGGTATTGTACTGTTTTTAAATACTCTTCAAGAAGGTAATGCTCAGATGGTTTGTAATAATTTTCAGCGTGTCCCATTAGTTTCTCAACATCAATTGTTTTCAGAGCGCGTTCCGCATTTGTCTTGAAGTACTTGCGAAAACCATGGATCTGCTTGAACTCGTAATTCACTCCAATCCTTGACTCCCTAATCTTCATTTTCTTGAGAAACTCACCCATCTGGTTTGCAATAGACTTTGAGCTTAGAGGTTTTGCTATTGCTGGATCCTCCATTTTCTGCTTGCGGTACTTGTTATTGTCCCATGTATCTCGTATAAGGGGTGAGGACGATGTTACCTTCTCTCCTACTGACTCGCGAAGCTTTCTGTATTGGAGCAATGTGTTATAACATTCTGGTGTGACAAAAGTATGGTATTGTTCCCTGTATCCATGATATGCCACAAGCTTGGCTGCAACTATGTTTCCTTTCTGAGTTATTGGAGTTATATTGCCCCAGACAAGCCCGTCAAATGCCCCCACCCTTATTCCAGAACTACAACATAAGAGAACAATACACTTTGTCCTAATATCTGCAAGCTCAAGTATCATCCTGATCTCATCTATAGTTGGAGCCCTGTCGCTTCCAGTCTTTTTTGCATGCGGGATTATCTTTGCAATCTTGGACCAGTTTATTTTATCAACATCATTCATCTCAAAAAAGTGCTTTAGGGAATCACGAAACTGGTGTAATGTGGAACCGCTTACCTCCTTTCTTCTTGCCTCGATATAATCAATAAAAACATCCTGAAACCACTTGGCATTTTTTCTAGTCTTGGATTCCAGCTCATCAGGAGTACACTTGCAGAAATCCAAAAACTGTGAAAGCTTTTTGCAGTATGATTCCTTGGTGGAATCACTGTGAAATCCTTTCATGAAATTCTCAATTGACTTGCCTTCCAGATTCACTGGATACTATACACCGTCTAAATATATAGACTTTCCACCCGAATTGTAATGCGGGAGGTGGGATTCGAACCCACGAACTCCTAAAAGACAGGGTCCTAAGCCCTGCGCCTTTGACCAGGCTTGGCAACTCCCGCATGCACCATGACTTTTAAGACAAATTTATCTATTGTTGA
>Ga0070740_10005221_pt1 | contig 12173 bp, 14 predicted proteins | sample Coa_R2_FD_67286 | JGI IMG/M metagenome (GOLD analysis project Ga0070740, IMG submission 67286) | Surface soil microbial communities from Centralia Pennsylvania, which are recovering from an underground coalmine fire - Coalmine... | ecosystem: Environmental > Terrestrial > Soil > Unclassified ...
CTATCTACAATACTTGTAAATGATGAATCTGTCCATTAATGAGGCTGTTCTGCCAAGCATTCTGCTTTATGAATCTATATTAAGCAGATTATATTTTTCCTGCTTTTTCCAATGCATTATAGAGCATTTTCATGCCCCACGCTTTATTCATCCAAGCCAAATAGTCAGTACTTTCGCGTTTAATTTGTGCTGATTCAGTTTTCGGATCTCTCATGTTTGCTAGATCATCATAAGCATACCCTAACTCCACCACTGAATTATGCCACTTAGTGAAGTTATCTTTTGTTGGGTTTTTTGCAAAGTTTTTTTCTAAATCTAAACTTTTTTTCAGCCATTCTTCTTTTTTACTCTCAGCTTTTTTTAAATTTTTTTGCTGTTCTGCTGCACATATCGGACTCATCATTACGATTGATGATAAGAATACTGCTAATATCGTTTTCTTCATTATTACTCTTTCGACGTAAAATTTGTTGATCAGCGAGCAGTTGAAGATGCCGGTGGAATAAAGTTAATTTGCGACAGTACTTTTCCAATATAGTCAGCAAATGCTTTATTAATCTGCGGATCATTCACCGCTTTATGATAATCATATGCTGAATGGCCATCTTCATCTTGCAGATTGATATTTATATTAGGAACATCCAATAAGATTTTAACTACTGGAGCTTGTTTTTGCATAACAGCAAGCTGGAGCGCTGTAGCTCCATGAAATCCCTGCATGTTTACATCGGCCCCTTTTGAAATTAAATAGCTGACTACATCTTTATATCCACCTTGAGCGGCAGCCATTAAAGCGGTAAATGCAACTTCAGGATTATAATAGTTAACTTTCGCCCCATCCTTTATATCTTTTTTAACGAGTGCAAGATTACCCTCTGCTGCAGCATCAACAAGTGCATCCCCTTTTGGATCAACGGCATACATATTGGCAACAGTTAACAGAATACCAACTAGCATTACTAATTTTTTCATAACGACTCCCTCATGTATTTATTCATCTCATTAAGCTCGAAAAGCATTGATTGTAACCAATATGCTTTTTAGCTTATTTAATTATTGTTTTTAGATAATATCTATCTATTCTAATAGTAATCATTATGAGGCTAATAAAACAAGGGTTTTAATTGATTTAACCAGTAAAAAAACCTAAATCTTCTTTTAGGACTGACTGTTTATTTCCCATTCTTTGAAGAACTGAGTCAAAAATTGCTCCATAAAATGGTGTCTGTCATGAGCAATCTGTTTTGCAGTATCGGTATTCATACGGTCTTTAAGTAGCAATAGTTTCTCATAAAAATGGTTAACTGTGGTTGTTTGTTCTTTCTTATACTGTTCAAAAGAGACATGCATCACCGGTTTTATTGCCGGATCATACATAATCCGATTTTTATGACCACCGTAGGTAAAACAGCGTGCTATGCCAACAGCACCTATAGCATCGAGGCGATCTGCATCTTGCACGATCATACCTTCTTTGGTCTTCATGGCAGTTAGAACACCAGCACCTTTATAGCTCACATCTTTTATTATCTGACACACATGGTCAATAACTGAGGGTTCAACTTGCAAACTTGAAAGCCATTCTCGAGCAACTCGTGGACCTACAGAGTCATCTCCTCCATGAAACTTCCAATCGGCAATATCATGCAACATCGCTGCTAATTCCACCACGAATAGATCCGCTCTTTCTTGAACAGCTATAGTTTTTGCCGTACACCACACGCGGTATATATGCCACCAATCATGCCCTGATCCTTCTCCATCTAATTTTTCACGAACAAACTGTTCTGTAGCTGATATAACTGCTTTTTGATCTCTATTCATTTTTCCACCATTGTATTTTTTGATTCTTTAGGTAAATATTACAATAATAGTTAAATAACAATTTTTAGAAATTAAAAAAATAATGATCAACTATCTTATCATTATTGCAAGCGGTATCTTCGGGTTAATGTGCCGATGGTTTCTTGTTCCCTTTTTAAACGCTTACGCATTCTATATTCCACTGGGTCTTTTGAGTATCAATGTGCTTGGCAGTTTTACTGCTGGTATAGTTTTGGGGCTTATGCATATTAACACGTTACAATCACCCCTTATAAGTCAATCAATAATCATTGGATTTTTAGGATGTTTAACCACATTTTCAGGTTACACATTAGAAGTAATAAATCATCTGATAACGGGAAATACTGGGCAAGCAATATGCATAGCACTTTTGCATCCAGTGATTGCAATAGCAGCTACTGCATTAGGTTTTTTTATAGTAAGTAAATGGTAAGATTATTTACCTAAATCTTGAGCATTAAAGATATTCAACTGAAATGGAGCTATCTGTACCAACCATTTACCAGCAGATGGCATTAAAATTGGTTTACCTAGCTCATCATAATTGGGCCTAAAACCGAGAACAACTCCGTAAAAATAATTGCCCTTTCGATCGGGTATTAAAACAACCTGCCCCCGTTCAAAGCGGTTCTGCTTATTAAATGACCAGCCATGACTTTCAGCTAATTTTTGTGAGGAAAATGCAGGTAAACCTAAGACATCGGCAACCTGAACATCGGCATTAAAATGACTGCCTGCGGGGATATCAAATAGCTCTCCATGCATGAATAAAAATTGATAATCAGGTTCTTTAACATATTTGCCTGGAATTATTACCATCCCAAGCGGAAAAGAATATTCTAACTTGCCCCGAGATTGCAAAAGCGATTGCGCAGATGGCCCACGGTATAACGGATCCTGATATGCATCATCTGGTTCCATATCATCTAACCACTCAAAAGTAGTTGCTGAATAAGACCATTGAAAGCTCAATGCCAATAAAATAAAAAGTAATCCAATTAATTTCTTCATTAACAAGCCTTTTTAAAAAAATATTATCTATTTTAATAGTAACCTATTTTATACCTTCAAAACAAGGGTTGTCGATGAGATAAAAACCTTTTAAATAGCATAAAAACCCTTGTTTTAATAAGTCAATTTAATTTACCTTAAACGTTAGAGGGACTTCATTTATTTAATATTTTAATAAAACCTACCTTATTACAAGGAGAAACGGTGAATCAATCGAATAACAATAAGCAAGGAATGGGCAATGCCCAACCGTGCAAATATTGTGGCAAATCATCTTGCCCCTGTGGCAATGGCCCTTGTGGCAGCTGTGGCTGTGGTCAGTGTGGCTGCGGCAAAGAATGTAAAGCAAGACAAGCAAAGTAGCAATAGATTGAAATACCAAATATAGGAGCATTAAGCCTAGATGGCTTTATACTAGAATCAGCGGCTTAGAACACGCTTCGTGCGTGGAGAAAAAGAGAATCTGATTCCGTAATAGAGATTTTCGGTGAAAGCCTAGATCCCTAGTGCTCCTGTGCCTTTCTCAAACTGGGTAGGCGAATAAAAATTTAAAAAAGGAAAAAACATGGCAAGAAAGTATGGCAAAAAAGCGCAAGCGAGTGTTAAAAGCGCAATGCGTAGACGTAAAAAAGGTACCTTAAAAAGTGGCCGCAGTGGTAAAAAAGTTACCAGCCGTAAACAAGCAATAGCAATAGGATTATCTGAGGCACGTAAAAAAGGTGCTAAAGTTCCACCTGCACCAAAAAAACGTACAACTAAAAAGAGCGCATCAAGCAAAAGAAAAACAGTTCGTAGAAAAAGAAAATAAATTTTAATTATTAAGAATACGTATTAGGGAGTACTGTGATGAATAACAATAACAAAAAAGACCAATGCAAGGAATGCAATAAACAACAAATGCCAAACAAAAAACAAAATGGCTTTGGCAAACAAGAGCGAGAAGAAAAAGGCAAAGGCCAAGAACGCTATCAGCAAGAGCAAGGTAAAGGCAAAAACAATGGAAAATATGGCAAAGAAGAACGTGAAGAAAACATGGGCCGTATGAATCCAAAACCTGCTGGCTATAAGAAAAATGAAGAAGATATGGATTATGATGTTGAATCTGAAGATGATGAAGCATAAAATACCAGCTCGTTAACAAATATTGATGGGAACAGTACAAAAATAACTGTTCCCATTTTCATTTCAATAGTAGTTGTTATTCTTAATTACACTAAAAATTATCATTTAATAAGGATAGCAATGTCAGTAAAAGGTTCACTTGAAGTGGTTTGCGGCCCAATGTTTTCGGGCAAATCGGAAGAACTGATCAGGCGGCTGCGCAGAGCAAAAATTGCGCGACAAAAAGTAGTCATTTTTAAAAACGGTCTTGATGATCGTCATATCAATGCTTATGAATACGTAGTATCTCATGATGGAAACAAAATTGAAGCTCACCCTGTTCATGATGTAACAGACGTTAAACTGATTGCAAGACACCTGCAGGCCGATGTTATTGGTATTGATGAAGTACAATTTTTTCCCAAAGAAATAATTCGCGTTATTTGTGATCTTATTGAACTTAACAAACGGGTAATTGTAGCTGGTCTTGATCTAGATTTTCGTGGCGTTCCTTTCGGACCCATGCCTATTTTACTCGCAATAGCTGATAAAATTACTAAATTGCAAGCAATCTGCTCACTCTGCGGGATTGATGCACACTTTACTCAACGTCTCGTAAACAATGAGCCAGCAAAATATGATGACCCAATTATTCTGGTTGGCGCTCAAGAATCATACCAGGCACGGTGCAGGGAATGTTTCAGCATTGATAAACGAGCAGAACTATAAGGAAAAACAACATGAAAATAAAAATAATTATTCTCGCAACACTGTTTTTCAGCAATATCGCACAACTCAACGCAAGCGAAAGTAAAGAACAAGCTATTTCACTGCTATCAACTCACATTGCACAATTAAATAAAACCATGCATGATGGATTTTCATCCATTAACTTTAGATTGGCCAATTGCGAAAAGCGCCTTCAAAGACTTGAAACAATTACAGCTCCATTGCGCCAAATAAATCTCACCTGTTTTTGTCCTGAACAAGAAATCAATTCAAATGACGTTCAAGAATTGGTTTATGATGCAGAGACTGGTACCTATAGATCAAAAAAACAATAATCGAACTTTTGGTAACGTGTTATCATGGCTAAACAAAAAATTTCATACGATTGCACCGGCTGCGGCTACAAAACATTAAAATGGCTCGGCTGTTGCCCTGAATGTAAAGAATGGGATTCTCTCGTTGAAGTTCAGCCAGATATTGTAATTGGTGGCACGATAAAAAAATCGGCTGCTCCAACTGCAATGGTTTCAATCGCTACCGTAGCTACAAAACCGGTAGAAAGAATGTTTTCGGGGATTAAGGAATGGGACCGCGTTGTTGGCGGTGGTATTATGCCCTCTTCTTTATTGATTCTGACCGGAGATCCAGGCATTGGAAAATCAACGTTGTTGCTACAAATTTCCAATCGCTTAGCCCAAAATTATTCTGTTTATTATTTCTCCACCGAAGAATCGCTCCAACAAGTTAAACTGAGAGCCCAACGCTTAGAATGTTCCAATGGTAATCTTCTTTTTTCTGATCAAGCTTCTCTTGAAGCAATTTTAGCAACTGCCCGCCAGGAAAAGCCTAATATTCTTATTATCGATTCAATCCAAAATTGTTATGTTTCAGAAAGTAGAACGATTCCCGGCAGCATCGGGCAACTACGCGAGGCAGCTTTCCATCTTATGCGACTGGCAAAAGAAGACGGGATTACCATTTTGGTGAGTGGTCATATTACCAAAGAAGGTGCCATTGCCGGACCAAAAACATTAGAGCACATGGTTGATGGCGTATTCTATTTACAAGGAGAAGATCGCTGGCATACGAGGGTTTTGCGATCAGTAAAAAATCGCTTTGGAACTATCAACGAGCTTGGTTTTTTTGAAATGAAAGAAAGCGGATTACAGGAAGTTCCTAATATTAATGAGCATTTGATTAGCGAAGTAAGTTACACACCGGGTTCTGTATTAGTCAGTTTTATTGAAGGCTCCCGACCGCTATTACTAGAACTACAGGCATTGAGTATTGAATCAAAACTCGGGTTCCCGCAACGGGTTGTTTCTGGACTTGATCAAAAACAAATTGTTCTCATTGCAGCAATTTTAGAAAAATATTTGCAAGTTAAACTATCAGCACATGATATCTTTTTTAAAGTGAGTGGTGGATTTAAAATAAAAGGCAGCTCAAGTGATTTAGGAATTGCTTTGGCATTGCTATCTTCGTATTTCCAACAACCATTACCACAAAAATCAATTGCGCTTGGCGAAATCAGCTTAACCGGTCAAATAAAGCCAATTAATCAAATGACCATGTATATCAGCGAAGCAGAAAAATTTGGCATAGAACAATTATTGGTTGCCAAAAATCAAAAAATTGATGGCACCAAATGTACGGTGCGGCGCTATAATAATGTATATGAGTTATTATCATTGTTTACCGAGTAGCCAAATACGGTATTTCTTTCTTTGCTAATATGATAACCTAACCCAAAAAAGTAGTAGTTCTTTTTATAAGGTTATCTTGCATGAAAGCATTTTCTTTACGGTCTCCTCTGTTGTGGGCAACTCTTGTTGCTGCAACCATTGGATGCATTATTTTCTCAGCACTCTATTTTCCTAGAGCTATTCCTCTGGTTGCCCTTGATATTAAAATAGATCGCCAGCAGGCACTGGAAAGCGCTAAACAAATCGCACATCAACATCACTTGGGACCTCTGGATTACCATCAAGCAGTAGAGTTTAAAATCGATCAATTGCCAAAAGTTTATATGGAATATGATTGTGGTTTTCAAGCATATACCAAAGTGTTAGAAAATCATTTATATGAGCCATACACTTGGCAAGTGCGCCACTTTAAAGAGTTCGATACGCATGAAACAACATTGATCTTTACTCCCCAGGGAACACTCTACGGTTTTAAAGAAAAACTTTCAGAAGATGCACCGGGAGCACAGCTATCAAGCGAAAAAGCACGCCATTTAGCTGAAACTATCGCCACCGAACAATGGCACTTTTCTTTGGAAAATTATGCCCTCATAGAAACCGCTCAAGAAAAAAAACCAAATGGCCGCATTGACCATCTTTTCATCTATGAACGGTCTGACCAGAAAATTGGTGATGCGCATTATCGGATTCGCTTAACACTCAGCGGTGATAAACTGACTGAGTTTACCCATTTAGTAAAAGTTCCCGATGAATTTGTACGCCGCTATACCCAAATACGATCAGCCAACGATTCGCTTGCTTCAGTAGCAACCATTATCATGATGGTAGTTTATTTGCTGGGAGGTTGCGTATTGGGGACTTTATTTTTAGCACGCAGGAAAGCTATTATTTGGTGGCCTGCATTCTGGTGGGCACTTATTATTGCGGTATTGCATTTTGCTTACACCATCAATGATTTACCAATCGAATGGATGAAATATGATACTGCATTACCCTACAACAGCTTTTTATTTAGCTATCTTCTTAAAAAATTTTCTGAAGGCTTAACTACTTTTTTCACAGTTCTTCTTGTTTTCATTGCCGCTGAGGGATTAACGCGTTTAGCATTTGGTAATCAGATTCGATTTTGGTCATTGTGGAATCCTCGCGTTGCTTCTTCAATTCCCGTTTTAGGCAGAACGATTCTTGGTTATCTTATGGTTGCATCAGATATTGCAATTTCTATTGCCATCTATTGCATTGCACGAAGTTATTTTGGGTGGTGGAATCCTTCTGATACGCTTATCGATCCAAATATTTTGGCCTCATATGCTCCTTGGCTTTCTTCTATAGCACAATCATTACAGGCAGGCTTTCAAGAAGAATGTTTATTCCGTGCTGTTCCGTTAGCAGGTGCAGCACTCATTGGACAACGTTTTGGCAACCAACGGTTATGGATTGTTGCGGCATTCATATTTCAGGCATTTGTCTTTGGGGCAGCACATGCTAATTATGCTGCGCAACCATTTTATGCACGGTTAGTTGAATTAATTCTTCCTTCTTTTCTATTTGCAGCTGCATATTTGGCTTTTGGTTTGCTCACCTCTATTATCGCTCATTTTATTATCGATGTTTTCTGGATTGGCCTTCCTCTTTTTATGTCTCATGCCTCAGGAGCCTGGATTGATAAAGGTATCGTAATCATACTTGCACTCTTTCCTTTATTTATTGTACTAAGAGCCCGTTATAAAATGGGAGCATGGTCTGAGATACATACCAACGATCTTAACAAAACGTGGCGCCCACCAGCACAAGAACAAGAAATCACCCAACACAATCATGTAAAACAACAGCATATTCCTTTTACCAATCGGTGGTTAATCACCGGGATTATTGGTGGTTGTACCGGATTATTATTATGGGTTTGTTTTACTCGATTTACGCAAGAAGGAAATCCTTTGGCTATTTCGCGCAATGCAGCAATTGAATGTGGATATGATACATTAAAAAGTCGCGGCATAAATCTCGATCACACGTGGACCCCTTTAGCAGCTATCTATTCCTCATTTGATCGTGTTACTGAAGATCAAATGCAACACCGCTTTATCAGACAAAGTGGCAAGAAATTATATGACTCTTTACTAGGATCTTATCTGACACCCGCTCATTGGATTGTGCGCATGGTAAAATTTAATGGATCAGTGGTCGAACGTGCTCAGGAATATAAGATTCATATTGCTGATAATGGTACCGTGTTGCGTATTGAACATACATTACCCGAAACACAAGAAGGGGCTCAGTTATCTGAACGTGAAGCTTATTCAGTGGCTGAAACTGCATTGAAATCAATCTATCATAGTCGCGTACAAGATTTGAAAGAAATAGCTGCCGTACCGCAGAAATTACCTTCGCGCACTGATTGGAGTTTTACATTTGTCGATCCACAATACCCATTATCAAAGGGCCAAGAAAGGGTAACCGTTGAAATTGCGGGGGATGAGGTAGTTGATATCAATCGTACTATTCATGTACCGGAACAATGGGAACGAACTGAACGAAACATCATCACACAAGCTTCGATTGGTTCAACTGCGTGCACTCTTTTCATGTACCTGCTTCTTATTATATTAACTTTTATCGTACTTACGGGAATTTCTCGCCAAAAGCTCTCAATAAAAACAAGTTTCTTAGTATGTTCCGTAATAACTATATTCTTGCTCATTAATACCATTAATTTGTTTGCTGATACCATTGCTAATTTCAATACTATGCAACCGTATTACAATCAGCTTTTTAAAGCAATTGGCACCACTATTATTCAACTCATTTTGAAGATAGCGTTATTTGGTTCTATTGCAGTACTTGTTACGAGCTGGAAAACATCTACCGCATTGCCAAAATCCTGGGCAACAATAATTACCGGTCTTAACTGCGGCTTATTTGTGTCTGGTGCATTAGCACTGCTCTATTATTTTGACCCAATTATCAAACCAGAATGGGCTCAATATGCAGCACTTGGCGCCTATTTACCAACCTTGGCAGTAATAACTATCTACACTTTAAAATGGATTTTATTAACTCTGGCTCTGCTACTACTATTTGCTGCAATAGATCAACTAAATTTTCATGGAAAAGAGCATGCATTTAGCAGTTCTCTTCTTATGCTCATCACTGGCATCATTCTCATTGGCTCATATTCTACTGATTCAATATTATTTTGGCTCATCGCGGGTTCAATTACTGGTCTTGTTTTATTGCTCATCTATTATTGGATAATTCGTTATGACCACTCTTTAATACCATTGGCAACAGGAAGCTATATATTAACCGTACTTGCGCAACAAGGAGCATTCTGTGCATTTCCAGCGATTATACCAGGAGCTATCATGGCAACAGTGATAATTGGTAGTTTATCATTAGGATGGTTTTATCTATTAAATAAATGAAGGGGTAAACAAATCATGCATAAGTGGTTATTGCTATTGATTAGTTCATGTGTTTATATTCAGCTTTTACCGTGTGATCAAAAAGATCAACCAAGAGTTGCATGGATCGCAAGCAGGCTTAATCTAGAACCAACATCCCCTATTGCAAGAACCTTGCAAGAAAGTCGTGATCTCCAAAATAATAAAAATCCATCTACCGAACTAGTCACCGCATGTATGCAAACATTACAAGGTCAAAAGCCAACATTAGAAGTGGATCATATTGCGCAACCATGCATTGATCATCATATTAACTCACTAAGGCAATTATCCACTCCACGAACAATTACTAAAAGCCGATTTAACATTTGTAGATTCTTGAGACAGTTCTTTTGGTGCACTAAAAAGCAAAATGCCATAGATCACCGCTAGTACAATAATTAATTGTTTGAAAAAGCGCAGAATTATCATAGTAATCACCTTCTTTTTCAATATATCAAAGCAAAAATTGTGCTTGCAATGAAATAGACAATACGTTATCTATCCAAAGGTTGAATTTCACCAGTAAAGTAGCTGTGCACTGATTTTGGCAGTTGAGCGTAATCGGTATGCTTAACCTGTACTTGGTCATCGGCACAGTAGGTATGCCAAAAAAGCACTTTTTTATCCTTCAGTTTCCCAGCTCGAGCATCTTTAATCAGCCCAGAAAAAGCTTTTGATGTATAAGTACCATCCAGTTTGATGCCTTCAGTATCTTGGAGCAATTTCATTGCTTCAACGCCTTCTTTACTAAACATGCCATACGGTTCTTGCCCACAATCAAATACGATTGGCAAATCGGCTTCACTTATTTCAATAATAGGAAAAGATGTGTCTGCATCATGCAATAACTGATTAGTATTCTTAATGAGATTCAACATCGATTGCGGATATTCCCTTTTATCTTCTGGTTCTACACACACCGGTATTATGGTGGATTTTAATCCCGCAACTTTGGCGCCCAAGATAAGGCCCGCAGCAGTCCCTTTACTGCCGGATGGCACATAAATATAATCAGGTTCTTGCAATAGTCCTTGCTCAATCTGTTTTTTCAGTTCAAACGCAGCATTCACATAGCCCACGGTTCCTAGGGGGCACGAACCTCCAGTAGGAATCACATAAGGCAAATCCCCCACTTGATATTTGTTTCTAACAAAAGCTTGCAATGTAGCATGTTGGCGTGTGGCAATATCAGGAGAATGATGTATCTGAGCGCCATATTGATGCATCAACAATAGGTTTCTACGGACCCCTTGCGCGATTGGCTGAGGTTTAAGCATCGCAATACTCTTCAATCCGAGCCGTTGAGCACAACAAGCAGCTGCAGCAACGAAGTTTGAACCTGCACAACCAAATATTATTATTGTTTTTGCATTGTTACGTAGGGCATCTGCCAACAGAAATTCTAACTTTGGTAGTTTATTGCCACCAAAATTAATACCATCACCCGTTAAATCATGCCTTTTTATGAGTAATTGTCCCACTTCTAATTGTTTGCCCAATGTAGAAATATCTTGTACTGGCGTTGGCAGATGAGCCAATTGAACACAAGGCACTGTTGCACGCAGATTTGGGAAGGCAGTATAAATCTCTCGATCAGGAATTTGGGGCAATGCAACTGTTTCTGGTGTATTTGAAGATACTAGCCTTTGCAAAAATTTCGCGTGACGTTGTGCTGAAGGAACATAAGAATAGAGTGTTTGTAATAATGCAGTATCATTAGCAAAGATGACACCCATTGATAATCCTACCCCCATAAATAAATACCATATCTGACGAATATTAACACTCTTCATACAAATCTCCTGACAACCGTTGTTTACCTAATAATACCTCATTTACAGTAACCGAGGCACTTAATTTATGAAAAATCGACAAAAATAATAATAAATTACAGCATCCAAGATGATTAAAAAATAGGGTTCAGGCTTAAGCAATATTTCATCGCCACGTACAATCACAATGACAACAAAAGAATGTGCACAATCGCTTCGTCTTAATCTTACCTTTGCCATCAGTTGTATCTTCAACTACCGTATTGCTGAAATCATAAATATGGCCAAGTTGATGCACTACCTCTTCAAGATATTTGTTCTTGCGGTTGACCACATCCCCTTCAGTAATTAACGAAACGGGCAATTCTGTAGCATACTCATTAGTACGAACATACGCAGGCTCAAAACATTGAGCAAGCGCCTGCCCTTCCCTTTTCAAATTATCCAAAATCTTTACATAGCTTATTTCTGGTTTACAGGTTCGATCAATACATGAACGACCAAAAATTAACGCATCATCGCTCGATGCAACTGCTGCAACAACATTTAAAAATTGTTTTTCA
>Ga0070740_10005222_pt1 | contig 12172 bp, 8 predicted proteins | sample Coa_R2_FD_67286 | JGI IMG/M metagenome (GOLD analysis project Ga0070740, IMG submission 67286) | Surface soil microbial communities from Centralia Pennsylvania, which are recovering from an underground coalmine fire - Coalmine... | ecosystem: Environmental > Terrestrial > Soil > Unclassified ...
AAAAAGGGAAGTTTTATTATTCTGAGGAAACTTGCCAATTTAAAACGCGCCAGGATGTAGAAAAAGAAGAGCTGGGGGTATTCGCCAGTATTCTTCAGGAGCGCGAGCAGATCTTAAAGAAAGAAATACAGTCTCTGAAGAAGAAAATTGCCCTTCCTAAGCAATCAACGTTTTTGGGAGACACTATAGACGAGGAAGGCAGGCCGGAAGTTCTAAAGTGGGAAAGGGAACTTGCGGAGAAGGAAGATGTACTCCGTGAGTTGGAGAAAGCTCGCCATGATCTTCAGAACTCTGAGCGAATACCTTTTGTCTGGGACATTGGTTTTGTGGAGATATTTAGCGATGATGCCCGTGCTGGCTTCGATATTGTGGTAGGGAATCCACCTTACGTCCGCCAGGAAAATATATCCAATCCTCTTCTTCCTCGTAACAAAGTGAATTCGGCGAACAAACGCGCGTACAAGCAGAAACTTGCACAAATTATTTATCAAGCCTTTCCTGACTTTTTTCAGTACAAACGTGCGACTGAGAAAGCCACCCATGAGCTTGATGCCAAGAGTGACCTGTATGTTTACTTTTATTTACATGGTTTACGCCTTTTAAATGCTCATGGATCATTCTGCTTCATCACCTCTAATTCCTGGCTCGACGTGGGTTATGGAGCCGTGTTGCAGGAATTCCTCTTGCAACATTGCAAGATGAAAATGATCATCGACAATGCGGTGAAACGTTCATTTGCGACAGCAGATGTGAACACAATTATTGCACTTTTCTCTCCTCCCGGCATCCGCGACCCGGAGGGTCAAGAAGCTTTAACCCGCTTTGTGCGTTTTACGGTTGACTTCGAGCAGGTTCTTTCTGCTGATGTGTTTATAGATATTGAAAACACCGTAGTGCCAACTTCTACTGAACGGTATCGTGTCCATCCTATTTCCCAGCGCGCTTTGTTGCGTGACGGGAGTACAATACAAAAAGCTAAACCATCACGCGCGATAGCGAAGAAGCAAATAGACACGACACAATACGTATTTACTCAAGTTGTCTCTTATACAGGCAACAAGTTGGGGGGAAAGTATCTGCGTGCGCCGAAAATCTACTGGGTCCTCATGGAGAAGGGAGAAGGCAAGCTCAAACGGCTGGGTGAGATTGCGGAAGTGCGTTACGGAATCAAAACAGGAGCAAATGACTTCTTCTATTTGGACGATGAGAAGGCTATGCAATGGCAGATCGAGGAGGAGTTTCTCCTGCCCATTATTAAAAGTCCGACCGAGTGTACCAGTATTTTGGTTCAACCAAAAATGCTCAGGAATAGGTTGTTTTTATGCTCGAAAACGGAAGCCGAACTCAAGGGAACAGCCGCTTTGGAATATATCCGATGGGGTGAGTCACAGGGTTTTCATACGAATGCAAGTGTGAGCGGAAGAACAAGATGGTGGTCGCTATCATTTGAGGCCGCTAACAGTATTTTTGTCAAGGAAGCTCATAATACTTCAGCAGTGTTTTATAATCCCGACAAATATCCCGTCGATTGTCGCCTCTATTACGCTGATCTTCCAATGCTCACGCTTGCCTATCTTAATTCTGTGGTAGGAGCTCTGCTATTCGAGATTTATAACCGGGCAGGCCTTGGAGGAGGAGCGAGGAGTATGATGGTTTCTGATTACGCACTAGTACCATCTCTGTACAGTACAGCAGGAGAAGAGAAAGAGGCAGAGAGAGTCTTTCAACAGGTCTATGGTTTACCAGCACGTAAATTGGTCCTTTCAGAGGAAAGAAAGCTCACAAACTTGAGTACGAACTTGTTTGACCAGCCTTGGCGAGATCTTGATGACTTTATCTTCGACATCCTCCATCTTACACAGACAGAGCGCGATGCTGTCTACGAAGAGGTAGTTGGCCTGGTTGAATGGCGACTGAAAAAAGCGGTCAGTCTAAACAACGGAAGAAAGCTTGATGGCCGCGAACATGTGAAACGTGAGGATATCACCGGTAGTACTGCGGGTTTATGGAACAGCCAGCGTATACTGACGAAGTAGCATTTACTCTGTTGTCAAAAGCTAGCATTAATATCAAAAATCAGGTGTGAACTGGCTCATTCTCTAAAAAGGTACTGCAAACTATGCCAACGCATGACATTATAGATAACCGAACAGAAAAATTAGTTGATCATATCAATCGTATGCTTGACACGACTGAAACAGCACGTTTTGCTGTCGGTTACTTCTTTCTTTCAGGATTGGAGAGTATCGCTGACCGTTTAGAAGGTGTGAAGGAGCTTCGGCTCCTTATCGGAAATACAACCAATCGAGAAACCGTCGAGCAACTTGCTGAAGGTTATAAACGGTTGGAACTCGTGCAAAATGCGATTGAAACCCAGTCTTACCCAAGGCGTACTGAAGCTTCGCGTATGGTAGATGAAACAGTTACCAATATTCGCTCCGTTGTCGAGCATATGGAGCAGACGGACCAGGGTGAATGCTTGGTAAAAACACTTGTGCGTATGATCAGTGAAAAGCGCTTAAAAGTACGTGTCTATACCAGAGGAAGATTGCATGCCAAGGCTTACATCTTTGATTACTACAACACATTATTTGATCGTGTTGGCAGACCAATTGAGCGCCATGAGAAAGGCATTGCTATTATTGGCTCGTCTAACCTTACCTTATCAGGTATCAGACATAATACTGAGCTAAATGTCGTTGTACAAGGGAACGATAACCATGCTGAGTTGGTACGCTGGTTTGATGAACTCTGGGACGAAGCAGAGGATTTTGACGCGAAATTAATGCAAGAAATGCAGCGATCTTGGGCAATTGCTCCAGTGCGTCCCTATGACATTTATATGAAAACGCTCTATACACTCGTCAAAGATCGTTTAGAGGGTGAAGATACCGAGGATATTTTATGGGATGATGAGATTACATCGCGTTTGGCAGACTTTCAGAAAGTGGCAGTGCGGCAGGCAATTCAAATTATCCGCGACTTTGGAGGAGTCTTCGTCGCTGACGTTGTAGGTCTTGGTAAGAGCTATATCGGCACAGCTATTGCCAAACACTTTGAACGCACTGAGCATGCACGCCCTCTGATTATTTGCCCTGCCCCACTGGTAGAAATGTGGGAACGGGCCAACGAGGTGTATCAGCTCAATGCTCGCGTTGTCTCTATGGGATACCTACGCGGAGATGATGATGGAACCTTCAATTTTCTACTGAAAGACCCGAAATATCGCGACCGTGATTTCATAGTGATTGATGAGAGCCATAACTTGCGTCACCCTGCTACGCAACGCTATAAGGTGGTGCAATCATTTCTCGCTACCGGAAGGCGCTGTTGTTTCTTGACGGCGACCCCTCGCAATAAGAGCGCCTGGGATGTGTACCACCAAATCAAGCTGTTTCATCAAGACGATAAAACCAACTTGCCTATAGATCCCCCCATCCTCAAGGATTACTTTAGGCTCATCGAAAAGGACGAACGCAAGCTCCCCGACCTTCTTGTCCATATCTTGATTCGGCGTACTCGCAATCATATCCTCCGTTGGTACGGATACGATGCAGAGACGCATGAGCCACTTGAAGCCTCGCAATTTAAAGAATACCTGGAAGGAAGCAGGCAGGCTTATGTTTTGGTTGGTGGGAAGCACCAGTTCTTCCCCAGGCGTGTCTTAGATACTATTGAGTATAGTATAGAAGATACCTATCGCGGATTATATCGGCAGTTGCGTTCATATATTGGCGCGTCACACAAGGATCGGCCTGCATCTCTTTCAGAGGAAGAACTTACCTACGCTCGCTATGGGCTGTGGCATTATGTGGTGAAGAGCAAACAAAAGCAAGAACCTTATGCGACGATGCAACGAGCTGGTATGAACTTGCGTGGACTAATGCGTATCCTCCTGTTTAAACGCTTCGAGTCAAGTGTCTACGCATTTCGTGAGACGATACGTCGCTTGATCTACGTCCATAAATCATTTCTCGCGGCGCTTTCTCAGGGGATTGTCCCAGCAGGTGAAGATGCACAAACTATCCTCTACGAGTCTGACTACGTAGAAGAAGCTGATCTGCTCGATGCACTAAGGGCTGTTTCGGGAAAGTATAAGACTGACGACTTTGATCTGGATCGCTTACGACAGCATATTGAGCATGATATTCGCTTGCTGGAGAAGATCCTTATACTGGTGGAGCCAATCACACCTGAGCGAGACGCAAAATTGCAGAAGCTTATACGGTGCCTGCGTGAGCGTCCCTTGAGCGAGGGCAAGAGGCTTATATTCACGCAGTATGCAGATACAGCCCGCTATCTTGCTGAAAATCTGAATCCTGGTGGAGCGCGTAAAGATATCGCCGTTATTTACAGCGGAGATAGAGATAAAGCTCGAATTGTAAGTAGGTTCGCACCGAAAGCAAATCCAGAGTATCAATTTTCAATGGGCGAAACGGAAATAGCAACGTTGATTGCAACTGATGTGCTGGCCGAGGGTTTGAACATGCAAGATTGCAATGCAATCATCAACTACGACCTTCACTGGAATCCAGTCCGTCTCATTCAGCGGTTTGGGCGCATTGACCGTATTGGCAGTGAGCATGAAGTAATCTACGGCTTCAATTTTCTCCCAGAAACCGGCATCGAAAAAAATCTCGGTTTACGCCAGAAGCTCCACAATCGCATTCAGGAGATTCATGATACAATTGGTGAAGACTCCGCTATTCTTGATCGCACAGAGCAACTTAATGAAGAAGCAATGTATGCAATTTATGAGAAAAACGGCAATCAACTCAGTCTCTTTGAAGATGAAGAGGAAGAGTTTCTCGATGTAAACGAAGCTGAAGAGATTATGCGACAATTACGTAAGGAAAATCCCCGTGAGTATGAACGCATCGCATCCTTGCGAGATGGTATCCGCACTGCTAGGGTTGGGCAGTCAAGCGGGCTCTATGTTTTTTGTCAGGCAGGCCGGTACCAACAACTCTTCTTAATCGACAAGGATGGGGAAATTATCTCACGAGACATACCACGTATCTTAGGTACAATCAGAGCAACTCCAGAGGAAGCTGGCGTTGCATTACCACCAAACTATAATGATGTGGTCATGCGCATAAAACGACGTTTTGCAGAAGAAGTGAAAAATCGAAAGGCAGAACGTGAGCATACGCTCTCCTTGACACAGAACCAGCGTTATATCTTACGTGAGTTACGTGAGCTATTCAGGCGGGTTACAGATGAAGATGAGAGAGCACAGATAACTGCACTAGAAAAGGCATTTCGAGGGCCTATTACAACAGCCATTAATAGAGAATTAAATCTTCTGAGGAAGAATCATGTTGTAGAACATGATCTGTTAAAGAGCTTGGGACAAATTTATTTTCAGCATGATATGCAGCACTGGAATGGTAGCCAGCAACGTATGGATGAAGACGATGAAGTCAAACTCATCTGCAGCGAAGCATTCTTGAGCTAGATTACCTAAGTAGCAGATACCGCTTCCATAAGTGTGGTAGAATCCGCATGTTTGAGGGTGCAAACATAGCTCTCATTTCGTGCCACTTTCGACACAACAAGGACTATGCCAGACGAAAACTGAGAGACTCCTCGTCAGGTAGTGCAAAAAGGATCAAGGAAAGCCAGCTAAGACGTTACCAGACGCTTCTACGCCGGTAGTATAGCAAGGAAGGTGCTTGTGGACAATTTACTGAGGTACTTGTACAATCATTTCAGGGATCGGCTAGCTGTAAGTGGCGAAACGGGGGACTTGTTGATTTGGGGAGAACGCATCAACAATGGAGTAAGGCTTCTCGGTCTTTCTTTTAACATTTCTAGTGCCATAAGAACAACGCGAGGACATGGTGACCTCCTTTTTTCTTGTGGAAAACATATCGCCTCAAAAATTAACCTGCCAATACTGCATATTGTATACCCATCTGACTTGCAGACAAACCCTCGCGCCACTCTTCTCATTAATGGTCAAAGCGTCATAAAAAATGATGCCCAAAGGACAATACAGGCATTGTTTGGCACCAGGCAAACCATCCTTGGTACCACTAAGGATGTCACTAAGCGGACCAACGACGTTTTCCAGGACTGGGCGCGGGATAATCTCCCTAGAGACTATGTACGTAATGATATCGACGCAATACTTCTTACTCAAGCATATGAACCGTCGAAACTCATCGAAGTGAAGCGTTCAACCCAGGTGCCACCCACACGCTGGACTCCATTTACCAACGATGCTCGCAATTATTACATGGGAAATCTCCTTGCACAGCGCGCCGGGCTGGATTTTATAACCCTCAATCACGCAAACAAGGATATCCCCGTAGATGATGAGACAACCGTTGGTATTCATTTCATTGACGGAGTATCTCTCAATCCAGATCGAATCAGGAGTCGAAAGACTTTAGTTAACGCGAGAGAATTGGTTACGATGTTCCAGAAACAGCAATTGTAGAAGCTGGGTAATTTGCGAATATTTACCTCAAAAAAACAAAAAAGCGCCTTTGCCTCACTGAATGAGGCAAAGGCGCTTCAAGCCCTGCTCCATGAGCTATACTCAGTCCCCGCCAGCTTCAAAGTGTCTATGAGACTAAGCTGGGACGCTTTATTTTTCGTTGCCCGACTCTAGAAGAGAGTGCTCAGTTGTAAAGGGGCTCAGTGATGAGCGATCATCTTCCAGGGTAAGATTCAACGCCTGTTCCGCTGTTACGCCTAGCTCAGCGAACCGACGAAAGATCATCTGTACGGCCTCTGGATACCCCACGGCGGAGAGCTTACAGGCAGGGCGTACAGCTTTGACAATTTGCTGGAAGAACTCCCTTTGGGATCTGGGAGATTGTTTCTTGAGGTGATTCATGTACGCTATTTCCACCATCCTCAAGCAGAATGCGAGCGATTCAAGGAGGTCCCAGATGCTGCCTGTGTAATAGGTTCGCGCAATCTGATCAATTTTTTGCTGCATCGTTTGTGCAACACCCCCCTCTTGTACAGATGACAATGCTGCATTACGAGAGACAGTATCGAGAATAGTTTTGTCTACAAGCTCTCGCAGGAGAAAGACGAGGATATGTCCATTCGTGATGGTGAGCTTGGGCATCGTTTGCTGAAGTTGTTCAACGATCTGCTCTATGCCATCAATACTAATCCCAAAGCTCTCGCTGATGAGTTCATAGGCGATATCTGAACTCTGCACAACCGCGTCAAGTTCGGGAGAAAGTGCAAAGTGAGAAAGTGGCATTGGTTCTTGAGACATACAAACTCCTTGCTTTGGATACAAAAAAAGCGCTTAACGGAGAGGTTTCCCCTGTCAAGCGCTTGAATTACTATCTTTCAGCTTCCGCTACGATAACGCTGGTGATCTGCCCTCTTCAATAACGAAAAGTAAAATGAAGAAGGCCCTCAACATTACGGCGGCAATGCCAAAGTTGTGTGCGACCAGATATCATTAGTCGTCAAAACGACTACAACGTCTCTATATTTTTGAGAATAGAGCGTTATGATGTAGTCAATTAGAAGTCGTTTTGCACTTCTATGGTGACAAGACATACCGTCTTCCCCCTTTCCTATTTTTCTGTTTTTCTTCCTTATCTATTTCCTTTGAGGTTCACATCAATAACCGATGATGTTCATATCTGTTTCAGAAGCGCTCTGCTACGATAAGAGGTGTTAGTTGATAACTCATAAGTGTGGGTGATGCAGTACTGAATAAGGAGACGCAGCTTATGAAGGAGCAGAACATCTCTTCATCGAAGCGCAAACGGCTTCTCAAAATGTACGGCCCTTGCCCAACGGGGTACACGACCGAAGATCTCGAACGTTTTCTGGACTTGCTCTACGGAATGTATAGCTATGTTTACACCCTCTCAGACCTGCGGCAGATGGTCGTGTGCGATCCGTTTGATCGCAGTGAGCAGCCTCGTCAATTGAAGTTGCTCGATCTAGCAGACTGGTTGGAGGCGCTGGTCTCGTAAGTGCCCTTTCCTGATCAGCACTCCGAGAAGGGTAAAATGAGAGGCGAGGCTGATTCAAAAAATGAGCCACCCTCAGAAGACTTCCTGGGTGGCTCATTTTTTGCTGTTCGTGTGTGGTGGGAGGGCGAGCAAAACCTTTCAGTTGCAAGCAAATGATGAGCACTCACCTGGTGAAAAAGAGCTGATTCATTGTTTGCCGTGCGTTTTCATAGTGAGTGTGCGAAACAGGCGGCCAATGATCGCCGTATGGAAGCACTTGCCTGCCTATGCCCAGAATCTCTCCGACGATCTGTGGAGCGAGGCCTGCAAGCAGGAGCAGGCGGGTCGTCGTTTGCCGCAATTCATGGAAGCGGAGCACCGGGAACGGTACCTGGCGCAAAAGGTCTTGCAGAGGAGGTGTCAGGCGATCAGGAGAAAGTGCCATTCCATCCTCGGTGCAGATCACTAAATCAAGTGGCTGCCATCTGCCACCCGCGCGCGCTCGTTCCTGCTGCTGGCGAGCGGCATGCTCCTGTAAACACGTGATCACTCCCTGCGGCAGGAGGATGACCCTGGGATGCTTCGCCGGCTGGAACGATGGCTGGACAAGCGAGCCCTGCGAGTAGTGCCTGGCTTGATGGACGCGCAGAGAGCCATCTTGCCAGTTGATCGCGTTCCACTGCACGGCAAGCAGTTCGCCCGCGCGCAGCCCCAGTCCCAGCCCCAGTATCAGAGGCACCTCAAAAGTGTGTCCTTTCCCAATCTCGATCAAGGTGCGAGCTTGCTCAAGCGTCATGAGATGCAGGGACGGTTTCTTTTCCCGTGGTGTTTTCATGTGTGCAACTTCCTTTCTTCCCTCTTTCATCAGGCATTTGATGAGTGCTCTGTAGCCCTGCTCCCTACGAGGGAGCAGGGCCGGAAAGCGCCTCTCATGCCTTATTGGTTGTTCTTGCGCAAGTCCTTGGCTCGAAAGCCTCGTCGTCTGGTTTCTCGTGGACCAGGCATTCTCTTGGCAATATGATCGCCGGGGCTGAATTTGCGTTTTTGCTCCTGCAGGATGGTATCGTTCATATGGATATAGTTGAGGACTGTCGAAAGATCCTCATGCCCCAGGAGTTCCTGGAGGCTGAAAGGATCATTGCTCTTGAGGAGGTAGTTCATGGCGAAGGTATGCCGCAGAATATGCGGACTAATCCGCTTACCCGTGATCCCTGCTCGCTCTCTTAATCGCTTGAAAAGCATCTCCATGCCATTTTTGGTGAGCGGCTGGCGGGTTTCTGAGAGGAAGAGGTGGTCTTCTCCGGCGCTGCCCCACTCTGCCAATTCCTCTTCATCTGGCCGATGCTTGTCCAGATAATAAGAGAGGTTGCGTAGGCAGTTCTGGCCCAGGGCAATGCGCCGCTCTTTCGAGCCTTTGCCGAGCACGGTAATCACGCCTTTTTTGCGGTCCAGATCATCAACGCGCAGATTGATCAGTTCAGAGACGCGAATGCCGGTATCATAGAGCAACCAGAGGATGGCACGGTTGCGCACCGCCGCGCGCTCAGCGAGATAGCTGGTCTCATTGGGAGGCGCACAAGCCAGCAAGAGTTGTTCAAACTCTTCATCGGTGATGGTTTGAATCAAGGGCTTACCAACTTTGGGGAAGACGACACGATCAAAGGGATTTATATCAAGGGTGCCTCGAAACAGCAGCCAGTGAAAGAAAGCCCGCGCCGAGCGAGCATACGTTTGAATCGTGCGTTCGCTCCGCAACTTCCCACGCGCGCCAGGAGTGCTACGCAGATGAGCAAACCAAGCACTCAGATCATCAGCCTCGACATCATCAATCTGTGTGATTTCCAGCTCTTCGCTGAGAAATTGCTGCAATAATCCCAAAGCAGTTCGATGCCACTCTAGCGTCTTGGGACTGTGGTTGCCACCGGCATGATCTCCGATATAGGCCTCGATTAAGCTATCGAGCGTCCGCCGTTTGGCTTGCAGATCCTGGCGTGCCGTTTTCTTCTGTATTTGTTGAGTTGCCTGTTCTTGCTCTTCTTGAGCCTGTCGGATCTTCGTTTGTTTATCAAGCTTCGCCCGTTGAGCTTTTGCCCGATTTTCTGTGACTGACGATCCCTTTTTTTTATAGGTTCGTCTCCCCGATCCCTTTGAAACAGTAGTTCCATATGAGGTGTTCGCTGCCTTTAAAACCATGATTCCATGTCCTCCTTTTGTCAGCATCACCTTGAACCGCATAATGGGATCGAGATGATGCATAAGCACATACGTTACTCACCATTGAGTGTACCTATGTGCGGAGAGGATTTTCCTGAACAGGAAAGGAATCCAACCGGACGGCCTCCAGTCAGGGACCGGAAAGGAATCCGGGAGGCAGGTGTTTCCTCTTTAGCAGAGCAGGTGTTCTCGTATGGAGGAGGGCAGGTGTTTAGTGAAAAATGCTTGTGAACACTTTTTCCACGTTCGCTCATACCATCACGTATATATACGAGGGAGCCTGTAAAGCCTTTTCATAAGATTAATATGAGTTTTTGTGGAAACCTGCCTTCCAAGCAGGCTGTCGCGGGTTCGAGTCCCGTCTCCCGCTCTTCCAACGAGGCCGTCGCTCTCGACGCGCTTCACAGGCTGACTGACAAGAGGTGAGCAGTGAAGGCAAAGGGAAACGACGGTCTTCGCCTTGATCAAAAGGTCTCCAACGAACACCTGCCTTGTTTTTTGGCAAGCACCTGCCTCGGTTTGTTCTGGCTGACAAAAGTGTTCCCTTCTCTGTCGATACATGACCACCTGCCTTCTCCAGTCTGTAACCACCTGCCCCGCCATCACTTTCTCAACAAAAGTGTTCGCGTCCTGACAGAGGCAGGTTGTCTCTCACTGGAACTGCTTCACCCCAGCCAGCCCTACGGCTTCGACGTGGAGCCGACCTTTCCCACCCGGTTCTGGCTGAGCGAAGTCCTGCGCCATCTGGATCGTGATTTGCTCACCGCCCTGCTGGCAAGCACTGTACAGGCCCTGTATGCCGAGATTCCCGGCTTAGGGGAAACCGTCGCCTCGATGTCAAGCACATCTATGCCTGGGTCAAGGAGAACAACGAACGCGGGTATGTCCCACAACGCTACGACAACAAGCAGCGGCTGGCAGGCGACCCCGATTGCACATTCGGCGTCAAGCGCAGCACTAATAAGGAACTGCTTGATGGCCCAACCGAAGAGAAGAAGGAAGGGATCTGGGGCTATGGCTCTGGCGTGGCTGCAGCCTTCGTGCCTGACTACGGCGATGTGGTGCTCACTGAGTAGACCCAACCCTTTAACGAAGGCGATGTGACGTATTTCCGCTCGTTGTGCCGTGATGTCGTCCGTGCGCTCCCAGAACCGCCGACGCATTTAGCCGCCGATGCCGCCTTTGATGCATGGTATGTCTCCGAGGCAGATGTTCGCCAGGGGGCATCGCTGCTGTGCCGCTCAATGCCCACACCACCACGCGTTCTGATCCTCATGGCACCCCGCGCTGCGACGCCGGGCTGCGTATGCATCCCACCTACCAGTGTGCCCATACCTACAGCTACACGGCCCAACGCTATCGCTGTCCCCTGCTCATTCCCCAAGCCATCGGCGAACTCCGCCCGCATGAGCAATTTCTCAAAGGGCATGGATGTCCGAAGGACATCAACGATGAGCCAGCAGGCCGCACCCGCATCCTGATCGATCGGACCGGTCCACGCCATTTACGCGCAACGCACCGCCTGCGAGCGGATCAACAGCCAGGCCAAAGAACTGGGCATCGAGCGCCCCAGAGTGCGCAACCGTCGATCCGTTGCCAATCTCAATACCCTGATCTCTTTGGTTGTCAATGTGTGTGCTCTTCAACGAGCAAAAACGATCAACCAGGGGCTTCTCTGCATCCCTCTGTTGCCACTTTCAGATTCACTCATTTCATCTGTGCGCGTCCCAGCGGTTCCAATGGACCACGTTCTCAAGTGAGTGACGAGAGGCAGGGCGAAATGCCGTTCCTTGGGTATAGGCGATCGGGATCAGAGCAGCTTGCATGACCCGATCATAGGGAATGTCAAGCACAAGTGCGGCCTCACGCTCATGATACAGATGGAGGGTAGTCCAACATGTCCCTAACCCGTACAGACGTGCCGCAAGCATAAAACTCCAGGTTGCCGGCAAAATCGATCCCCAGGCGTTCGCTTGTTCGACCACCGATTCGCCCTCTACACGATCCTCAATACAGGG
>Ga0070740_10005229_pt1 | contig 12161 bp, 12 predicted proteins | sample Coa_R2_FD_67286 | JGI IMG/M metagenome (GOLD analysis project Ga0070740, IMG submission 67286) | Surface soil microbial communities from Centralia Pennsylvania, which are recovering from an underground coalmine fire - Coalmine... | ecosystem: Environmental > Terrestrial > Soil > Unclassified ...
TGGTGTACCGGCATGAGAATCAGCCCTGGAGCTCCTAACGGTGACGTCCGGCGCGGCGCGTAGCGTCGGCGCGTTTCCGGGACAGGGGCTTCGAGGGAGAACGCAGGTCGGGCAGGCCGTTGGTTCTTATGGGCTGCGAGCCCGTTGGTGTACCTGGCCGCCCCTGCGACTTGCCCGGATGTGCCGCGAGCACGAATCCGTACGTGTCGTTCGCCCGTCTCGTCTCCCAGGTCCAGCGAGAGAAGGGAGAAGAGTCGATGCGGTTCATCGGGTTGGACGTTCATCGCGACTTCTGCGAGGTCGCGATCTCGGAGGGTGGCAAGGCCCGCCGGGCGGGCCGGGTGGCGGCGCGGCCGGCGGAGCTGGAGCTGTTCGCCCGTAGCCTCGCGGCGGACGATCGGGTCGTGTTGGAGGCGACCGGTAACGCGCTTGCGATCGCGAAGATCGTCGCGCCGCAGGTGGGCGAGGTCGTGCTCGCGCACGCCCGCAAGGTGCGCGCGATCGCGGAGGCGAAGGTGAAGAGCGACGGGGTCGACGCCTGCACGCTTGCGGAGCTGCTGGCGGCGGATCTCGTCCCGCGCGTCTGGATCGGCGACGAGCGGACGCGGCTGTTGCGCCGGCTCGTCTCCCGCCGCCGGCAGCTGGTCAAGCAGTCGACGCGGGCGAAGAACGAGATCCAGTCGGTGCTGATGCGGACGCTGCAGGAGCGGCCGCCGGTCTCGGACGTCTTCGGCAAGGGCGGCCGTGTCTGGCTGTCCGAGCTGGAGCTGGCGATCGACGAGCGGGAGACGGTCGATGGCTGCCTGCGCCAGCTCGACTTCCTCCAGGCCGAGCTCGCTCACGTCGACCGGATGATCGCCGAGCAGGCGCTCGCCTGGCCGGAGATCCGCCGGCTGATGACGATCCCCGGCGTCGACGTCACCACGGCGGCGGCGCTGATGGCCGCGATCGGCGACATCGACCGCTTCCCCAGCCCACGGCATCTGGCCGGCTACCTCGGCCTCGACCCGAAGCTGCGCCAGTCCGGGATGGCGAAGCCGCGCCACGGCCGGATCTCGAAGGAAGGATCGGCCGCCGCCCGGCACGCGCTCGTCGAGGCGGCCTGGTCGGCCGCGAAGGCGCCCGGCCCGCTACGCGCCTTCGCCGAACGCACCGCCGCCCGCCGCGGCCGCCAGATCGCCGCCGTCGCGGTCGCGCGCAAGCTCGCCGTGCTCGCCTGGCACCTGCTGACCCGCAACGAGGACTACGCCTACCAGCGACCCTCGGCCGTTCGCCGCAAGCTGCGCCGGCTCGAGCTGAAGACCGGCGCCCCACGCGCGAAACGCCAGGCCGGCGCGTCGCCGCTCTGGGGCAGCCGCGCCCAGGACGACCTCGAGCGCGAACTCGCCCGCCAGGCCGAGCTCGCCTACCGCCGACTCGTCGCCGACTGGCAGCGCAGCCGGCCGAAGAGCGGTGCGGGTGCGACACCGGGGCGCGCATCTTCTTGGCCGTCTGAGCGGCAAGCAGCGCGGCAGGAGCAAGCCCCACCTCCTGCGCTTTAGCTCGTCGTCACCCGCACCGACCCGGAAGTCTTCCAAGGAGGAAACCGAACATCCAGCGGACTTGACTTTCATCCGTAGAGACCAAAGGCAAGCAGCGAGGAGGAGCACGTGAGGCAGTTCGCGATGCCGTTGCTGCGGCTAGGGCGGTCTTGCGTCTTCGACGCGACGTCAGGCCAAGCCCGAGACGGCTTTCGAACGATTCGACGCAGGGTCGCTGAAATCCAGTGGTCACTCATCGTGGTCGGGAGCGCGCTCGCCTCCGCTGGCGCCATATACCGAGGGGTCGGAGAAGGAGGTCGAGGTGTCAACATCAATGCACAGTGACGACAAGACGACCGCGAGCCGTCGTTTCGGAGGGTGACCTCGCAAACTCCTTCTGCTGGTGGCCCTCCTCGGTACCTTTGCGGTAGCAGGCGGGTTAGCGATGACAGCCCACGGGGCCACGGCGCCGACACCACCTTCGATAGCGGATGCGCCGGTATCGGCGCCGCCGTCGGGAACCATCCCGTCCACCGTTGGAAGTCCCAGCCCCGCGAACACTGATACCGGCGTGTGTATCACTGGACCCGGAGAGGCCTGCGAGGTGGAGTACCTGATGAAGAGAGGAATCGCGAAAGTGACGTTCTTCTTTTCTGACGGCACGACAGCCAGCAAGTCGCAGACCTGCTACTCGTCGGCGTGCACCAAGGCCGCGATTGGTTACCCCAACGAGCCCTGGCGTGAAGCCCTAACCGTCGACGTCACTGGGCCTACAATCAGCATCATCTACGTGGGACCGGTGCTTTGATCTTCAGGAGACTGCGCCCTCGGACCGGGGACTCAGTCCCCGGTCCGACCGTATCGGCGAAGCGCGTGAAGTCGAAGCGCTACGGGTCGGCGCGCGCGCTCGCAGAGAGTTTTGGGTCTCCGATCTTCGAACCGACCTGGTGGCCCGAGGACGCGCATTCCCCGTCCTACCGAATAGACAGGTCGTCATCCTGGGCCTTGTACCGGATTGAGTCAACTCGCGACGACGGGACACCAATCTGCATCATCGGCGGTCCCGATCGCACCGGAAACCTTCCAAAAGGAAATTGGTCTCGACCACCTGAGCTTGAGGCAATGCAGGGTCTTGTCCGGACTGACAGCGGCCAGGTTCACGGCGTCGTGCACATCGGGCAGCAGACCATCCATCTCATCGGCTACGCGTCCGAGGCCGACGTCGTGCGTGCGGTTAGGAGCTTTCACCAGGTCTCGGGCGTGTAGATGCGCTGCAGGCGCGGCGCAGGCCGCTCTCGACTAGCGCGGTCGGTCGCGCAGCGGCCGTCATGTACGAGGCTCAACGTCCAGGCTTTCACTCCTGCGCCCCGCGCCGCCCTCAGCGGACGCAGCGCTAACCCGGTGTCGCGACGCCACTTCTGGCTGCAAGCCGACGCACGCCTCGCGCTCCATGTAGCCGAGCGCCGCCTGCCACGACGCTTCATGCGCCTCGCTGATCTCGCGGCGCACCCGCTCGTCCTCGGTGAGCGCGTGGACGAGGCTGACGCTCTTCGGGCACGAGAACACCAGGTCGTATCCGGACACGGGCTTTAGCTGCTTCGTCTCTTCTCGCCGCCCGTATCGACGTCGAGCGTTCGAACGGTGATCGTCCGCTCCCGCGCCGGCGCGCGCAGCCACTCCCCGCTCGCCAGGTTGACGCCGCGGAGCAGCGTGCCAAGGTCGCCGTCCTCGACGACACCGACAAGTCCAAGCGCTCCAGCTTCGCTTCCGGCCCAGAGGCCTGGAGACTCGCCGCGACCGGCGTAGTAGTCGTCCAAACCGCGAGCGACCTGCTGCTCGTAGTAGGCCTCCTGCCCGAGCGTCAGCTTCGCGACACTCAACATCGCCGCGCTCCCCGAGAGCAAAAAAGACGCCGAGACGCATATGCACCCGGAGGTGCCGACGCGTTGCCCGTTGGCGAAACGAGCAACAATTCCACCGTACATCTGCCGTACACCAGATGCGCAGAACCCCGTCTCCGACCGCAGATGATCGCAGGCGTCCTGGTCTAGAAATGCCTGCTCAGACGCACTTTTCGCAGGAGAAGCGTTGTCCGCGCAGACGGCCCGATTGGCTTTGCCATGCAGAAGGTCGTGGGTTCGAGTCCCATCATCCGCTCTCCACGAGCGCGCTCGGACGGCTAGGCGGTCCCGTCTCGGCCGCCGACTCGCTCCGCCGTCTTCATCGTCGCCTCACCACGGCCGGCAACGCTGGGGTCGTGAGTGGGGATCCGTACCGGTGGGACGAGCGGGTGGAGGCGTGGGAGGAGGTCGCCGCCGGCGCTCCGTTCCTCCGCCTGCGCGACCGGATCGTCGAGCTCGCCCAGCCGCAGCCCGACGACGTCGCGGTCGACCTCGGCGCCGGCACGGGGCTCCTGGCGCTCGCCCTGGCAGCGCAGACCGCCGAGGTGGTCGCGGTGGACATCTCACCGCGGATGCTGGCGCGGCTCGACGCAGCCGCCGCGGACGAGGGGATCCGCAACCTGCGGACGCTCGAGGCCGACCTGCGCCGCCTGCCGCTCGACGACGAGTCGGCGACGCTCGTCGTCTCGAACTACGCCTTCCACCATCTCGACGACGCGGGCAAGGAGCTGGCGCTGAGCGAGGCGCGGCGGGTGTTGCGTCCGGGCGGACGCCTCGTCGTCTGCGACATGATGTTCTCGCTCTCCCTGGCGAAGCGCGACCGGCGGCTGATCCTGGAGAAGGTCGCCGCGATGCTGCGCCGCGGGCCCGCGGGTGTGCTGCGGATCCTGCGCAACGCGGCCCGTCTCGCCGCCGGGCGCTGGGAGCAGCCGGCGCGGCCGGAGACGTGGGAGGCGATGCTGCGCGCCCGTGGCTTCGAAGGCGTCCGGGTTGAGCTGCTCGAGCACGAGGCGGCGATCGCGGTGGCGCGACGGCCGGAGCTCAGCTCGCGCGGAGCTCGAGCGCGCGCCGTCCCAGCAGCTTCCAGCGGTAGCTGAACAGCGACTCGCTCCAACGCTCCCGCTCGCCGCTGAGGGGGTTGTTCACGAGCACGTAGCCGGGGCCGGCGCCGACGAGGACGACGGCGTGCTCGTTCAGGTTGACGGTGACCTTCCGCCCCGACGGGGTCAGCCAGCTCAGGTACGGCCCGGCGGCGAGGCCCACCCACGCAAGCACCGGGTGCCCGGCGAGCACCGCGGCTCGCACGGCGCCGAGGCTGCGTCCGTGCAGGTCGGCGAGGCGGACGCCGTAGCGTTCGGCCAGCGCGCGGATCGGCGGCTCGTAGACGCCGAAGCCACCGGCGCTGCCGCCGCCGTCGGCGCGGCCGACGAACCCGCGCTCTGGGTCGCCCCAGCGAGGGAGGCTGCTGCCCGGGACGGGCTCCGGGTCGAGCGGGCCGCTCCGCGGCAGGCGGGCCTGCAGCTCGAGCTGGCCGGCATGGATGCCCGCCGCCGCGAGCAGCATCGAAAGGGAGGTCGCTTCGCAGTCGTTGTGCAGGAGCTGGCGTACGGGCCGGAGGGCGATCGAGCTGGAGACGGCGACCAGCGGCAGCTCGAGGCGCGCCGCCCGCGCTGCGAGCGCCTGGCGGATCCGGCGCCGCACCTCGTCCCGCCGGATCGCGAAGACGAGGCGTGCCCGGCCGTGGCGGACGACGATCCGGCGGGGGAGGCGGAGACGGAGCGGTCGCCCGGGGCGCACCAGGCCGAGCCTGCGGCCGGCTGCGAGCAGCTCGAGCGGTTGCGGCCGCGGCGGCGCGCTACCCGTGGTCGTGTGCGTGGCGGCGCACCCGGTGAGGAGCGCGGCGACGGCGAGGAGGGACGCGGCGCGGGCGCGCTGCACGCGCCGACGGTAGCGGGCGCAGATGAGAGACCCTGAGATGCGAGACCCGGTCGTGGCCGGAGCGGCCCGGCTACGCGCCCGGCTTGACGTGGAAGTAGGCCTGGTAGATCTGCCTCGCGGCCGGCGCCGCAGCCTGGGCGCCGTAGCCGCCGTGCTCGATCATCACCACCACCACGAGCTTCGGGTGGTTGTAGGGCGCCCACGACGCATACCAGGAGTGGACGCCGAGCGGCGGCGCCTCCGCCGTGCCGGTCTTCCCGGCCACCGGAACCGGGAAGTTGGAGAAGACGGCGGCCGAGGTGCCGCCCGGATCGTGCGCCGCCATGTACAGGCCCTCCTTGATCGCCCACGTGTACGGCGAGAGCTTCAACCGGCGCAGCGGCTTGAAGTGCAGCACGTGGCGGACGCCGTTGCGGATCACCGCCTCGGCGACGTGCGGCCGGACGACGTTGCCGCCGTTGACCAGGGCCGAGTAGGCGACCGCGAGCTGGAGCGGGCTGACCTGCAGAGCCCCCTGGCCGATCGCCAGGTTGATCGTCTGCCCCTCCGTCCAGGGATAGCCGAACAGCCGCTGGAACGAGCGCGGCGTCGGCAGGTAGCCGGGGCTCGCGCCGGGCAGGTCGAGCGCGGGCGCCGAGCCGAGCCCCAGCTTGCGCGCCCAGCGCTGGATCAGCATCCCCTCCGCCTTCGGGTCCGACCACCAGACACGGTCGCCGAGCCGGTAGAACCACGTGTCGCAGGACTGCTCGAGGGCGGTCGGCAGGGTCATGTACTCGTAGACGCCCGCCTCGACGTTGTGGAAGACGGTGCTGCCGAGCGTGAACGAGCCGGAGCAGAGCTGGGGGGTGGAGGGCGTGATGATGCCGGCGCTCAGCGCGGCCTCGGCGATGATCGGCTTGAACGTCGAGCCGGTCGGGTAGACGCCGGCGATCGCCCGGTTCAGCAGCGGATGGCTCGGATCGTGCAGCAGCCGCTCGTAGTAGCCCGGGTTGGTAGCAGCGAGCTTCTGGTCGAAGGTCGGGTAGCTGGCGAGCGCCTTGATCGCGCCCGTCCAGGGGTCGATGGCCACGGCCGAGGCGCCGGTCGGGTTGTAGCCGTTCAGGCGCGACTGCTCCATGCCGTAGCGCAGGGCGTTCTCCGCCGCCTGCTGGAGGCGGGTGTCGATCGTCAGCTGCAGCGTCGGCAGGGGCTTCTGCTTGGGGACCCGCAGCGGGCCCGCGATCCGCCCCAGGGCGTCGACCGGGACCCGCGCCTTGACGAAGCCGTCGTTCAGGATGGAGTCGTAGGCGGCCTCGACGCCGCTCTGGCCGACCACCTCGCCCGGCTGTGCACCCTTGTACGCGCCCGAGCGCAGCTCCTGCGGGGTGATCTGGCCCAGCAGGCCGAGGAACTCGCTGCCAAACGCCCCGAGCGGGTAGCTGCGCGCCGCCGCTGCCTCGACCTTGAACGCCGGATAGCTGGTGCTCCGCTCCTGCAGGTAGGCGGCGAGCGCGGGGCTGGGGTGGGGGAGGACGACGGCCGGTGCGAACGGTGCCTGCAGCACGTCGTGGGCGATGCGAGCGAGCAGCGTCCGCCTGCTGACGCCCGCCAGCCGCGCGAGGCGGCCGACCGCCCGCAGGCCGGCAGGGCTCGGATGCCAGCGGCCGTGCGCGTCCCGGCTCCCGAGCGAGGCGGCGTCGGCGTCGACGACGACGTGGCCGGCACTGCCGGCGAGCACCCGGCCGCGGTCGTCGACGATCGCGCCCCGCGCGCCCAGCAGGTTCACCGTCCGGTAGGCCTGCCGCTGCGCCTGCCGGGCGTACTGCCGGCCGTGCAGCACCTGGATCGACCAGGCCCGCAGCAGCAGCAGGGAGAGCCCGGCCGCGACCACGACGGCCAGTGCGCCGACGCGGACGTAGAAGCCGGGGCTGCGGAAGTAGGGGGCGTCGGCGCGTGAGTACGGCCGTGGACGCCGCTCGCGGGGCAGGTTGCGCGGCAGCTTCAGGCGGCGGCGCGGTTCCGGTGTCGAGATCGCCACGGCGTGGCCCAGGGTAATCGCCGGTCTCGGGGAAGGCCAGGCGGCGCCCGCCTACTCGTCGGCGAGCTCGTCGGCGAGCAACGAGAGGGCGAACGACCGCCAGGCGAGATCCGGCTCGGCCAGGAGCGACTCGGCGGCTGCGGCGACCGCCGGCAGGTCTTCGAGCGGGAGCGCGTCGAGGGCCGCCGCCAGCTGGGCCCGCCGCTCGGGCGTGTCGAGCTCGCCGGCGAGGCGCTCGGCCGCGACGGAGTCGAGCTCCAGCTCTCGGTGCGGGTCCCCGCCGGCGGCGAGGACGAACATCGCCCGCCGGCGGGCCGCGTGCAGCTCGGCCTCGTCGATCGCCACCTGGTCGCGCACCAGCCAGCAGAGGACGACGAGCAGCTCGCCCGAGCGCGGGTCGAGCCCCGACCGCTCCAGCTCCTCGAGCCGGGCGCGCATGACGGGAGCCTAGCCGCAGCCGCGCTGGCGCTCCCGCGCTGCTTGCGTTCCCGCCCCCAGGGGCGTACAGTCGCCCCTCCGACCCCGAGGAGAGGACTCCCTGTGACCATCGGCATCCGCATCACGCTGCCCGGCCTGACCGAGCAGCAGTTCGACGCTGCGCACGACCGGATCAACCCGGAGAGGCTCGCTCCCCCTGGGCTCGTCTTCCACTCGTCCGGCCCGGTCGAGGGCGGCTGGGGAATCGTCGACTTCTGGGAGTCGCGGGCCGACTTCGAGGCCTTCCAGGGCCGGGTCCAGGAGGGGATGGCCGCTGTGGGCTTCGAGCCGGCGGAACCGCCCGCGGTCGAGCAGTTCCCCGTGCACGAGGTCATCCGCTCCTAGCGACCTGCTGGTTCGCGCCCGGTCGCCTCTCCGGGGGCCGACCGGGCCGCTTGTGCGAGGCTTCCGTCGATGACGGGCCCCCACCACCGGCCGCTCGACGCGCAGGTGATCCCACGCTTCGCCGGCGTACGCACGTTCATGCGCGCCCCGCACACCACCGACCTGGCCGGCGTGGACGCGGCCGTCTACGGGATCCCGTTCGACACCGCCACGAGCTACCGGACCGGCGCGCGCTTCGGGCCCGAGGCGATCCGCTCGGCATCGGCTCTCCTCCGGCCCTACAACCCGGCGCTCGAGGTGAACGTCGTCGAGACGTTGTCCATCGCGGACTACGGCGACCTGCCGGTCTCACCCGGCGACACCGAGCGCACCTACCGCCAGGTGGAGGAGGGGCTGGCGCCGCTGGTCGACGCCTCGGTCTTCCCGCTCGCGCTCGGCGGCGACCATTCGGTCACGCTCGCCGAGCTGCGCGCCCTCGCCCGCCGGCTCGGGCCGCTGGCCCTCGTCCAGCTCGACGCTCACGGCGACACCTGGGACGAGTACTTCGGGCAGCGCTTCTTCCACGGCACCACGTTCAGGCGGGCGCTCGAGGAGCGGCTGATCGAGCCGGCCGCCTCGGTGCAAGCCGGCCTCCGCGGCTCGCTCTACGACGCCGAGGACGTCGAGTCGGCCCGCCGGGCCGGCTTCGAGGTGCTCTCCTGCGACGAGCTGCGCTCGCTCGGGCCGGAGGCCTACGGGGAGCTCGTCCGCGCCCGCACGCAGGATCGTCCGGTCTTCCTCTCCTTCGACGTCGACGTCCTCGACCCAGCCTTCGCGCCCGGCACGGGCACGCCCGAGGTTGGCGGGCTCGCGACGGCGGAGGCGCTCGCCTTCCTGCGCGCGTTGCGCGGCCTGCACCTCGCCGGAGCGGACGTCGTCGAGGTCTCGCCGCCCTACGACGGCGCCGGACAGCCGACCGCGCTCGCCGCGGCCAACGTCGCCTACGAGCTGCTCTCGCTGCGGGCGCTCTCCCGTCTCAGCCGTAGCGGAACGGCAGCGTGAGCACGCTCCGCCGCCCCCACGGGTCGACGGCGACGAGACGCAGCCGGTAGGCGCCCGCGGGCAGCCGGCGGCCGTTCAGCCGCAGGCGGACCGGGATCGAGCCGGGCCGCCGCCGCTCGGTCTTCGCGACCCAGTAGCCGTGCCCGGCCGGCAGGCGCGCGCCGAGCCGGCTGCCCCGGCCAAGGATCGCCGCGCGAGTTCCCCGCCGGCCGAGCACTGTCGCCGACAGCTGCACCTGGGCGCGGGTTACGAGCCGGGTGAGCACGAGCACGGTGTGGTCGGCCGGGTGCGGGAGGACGCGCAGCGGGGCAGCCGCGGACAGCGCGGGGCCGGTGGGCGAGGTGTAGGTCGGATCGCCCCAGCCTCCGCGCCTGAACAGCGCAAGCCGGAGCGGGCTGCGGGTCAGCACGTGGGTGAGCCCGCTCGGGTCGACGAACCAGCCGGCGGACTGCCCGGCCGGCAAGGCCGGCGTCTGCAACGCCGGCAGCGGGTCGTAGACGCGGCCGTCGGTCGAGTAGCCGAGCACCTGGCCGGCCTGCTGAGGCTGGGCGTAGACGAGCTCGAGCGGCCAGCGGAACCCCTTCGCCGGCAGGCCGGGAACGCTGAGCAGCACCCCGCTTCCGGGCAGGAAGCGGGGGTCGTCCAGGCTCGTGAGCGAGACGGTCAGGCCTACCGGCACGGCCCCCGGCTGCCAGGTGACGCTGGCGCGGCCGTCGGCCGTCTCGAGGTTGCCGGCGACTCCCCGCTGCGCTGTCTGCGTCCCGAGCGAGGCCGGCGGCAGGGGCGCCGCGACGACGACGCCGGTCGGCTGGGCGGCGGCGGTCGCCGACCCGCCCGCGCCGGTCGCCGTGACCACGAGGGAGAGCGTGGAGCCGATGTCGTCGGGCGTCGGGGTGTAGCGATCCAGGGTGGCGTGCGAGATCGCGACGCAGGACGACCCGGTCGCCGAGCAGCGACGCCAGCGGTAGGCGAAGCGCTGGGGCGAGCCGGACCACGTGCCCACCGAGGTCGTCAGCGTCTGGCCGACCTGGGCCGTCCCCAGGATCTGCGGCGGCGCGAGGCTGGCCGGTCGCGCGGACGGCGCGGTGCCGGCCGCCGCGACGGCCACGGTCGGAGCGGTCGCCGCCGTCGCGCTGCCGGCCGCCGAGGTGGCCGTCACCACGGCCTCGAGGGCGTGCCCGACGTCGCTGCTCGTCGGCGTGTACGTCTCTCCGACGGCGCCGGCGATCGTCGTGCAGTTGCCGCCTGCGGCGTCGCACTGCTCCCACTGGTAGGAGAACTGGACGGGCTTGCCGCCCTCCCAGGTGCCCGGCACCGCAGCGAGCAGCCGTCCGGCGACGGCGGGGCCGACCACCGTCGGCGGCGTCGAGAGGACGGGCAGGCCCTGCGGATACGGGGCGATCGCGAGCGAGGACGGGTTCGTGCCGTTCAGCCGGTCGCCGTCGGCGCAGCGCTTGACGCCGGGCACCGAGACGCAGTTCGTCCACTGCCAGAAGGTCCAGCCGTTCCCGTCCCAGTTCTGGGCGGGCACGGTCGGCTGGCTGCTGCTCGTCCAGTGCGCGATCCAGAGCAGCGCCCCGTCGGCGGCGGCCGCGACCGAGTCGGCGAGCCGCGCGGTCCAGAAGTTGGGCGACGTGTAGACGATCGGCTCGACGCCCGTTCGAGCGTAGACCTCCTGCAGCCAGGCGACCGTCCAGGCCAGCAGCCGGCTCGGCGGCAGGTTCCCGGTCGTCTCGAGGTCGAGCACCGGCGGCAGCTCCCCGGGCTGCGGCGAGGCGACGGCGAGGAAGTGGTCGGCCTGCGCGATCGCGCTGGCCGTGGCGGCTGCGAGGCTCGAGCCGGCCGGGCGCGCGAAGTGGTAGGCGCCGAAGACGAGCCCCGCCGTCTCGCTGCCGTTGCGGTTCGTCGTGTACGTCGCGTCGTCGTACGTGGTGCCCTCGGTGGCCTTGCCGAAGACGAACCGGTAGCCGGCCTTGGCCACCTTGACCCAGTTGATCGAGCCGTTCCAGTTGGAGACGTCGAGCCCCTTCGCCCGGCTCGTCGCCGCGACGGCAGGGTCGCCGGGGACGAGCGCCGAGGCGAGCGCGAGGGCGAGCAGCGCCACACGGCCGCGGTGTCGTGCTGTGAATGACCCCACGACGAGCATCGAGGCTACCCCACCGCTGTTCGGGCCGCGTAAAGGAAGCCCTGCCCGGGCAGGCCGGAGTCGCGAACCGAAGGAGGGCCGGCCTAGCTGCCCGTGGGGGCGAGCAGCGGTTCGGGCGCGAGCGGCTCGCCGAAGCGGGCGCGGCGGACGAAGCGGCCGACGCCCGGCGCCGCCGCGAGCTCGCCGTCCTCGACCAGCAGCGTGCCGCGCAGGAGCACGTGCTCGGGCGCGCCCACGACCTCGCTGCCCTCGTAGAGGTTGTAGTCGCAGCGCGAGTGGTGGCGGGCAGCCGAGATCGTCTCTCGCCGCTCGGGGTCGAAGACGACGAGGTCGGCGTCGGAGCCGACCGCGATCGTCCCCTTGCGCGGGTAGAGGCCGAAGAGCTTCGCCGGCTGGGTCGCGAGCAGGTCGACCATGCGGTTGAGGCTGATCCGCCCTTCGCGGACGCCGAAGTGGTGGATCATCTTCAGCCGGTCCTCGAGGCCCGGGCCGCCGTTCGGGATCTTGGTGAAGTCGTCGCGGCCGAGCGTCTTCTGGCCCTGCCAGAGGAAGGCGCAGTGGTCGGTGGAGACCACAGACAGGGCGTCGGTGCGCAGGGCGTCCCAGAGCACCTGCTGGTTCCAGGCCTCGCGGGCGGGCGGCGAATAGACGTACTTCGCGCCCTCGAAGCCCGGTCGCGCCAGGTCGCCGAGCGAGCGGAAGAGGTACTGCGTGCACGTCTCGCCCCACACATTCCAGCCGCGTTCGCGGGCCCGGCGGATCGGCTCGACGGCCTC
>Ga0070740_10005230_pt1 | contig 12160 bp, 8 predicted proteins | sample Coa_R2_FD_67286 | JGI IMG/M metagenome (GOLD analysis project Ga0070740, IMG submission 67286) | Surface soil microbial communities from Centralia Pennsylvania, which are recovering from an underground coalmine fire - Coalmine... | ecosystem: Environmental > Terrestrial > Soil > Unclassified ...
CCTGGTCCCACTCTCGCAAGCCATTCTTGCTGATATTTTTCCTCCCGAAGAACGCGGAAAAGCTATGGCTATCTGGGGGGTTGGCGTCATGGTTGGGCCGATACTTGGCCCCACATTAGGAGGATATTTAACTGATGTTTCAACCTGGCGATGGACATTTTATGTGAATGTGCCTGTTGGAATATTCACGCTACTGTTGGCAAACATTATCCCTGACACACCGACCAAAAGCCGGGCCATGGACTGGACTGGTCTCTTTCTGATTTCCATCGCTATTGGCGGACTACAATTTGTACTCGACCGAGGTAATTCAGATGACTGGTTTGGCTCGACCAGTATCTGTGTGGTTACCTATCTGGCATTGGCCAGTTTTTTGGGATTTACGCTGCATAACATGCAGTCAAGGACCAGGACAGTCTTCGATTTGAAAATTTTCAAAGATCGCAACTTCGCCGTGGCCAGCATATTACTGTGTATTTTTGGTCTTGGCCTCTACGGCATGATGGTCATCCAGCCAATCATGATGGAAGGCCTGTTTAACTATCCTGCTCTCACGACCGGCCTGATGATGGCGCCTCGCGGCATAAGCGGTATGGTCAGCATGATGATTGTCGGTAAATTAATTACCCGGATTGATGCCAGATGGCTGATCATTTCCGGTATCATTATTAGTGTCTGCGGCATGTCTATTGGCACAAATTACTCAATTACTTACATCAGTCCTTTCTGGCTGATATTTCCTATGCTGCTGCAAGGATTTGGATTAGGCATGGTTTTCGTGCCGCTCTCCACCGTTGCGTTTTCAACCCTGCCTGTGCAAACTCGGACGGAAGCAGCAGGATTATTCAGCTTACTGCGCACCATCGGCAGTTCGATCGGTATTTCTGTGGCTATCACAATCGCAACCCGGCGTACACAAATATTCTGGAATCAGCTCGGCGGATTCATCACGCCATATAATCATGCCGTCTATCAATATCTGAACCCATTAAATTTGCATCCTAACCAGCCGCTTGGGGCAATGGTGTTGACAAATACGTTATCTCAACAGGCGCAAATGTTGTCGTTTGTTAATGTATTCGCATTCATCATGTGGTGTTTTATTTTCATGATTCCGCTGGCGTTACTATTGAAACAAGGGAAAAAATCCGTAAAAGTACCCGCATTGAGTGAATAAGTACTTTTAATATGCCGCGTATTCAGGATGCCCGATCAATATCCTGTGGCTTTTTCATCAAAGACACCAATATACTTGTCTGTACGCACTACCGCGGTTTCGAGACGTCCATCATCGTGCAGGTTTATCCATCGAAAACCAGGCGGCAAATTTTCCAGTCCGAAACGATCCTGGTTACGCATAAACTGGAAACAGGTAGAAGGCGTGGAGTAACAATGAATCCCATTGAATACTTTTTCAAATTCCTGATGTACATGCCCAAACAGTACATTTTTCAATCTTGGAAATTCATATACAATTTTCCAGAATTCATCTGCATTCGTCAGACCAAGGTTATCGAGCCAGCGGCTGCCAACCGGAACAGGCTGATGATGAAAGAGAGCTATCGCATGGTGCTCTGGGTAAGTGTGCAGACAATGCTGCAAATAATTCAGCTGATGATGATCAAGATAGCCCTCAACCGCACCAGGTTTATGTGAATCCAGCAAAATGATTTGCCAATTCTTGGTAATGATATGCCTGTCGTTGGATATGGCAGCGTGAGGATAAACAGCCGCCATGACTTTAGGATCATCATGATTTCCGGGAACGCAATATACCGGTACCTTGAATTCTTCCAGCATTTCGGCGATACGAATGTAGGCTGGCTCCGAATAATCCTGAGACAAGTCACCTGAGTGGATAATGAAATCTATCTTGCCTGACTCCTTGCGCATCAGATCAAGTACACCCTCAAAGCTTTTTTGCGGTTGAACCCCCAGCAAGGCCTTATTCCTGTCCGCAAACAAATGAGTATCGCTAACCTGTAAAATCCTGAGAAATCCATTACCCATATCAAAATCCTTTTTGCATCATTTAAGTATGATAGCTGGTGAACTGATAAAAAAACAAATAATTGTCTCTGCATCTGAAAATAAGTCGCGATAATTGTCAGGAAGATTACCTCGGAATTTTTGCGTAATTAATGACCACCCTCGCATAATTTGAATTCCTATCTGACTAGGGGAGATAAGCGGCTGCAATTTTCATGATGGCGGATATAATCACAACCACTGCAACAGGAATTGAAATGGAAAGAATCGATCCGCTAAAGAAAAGACTCGCGATAGCACTTCCCAATACCGCAAAACCAGTCCAGAGCACGGTAAATAATGACACACGCACACTCATGGGCTCGTCGCTCGCTTCGATAATGGAACGGTTAAGAGGAGAAAAACAAAGTGCGGAACCAAATGAATAAATTGTCATCGACATTAAAAAGGGATAAATCGTCTTTGCAAAACACACAGATGACACAAATGCAAGAATACCGCCGGCCAGCGTGATGAACAAACCCAAGCGTATCAGCGTACTTACCTTGATGAATTCCAGAATATGTTTCACAAGATGATTACCAGCTATATACGCAGCGAAAACAAATGCCTGGAACATTCCAAAGACGATTGGCGGGTAGTGAAAATTTTCAATCACCAGCAGTGGACCGGCCGTAATCCAGACAATAAAACCTGTAAAAATGAATCCCAATACCATCATGAGAAGCATGAATTTCTTATTGGTTAAAACACGAGCATACTGTATGAATAAGGTTCCGTAATGAATCGGCTGGCGTTTTTCAGGCGGAAAGGTTTCTGGCATCCATCTAACCAGCAAGACAATAATGATCAGGGCCCATATTGATATAAACCAGAAAATTCCCCGCCAGCTGGTAAAATACAGAACGATGCTGCCCAGTAACGGACCTAGCGCTGGCGCTAGCACTGTGATACTGCCCATCAAGGCCAGGATTCTGATCGCTTCTTTCTGATCATATAACTCATGAATACAGGCATAGCCTGCCACCATCATGGAAGGTATGGCTGCTCCTTCTATAAAACGTGCAATGAGTAGTGTATTCGTGTCACTCGTTATTGCGCATGCAATAGTCGCGAGAATATAGATAACGCCGCCCAAGAGTAATACCGGTCTTCTTCCATAACGGTCTGATATCACACCCATTACCAGCGGAAGAAATGCAGAACCAATGAACCAGGTCGTTAAAGTTGCCTGTGCCTGCTTGGTCGACAAACCAATTTCTTTCATCATTTGCGGTAAAGCAGGAAGATACATGTCATTGGAAAGATAGGTCGCGATCTCATAAAGAACCAGTAGTATGGGAAACGTCAGAGATTTTGGATGGATATGCGTCTTGGTCATATATGATCTTGATTTTCGAAATTATCTCTTGAGAGTAAATATCCACTTCAGATAAGCAAGAGAAACGGATATGCTGTCAATTCAAGAGTTGATCGGGTTAGGTTAATGCAAAAAACACTCATCGTCATTGGATTTATATTCATCATTGCAGGCATCATCCTGCCATGGATACAAAAAACGGGTATCGGACAATTACCTGGCGACATCCTTTTCAGACGCGCTAATTTTACCTTTTACTTCCCTGTTACTACAAGCATTATAATCAGCCTGGCACTTTCATTGTTTTTTTGGCTGATACACAAATAACTCATACCGTACGAAATTAACTTTCTATCGCCATTGCTTCATGGTAAAAAAGCTCTCGTAAAGATCAATATGCGGATCACAGGAGAGTGTGAAACATGTTCCAGAGCGCAAAGGATCAGTATTGAATACTTTCTGTATCCGATTTTTGCATGGAGAAGCAATGACATGAAAAAAATTTCGAGGCTGACTCTCGCCATCGGCGGAATATTTCTGGCTGGCTCAGTTTGGTCAAGTGAATCGAACACAGACCATCCAACGACATTCCTGGGTCCCACGTTACGCACGGCCTTCACGAATACTTTCAATGATACAACCGCTTATAACATTGCAGCGGAATTTGGGGTCAGAAACTTTCGCCTTGGAGGTTCGCTGGGTTTTCAATTTGAAAATTATCAGCGTTTCAAGTTATCCGTTGAATATTTGCGTCAGAATATTACTAATCCTTTTTTTGATGGTAATTCTGATCAATGGATTCAACAGGGTTCACTAGGCGCAGATTATGAATTTGTTTTCGCTGACACAGCGTATTATCCATCATTCAATATCTATGCCTTTCTCTCGCATGCCCCCAGCAAAAATCTACGCACAGACACTTTCCCATTTGCAAATACGGAAGGCACCTTACAACCACTCACCGATACAAAACGCATCGCGGGTTCGAATGCCGGAGGATTAAGCCCTGGAATCACCTTTACACCCTGGCAAGGCGGAAGAGTCGGTGCCGAGGTGAATTATGATATTGTCCGTTATGATACCACTTATGCCGGCTCTCAAAACGCAACCGGATTTGGTGGTACCGCGCACCTGAACCAGACAATTGCCACCAATGTTGATTTGTATTTACAGGCTGCTGTGCGTCAGCCATTCAATAATTATCAGGCAAACCTTGCCTGGAGCAGTATTCCATATTATGGATACTGGACACTGGGTATTAATTATGAATACAACCTGGGTAAAAACACGTTACCAAGCACCTATAATGTGATTCTTGATATCAATTACTCCATCGATCCAACAGGCAGCAGTTATGCTACCCGCATGGATGGAATCGACAATTTCATGAACGCAAGCGACAACATCATGGACATGAAGGGCGTCAGCTCGCTTTCTCAGCAGGCAGAAAAGCATGACTTTCTTTCCTGGACATCCAGACAACCAGGCTATATGCCTCAGGTTTTAGCCATCCCCGAAGAAAAAACCGGATAATCTGTATTGATTATTTTCTGAAAGCGACGTTACCAAACTTATGGCAGCAAAACGGTATCTGGAATGGAGTGCAAACTTGGATTAGTTTGCATTTCCCACCCAGTCATTTTATATTTTATCAACACTAAATCCTGAAGACAGCACAGACTAATACACTTTCAGTAACGGAATTATTCAGAATGTATGCACGGAGCCGCGCATGAAAAAAATTTCCACTGTCACCATTTCTATACTGAGCACAATATTATGCGCGGGAACAGCACATTCTTCGAATTCAATTCCAAATACAGATAACCCCAAAACCTTTCTCGGCCCAACGGCCATGCTAGGCTTGACCAGTAACATTGGTACTGCCTCGGCATTTTCTATCAATGGGGAAGCCGGAGCAAAAAATTTTCGCCTGGGTGGAACAATTGGCTGGAATATCGGTGACAACCAGCGCTTCAAAGTCACCGCTGATTATCTGTGGCAAAGAATTACCTATGCATTTTTTGCAGGTGATGTCGATCAATGGTCTCAACAAGGTATGATCGGCGCCGCCTATCAATACGATCTCGGGGATTATCGCATGAAACCCCAACTCGATTTTAATGGATTCCTTTCTCACTCACCCAGCAAAACCACAGGAATTTTGCTAGGTCTTTTTGTGAATCCACAAGGAGTGACCCAGAATTTCACAGACAACAGACGTACGACAGGCTCGAACGGTTTAGGCGTCAGCCCAGGAATCACCTTTGTACCCTGGCTAAATGGTAAAATGAGCGCAGAAGTGAATTATGACAAGATTTTTTACGACAAAAATTATTTTCCGACACGAGAAGATACCAATGGATTCGGCGGCACACTGCGCCTTAAACAGAAAATGACAGATAGAATTGGCTTGGACCTCTTGGCAGCATTCCGCCAGCCATTCAATAATTTTGCTGCCAGTTTGAGCTGGTCCACTACTCCTGGCTATGGATTCTGGATATTTGGATTATTTGGCGAGTATACCGCTGGGAAGCGGACCCTTCCAACCACCTATGATGCCGGCATCAGCATTGACTGGATGCTGGATCGTCGGCACGAAACGGTCACACCAAGCCTGAAGGGCGAGCTGCCAGTTTCGCAACCCATCAAAGATGCGTTGATGGAATGGACGGCCACGCCTGCGGTTTATCTGCCGCAGGTTTTATCAATTACCGATGAACAAGTAACGCTGGATTGATAAAATCAGTTAACTCTATTATTCAGAGATGCAGCATATATCTTTGCATTTGCTGAATGCTTCATCTATATTAAAAAGTCAATGTGGAAACAAGAATCGCACGGAGGCGAAATGAAAAGGCTTTCTAGGTTAGCAATTGCACTTGGCAGCACAATCGTATGCTTGAGCGCCGCTCACTCAACAAATGTTCCCAACACAGATGAACCAACTACCTTTCTCGGCCCCACAGCCAGAGTGGGATATACCAGCACCATCACTGATACGACAGCATTCTCGCTTTTAGGAGAAGCCGGTCTTAGAAATTTACGTGTCGGTGGAACAATAGGCGTGAAGTTGGCTGATAACCAGCGGTTTAAAATCTCGGCTGAATATTTATCACAAAAAATTACCTATGCATTTTTTTCCGGAAACTCTGACCAATGGGTCAACCAGGGTGCGCTTGGTGCTGCCTATCAATATGACCTGGGCGGATGGACTTTTAATCCTCAACTAGACCTTAGCGCTTATATATCGCATGCTCCAAGTAAAAACTTGAGCACAGTAAACGGTTCTTATGTTACCTCCAATGGAACCACTGTGGTTTATGTTGATAACCGGCGCATTGCCGGTTCAAATGGCGCAGGCATCAGCCCGGGTATCACGATTAATCCCTGGCAAGGTGGAAAAATTGGTGCTGAACTGAATTATGATGACGTCCGTTATGATACCAGTCATAACGCCATCAACGAAGATGCCCAAGGATTTGGCGGAACTATCAAGATTGGACAAAACCTCACGAATAATATTGCGGTAGGTGCATCAGCTGCCATACGTCAGCCATTCAATAACTATGCCGCTAATGTGAACTGGAACAATTTGCAGTATTACGGGGACTGGTCTCTGGGATTGTTTGGCGATTATACTTCTGGAAAAGATACACTCCCAAACACCTGGAATGTAGGCGTAAGTGTGGATTATTCTGTGGATCGACGCTGCCCAGCCATGGTTCCTGCGAATCTGAAAGGCGAACGAGATCTCAAGGCAGAAATGGTACCACAGCCTATTTCTGATAACTTACTTGCCTGGACAGCAGATCCGGCTGTTTACATGCCACAAGTATTGGCCGTCGTGGATAACACCTGTAAAGGACTGGGTGATGTGACTCTGCTGAGCCCCATACCAAACGCCACAATTAGCGACAGCAACTCACATGTATTTAACTCGCCATCGCATTTTGCTGGAAGTAACCTGACTTACTCCCTGTCTGGAACTATACTTTCGACTGGAAACCCCAATCCTCCTCCTGTCAATTCGATCTTCTCCATCGATAAAAATACAGGCGCTGTGACATTGGTTGCGAATACAGCAACAGCTACGGTTTACTCCCTTGCTGTCACTGCTTCCAACGGGTGCAGATCGGTCACAACAACGTTTGAAGTTACCATTGGTAACGATTAATAAATCAGCCAAAAAAAGCCCGCTGTACTACAACAGCGGGCTTTTTTATTGAGAGATGGAGTTTCCTGCGAATCTTTGTCACACTAAACAAACTCTTATCTATACCGCATTACATATGGAAATGCATATTGAATCAGGCACGGAGACATCATGAAAACGCTTTCTAAACTTGCTGCGCTTGGCAGCACGTTGTTGTGTTTAAGTTCAGCCAACGCAACAAGTGTTCCCAATACCGATACGCCTACAACCTTCCTGGGACCAACCGTCAGACTGGGATATACCAGCAGCATGACAGACACCTCAGCATACTCGCTTGCTGGTGAAGCTGGCCTTAGAAATTTCCGTATAGGAGGTACATTGGGCTGGAAGCTTGCGGATAACCAGCGTTTCAAAATTTCTGCCGAATACCTATGGCAAAAAATCAATTTTGCTTTCTTCTCTGGCGACTCCGAACAATGGGTCAATCAGGGTGCACTCGGTGCCGCTTACCAATATGATCTGGAATATCCTTATCACCCGCAATTCGATCTGAGCGCTTATATATCCTATGCCCCCAGCAAAACCCTGAGCACCGTGTCAGGCACATATCTTGATCCATTTGGAAATACTGTATTTTATAACGATCATCGACGTATCGCCGGATCGAATAGCAATGGGATCAGCCCAGGGATAACAATCTCGCCGTGGACAGGCGGAAAAATAGGTGCAGAACTCAATTATGATAATGTCCGTTATGATACTGATAACAGCGGCATAAATGAAGATGCGAAAGGATTAGGCGGAACCATAAAGATTGGCCAGATAATTACTGATAATGTTAGTGTGAATGTTGCAGCTGCCGTCCGGCAACCTTTTAACAACTATGCAGCTGACCTGAATTTTGACCATATACAATATTATGGTGACTGGACCCTGGGTCTGTTTGGCGACTATAACGTCGGTAAAAATACGTTGCCTGATACCTGGAACGTTGGGATAAGTGCGGATTACTTCCTGGATCAGCGTGCTCCTCACATGGTATCAGTCGTGAAGGGTGAGAGAGATATCAAGGCAGAAAGAATTCCACAGCCAATCTCGGATACTCTCCTGGCCTGGACTGCTAATCCTGCTGTTTATATGCCACAGGTATTGGCTATCGCTGATAGCAGTTGTAATGGCATCGGAAACGTCCGCGTAGTAATGCCTATTCCTAACCCGCCAGTGATCAATACTTCCGGTGTATTTACCTTTAATTCACCCACGCACTTTAGCGGTAATAATCTCATCTACTCGATGTCGGTTGTGCCGGTTTCTGGAAGTGACATTCCACCGCCTGATCAACTCTTTTCTATCAACAAATCAACCGGCGCTGTCACACTGGACACCACCTCAACAGGCGCCAACGCGACATATGCAATCACCGTTACAGCAGCGAACGGCTGCAGTTCTGTTTCAACCACGTTTGATGTCACCATCAATAATGATTAAGTTATTCTGACTGGCTCATTAATCACTGACCAGTCTTTTTTTGTTTTTTTATAATATTTAACTTATCATGGTAATTTCATGCTAAAGCACGGAGGCATTGTCATGAAGCGGCTGTCCAAATTAGCCATCGCGATCAGCAGTACACTTGCAAGTGTCAGTATCGTCTGCGCATCAAGCATACCTAACACAGATAACCCGACCACGTTTTTAGGCCCAACAGCCCGCCTTGGATATACCAGCACGCTCAATAACTCGACTGCGTATTCATTAGCTGGCGAAGCAGGTATCAAAAATTTTCGTGTAGGCGGTACTATCGGTTTCAAACTTGCTGAAAATCAGTTATTCAAAATTTCCGCGGAATATCTATGGCAAAAGATTACTTACGCATTTTTTTCGGGAGATACCAATCAATGGGTCAATCAAGGTGCTGTCGGTGCAGCTTATCAATACGAATTTGTGGACAATAGCTACAAACCGCAGCTTGGCATAAGCGGGTACTTTTCCCATGCTCCAAGCAAAACATTGAATGACATCACCGGCACATACGTCAATAGTCAGGGCTTCGTGACTTCTTTTGTTGATAGCCGCCGTATTGCCGGATCCAATGCAGCAGGCGTCAGTCCGGGTATTTCCATTGCACCCTGGAATGGCGGCAGAGTCGGTGCGGAAATCAATTATGACAACGTCCGTTACGATACGAGAAATGCTCCCAATGAGGATGCAAAAGGATTGGGAGGCACACTGAAATTGAACCAGGCACTCACTGATAATATTGATTTGGGTGCTTCAGCTGCCGTTCGTCAGCCATTCAATAATTACGCAGCCAACCTGGACTGGAACCATGTACCATTTTATGGTGACTGGACCCTGGGTTTGTTTGGTGATTACACTGTTGGTAAAAACACCTTGCCGAATACCTGGAATCTTGGGCTAAGCGCAAACTATTTCCTCGATCAACGCTGCCCGGTCATGATCCCAGCCAATCTCAAAGGAGAAGCCGACCTCAAGGCAGAAATGGTTTCGCAGCCAATCAACGATAATCTACTGGCATGGACAGCTGATCCAGCTGTGTATATGCCGCAAGTATTGGCAATCGTTGATGAAAGGGTCACCAATACATGTACTGCTGATGTCCGTCTGGTATCGCCTATCCCGGATCAAGGCACATTTAGGGGTGATGGATCATTTTCTGTTGCGAGCAACTTTAGCGGCAGCAATATCACATATTCATTGACCACCGTACCTGTCTCACCGGATGCGGATGGAAACGCCGTGACAATTGACTCCGCTGGTGTGATTCATGTAACCACAGCAGTTGACAGTACAGAAACCTTTACTGTCACTGTCACAGCCAGCAATGGCTGCAGTTCCGCTTCAAGCAGATTTACCATCCCAATTGACACAAGAAATGAATAGTGTTCTGAACCGCTGAGAGCCCGGGTGTTGGCTAAGCATCCGGGTCACGTTCAGAGTTGGAAATAGCGAATTCCCAAAGCAAGCTTTGTTCCTGCTTCATAACATAATCTTTATTAGATTAATTCCATACTGGACTGTAGTTATTATCTGATTTAATCATGTATAACTACAAAGCCGTATCAATGTCATAGTTGATCCAGTGACATGTTTTTACAGAAATAGCCAAAACCCGGTTATCAAACCTGCTATTCATGTTATAGTTTTATATTTAATATCACTATGAAGGATTATATGGTCATGGCTCTCTCCGTCCGCAAACTTGCACTTTTAATTGCATCAACGCTGTGCCTGACATCGAATTCGTTTGCAGGTAAAGATGATTTCGCTCCCGTTTCAGGGTTCGCACGTTCATTCATCACCGGAACCGAAATTTCTGACGGCACCATCACGGTACTGGAGACAGGATTACAATTAAAAACAGACAGCCATGGCCGGTTTGGACCCTTCTTGTATCCTGTGGGAAAACCTATCACTCTTGTTTTTGAAAAATGGGGATACAAGACCACGCAATCCGGTACAACCATTGTTCCATCCGGCGGCTTGACCGGGCCCCACGATAACATCACTTTTCAGGTTCCTTCTATTGAAACCTATTATTTGCTGGCAACAATCATTGGCGTCAATTTCGATAAAAACAGTTGTCATGTTGTCACCACCGTCACCGCTTTTGGTAAAACCATGGATGATGATGAACAGGGAGAGCCTGGTGCCAAAATCACATTAACTCCGTATGTGAATGAAGTGCCATTTTATTTTGATATTTTTACCGAAGGACCATTAAAGGGAAAAACAAACCCATTTACCAAGGGACTCACCCTGACTACCCGCGATGGCGGCGTGGGCTTTTATAATCTCCCGCCACGGGATGAGCCTTATACAATCTCGGCTGAAAAAGACGGCGTGAAGTTTACCAGTGCGCAATTCATTTGCCGCAAGGATGCATTTATTAACATCAGTCCGCCACGTGGTCCCATGGCTCTTGAATAAGCTGAAACCTTATCGCTGGCGAAAAAATCATGATAGGGAGTGTTTAAGCAGCCATTTACTAAGCGTGCCAAACTTCCAAACCTTGCCATTTGTCAATGAAATTTCGCTTGATTTATCGAGATTGTGATATTGTTCTTCTGTCAAAATAAATGTCATTTCCTTTTGTGCCGGATCAGAATATCGGCTCAATACAAATTTTTGTTTGCCAATATTTAATGTTGGCAAAGCGTCGGTCACCGGAAATGCCACTTGGCTGGCAAGACGCATCTCAATGACGGGTGGTATCGCTGGTCTTGTCAATGACGCAGTCCTGGCATTATTGCTGGCAAATCTGATGGATTTAATTGAATTCATATTTTCAGGAACAATCACTGGCTTGATAACTTGCTGCCGCGCTATGCCTTCATGTAATTGATTGCGCAAAGACATTTTTTTGGCTCGCATGGTTGTGTCTGGCGCGCTATCCAAACCATTATTTGTCTGAAAACGGATATTGGCCAAATAAATGGCGCCTGACATCGTTTCATTAAATATGAATCGTACGCCATGCACACGAGTGAGATCGATGCCTCTAAAATCACCTAGTGGAATTCTCACTGTCTTCATGACTGGATTGTATGCACCTTCCGGGCCTTCACCCGTGTTACCCGCATTCGGATCATAGCTTGTTGGACCATTGACAAGCGTATAATCATCAATCGATA
>Ga0070740_10005231_pt1 | contig 12159 bp, 8 predicted proteins | sample Coa_R2_FD_67286 | JGI IMG/M metagenome (GOLD analysis project Ga0070740, IMG submission 67286) | Surface soil microbial communities from Centralia Pennsylvania, which are recovering from an underground coalmine fire - Coalmine... | ecosystem: Environmental > Terrestrial > Soil > Unclassified ...
ACCTGGATGCCTGCGCTCGTGAGGGGGTCTGCGGCCTGAGTGTCCCGGTGTTGCCGGGCATCACGCCGGGCAGCGGCCCCGGCCACCTGGGCCTGTTCGGCTACGACCCGCTGGAATACCGCATCGGCCGCGGCATCCTGGAGGCACTGGGCATCAACTTCAGCGTCGGCCCGCGCGACGTGGCCACGCGCGGCAACTTCTGCACGGTGGACGCTGCCGGCCTCATCACCGACCGCCGCGCCGGCCGGCCCGCCACCGAGCGCTGCGTCGCCATGTGCCGCAAGTTGCAGGAGATCAAGGTCCCCGGCGTCGAGCTGATCGTCGAGCCGGTCCGCGAGCACCGCTTCGTCGCCGTCTTCCGCGGCGACAACCTCGGCGACGCCGTCAACGACACCGACCCGCAGCAGACCGGCCACAGGCCGCTGGAGGCGAGGGGCGAGGACCCGGCGTCGCAGAACACCGCGGCGGCGGTCAACCGCTTCGTCGCCGAGGCGGCCCGCGTGCTGAAGAACGACGCCCCGACGAACATGGTAACGCTGCGCGGCTTCGCGCGCTACCCGAAGATTGAGACGATGCAGGAAGTCTACGGCGTCCGCCCGGTGGCCATCGCGGTCTATCCGATGTACAGGGGCCTGGCGCGGCTGGTGGGCATGACCGTCGCCGACGCCGGCGCCACCCTGGCCGACCAGATGGAGACGCTCCGGAAGCTGTGGGGCCAGTACGACTTCTTCTTCCTGCACTACAAGTACACCGACAGCACCGGCGAGGACGGCAACTTCGCGGCCAAGGTGGAGATGATCGAGCGGCTGGACACGGAAATCCCGAAGGTGCGCGCCCTGGACCCGGACGTGATCGTGGTCACGGGCGACCACAGCACGCCGAGCAAGCTGCGGAGCCACTCGTGGCACCCGGTGCCGACGCTGTTGTGGTCGAAGCGCTGCCGGCCGGACCCGGTGACGGAGTTCGGCGAGTCGTACTGCCTGCGCGGCGGCCTGGGGCAGTTCCCGGCGATGTACCTGCTGCCGCAGGCGCTGGCCAACGCCGGCCGCCTCGGCAAGTACGGGGCGTGACGGCCTGCTGCGCTCGCGCCCGGATTCCTTCCGCACGGTCGGCGGCCGCAACCGTTCGCGGCTTTGCCCCTGCCGGCCCCCGGCGGAGGCGGGAGGCGAACGGGCGGCGTGCTTCCGCGGCCGCGGAAGCACGCCGCCGCAGGGTTGCCGATCAACTCACCGGGAATCTATCCGCGCTGGCCCCATCATCCGTGGTGGCAGAATCCGGCCCCGCTTCGGGCAGTGGCAGGTCGGTGAGCGATCCGTCCGCGCTGCTATCCGCCTGCCCGAAATCGATGCGCGAGGCCCTTCCGGTGAACAGAACCGGTGATGTTCCGGGGAAGCTTGGGTCCTCGTCTGACTTAGGCTGCGTCATCGCCGAAGCGGTCCCGGCGGCCCAGCCAGCGGGTGCTAGCGGCTTGCTGGTGCCCACCAGGGCCAGGACCAGCGATTCCACGGCCCGATCCCCGTCGGACAGGCCGGCGGGCAGCCCGCCCATCCTGCTTATCGGAAGCGCGCTGGGCGGAACAGGGAGCGGTTATGCCGCCTGTTCCGAGCTGCCTGGCGGGTCGATGATCCATGCTCCACGGCCGTGGGTCGCCGCCGCCAGCCAGGTTGTCGCGCCGTACGTTTGTAGCTGGAGGTCGAGTACCTGCACGTAGGGCAGGCCGTTCCCATACCGCGCCCACGCCGCGTTGTTCGTCGCCGTCGAGTACACACCGACATCGGCGCCGGCGTACAGGGTGGCGCCGTTGGCGCTGAGCTGGAGGGCGTTGACGGGAACGTTGGGCAGGCCGCCGTTGAACGCCGCCCAGTTGGCCCCGCCGTTGTTGCTCTTCAGCACTCTCTGGGTGTTGAAGCCCTGCGTCGATGAGGCGAGGCCTGAGCCGATGCCTGAGCCGAAGGCGGAATAAACCAGCAGGCGGTTGGCGGGATCGACGGCCAGCGCCGTGACCGGTGCGTTGACCCCCGTCGCCACGAGGGCCCAGTTGCCGGCCGTCGTATCGCCGCCGTCATTGTCGGTCCGATAGATTTGGCCGTCGGCGAACCCAACATAAATCGTATTGTCATGGTTCGGAGCGTAGGCGAGGGCAGTCACGCCGAAGTCATCGAGTGCAGGGCTGATGAACTTCCAGCCGTCATTGGCGCCTGGGGCCGATGGATCCCCCTTGGTCCGCGTCTCGTACACCTGACTCATGGTTCCGATGATGAGCCGAGAAGTGTTCATCGGGTCGATGGCGAACTTCGCCATGAATGGGAAGCTCCCGTCAGGCGTACCCGGCCTGCCGGGAAGGCCGGTGATGATCTGGATCCAGGTGGGGGTGCCGGGGATGTCCGCATTCACCGATTCTCAGATGTTGCCGTACTGGGTAAGCTTGTAGGCAAGGCTGGAGGAGCCTGGCTCGTAGCGGACCAGGCCGCCGTCGCCTGGCCCGACGGAGTTCCAGCCGACCGGCTCCGTGAAGTTGTTGTTGGTCGTGCGGGCGGTGCCGTTGTCCTGGCTGCCCTCGAGCATGGCACCCTGCGTCGCGCTGAAGGCCACACTGTATAGCTGGTGGGTGGTCAGTCCGTCCGTGTTTAGGTCGTCCCAGGTACCCCGGCCGGATTGCGGCGCCTGCGGGTCGTCTAGGTACACGGCCACGGTGTTGCCTTCCGTCGAGAGCGCGGCCAGGTCGGCCTTGTTATCGGGCTTGAAGTCCCCCGCGGCCACCACCGAAGCCGGGATCGCTGCCCCGTTTGCATCGAGCAGGGCATAGTTCAGGGCCGGGGTGATGAACGTCCCGGAGCCGTCGGCCTTGTTGGTCAGCACGCTGATGTTGTTGCTATCATGGTTGGCCACGGCGAGGTCGAGCTTGCCGTCAGCATTGAAGTCCCCAACCGCGATGGACTGCGGGTTGGTGCCGACGGCATAGCTGGGAGGGTTCGCGGGGAACGTGCCGTTGGCCTGGTTGAGGAACACCTTGACGTTGTTATCAGCCGAAGTGGTCACGGCCAGGTCGAGCTTGGTATCGTTATTGAAGTCGCCGATGCCGATGGCCCCCGGGTTCGAGGTTGAGCCTGTGTTGTAATCCGCCTCGGCGGCGAACGTTCCGTTGCCTTGGTTGAGCAGAACGCTCACGAATTGGTTTGACAGATCGGTGTTCGTGAACACGATGTCATCATTGTTCCGCCCGTCCAGGTCCGCAGCCGCCAGGGAGAATGTCAGAACGGCATTGTTCGCGACATTCACCGGGGCCTGGAACTGGCCCAAAGGGTTGTTCTGTAGGATATATAGTTTCCCGATTCCGTTGGCGACGGCAAGATCGTAGCGGTTGGCGTTGAAGAACCGGCCGGCCACCAGTAAAACCGGGCCTTGCCCTGCGGGGTAATTTCCGGCAGCGTAGACCGCAGGGGCCTGGAACGTGCCGGGGTTCATGGGGTCATTGAGGAGGATAAGGACCTTACTCTGGTCTTTGTCCACCACAGCGAGGTCGAGCTTGCCGTCCCCGTTGAAGTCCGCTGCGGCGACGGCGCTGGCCTTGTACTGGACCCCGCCCGATTGCAGATTGACGGCGCTCGGCACGTTGAAGGTGCCGTCCCCCTTGTTCGCATACACGAGGAGGCTGCCATCGGTCTGGATGACGGCGAGGTCAGGCCCCTGTTTGCCGTCGAAGTCGCCGACTGCCACCCCATTCGGGCCGGTACCGACGTAATCCACGGGGGGATCGATGGGCGTCGGGGTGTAGCGCCAGACGCCGCCGTCATCCCCTTCGTAGACGGTGCCGTCGGAGGTGAAGGCGAAGGCGTGGTGGTCGGGGTGCGGCTGGGCGTAGGGCGGATTCGCCCCGCCGCCGACGGTGTTCGAGCCGACGGTGAAAGGCCGCCAGGCGGTGGCGGCCACGTTCGACTCGAACACGTTGTTCTGCAAGCCCAGATAGAGACGCCCGCTGGGCGACAGGCCCAGGGCGAGGTTGTAGTAGGTGTTGGCATCCTGTCGCAGCAGGGCGTTGGTCGGGGTGATGGTGGTCCAATTCGCGCCGTTGTCCTGGCTTACGTACACGCCCTGCAGAGGCCAACCATTCGCAAGGCTACCCACGGCAGCGTAGATGGTTTGGTTATGGTCCGAGGCCAGCGAGATGCGGCCGGCGTTCGCTCCCGAGGGCAAGGGGTTGTTGGTCAGCTCTTGCCAGGTGAACCTTCCCGCGGCGTCCAGTGTGCCCTTCTAGATACCATTGTTGGCGGCGAAGCCAGGATTGCCGCCGACCCGGCCCACGCCCGCGAAGAGGGCAATGTTTGCCCCCGTACCGGTGTATTCCAGGTCCGTGATCACCGTCCCGTCCGGGAGTTGGCCGGCCGCTCCGGTGTTGCCTGTGATCTTTGTCCAGTTGGTGCCACCATCCGTACTCATGTAGATACCCAGGCTGGGGTCCACCGGAGGGGGAGGCCCGCCTGGCAAAGTTGTCGTCACGAGGTCGGGAGGCGCCACGGCCGCGTAGAGGTTGCCTCCCTGGTCCTTGATGAGTTTGGAGATGGAGTGCTGGAAGAACGAGGTGTCCCCCGCCCTCGTTCCCGTGGCCACGATTGAGAAGGTGGCACCGCCGTTGATCGACTTGAGTATGCCAGTCCCGTAGCGGCTGTCCGAGTCGTTGGCCTCGCCAGTGCCCACATAGACGGTCTGGCCATCCGTGACCAGGGAGCCGACGTCGATGGCCCCGGCCCCCAGGCCGGTGCCGTTGTCGATCGGTGAGCCGGCCGTGTCGGTGAGTGGCGTCCAGTGCGGGCTGGCCGTGTTGTAGTCCGCGCTTTGCCAGACTCCGCCGCCGGCGGCGCCCGCATACAGGACTTGCTGGTTCTGCTGATTCATGCCGAACGCCAGGGCCGTGACGCGGCCTGTCGTGGCCTCGCCGGCAGGGACGACATCGGTGGGAGGGCCGTTGGGGTTCAGTTGCTGCGCGGGGCCGAGCGAAATCCAGGCCGCCGCTCCCGTAAGGAGGCAGCGCTGCTCGAGTTCCTCCAGTTCCAGCCGGCGGCGATGCCGATGGTGCCAGGATGCCGCGCTGCGGCGGCCCGAGTGGAATGGCAGCAACATGGTGGGCCTCCTGATTCGGAAAGGCGTCTGCGAAAACGACATGACTCCAACGGCGCGACACAGGAAAACCTATGGCTTGGCGCCGGGCTTTATCTCGCGCAGAGGCTTGCCATCGCGCAGGCGCCGGTATTGGAAATACACGGTGTCCTGGCCGAGGATCCGGCCGTCCTCGCCCAGCAGGATCTCCGTGCCGTGCTTGACGAAAGCCACGGCAGGCGGCACGTCCCATCGTATATCCCCCAGGGACCACAACTCCTTGCCAGCGGCCACGTCCCATAGTCGTAATGCGCTGTCGGAATCGACCGTGAGGATTTGCTGACCGTCCGGCGTGAAGCGGATGTGACGGGCGTAGCCACTGGCCTTCTGCGGCGGCAACAGCTCTTCTTTAAAGGGGGGACGCTTGGGGAACTTGTGGACTTCCTTGGCCTTGGTCACGTCCCAAAGCTCTAGATAGTACCTGTTGTCAGGTTCCTTTTGGGCGGGGCCGCTGTCACGGCGGTCGAAGACCAGAAGCTTGCTGTCAGGCGAGAATGCCCCCGGACCGTACATGAAGAGGTCATTGGTCTTTGGAAGGGCGCGAATGACCTTCCCCGTCGTTAAGTCCAGCAGCCCGACCATTGAGTGATAGGCCAATTTACTGTCCGGGGAGAGGGCAAGGTGGAAGCCGCCTCGGTCGGTAGGTATCCGGACCTTCTCGTAGATCTTCAGCAGCTCACCGTTCGTGACGTCCCACAACCCGAGCCGGCACTCGGCCTTCTTGCCGTCGGCGGCTAGCATCGCCCAGGCTAATAGGCGCTTGCCGTCGGCCGAAAGGGCCAAGCCCGCCACCGGGCTTTCCGGCGTTTTGATGCGTCGCACCTCCTTCCCGGTGCTAACGTCCCAGAGGCTGAAAGAGTCGCTCCGGTCCCTTATGAGGGCATGTTTCCCGTCCGGCAGGAACTCCACGTAAACCACATCTTGCTTTAATCCCGTGAAGGAGCGCACCTCCTTACCAGTTGCCACGTCCCACAGCCGCAGCAGTGGCTCCTTATCCAGGCCGCGGCCCTGGTACCCTACCAGCAGGAGCTTGCCATCAGGCGAGAAAGTGGCGCACCTCAGACGTGGGAAGAACAGCCCGTGCGGCACCGGCGGGAACCCCAGGGCAGACGCCGCAAACGTTACGGCCAGGACAGCAGCCCCGAGCAGGTACACGAGGGGAGATCGCATGTTCCAATCCTCCCGGAACGACCTGCCGAAGATGGCAGGGCTCGTGAAGAGGCGAAGCCCCGCCGGCCCTCGCCACCGATCAGAGCGGAGCTACCGCCGCCTAATGGAACATCTCGGCCTGGAATTGCCAAGGCGCATCGCAAGGAAACTGACGCGCCGCCGAAGCTCTACCTCATCGGCGTTCCCAGAGGTAGGAGGAATTCTACCCCCCCCTTCCCCCGGAAGAATGCAAGTGAATTCTGAAGTTTTTTTCAGATGAGCTGCCTGCCCGGATTTGGGTAGCTAATCCTTGCTGAGCGGGGAGGGCTGTGTTGCCGACCGGCAAGCGGCATCTGCCAGCAGCCCCTCGTGTACCTATGACGGGTCCCGACTCTGCCCATCTGCGCAGCGGCCACGCCGTCCGCACGCGCAAGGCCAGCGCGGCGCGGCCGGCATCGGGCCGACACGCCAATTCAAGACTTTGGAAGTTTCGTCTCACCCTATGGGGAACCACGGGCCGGCACGAACAGCCGCGCCACGCCGCGCAGCGAGCCATCCTCCACCGGCACCACTTCACCCGCTGCATACTCCGGGATCAGGTGCAGCAGCAGCTCCGTGCCGCCGCCGGTCAGGAACACTCGCCGGAATTGGTGGCCCATGCCCAGGGCCGCCATCGCCTTGTAGTGCTGCTGCCGCATCGCCTGCAACACCGCCGCCAACAGGTCCAGCCGGGTCGTCGCCAGCGTCAGGTCGCGGAAGGCCGCCCGGTGGGCCTCGATCTCCAGCCGGTCGCCGCCCAGGAACGGCGGGTCGAGCGTCACCTTCGTAGGATGCGCCAGCGCGGCCGGCACCGTCCGGCCGAAGAACTCCTCTTCCGACTGATCGTGAAAGCACAGCTCGTGCAGCCAGGTCAGGGCGGCGCCGCCGACGGGGTTGTGCGTCACCTCCAGGAACAGCGGGCCGACGCCGAGCCGCCGCGTCAGCCGCCTCGGGTCGGGCTGCGGCCTCTCGGTCAGGACGCCGACCACCTGCGTCGTGCCGATGATGTGCAGCAGGTCGCCGATGGCCATGCCGGCGGCGAGGATGGCACAGGTGGTGTCCGCCGTGCCGAGCTTCAGGGGGATGCCCGGCGGCACGCCCAGCTCCGCCGCCGCCGCCGAGCGCAGCCGGCCGACCGTCGCGGTGCCGTCCAGCACCGGCGGCAAGGCGGACAACGGCACTTCAAAATATTCGCACCAGCGCGGCGACCACTGCTGATCGCCCAGCGTGTGGAACAGGCCGGTGACCGAGGCGTTGCCGGGGTCGAAGGCGCGCTCGCCGGTCAGGCGCAGGGCGAGCCAGCCGTTGGCGTGCAGGTAGCTGTGCAGGCGGCGGTGCAGGTAGGGGCTGTCGCGGACGATCTGCTTCCAGCAGACGGCGGTCATGCCGCCGGGCAGGGGGCGGTTGCCGGTCGTGGCCAGGAACTCCGGGCCGACCGCCGCCCACACCTGGCGGGCCGCCGGGCGGGCGCGGCGGTCGAGGTGGGTCCAGATCGGCAGCAGCGGCCGGTCGGCGGCGTCGAGCAGCACCAGCGCCGGTGTCAGCACCGACAGGCCGACGCCCTCGACCCCCTCGACGCCCGCGGCGGCCTGGCGGCCGGCGGCGGCGACGGCCTCCCAGAGCCGCTCGGCCGGCACCTCGGCGGCGTCCGGCGTGGGGAAGTCGAGCGGGTAGGCGACGTGCGCCACCGGGCCAACGGGTTGTGTCGTCGCCGCGTCCAGCACCGCCGCCTTGACCGACGACGTGCCGACGTCGAGCGCCAGGATTCGCATGGCAACCTCGGCAATGAGCCGCTCACCGCGCCCCGATGGGCAGCCACGCCCGCCCTTCCCGCGCCAGGAACGCGTCCCCGCAGCCCGGCCCCTGCGAGCCGACCGGGTACCCCTGCGGCGTCGGGGCGTCCGGCCCTTCGGACGCCGCCAGAAACGGGTCGATGATCTCCCACGCCCGCTCGATCTCGTCGCTCCGCATGAACAGCGCCGCGTCCCCCTGGAGGGCGTCCTGCAGCAGCCGCTCATACGCCTCGGGGATTTCCACGCCGGGGTAGCTCTGGCGGTAGTCAAACTCCAGCTCCGCCGCCCGCAGCCGAACGCCGTCCTGCCCCGGCACCTTCGTCTGGAAGCTCAGGTGAATGCTCTCGTCGGGCTGGATGCTCAGCGTCAGCCGGTTGCACGACAGGGTGTCGCCGGGCGGCAGGGGGAACATCAGGTGCGGCGGGCACTTGAACTGGACGTGGACCGCGCTGGACCGCTTCGCCAGGCCCTTGCCCGAGCGCAGGCAGAACGGCACCCCCTGCCAGCGCCAGTTGTCGATGTCCAGGCGCAGCGCCGCGTAGGTCGGCGTCCGCGAGCCGGGGGCGACGCCCGGCTCGGAGCGGTAGCCGGCGTACTGCCCCGTCACCATCTGCTCGCGCGCCTCTGCCACCGTCGGCACCCGCACCGCGTCCAGCACCTTGACCTTCTCGTTCCGCAGCGGGTCGGCGGCGTAGCGGGCCGGCGGCTCCATCGCCACCAGCGTCAGCACCTGCAGGAGGTGGTTCTGGAACATGTCGCGCAGCACGCCGGCGTGGTCGTAGTAGTCGCCGCGGCGGCCGACCGTCCCCGCCTCCGCCACGGTGATCTGCACGTGCTCGACGTAACGCCGGTTCCACAGCGGCTCGAACAGCGTGTTGGCGAAGCGGAACACGAGGATGTTCTGCACCGTCTCCTTACCGAGGTAGTGGTCGATGCGGTAGACCTGCGCCTCGCGCCAGTGGGCGGCCACGGTCCGGTTCAATTCGCGGGCCGAGGCGAGGTCGCGGCCGAACGGCTTCTCGATGACGAGCCGCTTCCAGCCATCGTCCTCGCGGCTCAGGCCCGCCTCGCCGAGCCGGGTGGCGATGGGGCCGTACAGCGGCGGCGCGACGGCGAGGTAGTAAAGGCGTTGGTGCTCCCCCGGCCCTTCGTGGTCGCGGAGCCAGGCTTGCAGGGGTTGCAGCCCCTCCGGCCGGGCCGCGTCGCCGGGGACGTAGTGCAGCCGGCGGGCGAAGGCGTCCCAGGCGCCGGGGTTCCAGGCGCCGCCGGCCGCCTCGCGCGCCGTCGAGGCCAGCCTCGCGCGGAAGGCGCCGTCGCTCAGCGGCGTCCGGGCCACGCCGACGACGCGGGCCTCCTCCGGCAACCGGCCCTTGACCGACAGCGAGAAGAGCGCGGGGACGAGCTTGCGGGCCGTCAGGTCGCCGGAGGCGCCGAAAATGACGAGGGTGAGGCTCACGGGGTCGCCGTCCTTTCGGGGCGAAGGGGGCGCGGCGCGCTCCCTGGCCACTGTACAATGGCGGTCGGGCTGCGGCCACGGCCCCGCTTCATCACCGGCCGCCTGCGGCCCAAGCGAGCGGATACGATGCTTTGGTAAATCCGGGCCGCGCCGCGTGCGCGGCCCCGACGGAACTGCACCCATGCGCTGGCCCTTCCGCCCGTCGATCCTTATGGCGATCTCGGTGGCGCTGGCCCTGGGGGCGGCGGCGGTGGTCTACTTCACCGGCGGCGAGCCCCGTCCGGAGCCGCGGCCGGTGCGCGAGGGCGACCGCGAGGTCGCCTTCCTCTACCCGGCCACCGGCGCCTCCACCTGGGAGCGCTTCGTCACGGCCGCCGCCCTGTCGGTGCGGCACCTGCAACCCGACTGGCCCGACCTGGAGGCGGACATCGGCGACGCCGCCTTCCCCCGCCAGACGACCGCCGTGCCGGAGTTCGCCATCTCCCCGGGGCCGGGCCGCGGCCGGCTCGTCTTCCGCTGGTACAAGCTGACCGGCCGGCAGAAGACGGCCGACTGGGTCGAGGCGCTGCTGCGCCGCCGGCCGCCGCCGCTGGCGGTCGTCGGCGGCAACAACAGCGACGCCGGCCGCGAGCTGGCCTTCCAGCTGGCCGCCGCCGCCCAGCGCCTGCCGGAGGGCGAGCGGCCCCTCATGCTGCTCACCACCGCCACCGCCGACCAGGTGAAGCCCCTCGACGAGCCGCCCCCGGGCGAGCCGGCCGCCGGCGCCGAACAGCCCGGCGTGCCCCTGGCCGACATCTACCGCGGCCGCACCTTCCGCTTCTGCTTCAGCAACCGCCAGATGGCCGAGGCGGTCACGCAGTTCCTCTGGGCGCAGGACGACCTGCGCCCGGACGCCGACCCGGTTTACAGCGTCTCGTGGGAGGACGACTCCTACGCCCGCGACCTGTGGCTGGGCTTCGCCGCGGCGCTGCGGCAGCCGGCGGCGCGGGCGGCGGCCCGCGACTGGGCCTGGCTCGCCGGCGTCTCGGCCACGGGCGCCTTCCCCCTCAGCGGCGAGGCGTTCTGCGCCAGCCAGTTCCGCCTCGGCGACATGACCCCGCACACCGTGCCGTGGTCGGCCGGCTCCTTCGACCGGCCCAACCCGCACGAGAACCGCGTCGCCGGCTGGCTCATCGAGGAGCTGCGCCGCCGGCCGAACCAGCGGCGCCCGCTGCTGGTCCTGGCCGCCCAGTCGCAGCCGTCGCGCCGCTTCCTCCGCGCCCTGGTCAGCTGGGACGCCCAAGACGCCCGCCGCTTCGTCGTCGCCACCGGCGACACGCTGTCGTTCAACACCGTCTACCGCGACCGCAACGTCGCCTGGCCGGTCCAGGAGCTGCCCTTCAACCTGCTGTTCTTCTGCCACCACAACCCCATCGACGCCGAGGCCGCCCGCCAGGCCGGCGAGGGCAGCGGCACGGAAGACCTGCTGCTCAACCGCGACATCGTGGAGGCCCTGTTGCTCGGGATGCGGCCGGGCGACCCGCCGGCCGGCGCCGCCGAGCTGGGCCGCCGGCTGCACGAACTCCGGCTGAAGGACGACAACCTCACCTTCGACCCGGCCGGCGAACGGCTCTTCGACGCCGACGGCAACCGCCGCGGCGGCACCGGCGAGCACGTCGTCTGGCTGCGGCCGGCTTTCCGCGGGCCGGAGGTGCTGCCGGAGGCGACCCTGCGCGTCTGGTGCTGGCGGCCGGCCGGCGGGGCGCGGCGCTGGCGGTCCTGCGGCGAGATCGGCGTCCGCTACGACGAGCCCCCGAAGGGAGGGAACGGCCCGCATGGCACCGACTGATTCCCGACGGCTGTGGCGCTACGTGCGCGGCCTGGCCCCGGCGGTGCTCCTGTGGGCGCTGGTGCTGGTCGCCCTGCGCCGCCCCTTGCAGTCGTGGCTCCAGGGCGAGCAGCGCTACGACGAGGAGGCGGTGCGCGAGTGGGTCGAGGAGGCGCGGGCGCCGCGCCAGACCCTGCCGGAGATGGTCGAGGACTACCTGGACCGCACCCGCGCCTGGTCCGCGGCCGCCGACCGGGCCGCCGCCGAGTACCGCGTCGCCCTGAAGCGCGAGGAGATCCGCGAGCACCTCAAGGCGCTGGGCGACCCGCCGACGAAGATGTACGCCGGCCAGCTGCCGCTCTTCCCCGTCATCTACCGCCTGGAGGTGCGCTTCGACGCCGACCCGCACCTGCCCGAGGAGATGCGGCAGCCCATCGTCTGGGACTCGCAGCTGCCGCGCCGCGAGGGACAGTACCGCGAGCTGGCCGGCTACCCCGTCCACCCGCAGGCGCAGCTGTTCGTGCAGTACCAGCTTCACGCCTACAGCCGCCAGCAGCGCAACGAGCAGGCCGCCGCCGCCCGCCTCCGCTGGGTCATTGCCCTGGCCGTCGCCGGCACCGCCCTGGCCCTGTCGTGGGTCTACCTGGTCCAGCACCGCGAGCGCGACCGCGACCGCCAGGAGGCCGACGCCCAGAAGCAGATCGACCGGGCCGAGCGGCTGCGGCTGGAGGAGGAGCTGCGCCGCCAGGAGGCCGAGCGCC
>Ga0070740_10005233_pt1 | contig 12158 bp, 12 predicted proteins | sample Coa_R2_FD_67286 | JGI IMG/M metagenome (GOLD analysis project Ga0070740, IMG submission 67286) | Surface soil microbial communities from Centralia Pennsylvania, which are recovering from an underground coalmine fire - Coalmine... | ecosystem: Environmental > Terrestrial > Soil > Unclassified ...
TGCCACGGCCGGAGATCAGCACCGCGACCTTCAGCCGCGCCACGACGCCTCCGCGTCCAGTCGATGCGCCATGCCCCGCTGTTTAAGGCAAACCGCGCCCCTCAACAATCGCCGGCACGGCCGATAGAGTGCCGCCCATGCTCCTCGACAGGCGCGCCGTCGGCATCGCGCTCGCAGCGATCTGCGCCTTTCTCGATCTCTACGCGACGCAGGCGCTGCTGCCGATGCTGGCGCGGGAGTTCGACGCATCGCCGGCGGCGGTGAGCCGCACGGTGAGCGCCACCACCTTCGCCGTGGCGCTGATCGCGCCCTTCACCGGCGCGGTCGCCGACGCGATCGGGCGCAAGCGCGTGATCGTCACGGCGATGTTCGCGCTGGTCCTGCCGACGGTGATGGTCGCGCTCGCGCCGAGCCTCGGCGCGATGGTGTTCTGGCGCTTCGTGCAGGGGCTGCTGCTGCCGCCGATCTTCGCCGTGACGGTCGCCTATATCGGCGAGGAGTTTCCGGTGGAGGCGACGGCCATGACCGGCATCTATGTGGCGGCGAGCGGCATCGGCGGCTTCCTGAGCCGGTTCCTGACGGGCTTGCTCGCCGAACATTTCGGCTGGCGCTGGGCCTTCGTCGGCCTCGCGCTGGTGACGCTCGGCTGCGCCGTGGGCGGCGCCCTCCTGATCCCGCGCGAGCGCCGCTTCCGACGCAGCGGCGGCGGCGTCCTGGCGTCTGCCGGATTCATCGCCGCGCATCTGCGGAACCCGCAGCTCCTCGCCACCTACGCGGTCGGATTCGGGGTCCTGTTCGGCTTCGTCGCGGCCTTCACCTACGTCAATTTCCTGCTCGCGGCCCCGCCCTTCGGGCTGACGACGGCGGCGCTCGGGACGATCTTTGTCGTTTATCTCGTAGGTGTGGCAATTGCGCCACTCTCCGGAAGATTAGTTGCCCGGCTGGGACGGCGCCGGCTGGTGGCCTTGGCCGCCGCGGCCTGGATCGCCGGGCTCGCGGTCACGCTGGTGCCCCGGCTCTGGGCCATCCTGCTGGGGCTCGCGGTGTGCGTCACGGCGGGCTTCCTCTGCCAGTCCTGTGCCACCAGCTATGTCGCGGTGACGGCGCGCCAGGCCCGGTCCTCGGCCGTGGGGCTTTATGTGACGCTCTACTATGTCGGCGGCGGCGCCGGCGCGGTGGTGGCGGGCTATGCCTGGAACGCGGCGGGGTGGCCGGGCTGCGTCGCGACCGTGGCGCTCGTGGTGGCGGTGGTGGCGGCGCTGGCGCTGCGGTTCTGGCGCGAGCCGCAGGCGGCCGGCTAACGGGCGCCCGAGACGTTCAGCACCGCTCCGGCGATGTAGGAGGCCGCGTCCGAGAGCAGGAACAGGATCGCCTCCGCCACCTCCTCGGGCTGGCCGACGCGCTGCATCGGCAGCAGCGGCCCGATCTGCGCGACCCGCCCGGGCGGCTGGATTTCCGTGTCGATGACGCCCGGACTGACCGCGTTGACGCGGATGCCCTCGGCCGCAACCTCTTGTCCCAGGCCGAAAGTCAGGCTGTCGATCGCGCCCTTGCTCGCGGCGTAGGGGATGGTCGAGCCGGCGCCGCCGAGCCGCGAGGCCGCCGAGGAGAGATTGACGATCGCGCCGCCGCTGCCGCCATGCCTGGTGGACATGCGCCGGATCGCCTCGCGGCAGCACAGCATGGTGCCGGTGATGTTGATCGCCCAGAGCGCAGCGAGGGACGCGCCCTCGACCGCCTCGAGGCGGCCCGAGGGACCGATGATGCCGGCGCTGTTGACGAGCCCCGAGAGCCGGCCGAGCTCGCCGTCGACGGTGGCGAAGAGCCGGGTCACCGCCGCTTCGTCGGCGATGTCGGCCTGGAGCGCGATCGCCTCGCCGCCCTGGCCGCGGACCGCCGCCAAAACCTCCTCGGCGCGAGGCCGGTTCGTCTGATAGACTAGCGCTATACGCCATCCCTGTCGCGCGGCGCCGAGCGCCACCTTGGCGCCGATCCCGCGGCTTCCGCCGGTGATGACAAGTACCTTGGACATCGCTCCGGTCCCTCCCGAGATCCCTCCGGGGCGATCTTAGGGTGGCGCCGTTAGGGTGTCAGTTACCACGAAGTTTACTTGCGATTGCTGGGCACTAGGTTTATGAAGCTGCCGCGAGGGAAGAACGGCACGGGCTAAACGGGCGAGGAGGGGTTTCCATGAATGTGCGGCATGCGTGCGTGCTAGGGCTTGCGCTCGGCTTCGTCGGCTGGGGAACGGCCCAAGCGCAGACGATGGGTCCGCCCAACGGCTGGTACCTGCGCCTGCAAGGGGGATGGAACGCCCTCCAGGACATGCACGGCAAGGGGTCGGGCTCGCCGCTCGACTTCACGGCGCAGCATGACGACGGCTACATCCTCGGCGGCGCCGGCGGCTACAAGTTCGGCGAGCTCTCCATCGAGCTCGAGGTCGATTACCGCGACAACGGCGTCGACAAGGTGCACTTCGGCAATGGCGGCTCGCTCGGCGCCGTGGGGGGCACGACGCAGACCGGCTCCGGCCGCATCTCGAGCTTCAGCGAGATCATCAGCGGCGTCTACGACATTCCCTGGACGCCCGCGCCGCGCTGGCAGCCCTATATCGGCTTCGGCGTCGGCTTCACCTCGATCCGCCTCGGCGGCTATGGCGGCAACCTGACGCGCATCTCCGGCGACAACGACACCGTGTTCGCATTGCAGCCGAAGATCGGCATCCGCTACATGCTCAGCGACTCGATGGCGCTGGGCGTCGAGTACCGCTACCTCGACGGGCTCAACCCGAAATTCGTCGACCGGTCCGGCCATCAATTCAGCGGCAACTACAACAACCACAGCCTGATGCTGAACCTCACCTGGTATCTGAACCCGCCCGCGCCGCCGGCGCCGCCGCCCGTCGCGCCCGCGGTTGCGCCCGCGCCCGCCGCCGCTCCCGCGCCGGCCGAGCGTCAGGTGTTCATCGTGTTCTTCGACTTCGACAAGGCGACGATCACTCCCGCCGGCAAGCAGATCATCGCCGAAGCGGCGAAGGCCTTCCAGGCCGGACACCGCGTGCTGCTCACCGGCTACACCGACCGCGCCGGCACGCCGCAATACAATCTCGGCCTGTCCAAGCGCCGCGCCGAAGCGGCCCGCGACGAGATGGTTCGCGACGGCGTGCCCGCCAATGCGATCAATGTCTCGTGGAAGGGCGAGCAGGATCCGCGCGTTCCGACGCCCGACGGCGTGCGCGAGCCGCAGAACCGGCGCGTCGAGATCGTCCTGCCGTAACCCGGCATTCGCAAGCGAACCCCCGCCCCGAGCGCTTTGGGGCGGGGGTTTTTCTCGCCCGCGATCCGGCGGCTCTACGCCAGCTTCTCCATCAGCTCGAGCCGGTTGCCGAACGGGTCATAGAGGAAGGCGCGGCGATAGCCGGGGAGCGGCTCGTCATCGACGATGCGGATGCCGCGTTCGCGCGCGCGGGCGAGATATTCGTCGAGCCCGCGCACCAGCAGCGCCGGATGCGCGCGCTGCGCCGGGCGGAAGTCGAGGTCGATGCCGAGATGGAGCTGCGTCGCGCCGTCGGAGAACCACGCGCCGCCGCGCGCCGCGAGCTCCGGCGGCTTCGGGAGCTCGCGCATGCCGAGCACCTCGCCGTAGAACGCGCGCGCCGCCGGCTCGCCGCCCTTGGGCATGGCGAGCTGCACGTGGTCGAAGCCGAGGATGCCCATGGCCTCACGCCGCCGTCGCTTCCGGCGCCGGCTGCTTCAGCTCCTTGAGGCGCGGCAGCACCTCGCGCGCGAAGAGCGTGAGGCTGTCCACGGTGTCGGCATGATTGAGGTTGCCCGCCTGGCCCATCATCAGGAGATTGCCGAGGCCGCCGCAATGCGTCGTGAAATCGACGATCTGCGCATAGACCTGGTCCGGCGTGCCGCAGAACATGATGGCGGCGTCGATCAGCTCCTGCACGCTGGCGCTCGCCATCGCGATCACGCGGCCGTCCTTGGTGAAGCTGCGCGCCGGCGTCTTGCCGCGCAGCAGCTGCGCGTTGTCCATCGCGGAGAGGAAGCCCGGCGGGTTGCGGAAGGGGGGCGCCACGATCGACGAGGTTCGGGGATAGCCCGCCACCAGCTCGGCCCGCCGGCGGGCCTCTGCCTCGGTCCGCGCGATCGCGACCAGCGCGAGATAGGCGAAGCGGTCGGGCGGCGGCGGCGCGGTGCGCCCTTTCGACGCCCAGCCCTCGCGATAGGCATCATAGAGCGCGCGCGTGTTGTAGCCGCTGCCCAAGGTCGCGATCACGTAGCCGCGCTCGCCGAGGACGCGCGCGTTGCTGCGGCTGCTGGTCGTGCTCCACACCGGCGGATGCGGCTGCTGCCATGGGCGCGGCCAGATATTGACATGGCGGTAATGGAAATGCTCGCCCTCCCAGTTGAACGGGCCGTCATGCGTCGTCATCGCCTTGATGATGAAGTCGTGCGCTTCCCAGAACCGGTCCATCAGAAACACCGGGTTGGTGTTGGCGACCGGGATCTCGTAGGGCACGCCCTTCACGAACCCCATCTCGAGCCGCCCGCGCGAGATCACGTCGATGGTCGAAAGCTCCTCGGCGACGCGCAGCGGATCGGGGCGATGCCCGATCGGATAGCCCAGCACCAGGAGCCGCGCGCGCTTCGTCTCGCGCGCCAGGACCGACAGCGTCACCACCACCGTCGAGGAGAGGCAGGTGGCGGTGCTGTGATGCTCGTTCATCATGATGTCGAAGCCGAGCTCGTCGGCGAGCTTCCATTCGTCGTAGTAGCGATGGAACCGGTCCGCCGCGATCTGCGGATCGCACTTCGCGTTGGGCAGCACGACGCGCAGCGAGCCGCCGTGATTCTCCCACGCCTCGGGATAGGCCTGCTCGGTGAAATGGAAGACCTTCATGGCGCTGCTCCTTGGCCCGCGGCGAAGGCGAGGACGCGGCGGGCGAATGCGTCGGGCTGCTCGAGATGCGGGAAATGGCCTGCGCCCTCGATCGGCTCGAACCGCGCGCCAGGGATGGCGGCGGCGTAGGCGCGGCCGTAATCCGGCGCGGCGATGCGGTCGCTCGCGCCCCAGAGAACCAGCGTCGGGATGCGGATGCGGTGCAGCCGGCCCGGCAGCTTCGGATCGTGCATGTAGGGCGACCAGCCGAACCGCGCCAAGGATTCGCGGTTGCGCGCGACGGCGAGCACATCGGCCTCGGGCATCTCGGCGTAGTTGCGCTTCGCCGCGGCGGGATCGTGATAGGCGTGCTCGATGAACTGCGCCTCGGTCATGGCGAAGATGTCGGCGATGTCGCGGCTCTCGCGCCCGCCCACCTTGATGCCGAGCGCGTCGGCGAGCACGAGGTGCGACAGCCGTTCGGTCGTCTTCACCGCGATCTCCGCCGCGATCCAGCCGCCGAACGACACGCCGACCAGCGTCGCGCCGCGCAGATCGAGCGCCTCCATCACGTCGAGATAGAAATAGGCGAGATCGTCCACCGTGGTCATTGCGCGCGGCAGCTCGGAGCGGCCGAAGCCCGGATGCGATGGCGCGATCACCCGCGCCGACTGCGCGAGCCGCGCAAGGACCGGCGCCGCCGCGTCGATGCCGATCCCGGGATGGAGGAAGAGCAGCGGCCGGCCCTGGCCGCGCTCGATCAACTCGATCCGCACCCCCGCGATCACCCGCTCCGAAACGCCGTCGAGGCTCACGCCGCGTTCTCCCTCTGCCCGCTGCATTCTTATGCGGCGGGCGGGGTTTGTCATCCCTCGGGGAAGCGCGGGTGCGCCGGCGATTGCGAAGCCTACGCCTCGCGCGGATCGAGGTGGAACGCGCCCCGCGTTTCGAGCTCCGCCTCGAGGCGGCGCAGCCGCGAGGGCTGTAGCTCGCCGGTTTCCTCGAGCACCGGATAGGCCGCGGCACAGATGTGCGAATGGATGCGCTTCAGGTCGCGCAGGATGTCGAGATGCAGCGAGCTCGTCTCGATGCTTTCCGGCCGGCCGTCGCGCAGGCGCGCGAAATGGTGGTCGGCGGCGGCGCGCTCGTCTTCGCGGATCGCCACCTTCTCCTCCAGAAGCTTGCGCGCGACCTTGACATCACCCGAGATGAACACGCCGAAAGCGAGTTTCAGATTGGCGAGCACGCGGGCGTGGAACGCGCGGAGCTCGGCCGCCCCCTCGTGCGAGAATTTGAGCTTGTGCTTGATCTTCTTGCCGGCGAGCTCCATCAGGTTCTTGTCGATGATGTCGCCGATATGTTCGAGGTTGATCGCGAAGGCGATGATCTCCATCGCGCGGCGGCCTTCGCGGTCGTCGAGGCTCTCGCGCGTGAGCCGCGTAACATAGAGCTTGATCGCCTCGTGCAGCTTGTCGACCGCGTTGTCCATGCGCTCGATCTCGGCGACGAGCTTGCGGTCGTCGGTGACGAAGGCGTCCATGCTCTGGCGCAGCATCGTCTCGACGATGTCGCCCATGCGCAGCGTCTCGCGCGCGGCGCAGGTGAGCGCCAGCGACGGCGTACGGATCGCCGCTGGGTCGAGATAGAGCGCGGCGAAGGGCTCGCGCTTGCCGCCGCGCTCCGGCAGGAGCCATTCGAGGAAGCGCGCATACCATCCGAGCGGCCCGATGAAGAGTGCCGCGAGCACGAGGTTGAACCCGGTGTGGAAATCCGCGATCGCTCGCACCGGGTTCGGCTCGTAGTGCTCAAGCAGCGGCGTGATCGCGCCGACGAACGGCAAGACGAGCGCGCACCCGACGACGCGGGTGATGAGATTCCCGACCGTCACGCGGCGGCTCGCGAGCGAGCTGAAGCTCCCACCCTCAAGAAGCGGGTTGATCGCCGTGCCCAGATTGGCGCCCAGCACGAGCGTCAGTGACGCCTCGGGCGTCACGAAATGCGAATAGCCGAGCGAACTCACGAACAGAACGACCGCGACGCTCGAATGCGCGGCCCAGGCGAGCAGCGAACCGAACACGATATTGAGCACGGGCTCGCGCGTGACGATATCGAGCACGGTGCGGACCGCCGGCGCGTTCTCCGCCGGGGCAAGCGTGTCGAGCAGAATGTGCAGCGACAGCAGCATCAGTCCGAGGCCGATCGCCACCCGCCCCAGGTCGCGCGAGCGCGTGCGGCGGCCCAACTTGAATGCGAGCACGCCGGCGACGAGCAGCACCGGCGCCGCCGCCGACAGATCGGTCGCCAGGAGCTGGACGATGAGCGTCGTGCCGACATTGGCGCCCAGCATCACTGCGAGCGCACTGCCGAGGCCGATCATGCCGGCGGCGCTGAACGAGCCGAGCACCAGCCCGGTCGCGGTGCTGCTCTGCAGCAGCGTGGTGATCCCGAGCCCGACCCCGAACGCGGCGAAGCGGTTGCCAAGCGCGCCCGCAATGAACCGGCGCAGGTCGGCGCCGAAGGCGCGCATGATTCCGGTCTGCACCATGTGCAGGCCCCAAAGCAGCAGCGCCACGCCGCCCATCACGTCAAGGAAGACGATGCCCGCCACCGTGTCACCTCCGCGCCATGCGCCACAGGATAATGCTATGTGGCGCGCCGCCGCGCGAAATGAAAGTGCGCCCGCGCGCGCTGGCGCTCAAGGCAGCCCGCCGCCGCCGCGCGCGGGAATGTCGAATGCGACCAGCGTCATCGCCACCATGGTGTAGAAGCCGCAGCCGGCGATCAGTTCGATCAGCAGCTCGAGCCCCAGCGCCTTGAGCGCGCGCTCATAGGTGGCGTCGCTGAGCGCCCGCGTCTCGGCGAGCTCCTTCACCGTCTCGTAGACCAGCCGCTCGTCGTCGCGCTTGAAGTCGGGGCGGCGCCGCTCGCGGATCGCCGCGATGATCTCGGGCGCGAGCCCTGCCTCCTGGCCCGCTTCGGCATGCACCTGCCAGGCATAGTTGGCGCCCCAGTGCCGCACGTTCACGAGCACCATCAGCTCGAACAGGCGCTTCTCGAGCTTGCCGTGGCTGCGGATCGCGTTGCCGAGCCGGTTCGCGCCATCGGCGATCTCGGGCACGCGCAGCCAGACGCCGAATGGACCCGATGCGCGGCCGCCCCGCGCCGCGGCGATGGCGTCACGCACGCGCTTCTGCTCCGGCGAGAGGGATTCGGGCGCGAGTTCGCTGAGGCGGGTCATCGGTTTCTCCCAGGGGCCAGGTTGCGATAGGATAATGGAAATCTGCGGCAGGAGGAGTCCATGGCGAACGAGAGCGGCCGGCGCATCATCGACACGCATTTCCACATCTATCCACCGAACTACACGCGCACCAATCTCAGCCGCATCGTCGGCGACAGCCTGACCTTCCCCGCCTCGATCTTCACCAGCTGGACGCCGCAATTCGCGCTCGAGCAGATGGAAAAGGCCGGGATCGCCACCGCGATCGCCTCGATGACGAGCCCCGGCATCTGGTTCGACGACGGCGCGCAGGCGGCGCGCGCGCGGGCGCGCGAGTGCAACGAGTTCGGCGCGCAGCTGAAGCGCGACTTCCCCGGCCGCTTCGGCATGTTTGCGGCGATCCCGCTGCCCGACACCGAGGGCAGCCTGCGCGAGATCGAATATGCGCTCGACGTGCTGAAGCTCGACGGCATCGGCCTCCTCACGAGCTACGAGACGCGGCTTCTCGGCGATTCCGGCTTCGTGCCGGTGTTCGAGGAGATCAACCGCCGCAAGGCCGCAGTGTTCGTGCACCCGACCGCGTCCTGCGCCAACCTCATGCCGGGTATGGGCGCGCCGACGATCGAGTTCCCGACCGACACGACCCGCACGATCGCGAGCCTGATGTTCATGGGCACCGCGGGCCGGTTCCGCGACATCAAGTTCATCTTCTCGCATGGCGGCGGCACGCTCGCGATGGTGCTGCAGCGCTTCGGCCGGATGGTGGCGAAGCTCACGCCCGAGCAGCGCGCGCAATGGATGCCGAACGGCTTCGAGGCCGAGCTCAAGCGGCAGTACTACGATCTCGCCAGCATCGGCGCCGCGCCGATCGGCATGGCCGCGGTGCTGAAGCTCTTCCCGACGACGCAGCTCACCTACGGCTCCGACGTGCCCTATGGCTCGACGACGCAGATCGCCGACGGCATCGCCGCGCTGGGATTGAGCGAGCGCGACCTCGCCCTCATCTGGCGCGGCAACGCAGCGCGGCTCTTCCCGCAATTCGCCTGAGGCTAGAGCACCTCGAACACGTCGTAGACCGGTCCGTCCGGCGGACGATGGCCGGTCCCGACGGCGACGATTCGGTTGAGCCAGGCGTATTTGTCCGCGCCGGTCTCGAAGAACGGCGCGATGCGGAAGTAGTAGGCGCCGGGATCAACCGTCTCGCCGCGGTTCAGGCGCTCGATCACGTCGGCGGGCCCGTGGCGATAGCCGCGATAGGTCATGCCGATGAGCGCGCCGTCGTCGGTCTTGAGCGTGAGGCGCACGTCGAGCTGCATCGCCGCGTCCGGGCGCAGCAGGATCCAGTCCGATCCGCCCTCCATCACCGTGCCCTTGAGCCGCTCGCCGGCGAAGTGGCCGCCCGCGACGACCGCGACGCGGCGCTCGCCGAGCGGCGTGCGGCCCAGATTCTGGATGGGCCCGACCAGCAGCTTCACGCTGAAGAGCGGGCGGGTGCGCAGGTCCACCATCATGCGTCTCCGATCATGCCGCCGGCACGCCGGCGTCGAACAGGAAGCCGATCTTGCGCAGCGAGTCTACCGTGCCGCTGCCGAAGCTCTTCGCCAGCGCCTCGCCGACGCTCGGCGCGAAATGCACGCGGTCGGCCTGCTCATCGGTAAGGATCTGGATCAGCACCAGGAGCCGCCCCGTCTCGCTCGCGAGATTCTTGAAGCTGCGGCAGACGCCGGGCGGGACCGAGACCATGTCCATCGGCTCGATCACCGTCTTATGCTCGCCGCGATCGCCCCAGGCGATCTCGAACCGGCCGCTCAGGCAGAAGAAGTTCTCCACGCTCTGCTCGTGCGCGTGCAGGCCCGCGCCGTTGCCGGGCGGACATTCGGCGACGGTGATCGCGAGCCCGGGCGCGCCCTTGAGCGGCGCCTCGACGCTGCGGCCGGCGTAATCCGCCGGCACCATGACGGGATAGACGCGGTGCGCCGCGATCTGCTCGAACGCGGCGACGGGAATGCCGGCCGCCGCGCCGTGCTGCGCCTGGTAGGATTCGAGCTTGCGGAACCGCACCGTGCGGCGCTCCATCTCTTCGGGCGTGATCGTCGTGGTCTGCATCGCGCGCCTCCCGGGATTCTGGCGGCGAAAGCATGCGGCAAAGCCGGCCGCGCCGCAACAGAGCGCGGCCGCCCGCCGCCGACGCCCGGCGATTGACGGGCGCTCACGCGCGCGCGGCCCACTCGCGCGCCGCGTCCTCCATGGCGAGGAACACGGCGCCGCGCTCCTTCAGACGTTCGATCAGCCGCTCCAGCATCAGCATGCGATGGCCGCGGCCGATCACGTAGGGGTGGCAGGTGTAAGTGATGACGCCCCACTCCGCGATGCGCGTCATGTAGTCGAAATCGTCGAACCAGTTCTCGAGCACGCCCGCGGCGGCCCGCAGACCGGGAAGCGTCACGCTCTCGGTGCGGAAATATTCGAAATGCGGGTGGTCGTCGAGCGACCAGCTGATCGGCATCTCGATGAGCCGGGTCGCCGCGCCGAAGGCGGCCGGATCGTCGAGGGCGATGCGGTCGCCGCTGCGCGCGCGATAGGGACAATAGTCGTGCCCCATCATGCTGCTCTCGTAGAGAAAGCCGTGCGCGAGCAGGAGCTCGATCGTGTGCGGGCTGAGGTCCCACGATGGCGAGCGATAGCCGCGCGCGGCCTGTCCGGTCAGGCGGCGGATCGCGTCGTTCGCGCGGACGAGCCCCGCTTCCTCCTGCGCGCGCGTGAGGCTCGCGGGCGGAACATGGGTCCAGCCGTGATGCGCGATCTCGTGCCCGTCGGCGTGGATCGCCCGGCAGGCTTCGGGATAGGTCTCGATCGTGTGGCCGGGAATGAACCAGGTCGCGCGGATGCCGTGCCGGCGCAGCAGCGCACGGATGCGCTCGGCGCCAACCACGCCGAACTCGCCGCGCGAGATCGGCGTCGGTGTCACGAGCCCGCGCGCGATGAATCCCGAGAGCGCGTCGAAGTCGAAGCTGAGGCAGACGATGTGGCGCGGCATGGCCCGAGCTTAGACCGCCGGCGCGCCGGCTGCGAGCGGACAGGGCGGGAGCGGCTCGCGGCGTCATGCTAGTATGCCGTCGCGAAGGAGTAGGCGATGGTCGAGCGGCGGATCGGGATTGTCATGCATGGCGCCACGGGACGGATGGGCACGACGCAGCATCTGCGCGCGCTGCTGGCGATACGCGACGAAGGCGGGCTCGCGCTCGGCAATGGCGACCGGCTGATGCCCGATCCCATCCTCGTCGGACGCGACGGAACGAGGCTCGCATCGCTCGGCGTCGCGCGCTGGACCATGGACCTCGACGCCGCGCTCTCGCGCCCGGAGGACACGCTGTTCTTCGACAGCGCGCCGACGGGACTGCGACCGGCGCTGGTGCGGCGCGCGCTCGAGGCGGGGAAGCATGTCTATGTCGAGAAGCCGATCGCGCCGACACTCGCCGAAGCGCTCGACCTCGCGCGCATGGCAACGCGGCTCGGCCGCAAGAACGGCGTCATCCAGGACAAGCTCTTCCTGCCCGGCCTCAGAAAGCTCGCCTTGCTGAAGGAGAGCGGGTTCTTCGGCCGCGTCCTCGCCGTGCGCATCGAGTTCGGCTGGTGGGTGTTCGACGGCGGCCTGCAGCCGTCGCAGCGCATGAGCTGGAACTACCGCAAGCGCGACGGCGGCGGCATCGCGCTCGATATGTATTCGCACTGGCGCTACATCCTCGACCGTCTGATCGCGCCGGTGACGCGCATCACGGCGCTGCTCAAGACGCACCAGCCGCGGCGCCGCGACGAGCGTGGCGCGCCCTTCGAGGTGGATTGCGACGATGCGGCCTATGCGCTCATGGAGCTCGAAGGCGGGATCGTCGCGACGGTGACGAGTTCGTGGGCGACGCGGGTGAAGCGCGACGATCTCCTGACCATCCAGATCGACGGCACGGACGGCTCGGCCGTGGCGGGACTGCATCGCTGCCGCATCCAGCCGCACGTCGCGACCCCGAAGCCGCCTTGGAACGCCGACGTGCCGCAGCCG
>Ga0070740_10005234_pt1 | contig 12157 bp, 9 predicted proteins | sample Coa_R2_FD_67286 | JGI IMG/M metagenome (GOLD analysis project Ga0070740, IMG submission 67286) | Surface soil microbial communities from Centralia Pennsylvania, which are recovering from an underground coalmine fire - Coalmine... | ecosystem: Environmental > Terrestrial > Soil > Unclassified ...
GCCGCCAGCGCACCCTTCCAGCCCGAAGACGAGCCCATCGGCAGCAACACGCTCGATCCTTTCACCGGCGGTCCCACCGGCGACCAAGGGCGCAATCCGAGTCCATTCAATCTGGTCTCGCTGACCAACAGCGGTCTGCTCGGCCTGACCAGCGCCACCAGCGCCGCCGCCAACGATCCCTGGCTGCCGCCGGGCGCGACGACCACCACCGGCAACAACGTCGTCGCCTTCGCCAATCTGGTCGGCGACGACGGCTTCGACGATCCTGGCGACCTGCGCGGCGCGGTCAGCAGCGCGAACACCTTCGACTACCCCTACACCATCGACACCGACCCGACCACCGCCAGCCAGCGCCAGGCGGCCATCGTCAACCAGTTTTTCGTGGACAACTGGCTGCACGACTTCTGGTACGACCACGGCTTGACCGAGGCGGCCGGCAACGCGCAGGCAGACAACTACGGCCGCGGCGGCGTCGAGGGCGACCCGATCCAGGCGCAGGCGCAGGATGACAGCGGCCGCAACAATGCCAACATGTCCACGCCCCCGGACGGCGGCTCCCCGATCCAGCGCATGTTCCTGTGGGACGGCCCGCAGCTTTCCACCAGCACGCTGACCATCACCCAGCCCGCCTCGATCGGCACGCTGCAATTCGGCACGGCCGCTTACGGACCACGCAATTTCGACGTCACCGCGGATGTGGCGCTGATGCAGGATTCCGGTGGCGCCACCGACGGCTGCAATCCGGCCGCCAACGACTTAAGCGGCAAGATCGCGCTGGTGGACCGGGGCGCCTGCACCTTCAAAACCAAAACGCTGAACGCCCAGAACGCCGGCGCCGTGGGGGTGATCGTCGCCGACAACCGCAGCGAACCGCCGATCGGTCTGGGCGATGATTCCAGCATCACCGACACGATCAACATCGGCACGCTCTCGATCACCCAAAGCGACGGCGCCACGCTCAAGACCGCGCTGGGTGGCGGTACCGTCACGGCGCATATGAAACTCGCCTTCGCGCCAGACCGCGACGGCACCATGGACATCCAGATCATCGCCCATGAATTCTTCCACTACGTCAGCAACCGCCTGGTCGGCGACGCGCTGGGCCTGAACACCCAGCAGGCCGGCGGCATGGGCGAGGGCTGGAGCGACTTCGACGCCATGCTGCTCACCGTGCGGCCGGAGGACCAGGCGGTCAACGGCAACGATCACTACCAGGGCGCTTATCCCTTGTCGCTGTACGTGACCGCACCGCAGTACTTCGGCATCCGGCGCTATCCCTATTCCACCGATCTCAGCGTCGATCCGCTGACCTTCAAGGACATCGCCGACCACCAGGCGCTGCCTTCCGGGGTGCCGGTCAATGGCGACCCCAGCGGCGCCGACAATTCCGAAGTCCACAACACCGGCGAGGTGTGGTGCACGGCGCTCTGGGAAATCTACGCCGCCCTGCTCAACGACCCGCGCTATAACTTCGCGCAGGCACGTTCCCGCATGCAGGACTACATCATCGAGGGCTTGAAAATGACCCCGGTGAACCCGACCATGCTGGAGGCGCGCGACGCGCTGCTGGCGGCGGCACGCGCCACGGATGCCGGGGATTACGCGCTCATGGCGCAGGCTTTCGCCAAGCGCGGCATGGGCGTGGACGCGGTGGGTCCCGATCGCGCCGATCCCAGCAATGGCGACGTCGCCAATCCCGACGTCACGCACATCCGCGAAAGCAACGTCGCCCTCGCCGCGGGGGTGGAAGTCAGCGACGCGAAGCTCGACTTCTCCGGGCTGCCCGACGCCAGCCACCTCGGCGACACCGACGGCGACGGCGTGCTCGATGCCGGCGAGACCGCGCGCTTGACCTTCACTTTCGTCAACAACGGCACCAGCGACATGTCGGCTCCGGTGACCGGTACGGTGACGGCCAGCACGCCGGACCCCGATCAGAGCATCGACGTGACGCTCGCCAATGGCGGCGCGGTCACCGTGCCGAGCTTGAAGATCGGCGAAACCGCGCAGGTCAGCCTGCTCGTCACCCTCAACCAGGCGACCACCGCGCAAGACCTGGCCCTCACGCTCGCGTTCCCGCAAGCGAACGATCCGCAAAGCGGCACCTTCCCCGCCGACGGCAGCGGCATCGCCGCGCTGGGCGCGGAGTTCGACACCGTGGTCAATTACGACGAGCAGCCCGCTTCGGCGCTCGACGACGTCTCCGACGTGCTCGCCAATCAGCACGACTGGACGCTCGACGAGGACGACAGCGCCGGTAGCGGTCCGGGCTGGCAGATCGCAGACACCACCGGACTGTTCGTGGATCAGCAGACTTCCGGCAACGCCTGGTTCGGCCCGGACAACGACCACCCCTCCGACATCCGCCTGGTCACGCCACCGCTGGTCGTCGGCACGACGGATTTCACGGTCGCCTTCGATCACTTCTTCGCCTTCGAATTAGCCGGCCCCGATGCCCAAGGCAACGTCTTCGGTTACGACGGCGGCGTGATCGAGCTGAGCCAGGACGGCGGCCAGACCTGGACCGACGTGTTCGACCCCGCCATCGGCGCCCAGCTCACCAGGGGCAGCGGCTACAACGGCTATGTGCTGTCGCTGCACCGGGATGGCAGCTTCGATCCGACCGACGGCTGCACCGGTCCGGGCACCGATCCCGATTCCTGCCATGCGGGTTTCGTCGACGCCAACGAGGATCCCAACAATCCGGTGCTGGAACACCTGGTGCTCGACTTCGGAACCGCGTTCGCGGGCAAGACCGTGCGCCTGCGCTTCCGCGAAACCAGCGACGAAGCCAGCGCCGTGCTGGGCTGGGTGGTGGACAACATCGAGATCACCGGCATCACCAACCTGCCCTTCAGCGCCACCGTGGACGACGCCGGCGCGAGCCTCAAGAATCCGATCGCCGACGCCGGCCCGGACCAGACGCGCGAGCAGGGCAAGCTCGTCACCTTGGACGGCAGCGGTTCGAGCGATCCGTACCAAGGCACGCTGAGCTACGCCTGGACCCAGACCGCGGGCCCGCCCGTGACGCTGTCCGACGCGAGCGCGGTCATGCCCAGCTTCAAAGCCGACAAGACGGGGACTTACACGTTCTCCTTGTCGGTCACCGACCAGTACGGCCACACCTCGGATCAGCCCGACACCGTGAACGTGAAGGTCACGCCGGCCCCCGGCGGCGGCGGCTTCGCGCCCGGCTTGCTCCTGGCGGGTCTTGCCGCGGCCGTCTTGCGCCGCAGACGGTCGCGCTGAGTTTCACGAGCTTCGTCGCCCGGAGCGCCGCACGGCGCTCCGGGCCCCCGCCCGTCGCTCGCAAGCCGTGCACGTCCGTTCACCTGAGATGCTGGCGCCGCTCTGCAGCCTGGCCCTGATCGCCTGCGCGGCCCGCACGCCCGCTCCGCCGACGCCCGGTGCGCAAGCCCGCGTCTTCGGCGACGCCGGACACGGCGTCCGGCGCCTGACCCAACCGGGTCTGGACACCGCCGCCGAGGATTTCGATTTCACGGTGCGTCTGCGGCGCGGCGCCTGCCTGGGCCCTTGCCCGGTTTATGAGCTGACGCTGCACGCCGACGGCCGCGTGGACTACTCGGGCTATCGCCACGTCGCCGTCGTCGGCACACGGCAGGGGCGCGCGGATCCACAAAAACTCGCCGCGCTGCACGCGCGTCTGGCGCAGCCGCAAACCGCAGCGCTCGCCGGCGACTATCTCCGCGGCACGCCGGCTTGCGGTCTGTGGACCAGCGACATGCCCGTGGTCCGGCTGGACGTCGTTCTCGACGGCCGTGGCTGGCACATCGCGCACGACGAGGGTTGTCGCGGCGCGCCGGAGGCGCTGCGCGATCTCGAGCAGGCGGTCGACGATGCCGCCGGGGCCGCGCAATGGATTACGGGTCCGAGCCGCTGAACCGCGGAGTACCGCAAGCCCCGCAAACGGTGCTAGATTCGGCATCCGATCCGCAAGGGAGGCGGAGCATGGGGACGAAAACCGCGCTGGTGGTGGACGATTCCAAGTCCGCGCGCTTTGCCCTGCGCAAGGCGCTGGAAAGTTTCGGCTACCGCGTCGATACCGCGGAAAGCGCCGACGACGCCTATCTCATGCTACGCAGCCAGCGCCCGGACGTGGTGTTCCTCGATCACCTGATGCCGGGCTGCGATGGCTTCGAAGCCCTGCGCGAACTCCAGCGCAATCCGCGCACCGCCGGCCTGCCGGTGGTGCTGTGTTCGTCCAACGAAGGGGACGAATTCGTGCGCCGCGCGCGTGCCGCCGGCGCCGCCGAAGTGCTGCCCAAGCCGGCCAGCGCCGAGCAGATCCGCGCGGTCCTGGAGCGTCTGGAGCGGCTCCACGGGCCGGCGTCTCCCGCTCCGTCGCCGTCCAAGGTGCTGCCGATCCGCGAACCGGAAGTGACCATTGAGCAGGCGGTGATGAGGAATCTGCGCGACGCGCTGCCCGCCCTGGATCCGGACACGCCGCGAGATGCAGCGCCCGAACCGGGCGCCGCATCCGCCCGGGAACTGGAGCGGCTGCGCGAAACCCTGGACGCGCGCTTGCGCGGCATCACCCAGGACTGGTACGTCCAGGTGGCGGAGATCAAGGCCCAGCTCACGCATCTCGCCGCCGCCGGCGCGCGCGACGAAGAATGCCTGCGCGAGCTGGCCACGCGCGCGGTCGAACTCCAGCTCGACGCCGTGCTGCAACAGCTCGAAACCCAGCTCGAGCGTCTGCGCGCGGACTTCGACGAGCGCATCCGCGCGCAGGACCAGCGTCTCGACCAGCTCGCCGCCAGCCTGCGCCAAGCGGTGGTGGAGGAAGCGCACGCGGTGGCCGAACGCGCGGTGATGAACGCCGCCGCACGCATCTCGAGTCAGCTCGCCGATTCGATCCTGCACGCACTCAAACGCAACGCGGCGCGGGCTTAGCTTTAGCGCTTGAACGCCGCGGCGGCGTAGAGCAGCGCCCCCCAGCCGAGCAGGAACAGCACGCCGCCGATCGGCGTGACGACACCCAGCCAGCGCGCGCCGCTCAGGACGAGCGCATACAGGCTGCCGCAGAACAGCAGAATCCCCAAGGCGAAACAGGCGCCGGCGAAATTCACCGCGGGCGTCGGCCGCAGCGCGGCCCACAGGCCCACCGCGAGCAGCGCGGCCGCGTGGTAGAACTGGTACTGCACCGCGGTGTGGTAAACCGCCAGCGACTGGGCGTCGAACCGCGCGCGCAGGGCATGGGCGCCGAAAGCGCCAAGCGCGACCCCGAGCAAACCGGCGGCCGCGCCCAGCGCGAGAAACGCGCGCGCCGCGTTCATTCCCGGACGTTCTCCAGCACCTCGAAACGGATCCCCGCCCTCTGCAAGCGCGCGAGCAAGGCCTCGCCCATGGCCGCCGCCGGCGTGAGCTGACCCGCGCGCGGCGGGAGCGGATCGAAAGCCAGACACAGTGCGGATTCGGAGAGCATCTTGGCGGTCTCTCCGTAGCCGGGATCGCCGCCGCTGACCTCGGTCACCACCCGCACGCCGCCGCCGCGGCCGACGAAACGTACGCTGAATTTGCCGCGCGCGCGCTGCTCCGGCGTCGGTCCTTCGCCCGAGGATTTGCGCCCCAGAAGCCAGCGCCGCGCGGGGGGCAGTTGCGCCAGCGCCAGCAGCGCGCCGGCGCCGCCGAGCAGCGCCGCGACATTGGCGAACTTTTTCACCTGCACGTAGTGACCGTAACGGAAATCCGGTCCGTAGCGTTCCAGCAGCGCCGCCGAACGGCGCACCACCTGCGGGTCGATGGTCGGAAACGGCACCAGCCAGCACCCCAGCTCGCGGTCATAACGGATGCGCTGGGCCGTGGAGCCGATGCGGCGCTCGTCCGGCCAGCGCTCGCGCGCGCGGCGTTCCTGGCGCACTTGCCGGTACTGGCGCAGGCGCGCGAAGGCATTGATCGCGGAGTGATAGGTGCCGGCGGAGAATTGCCCGCGCGCGCGCACGTAGCCTTCCACCTGCAAGGGCACGCCCGGCGGCAATTGCTGCACGGTGTAATACACGCCCAGGTCGTGCGGAATGCTGTCGAAGCCGCAGCAGTGCACCAGCTTGGCGCCGCTGTTCTCGGCCTCGGCGTGGTGCGCCAGCCACATGCGGTCGACGAACTCCGGTTCGCCGGTGAGATCGGCGTAATGCGTGCCGGCCCGCGCGCAGGCGGCGACCAGGGGCGCGCCGTGCAGGATGTAGGGGCCGACCGTGCTCACCAGGACGCGCGCAGACTGCGCCAACCGCAGCAGTCCGTCGGCGTCGCTGGAATCGGCCGCCAGCAGCTCGAGGCCCGCGCACGCCGGGTTGAGCGCGGCCAGCCGCGCGCGTACCGCCTCCAGTTTGGCGCGGTTGCGGCCGGCCAGTGCCCAGCGCGTCTCGGGCGGCGCGTGCTGCGCCAGATATTCCGCGGTCAATCCGCCGGTGTAACCGGTGGCGCCGAACAGGATGAGATCGTACGGGCGTTGCGCGTTCATCGCGGACTCCCTGTTTTTTCGCGAGCGCCCATTCTATCGGGCCACGCCGGTTCAGGGCGTGTCGAAGCCGCGTTCTCCGTCGCGCACCTCGCTCACGCGCCCGTTCTCCAGAATCACCTTGCGCAGGAAATAACGCGCGCCGAAGTTGTAGATCCACTCCTCGCGGTACACCGGCGTGTAATAACCGCCGTAGCCCAGCGCCTCCACCGACCGCGGCGGCACCGGTACCAGGAGATCCTCGGCGCGCTTGCTCAAGGGCTCGCCGCAGCTCGACAGCAGCCGGTATTTCGACATGCCGGGCAGGATGTCCCCGGGGCCGCAGTCCGGCCGCGGCGGCGGCGTGAAACCATAGCCGTCGGCGCCGATGGATTCCAGCTCGCCGTTGCGGAACTTGAGCAGGCGCAGCAACTGACTGGGCCCGAAGTTGTAGTACCAGACCTCGATGTCCGCGGCGTAGCCGCCGTAGGGCAAGGCCGCGTACCAGGCGTCGCGGTAGGCCGGCTCGCCGCACAAGGCGCGCACCTCGGCCGTCGGCATGCCTCGGCTGACCAGGCGCGAACCGCAGCGCATGACGTCGTCGCCCGCCGCAGACCCGGACAAGGCCAGCAACAAGAGCAGCGCGGAACTGCACCCTTTCGACAAGGTCATTAACCCGCATCCGTCATGAAGGGGATCGAGCGCTCACCCGTCGGTCGAGGCGGCGGTCGGCGCCGATCAGCCCGAAAATCCGGGGAAGACGCCCTTCCCAGGTTGCAACTGTCAGCAAGCGCAGATTCCATCAAGCCTAGCCTCGGATTTTCGGGCGACCTCGTGACGGAGGCGGGTTAAACTTCGCACCATCCTGCACCGGCCGCCCATGCGCCACCTAACATATACCGCTTTGTGGATCGCCGCCGCGCTGCTGCCCGCGGCCGCCGACGAAGTGCGCACCGAGCACGTCACTGCCGAGCTGGTGGCGGAAAACCAAAGCCTCGTCGCGGGCGCCGACAACGAGCTCGCCTTGCGCATCGTTCCGCAGGCGGGCTGGCACATCTATTGGCGCAATCCGGGCGACTCCGGACTGCCGACCGCGCTGGACTGGAATCTGCCGCCGGGCGTCGCCGCCGGACCGCTGCAATGGCCGTATCCGCATCGCGAGGTCCTCGGCGACATTGTCAACTACGGCTACGACCGCGAAACGCTGCTGCCGGTGGCATTGCATGTGCCGCCGGACTGGCCGGTCGGCCAGGCGCTCACCGCAGGCGCCAAAGCGCGCTGGCTGGTGTGCAAGGACGTGTGCATTCCCGGTTCGGCCGAGCTTTCCCTGACCCTGCCAGTCATCGCGGCGGGCAGCACGCCATCCCCGGACCCGCGCACCCAACCCGCGTTTGCCCAGGCGCGCGCCGAACTTCCGCAACCCGCGCCGGCGAACTGGAAAGTGCGCTTCGCCATCCGCGGCGGGGATTTCACGCTGGGCGTGGAAGGCGCCCAGCTCTCGGGACGCGACATCGAGTTCTTCCCCTACGCCAACGACCTGGTCAAACATTCCGCCCCGCAACGGGTGCACAACGATCCGGCCCGCGAGCTGCGCCTGTCGCAACAGCTCAACGAGGCCTACGTCAAGGCTCCGGCGCAGGTGGACGGCGTGCTGGTGGTCCACGACGGCGACAACGTCAAGGCTTGGGAGATCCATGCCCAGCCCGGCGCGGTGACGCCCGTGCCGCCGTCCGCCGCGCCGGCGCCGGCCCTGGTGCCAGCGCTCCCCGCGACCGAGGTCGGACTGTGGCTGGCGCTGGTCTTCGCGCTGCTCGGTGGCCTGATCCTCAATCTGATGCCCTGCGTGTTCCCGGTGTTGTCGATCAAATCGGTGAGTCTGATCGAAGCGCGCGGCGCGGTGGCACGGCGCCAGCGCGCGCACGCGCTGTTCTACACCGCCGGCGTGCTGCTCGCCTTCGCGGCGCTGGCCGGGGCCTTGCTCGCGCTACGCGCGGGCGGCCGCGCGGTGGGCTGGGGCTTCCAGTTGCAGCAGCCGGTGTTCGTCGCGGCCCTGGCCTATCTGATGTTCGCCATGGCGCTGTCGATGTCGGGCGTGGTGCAGTTCGGCGTGCGCCTGATGGGCGTGGGTCAGTCGTTGGCGGCGACCGGCGGATACCGGGGTTCGTTTTTCACCGGCGTTTTGGCGGTGCTGGTGGCCACGCCGTGTACCGTGCCCTTCATGGGCACCGCGCTGGGTTATGCGCTGACCCAGCCGCCGGCGATCGCCGTCGCGGTGTTCCTCGCCCTGGGTCTGGGCATGGCACTGCCGTTTCTGCTGCTGGGCTACTTTCCGCGGCTTGGCGCCTGGCTACCCAAGCCCGGCGCCTGGATGGAAACCTTCAAGCAAGCCATGGCTTTCCCGCTGTATCTCTCCGTCGCCTGGCTGCTGTGGGTGCTCGGCGGTCTGTCCTCGCGCGACGGCATGGCGCTGGCCGCGGTGGGGCTGGTGCTGCTCGCCTTCGCCCTGTGGCTGTGGCCGCGCCGCGGCGCGCTGGCCGGGACGCTGAAATTCGCCGCGCTCGCGGCGGCCCTGGCGCTACTCGCCGCGCCGCCGATGCGCGCGGTCCCCGCGACCCCGGCACCGATGGCCGCCGCGGCCCACGAAAGCTACACGCCGCAACGGCTGCAAGAACTGCGCAGCCAGGGGCGCACCGTGTTCGTCAACTTCACCGCCGACTGGTGCCTCACCTGCAAGTTCAACGAACGCGTCGCTCTCGACAACGACGCGGTGCGCGCGGCCTTCGCCGCGCACGACGTGGTGTGGCTCACGGGCGACTGGACGCGCTACGACCCCGAAATCACCGCCACGCTACAGCGCTTCGGACGCTCCGGCGTGCCGCTGTACCTGCTGTATCCCAAAGGCGGCGCACCCGAGGTGTTGCCGCAGCTCCTGACGCCTGCCGCCGTCATCGACGCGCTGCCTTCGAGCTGATCAGCCGGCACCGCTTACGGCGGCGGTCGGCGACTTGCTCGGTTTCTGCTCGGCGATTTTGGCGACCGCCGCCGTGACCATCTTCTGCAAGGCTTCCTCCACCGGCGTGTTCTGGAAATAGCCGAGCAGACCCTTGGGCAAGGGCACGTAACCGAAATGCCCGCCGGCCAGCCCTTCCAGATTGAGGCCGAACCTGGTGTTGCGTCCCTCCACCGTTTCGGCGGCGACGATGCGGCCGCTGGCCACGTCGATCACGCGCAGGTTCATGGCGACGAAGCCGCGCTTGAAACTGAGATTGAAAATACCCACGCCGTTGCGCCAGCTCCCGAGCGGCACCGGGATCGGCAAAGCCATGCCCGAAGCGCCCGCGTCGAAGGCGGTGATCGCGCCCACCACCAGCAACTCCGCGCCTTCGAGGTTCCCCAAGGGGATGCGGGTGGCCTCGCCCGCGCGCGCCGCTTGCGAGAACTCCTGCTCGACCATCGCCTCGTTGAGGTTCTGGCGGTCGAGCACGATGAACTGCCCGGTGTCGAACAGTTCGGTCACCAGCATGTCGCGCACGCCCTCGGTGACGGCGGCGGCGGTGAGCTGACGGTCTTGCGGCAGCCCGGCGTTCATCGCCAGCAGCTGTTGGGCGAGCGAATCCTCGGCCTTGGGATCGGTCTTGTCGATGATGGCGCCGACGGCGATGCGATACTTCGGACCGTTGGCCGGTTCGGCCCGCGCCTGGGCGATGGTCTGGCCGCCGCCGCGGGTCACGGTGGCGGTGTTCGCGCAGGCGGCCAGCGCGGCGAGCGCGGCCGTGCACAGCGCCGCGGTCAGCGCGCGCCTCATGGAACGAGTCCTGCGGGGCGGATCGGCGGCGCCTTACAGCTTGGTGGAGACGATGTGCTGAACCGCGGCGTCGATGCAGTTGCGGATCGCTTGCTCCATCGGCGTGCGGCTGTAGGCGCCCAGCCCGACGGGCAGGTCGCCGGTGGCGAAGATCAAGCCGACGCTGTTCTGCGCCGAGGTGCCGTTGACCGTGGTGGCATTGACCACGCGCCCGGTGGCGGCGTCGATGATGCGCAGATTGAGGGTCACGCAAGCCTCATTGCCGGAGACGATGATCAGCGAGCCGCCCTTGCAGTTGGGTTCGAAGGCGGTGATCGAACCGCGGATCAGCAACTGCGCGCCCTCGAGCTGGCCGATCGGCGCCGCGGTGTCCTTCTTGAAACGGCCGCTGTTGGCCAGGTCCTGCTCCTGCGTCACTTCGTTGAGATGCTCGCGCTCCAGCACGATGAAGCGCCCGCTGTTGAACAGCGCATCGGCCAGCATGTCGGCCATGCCCTGGCCGATGTCGGAACGCTGCGCGGCGCGGTAATCGAAGGCGCTCACCGCGATGCGGTACTTGGGACCGTTGTAGGGCTCGTTCACCGCCTGGGTGATGGTCGGGCCGTTGGTCGGGCTGACCACCGTGGCGGTGCTGGTGCAGGCGGCCATCGCGGCAGCGACGGCCGAAACGACGAACAAGCTCGACAGGATGCGCATGGGATCTCTCCGGGTCGTTTTGCCACAGTTTACGTACATTGGACAATAATCGACGCGATGAATCTCACACCAGACCCCAGCCGCGTCCGTCTGGCGCTGCACGGCGGCGCCGGCGACCCGCCGCCGGGCGCCGATGGCCGGGCGCAGCGCGAGGCATTGCGCGCCATCGCCGTCCAAGCCCATGCGCTGCTCGTGGCGGGCGGGAGCGCGCTCGACGCGGTGACGCTGGCGGTCGAACGCCTGGAGGAATGTCCGCTGTTCAACGCGGGCGTGGGCGCGGTGCTCAACCGCGACGGCCGCCCCGAACTCGACGCCGCGGTGATGGATGGCCGCGTCCGCGCCTGCGGAGCGGTCGCCGGCCTTGCGCGCGTCAAAAGCCCGGTGCGGCTGGCCCGCGCGATCCTGGAGCGCACGCCGCACGTGTTCTTCGCCGGCGCCGGCGCGGAAGCCTTGGCGTGTGAGCTGGGACTGGAGATGGTCGAGCCGGATCACTTCATCACGGATGCGCGGCGCCGTCAGCTCGCGCAGGCGCGCAAGGCCGGCGCCATCACGCTCGATCACGACCACGCCCACGAACCCGCGGGCGATCGGCCGCGCGACGACGATGCGGCCTTCGGAACCGTGGGCGCGGTGGCGCGCGATGCGCGCGGCCACCTCGCCGCCGCCACCTCCACCGGCGGACTGACCAACAAGCTGCCCGGCCGCGTCGGCGACAGCGCGGTCATCGGCGCCGGCACCTTTGCCGACGACGATAGTTGCGCCGTGTCCTGCACCGGCACCGGCGAGGCCTTCATCCGTGCCGGCTTCGGTCTTGCCGTGCACGCGCGCCTCAGCTGGTGCGGCTGGGATCTGGACCGCGCCTGCGCGGAAGCGCTGCACGCCGTGCGCCGCTACGGAGGCCGCGGCGGCTGCATCGCGGTGGACCGCGACGGCCAGCTGGCGCTGCCGTTCAACGCGCGCAGCATGTACCGCGCCTGGGTCGGCGCCGACGGCCGCGTCCATACGGCGAGCCGACCGCAGGACGCGAACTGAAGCGCCGCTTCGCTTGCGGATTGCACGGATTCCACCGAGCGAAAAATGCGCGGCGAGTGCCCGCGCCCTGAGCATCCTGGCTGCCGGCGGTGAAAGGCTCAAGCCGCGAGCGGCAGCGCGTAAAGCGCCACCGCTTCGTCGAAGCCTTTCACGCTGATCGGCGGGCGCGG
>Ga0070740_10005235_pt1 | contig 12157 bp, 10 predicted proteins | sample Coa_R2_FD_67286 | JGI IMG/M metagenome (GOLD analysis project Ga0070740, IMG submission 67286) | Surface soil microbial communities from Centralia Pennsylvania, which are recovering from an underground coalmine fire - Coalmine... | ecosystem: Environmental > Terrestrial > Soil > Unclassified ...
GGCAACCGCTGCTATGACGACCGCGTGCCCGAAGAGGTCAACCGCCGCGTCATCGACCACAGCAGCGACGTGCTGATGCCCTACACCGAGCGCAGCCGCCAGAACCTCCTGCGCGAAGGCTTCGAGGGGCGGCGGGTTTTCGTCATCGGCAACCCGATCTACGAGGTCTTGCGTCACCACGAGCAGCAGATTCAAGCGTCGGACGTGCACGCGCGGCTCGGACTCGAAGCGGGGCGCTACTTCCTCGTGACGATGCACCGGGAGGAGAACGTCGATGTCGAGGAGCGCCTGCGCTCGCTCGTCTCCGCGCTCGAAGCCCTGCACGCCGAGTACGCCGTGCCCGTCGTGTGCAGCCTGCACCCGCGCACGCGCCGGCGCATGGAGGCGTTCGGCGTGGGCGGCGAGCGCGACGGCCTGAAGTTTCTTTCGCCGCTCGGACTCTTCGACTTCGTGGCGCTCGAACAGAGGGCCTTCTGCGTGCTCTCGGATTCGGGCACGGTGCAGGAAGAGTGCGCCGTCTTCAAGGTCGCCAACGTCACCGTGCGCGACGTGACGGAGCGGCCCGAAACTCTGGAGTGCGGGAGCAACATGCTGAGCGGCGTCGGCGCGGACTCGATCACGCGCGCAGTCCGCACGGTGCTCTCGCAGGAGCGCGACTGGGTCGCGCCGCCCGAATACACGGTCGAGGACGTGAGCGCGGCGGTCGTCAAAATCCTGCTCGGCTACCTGCACGCGCCGCACGCGGGAAAATAAATCTGACGAGGGAAAGAGGGTCGAAAGGGGAACGGATGAGCAAGGTCTTGGTCACGGGCGGCGCGGGCTTCATCGGGTCGAACCTCGCGCGTCTGCTGTTGGAAGAGGGGCGCGAGGTCACGATCTACGACAACCTCACGTCGGGATACCGGCGTAACGTCGAGGCGCTGCCGCGCGCGCGCTTCGTCGAGGGCGACGTGCGCGACGCCGGGAAGTTGGCCGAAGCGATGCGCGGCGCTGACGCGGTCTTCCACCTCGCCGCGTCGGTCGGCAACACGCGCTCGATTGAGCACCCGGTCGAAGACTCGGAGGTGAACGTCATCGGCACGCTGCGGGTGCTGGAAGCCGCGCGCTCTCTGGGCGTCCGAAAGGTCGTCTTCTCTTCGTCCGCGGGGATATTCGGCGAGCTGAAGTTCCTCCCGATTCGCGAGGATCACCCGGTCGAACCCGACTCGCCCTACGGCGCGAGCAAGCTGGCGGCGGAGAAGCTGTGCCTCGCATACGCGAAGCTCTACGAGCTTGAGGCCGTGGCCCTGCGCTACTTCAACGTCTATGGCGTCAACCAGCGCTACGACGCATACGGCAACTGCATCCCGATCTTCGCGCACCGGATGCTCCGCGGCGAGACCGTGACCATCTTCGGCGACGGCGAGCAGACGCGCGACTTCGTCAACGTCCGCGACGTGGCGCGCGCCAACCTCCTCGCCTCCGGCGCGCGGGGCGTCTCCGGCGCGTTCAACGTCGCGTCGGCGACTTCGATCACCATCAACCGGCTGGTCGAGCTGATGGGCGAGGCTTCCGGCCTGCGCCCCGAAGTCGCCTACGGCCCGCCGCGCAAGGGCGACGTGCGCCACAGCCGCGCCGACATCAACGCCGCGCGCGAGGCGTTCGGCTTCGAGCCTTCCGTCGGACTCGAAGAGGGACTCGCCGAGTACATGGCCTGGGCGAAGGGCGAGGCCGCCGAGGCCGCGCGTTAACCGCAATGAAGGTCGCGATCATCTCGCACATTCTGCCGCCCGCGTGGACGGGCCAGGCGATCCTGATCTCGCGCCTGCTGCGCGGGCGACCGCCGGAAGAGTATTGCCTCATCTCCGAGCACGAGTGGGGCGACGGGGTGCCGAACGCTTCGTCGCCCAAGCTTCCGGGCAATTACCACGTGCTCTCGACGAGGGGGCTGATGCGCCGCGCGCAGCGGCTCGACGCCGTGCAGTCGTTCAACGCGGGCGTCCTCGGTCGTCGCATCGCGCGCGTCGCGCGGCGCGAAGGGTGTACCGGCGTGGTCGCGTTCTCCGGCAACCTTCTCGACCTGCCCGCGGGACTCGCCGCCAGCCGAATACTCGGCGTGCCGTTTTACGCATACGTCTGCGACTACTACTCGCAGCAGAAGACGGACGCGCGCGAGCGCGCCGTCGCCGAGCGCATCGAGCCGAGGGTCTTGCGCGGCGCGCGCACGGTCATCGTGCTCAACGAGTTCCTGCGCGACGAGCTGAAGCGGCGCTACGGCGTCGAGGCCGAGATCATCTACAACCCGTGCGACCTCGCGCCGTACGAGGCCGCGCCGGACTACGTCGGCCCGCGCGGCGGCGAAAGACGCGTCGTTTACACGGGGGCGGTTTACGAGGCGCACTACGACGCGTTCCGAAACCTCGTCCGTGCGATTGAGCTTTTGGGGCGCGAGGACGTGCGGCTGCACCTCTACACGACGCAGACGCCCGAAGAGTTGGCCGAGGTCGGCATCAAGGGGCCGGTCGTCGTTCACGGGCACGTGTCGGCCAGCGAGGTGCCCGCGATACAGAAGCAGGCCGACCTGCTCTTTCTCCCGCTCGCGTTCGAGTCGCCGTACCCCGTCGTCATCAAGACGAGCGCGCCGTTCAAGACGGGCGAGTACCTCGCGGCGCGCAGGCCCGTACTCGTCCACGTGCCCGCCGACTCTTTCCTCGCCTGGTACTTCCGCGAGCACGGGTGCGGCGAGGTCGTTGACCGGCTCGACCCTTCGGCGTTGAGCGGGGCCGTCGGTCGCCTGCTCGACGACGAGCCGCGCCAGCGCGAGATGGCCGACCGCGCCTGGGAGTGCGCGCGCCGCGACTTCCGAATCGAGCGGGCGCGCGCGAAGTTCATGGAAGTCGTCGGGGGCGGGCGCGGCTGAACCGCGGCGCGCGCGTGCAGCGGATGTCCAGGGACGCAACATCGCCGTGCCCGCTCGTGAGCGTCGTCGTGCCGACCTACAACTACGGCGCGTACATCACGGACGCGCTCGAAAGTTTGCGCGCGCAGACCTACGACGCCTGGGAGTGCATCGTCGTTGACGACGGCTCGACCGACGACACGGGCGAAGTGGTCGCGCGCTTCATTGAGCGCGAGCCGCGCGTGCGCTACGTCTGGCAGGAGAACCAGCGCCAGTCAGTCGCGAAGAACACGGGCCTCGCCGCGGCGAGGGGCGTGTACGTGCAGTTCCTCGACGCCGACGACATGATCGAGCCTCTGAAGTTCGAGCGGCAGGTCGAGTTCCTTGAGTCGCACCCGAAAGTTGACATCGTTTACGGCGGCGTCCGCTTCTTCCGCACGGAGAGTCCCGAAGCGCGGCTCTACGCCATGTTCGGCGAGGACGCGCCGTGGATGCCGGAAGCGTCGGGCGCGGGCAGGGAGGTGCTGCTGCCGCTCGTCCGGCGAAACATCATGGTCATCAACGCGCCGCTCGTCAGGCGCTCGGTGGTCGAGGAGGTCGGGCCGTTCGACGCGGAGACGGTCGAGGATTGGGATTACTGGATTCGCTGCGCGCTCGCCGGAAAGCGTTTCGAGTTCCGCGACTTCGAGGGGACGCTCGCGCTCGTGCGCGCGCACGGCGCGAGCACCAGCCGCCAGAACGACTTCGTGCTCGCGACGACCCGCGCGCTGCGCGCCAAGATTGACGCGCTGACCGACGACCCCGAAGTCCTGCGGCTCAACCGCGAGATGAAGTCGCAGCTCGAAGCGTCGCTCGCGCTCGAAGAGATCGAGGCGGGCAGCCGCCTCGGCGCGGCGCGGCAGTTCTTCAAGGCCGGGCTGCTCTGCCCGCGCCCGAAGGGCCGCGCGAAGTGGATGCTCTGCGCGCTCGGCTCGCCCGTGCTGAGCGCGCGGCGGTTGCGCGAACTCATGCGCGCGTCGCTGTGACGCGTCGCTCGCCGCGCCCGTCGCGCGACGGGCGCGGCCTTCGGTGTAGATTGGCCGCACGCCCTCCGGCGCGCGGCGGCGAAAGGGGAGTGTTTCAGAAACTTATAAAAATATGAAGAGAGCATTAATCACTGGAATCACCGGGCAGGACGGCAGCTACCTGGCCGAGCAACTTCTGGAAGAGGGTTACGACGTTCACGGCATCGTGCGCCGCGTCGCGCTCGAAGACCCTTCGCGGCGGTTCACGAGGATCGCGCACCTCATCGGGCGCATCACGATGCACGCGGCGAGCCTCGAATCCTACGCCTCGATCTTCCACATCTTCAGCCGCCACGAGTTCGACGAGTGTTACCACCTCGCGGCGCAGTCGTTCGTCGCCGAGTCTTTCGCCGACGGCTTCTCGACGATGAACACGAACATCAACGGCACGCACCACATCCTCGCCGCGCAGCGCGAGCTTCAGCCCAAGTGCCGCTTCTACTTCGCCGGCTCGTCGGAGATGTTCGGCAAGGTGAGGGAAGTGCCGCAGACCGAGGAGACGCCCTTCCACCCGCGCTCGCCCTACGGCATCAGCAAGGTCGCGGGCTTCGACCTGACGCGCAACTACCGCGAGGCATACGGGATGTTCTGCGTCTCGGGCATCCTCTTCAACCACGAAAGCCCGCGGCGCGGCTTCGAGTTCGTCACGCGCAAGATCACCTCGACGGTGGCGCGCATCAAGGCCGGGGCGGCCTCCGAGCTGCGCCTCGGCAACCTCGAAGCGCGCCGCGACTGGGGGCACGCCGAGGACTACGTCCGCGCGATGCGGCTGATGCTCAGGCGTGACGAGCCGGACGACTACGTCGTGGCGACGGGCGAGACGCACACCGTCCGCGAGTTCTGCGAGCGGGCGTTTGCGCGCGCCGGTCTCGACTGGGAGCGCTACGTGAGGACGGACGAGCGCTTTTACCGCCCGGCGGAAGTTGACCTGCTCATCGGCGACTCGTCGAAGGCGCGCGCGTCGCTCGGCTGGGAGCCGCAATACAGCTTCGGCGAGCTGGTGGACGAGATGGTTGACGCAGACCTCCGCGCGCTCGAAGCGCCGGACGCAGCCGGGCGCGCGGCGGGCGAATAACTCTGAATGATGAATGATGAACGCTGAACTAAATTAAGAGTGCCGGTCGCAGGTCAGACAGAGCCGACACCCTGCACCCGCAAACCGGAACCTCGCTTCCGTTCATTACTCATCGTTCATCATTCATCATTTTCTTTTATGTTCTCCGTAGCGATGTGCACGTACAACGGCGAGCGCTTCGTCGGCGAGCAGCTCGAATCAATCGCCGCGCAGACGCTCGCGCCCGCGGAGCTTGTCGTGTGCGACGACCGCTCGACGGACAGGACGGCTGAGGTCGTGCTTGAGTTCGCGGCCCGCGCGCCGTTCCCCGTGCGGCTCCACGTCAACGAGCGCAACCTCGGCTCGACCAAAAATTTCGAGAGGGCGATAAGTCTGTGCGAGGGCGATCTGATCGCGCTTTCGGATCAGGACGACGTGTGGGCCGGGCGCAAGCTGGAGAAGTTGGCGGCGGCGTTCGCGTCGGACGCGCGCGTCGGCCTCGTCTTCTCCGACGCCGAGCTGGTTGACGAAGAGTTGCGCCCGCTCGGGGCGAGGCTCTGGGAGAAGGTCGGGTTCGACGAGAAGCGGAGGCGTCGCGTGCGCGCCGGGCGTGCGCTCGACGTGCTGCTTCCGGGCGGGAGCGTGACGGGGGCGACGGCGGCCTTCCGCGCGTGGCTCAGGCCGCTCGCGCTCGAAATCCCCGACGACCTCCGGGTGATTCACGACGGCTGGATTGCGATGGTCGCCGCCGCCGTCTCGCGCGTGGTCTTCGTCGAAGAGCCGCTCGTCAGATACAGGCAGCACAGCGGGCAGCAGATCGGCGCGCCGGAGGAGTTCTGCGACACCGGCGGCGCGCAGAGCCTCGGCGACATTCCGGGGGCGCTGGCGAGGGAGAACCCTTACGACGAGTTGGCGAAGATCGCGCTGCGCCTGCGCGAGCGGCTGGAGGAGCGCGGCGCGGGCTTCGACTGCGGCGCGGCGCTCAGGCGAATCGAGGACAGGGTCGAACACCTGCGCGCGCGCGCTTCGATGCCGCAGGGCAGGCTCAGGCGCGCGGGCGTCGTCGCGCGCGAGCTGTTCGCGCGCCGCTACCACCTTTACTCGAACGGTTTTTACAGCGCGGCCAAAGACCTTCTGGCGTGAGGGCAGGCGCGCGTTCGGGCGTGAGCGTCGTGCGGGCCGGTGCGTCACGCGCCGCCGGAGTTTCGGGCCGGCGCGCTTCAAGTTTTGGGAGTCGAGCTTTCCATCATCTTCGTCAACTGGAACGGCGGCGAGCTTCTGCGCCGCGCGGTCGAGAGCGTCGCGGCGTCGCCGCCGTCGGTCGCGTACGAGGTCTTCGTCGTTGACAACGCCTCGTCGGACGAAAGCCTCGCGCTCATGCGCGCGGGCGAGGTCGCCGCGTCGCTCGAAGCGTCGGGCAGCTTGCGCGTCGTCGAGAGCGCGGAGAACCTCGGCTTCGGGAGGGGCAACAACCTCGCGTTCTCCCTCGCCGACTCGCCGCTCGTCCTGCTGCTCAACCCCGACACGGAAGTGACCGCGGGGAGCGTTGACCGGCTGATCGAGACGCTGCGCTCCGACGACCGGATCGGCGCGACGGGGCCGAAGCTTCTCAACGCCGACGGCTCGACGCAGGTGAGCGTTTGGCGCAACCCGCCCGCCGCTTGGGAGATGCTTCTGACGGGACTGTGGCTGCACAAACTCCTGCCGCGCCGCGCGCGCGGCGAGCTTCTGCTCGGCGACCACTGGGATTACAGCCGGCGGCGCGAGGTCGAGATGCTGAGCGGCGCGGCGATGCTCGTGCGGCGCGAGGTGATTGACGAGGTGGGCGGGTTCGACGAGCGCTTCCACATGTACGGCGAGGACAACGAGTGGTGTCTGCGCATGCGCCGCGCGGGCTGGAAGCTCGTGTTTGAACCCGAAGCGGTCGTCATGCACCTCGGCGCGGCGAGTTCCATGAAGCGCTGGGACTCGCTCGAAAAGCTGCGCGTGCAGTCCGAGGCGATGCTCGACTTCCAGCGCCGCTGCCTGCCGCGCCGCCGCCGCGTCGTGAACCTCGCGACCGCCTGCTTCCTCCTCTCGCTGCAACGGGCCGCGCGGCGTTTGCGAGGACGCGAGAGCCGCGACGTGGAACAGACGCTCCGGCTCTACGCCGCAGACCTCAAGCGCGCGCTGCGCGAAGGATGATGTCAACGCGACCTGTCACCGCGGACACGAAGACGGCGGGGGCGAACGCTGCGCGGCCCGTCGAGGTGAGCGTCGTCGTCCCCGTGCTCGACGAGGAGCGGTCAATCACGCGCCTGCTCCGCGCGCTCGAAGCGCAGACGATGAGGCCCGCGGAGATCGTCGTCGCCGACGGAGGCTCGACCGACCGGACGCGCGAACTCGTCCGCGAGTTTCGGTCGCGCGCCGCGGTGCCCGTCGTCCTCGTCGAGTCTGAGCGCGGGCTGCCGGGCCGCAACCGAAACGTCGGGATCGAGCGCGCCGCGCACGAGTGGGTCGCGCTCGTTGACGCCGGGACGCTGCCGCGCGCCGACTGGCTCGAACGACTCGTGAGCGCCGCGCGGCGCGACGCGGCGGCGCTCGTCGTCTTCGGGCAGTACGAGGCGCTGGCGGAAAATTTCTTCACGCGCTGCGCGGCTGTCACCTACACGCCCGCGCCGGGCGAGCCTGTCCGCTCAACGGCCTCGTGCCTGCTGCACCGTTCGGCGTGGGCGCGCGCGGGTCGCTTCCGCGAAGACCTGCGCTCGGCGGAAGACCTCCTCTTCTTCCGCGCGCTCGACGCGGCGCGCGTGCCAGCGACGCACGCGCCCGACGCGCTGGTCTCGTGGGAGTTGCGCCCGACGCTCGCCAGCACGTTCAGAAAATTCACCGTGTACGCGCGCAACAACATGCGCGCCGGCCTGGCGCGCGAGTGGCAGCGCGGCGTCGCGCGCTTCTACGCGGTCGTCGCGACGGTCGTCGTCGCGGGATTCTTCTGGCGGCCCTTGTGGCTCGCGGTGCCGCTGCTTCTGCTCCTGCGCGGGGCGCGGCGCGTGTGGCGCTGGCACGCGCGCCGGTCGGGCGCGCGGCGCGCGGCGGCGCTGTTTAATCTGCCGCGTTTGTTGATGGTAACATGGCTCAACGTGGTCGTTGACGCGGCGACTTTCTACGGCACGTTCCAGTGGTTCGTGCACGACCACGTCGGCGTGCCGGAAGAGAAAGAGGTCAGAGGTCGGAGGCCGGAGGGCAGTTGAAAGGCTCAGCGTTGATGCTCCCGTTTGATTGTGAAGGCGCCATGACGATTATTGTTTTACCGACCCCCGACCTCCGACCCATGATGCCCATCAGCACTCTCTACCTCTGTTACTTCGGGCTGCGCGAGCCGCTCGTGCAGACGCAGGTGCTGCCGTACCTGCGCGAGCTTGCCGCGGCGGGCGTCCGAGTGAGCCTGCTCACGTTCGAGCCGGAGTTGAAGCGGCGCTGGACGCGCGAGGCGTTTGCCGAAGAGAGGGCGAGGCTCGCGGGCGAAGGCGTGCGCTGGTTCTGCCTGCCGTACCACAAGCGACCGAGCCTGCCCGCGACCGCGTTCGACGTTCTGGCGGGCGCGTGGTTCGCGGCGCGGCTCGTGCGGCGCGAAGGCGTTGACGTTCTGCACGCGCGTTCACAAGTTCCGATGGCGATGGCCCTCGCCGCGCGCACGCTCTCGCGCTGCCGCACGGTCTTCGACGTGCGCGGGCTGCTCGCCGAAGAGTACGAGGACGCGGGCTTGTGGCGCGAGGGGTCGCTCCCGTTCCGCGCGATAAAGCGTCTTGAGCGCGCCGGACTCGAACGCGCGGACTCGGTCGTCGTGCTGACGCGGCGCGTGCGCGCGTGGCTCGCCGAACGCGGACTCGTCGAGGCGGAGAAGGTCGAGGTCATCCCGTGCTGCGTTGACTTCGCGCGCTACGACGCGTCGGACGGGGAAGAGAAGTCGGAGCGGTTCGAGCTGGTTTACGCCGGCTCGGTGACGGGGCTTTACCTGCTCGAAGAGATGGCGCGATTCTTCCTCGCCGTCCGCGCGCTCGCGCCCACCGCGTTCTTCCGCGTGCTGACCACGTCGAACGCGGACGAGACGGCGGCGCGTCTTCGTCGGGCCGGGTTGAGTGACGAAGACTTCTTCGTCGGCGCGGCGCGGGCGGAAGAAGTCCCGCGCCTGCTCCGGCGCGCGCGGCTCGGCGTCTCGTTCCGCAAGGCGACGTTCTCGCAGATCGCGGCGTCGCCGACGAAGGTTCCCGAATACCTCGCGGCGGGGCTGCCGGTCGTCGCGAACTCGGGCATCGGCGACACGGACGAGTTGATCGAGCGCGAGCGCGTCGGCGTGTTGGTGCGCGAGTTCGGCGAAGCGGAGTACGCGCGCGCGGCGCGCGAAGCCTTGCGGCTCTCGGAAGAGCCGGGCGTCGCCGCTCGCTGCGTCGAGGCCGCGCGGAGAAACTTCGACCTCGCTTCGGTCGGCGGTCGCCGCTACCGCGACGTTTACCGAAGGCTCGAAGGGATGTCGGTCGCCGCGCGCGCGGCCTCGGAGCGCGCCGGCTGAAGGCCGCCCGCTTTGAAAAGCGTTCGTCCTGAAAGTGATTTGAAAGAGCAGTCGTCTTGAAAAGGTCGTCGTCCGAAAGAGGCCCCACCAACGCCATGCGCCTTCTCGCCATCGTCCCCAGCATCTACGACCGCAATCCGAGCCAGCGCTACCGCATCGAGCAGTGGGAACCGGTACTGCGCGAGCGCGGCGTCGAGATCACGTACCGGCCCTTCGAGTCGGAAGAGCTGAGCGCGGTTCTCTACAAGCAGGGGCAGGTGGCCGCGAAGATGCGGCTCGTCGGCGAGGCGCTCAGGCGTCGCTTCGGGGACGTGCGCGCGGCCCGCGAGTTCGACGCGGTTTATCTTTTGCGCGAGTCCGCGCTGCTCGGCCCAGCCCTCTTCGAGCGCAGGCTCGCGCGCGCGGGCGTGCCCTTCGTCTTCGACTTCGACGACGCGGTCTTCGAGCGCTACGTCAGCCCGTCGAACGGATACCTGAGCTACCTGAAATTTCCCGGCAAGACGCGGACGGTCTGCCGCCTCGCCGCGCACGTCATGGCGGGCAACGAGTATCTGGCGGACTACGCGCGGCAGGTCAACGCGAACGTCACGGTTATTCCGACCACAGTTGACACGTCGAGGTACACGGTCGAAGAGCGCGGGGCGGGCGACGTGCCCGTCATCGGCTGGACGGGGAGTTACAGCACGGTTCAGCATCTTCTGACCATCGCGGGCGCGCTCCGCCGGCTCGCCGGGCGCGAGCGATTTCGCTTGCGCGTCATCGGCTCGCCCGGAATGACGCTCGCCGGTCTTGAAGGCCTGGACTTGGACGTGGTGCCGTGGCGTTCCGAGACGGAGGTCGAAGACCTGCGCGCGATTGACGTGGGCGTGATGCCCCTGCCGGACGACCGTTGGAGTCGCGGCAAGTGCGGCATGAAGGCGTTGCAGTACATGGGACTCGCGATCCCGACCGTCTGCTCGCCCGTCGGCGTCAACACGGAGATAGTCCGCGACGGCGAGAACGGGATGCTCGCCTCGAGCGAAGACGAGTGGGTCGAGAAACTAGGACTGCTCCTGCGCTCGGCGGAGCTGCGCGCGAGGCTCGGACGCGCGGGCCGCGCGACGGTCGAGTCGCGTTACTCGGCGGAGGTGCAGGCCCCGCGCGTCCACGAAATCTTCGCGTCCGTCGTCCGCCGCGCGAAGTGAATGCCGACGCCGCGCGGCGGGTTCGAGCCGCGGCACGCCGCGCGCGGCGCGATTGAAATTTCCGCGATTGAAATTTCATCGCCCGCCGTCTAAAGTCAACCGCTCCGATGACGCAACGCAGCAGCACATCCCGACTCGCCGCGCTCGCCCTCGTCGCGCTGATGCCGGGGTTCGTCAAGCGCCCGCTCTACCGCTGGCTGTTCGGCTACCGGATAGGCCGGCGCGTCCGTCTCGGCTTCAGCCTGATTGACGCGCGCGAGTGCGAGATCGGCGACGGGGCCAGCGTCGGCCACCTGAACCTCGTCGTCGGCGTGGGCCGATTGAAGATCGGCGAGAAGGCGAGGGTCGGATTCCTCAACGTCATCCGCGGCGGCGACGAGGTCTCGATAGGCCGCTACGCCGAGATCATCCGCCTCAACGAAATCAACTCGATCCCCGACCCCGACATCGTCAACAAGGCGGACCCGCGCTTCACGCTCGGCGACGGCGGCGTCATCACCGCGGGCCACAAGATTGACTTCACCGACCGCGTCACGATAGGCCGCCGGACGATCCTCGGCGGTCGCAACTCGTCGGTCTGGACGCACAACCGCCAGCGCACGCTGCCCGTCGAGATCGGCGAGCTGACCTACATCGGCTCGGAGATTCGCGTAGCGCCGGGGGGCGTGATACCATCCCGCTGCATCGTCGGCATCGGCTCGGTGATCACGGGGAAGCTCGAAGGGGAGTACCTCCTGATCGCGGGCGTGCCGGCCAAGCCGAAGAAGACGCTCGGCGACGAAGACCGATTCCTGGTCGAGCGCAAGACGCGAGACGACCTGCCGGACGACATTTAAAACGAACTCGGAATGATGAGAGGCGGGCCGGGAGAACGACCCATCTTGCGGCCCGCCTGCAACCCCGCATCCGTCGTTTGAACGAAGAAGAATGAACGCCCTTCTGGTTCTCCTGGCGCTCGCGATGTCCGTCATCGTGGCGCTCGTCTTCCCCTCGGATGGCCCCGCGGCGGTCGTCGTCTGCGCCGCGCTCTCGGCGGTCACGATCCTCGCCATCACGCGCTACGAGACGCACGCGCGCTTCCTCGTGCACGTCTTCGCCGCCGGCGTCCTCTTCCGCGTGGCCGTCGGCTCGATGATCTACTACGCCCACCTTCAGGATTTTTTCGGCGGCGACGCCTACACATACGACTACCTCGGCTCGACACTCCTGCTGTTCTGGAAGGGGCAGCTCAGCTACGGCTACTACGACACGTACCTCGGCCTGCACGTCTATCGCAACTGGGGAATGCCTTACATGGTGGCGGGCATCTACTACGTGACGGGGCCGAACATGCTGGCGGTGCAGTTCGTCAACGCCGTGGTGGGTGCGGCGACGGCGCCCGTCATCTTCCTCTGCGCGCGCCATATCTTTCAGAACCTGCGGGTG
>Ga0070740_10005236_pt1 | contig 12157 bp, 11 predicted proteins | sample Coa_R2_FD_67286 | JGI IMG/M metagenome (GOLD analysis project Ga0070740, IMG submission 67286) | Surface soil microbial communities from Centralia Pennsylvania, which are recovering from an underground coalmine fire - Coalmine... | ecosystem: Environmental > Terrestrial > Soil > Unclassified ...
TTGTTGCGAATTCTCTCGTGTATACTGTTTTCCGTGCAGGTCTAGCAGGTGCAGCAGTACAAGATGGTACATTAGTGGTTGATAATCCTACACTGGTTGAGGAAATTCCTGCGATAAATGTCCCGGTAAAAATACGGGGTGGTACATTGTCACGAATACGGGTTGATGGGGTAAGAAAGAATGTACGAATAAAGCCGGTAAACATGAGAAAAGGTGAGGCAATAAAAGTTCGTATCGGACCTAATGAATATAACTTAGAGAAAGGTAAGAGTATCACTGTCCCTTTATCAGTATTCCAAAAAACCAATAGGACTACGGAAAGCAAGGAAAACCTTGAAGTGGCTCACGCATAAGATTTTCGACTTATTCCTTGATCATATACCCAAAGCCGCGGACGGAGTGGAGCAGTTTTTTGGAGAAACCGTTGTCAATTTTTTTGCGCAGATACCCCATATAGACATCAACGACTCGCGTCTCAACATCTGAAGAATAGAGCCAGATTCTTGAGAGGATCATCTCCCGGGTGAGGATTCTCCCTTTATTATTCATCAGATACTGCAGGAGTTTAAACTCCTGGGGCGTTAGCTGTATCATCTTGCCAGCTCGTTTCACTTCCATTGTTTTACTGTTGAGCTCAAGATCGGCAACTTTCAAAATTGCATCGGTACCAGTTTGTTTGCGAAGTCGTGCTTTCACCCGGGCGAGAAATTCATCAGCGACAAACGGTTTGGTAATATAGTCATCAGCGCCAATGTTGAGCCCTTGCACAATATCATTAATCGAATCCTTCGCGGTGAGAATAATAATTGGTAAATCTTTATGTTTTTTACGTACTTCCTGACAAACTGCCTCCCCGGACATTGTCGGCAACCCAAGATCCAACACCATGACATCCGGTTCAGACTTAGCAAAATAATCAAGAGCGGCGATACCATCATTGGCTGTGTGAACAGCATAACCGTTATCAAGAAGAAGTTCTTTTAAATATTTCTGTAATCCTTTATCATCTTCCACCACAAGTACTGTCTGTACCATAAATTAGTAATTATCAAATTGTAGCAAGAATGAAGAGTAAAAGCAACGAATGTATGGTAAAAACTTTCTTACAAAGTTTACTGGATTCTTACGTACTATTGCTTGATTTTCTTATTTTTTTGCAATTGACAAGTCATTTGATTCTGTTATAATCGTCCACATCTCCAATAAGTTTATGATTGTTACACTGCCCTGCTATCATACGAAACGAATTTCTTCTCAACCATTATCTTTTTCTTTCATCAATAGTAGCGTATTTTCTATGAGATTGCAAGAACAGAATTAAGCCTATGCACGAGAGTATTTTTAGTAGAATACCATTGTCTTCCAGCCAAATCAAAATTTTTTTTGGTACATTTATTGTTATGTTTCTTATGGTCTCTCTGCAATTTCTTGGCGTACATTTTTCACTATTGCCTTTTTTAGTACATCATTGAAAAAAGCGTACCTTCTCCTGCCAGGAGAAGGTCAGGATGAGGTAACAAATCTTTTCTAAAAGGCGAGGGGAAGAAATAGTAAGGAGGTGAATTGTTGATGCAGGAACTTATACGGAAAATCATATCACTATTTGGGAGAAAACGACCAGCGCCTGCTTTTGTACCCGCCTATCGTCAGTAATATCTATAGTGCAAGAACCTCCGAAAGCTTTGTAGATATTTTATCATTGTCCGCTTCTTTTTCGATAATACTGTTGATGTCATTTGGCAAAAGGAGCTTATATATAACTCGAAAGGAATTTCTTTATGCATACTTAACTGTCTATAGTGCTTAAGACACATGCCATGGGTATATTCCTGATTTACCTCGAGTTTAGGATAGTCTTTTTTGGGACACCAGGCACATACTTTGATAAGTTTTGGATGTTTTGTTGATTGTTTTTTCATAGTTTATTAGCTATAGTCAATGAAGATAAAATTTTGGTAAAAAACATATTACTATCGGTTTATTTAATCACTCTTTGCTCGATTGCTTCAAAGTTATTACAATTAAAAAATGAAAAATATACTGATAGCGGAAGATGACCAATCAATTATAGATGTTGTAACAATTATTCTTCAAGAGGAAGGATACGAGGCGCGAGTGGCAAGACAACAAAAAGAATTATATCAGGAACTACAACAGCAAACGCCGCATGTTGTACTTTTGGATATTCGATTGGGTGAGAGTAATGGACAAGCCATTGCTCGAAGGTTAAAAACGCAGAAGACGACTCGTGCGATTCCATTGGTGATTATGTCTGCGGATAATGCTATTGAAAAAATTGCCAAAGAAACAGGAGCTGATGCCTTTTTACTCAAGCCATTTACCATTGAAGAGCTACTTGCTGTTATCAAAGAACATAGTTCCTAAAACTTATAAGCCCTTGACATCTAGCAGATACTATGATAGATTGCTAATTATTAATTTATGGAAAAGATTGTTCCTATCATACCGATACGAGACGGGATTATTTTTCCCAATACTGATTCGGTTTTGACATTTGGCCGACAGAAAAGCCTCACTGCCTTGGAAGCAGCTTTTCAGCATGATCGAATTGTCTGTTTTTCCCTGCAAAAGAACGCAAGGCTCAATGATCCAAACCCAGAAGATTTATTTACTGTAGCGACGTTGTGCCGAATTGAGCGTATGATCCGGACTGATGGTGAGATTAATGCGCAAGTACGGGGTTTGGCTCGGGTCAAGATCCTTTCTTATGACAAGCAGGACAATTATTTTGTCGCACATGTCGAAGAATTAGCAGATGTGGTCGAAAACTCAGAAGAAATAAAAGCACTTTGCAATCACCTCACCAATGAATTCCGCAAAGCTATGAATTTTGGTAAATCTGCTGATTTTCTCCTCTTTATGAATATTATGTCAGAAAATTCTCCAGCAGAGCTATCTGATCTGATCTCCTCAGCGCTTGATTTAAAACCGCAAGAACGTCAGGAACTTCTGGAAATGACTAATGTGAAAGAACGACTGCAAAAACTAGCTGATCTTTTGGCTCGGGAGTTGAAAATTTTGGAACTGGAACGCAAGATTGCTTCCAAGACGCAAGAAAAGTTTGAAAAAGGCGCGCGTGAGGCAATGCTTCGTGAGCGGCTCAATGCAATTCAGGACGAACTGGGAGAAAAATCAGAAGCTTCTGAAAATAAGGTATTGATGCAGAAAATAAAAGAAGCAAAAATGCCGGAAGAGGTAGAAAAAAAAGCAAAGAAAGAGCTGAACAGGTTACAAAGCATGAATCAGTTCAACCCTGAGGCAAGTTATATTAGAAATTATCTTGATTTGCTAGTCGGACTGCCCTGGAGTGTTGAGAGCAAAGATAATGATGATATCAAGGTAGCAGAAAAAATTTTAGATGAAGATCATTTTGGACTCAAAAAAGCAAAGGAACGGATTATTGAATATCTTGCTGTACATAAATTATCCGGAAAGATGAAGGGACCGATACTCTGTTTTGTCGGACCGCCCGGCGTCGGGAAAACTTCAATCGGGAGATCTATTGCGCGGGCGCTAGGGAGAAAATTCGTCAGAGTCTCACTGGGCGGCATTCGTGATGAGGCAGAGATTCGCGGACATCGACGCACGTATGTAGGTGCATTGCCGGGACGAATTATTCAAGGTATCAAAGACGCAGAAACAAAGAACCCCGTCTTCATGCTTGATGAAATTGATAAAGTCGGTTCAGACTATCGCGGTGATCCATCAAGTGCCCTCTTGGAAGCGCTCGATCCGGAACAAAATTCACAGTTTTCTGATCACTATCTGGAAGTGCCGTTTGATTTATCAAATGTTATGTTTATCACGACTGCAAATATCCTAGATACTATTCCGCCGGCGCTTCGTGACCGGCTGGAGATTATTCATTTTGCTGGCTATACACAAGATGAAAAGTTCAAGATTGCCCGCAATTTCCTGATGAAAAAACTTTTAGAGAATCACGGTTTGACTGCAGAAAAAGCAGAGATAACTGATGAGGCAATTAAATTTACCATTACTCATTACACACGTGAAGCAGGTGTGCGTAATCTGGAACGGAAACTTGCCTCCATTATGCGGAAAATTGCAAAAAAAGTTGCTGAGGGAGAAGAAGGGAAAATAGTTGTTAAAGAAGACGATGTGCCGAAATATCTCGGGCCGATTCAATTTACCGCAACCATGATTGAGAAAGAGGATGAGGTCGGTATCTCAACCGGACTTGCCTGGACAGAAGCTGGTGGCGATATCCTTTTTATTGAAGTGGCCTTGATGCCGGGACGCGGTCAATTAATTCTTACCGGGCAACTCGGCGATGTCATGAAAGAATCGTGCCAGGCAGCAATGTCCTACATTCGGGCCCGGGCGCAAAAACTAGGATTACCGGAAAAGTTTTATCAAAAAATCGATGTCCACGTTCATGTGCCGGAAGGTGCTATCCCGAAGGACGGACCATCAGCAGGTATTGCCATTACTACCGCGATTACATCGGCATTGACCAAAATCCCGGTAAGCCGCAAAGTTGGTATGACTGGTGAGATTACGCTGCGCGGCCGGGTGATGGAAATCGGCGGACTGAAAGAGAAAGTCATTGCGGCGCACAGAGCAGGACTGAAGACAATTATTATTCCGAAAGAGAACAAGAAAGATCTGGAAGATGTGCCGAAAGAAGTGCTTGATGATTTGAAATTTAAATTCGTCACACATATGGATGAGGTCTTGGATATTGCCTTGACAAAACCCTTACCAAAAGCGCAAAAACCAACGGTTGAAAAAATTCAACCTGCCTCGATGCCAGTCCTTCATGCTGAAAAACCTTACTAAAGGTGTTAGATTGACATACAATTTATTGATTAATCCTTCTATTCTTCATATAATCATCAGTGATGAGTCAAAGATTAATCTGGTTACTGCTGGTGGCAATTATCATTTTTGCGGCAGCTATCCGTTTACACGATCTTTCATCTGTACCTCCTAGTCCGTATTTGGATGAAGTATCCAATGGCTATAATGCTTATTCACTGCTTAAGACCGGCAAGGATGAATACGGTCGGCATATGCCCCTGTTATTGCAGGCGTACAATGATTTTCGGCCAGCGCTTTTTGTCTATACGCTTATTCCATTTGTTGCTACGTTTGGATTAACGACCTTTGCTATCCGTTTGCCGGCAGTGATTCTTTCTGTTTTGACGACATTGTCGATATTTTTCCTGACGAAGTTTTTGTTTGGAGGTTTTTCCGTCATCCCGGGCCAGAGCGAGGAGGCTCATTCTCAAAAGCATCGAATAGATTCTTCGGCAAAGCCTCAGAATGACGGAGGGAACTATGCTGAGATAATCGGTCTACTCGCGGGATTTCTTTTCGCCATTTCTCCGTGGAGTATCTACTCTTCACATATTTCTGATGAGATCAATATGAGTCTTAGTTTTTTCGTTTTTGCTATGACGTTTTTTGTACTCTGGAGAAGCAAGCGTCATGCATCAAGCAGTAAGGGAAGAAAAAACAACTTGATATTTGCTTCTGACTTCTTGCTTCTTGTTTCAATTGTGTTCTTCGTCCTTGCTTTTTACGCTTATCATGGTATCAAATTCTTTCTGCCGTTTTTTATTATTGTTCTTGCGTGTCTTTATTGGCGGGAACTTTGGTCAAAAAAGAAAACAACGATTATTGGTTTTTTCCTGGGAATTATTTTACTTATTCCTTTAGCGTTGGCATTTTTGGCACCAGGGGCGCTTAATCGTCTTGGCGGTGTCAACAATCCACATCCGGAACTACTTTCTTTGGGTTCGCAGCGCGTTTTGTATGATAAAACCCATGCGGATAACGTGGGAGCAATCTTTGACAACCGGCGATTGCTTTTCTCATTGGAATATTTCAATGACTATTTGCGCAATCTGGATGTTACGTGGTTGTTCCTGCCGCAGGGCAATGTCACGTTTTTAGTCCCTGATGTCGGGCCAATGTATTTGTTTACATTGCCGCTTTTATTGCTTGGTATCTATTTTTTGATAAGAGATCGGACTATCTCCGGCAGAACAAAACTGTTGTTACTTCTCTGGATCCTTTTGTCTCCAATTCCTGCAAGCCTCAGCAGTGAATCGCCGCATTTGAATCGGATCAACACGATCCTTCCTGCCCTGACAATTGTTGAAGCGGTAGGATTTTTCTTTCTCATTACACTCATTGTTTCCTTGCGTTCCTTTGTAGTGAGAATTTTGAGCTTTATTGTTGTGGGTTGCATTATACTTTTTTCAGTTGGTTGGTTCGCGCAGGCATATTTTGTTGATTTTCCGCATGAGCAGTCAAAAGTTTATCAATATGGAGCGATTCAGGCATTTCGCTATGCCAAAGTGCATGAGGATCAGTATGATAAGATTATTGTCTCCAATCACGATACGCTTCTTGAGGGATATATGTATTATCTATTCGCGACGAAATTTGATCCGGAGACCTATCAAAAAATGGGCGGGACCGGCTCAGCGTTTTTCACTGATCAGCATTTTATTGGGAAATATCAATTTATTGATCTTAATTTTTACAAACCCGAATCAGTATCACATCCAGAACGCATCCTCTATATTGTTAATCCGGGAGAACTTTCCCAGACTATTATTAACCAAGAGCATTTGCAGGTTGTTCAACGATTCTATTTCCTGAATGGCCAAGAATCACTGGATCTGTTGGCGGGAAAGATTTCATCCTTATGATAAGAAAGAGATCACATCCCGAACATTATTAGAAAAATGTTTTTTATCTTGCCTTTCAGCCATAGAGGGGATTGTAACAAGTTCAGGAGTGCTATGCAATTCCACGGGAGTTAATACAAGAGCTCAATCAGAATTTTCATGTGACCCAAAGAGTCGTAGTCTGGAACTCCTTATGCCTGATCTCATTATGGATATTCACTACATTCGTTTCGTGACAATAGATCTTGTTCCTACTTGTGGTACTCTTTCTGAGTTTACTTCTACCTTTTGTCTCCAATAATCATCTGTTTGTAAAAACTCATATATTTTCTTTCCGCCAGTTGTTTGAACCGTAGAAGATCTCCAGCGATTGATAATATTTTGAGAGACTAATTCTCCGATTGTGATTGCTGCTAGATTTGCCACATGACCATCTTTCTTTACTAGCCGTTCAGCTTCTTCATCTATAGTTATATCTAAGTTACTCGCACTTTTGTTTGAAAATTCAATTTTATTGTCTTCAAGCTCTTGCCAAAATCCATCAAACCAGATGTGCGGGCCTTTTTCATCATATACTCCCAAGATAATACTTGGAGGTCCGAATTTATTGATCTTCTCCATTTTTCTTACTTCGTATATATTTCCATTTAATTGAAACCGGGTGAGTAATTGAGCACTATTTTTTCTCTCCTTCAATTCATTTATTTTAAGTTGGATTAGCCCCTCATAGGTGTGTGGTAATTCCATGTATGTTATTTTAACAGATGTTTTTATTTTTACATATACAAAACCTTCCCTTGATTTACAGGGTTTGATATAATCGCTATCCATATGCCAGCAAACAATAAGGACAGAAGAACTCCTCAAGGATCTGCAATTGAAAGTCAGGGACCGGAAGTAATTGCGGGGCTAGTAAAGACTATTGAATCAGAATTTCCCGGGTCAAGGACAGGAGTGGTTATAGTCCAGTCCAACCAGCTTAATCCAGAAAGAGGAAAGGTAATTATCGATCAAGGAGAAACGAAAAGCCTTATGTATGCAGCAAGCATACCGAAAATTGCGTGGATAGCTGGAGCACTACATGTCGCTAAAAAAAATAATATTCCTCTTCATACTCCTGTAATTCCATTAGATCAGTTAGCGCAAAAAGAAATAAGAGCAGAATTGGACAATGATATAGGAAGACCGGATATTTCTGTTAGGAGAGCTTTGTCATTGCAAAAAATGACCAATCTGACGTTAGGATTGTCTGCAAATGCTCCTTTAGGTGTATTGAAAAACTGGATTAGTAAGCAAACAGCAAGAGAAGCAGCTGATGTAATTCAAGACAGAACAGAAGAAATATTAAAAAACGTCTTAGGAAGGAATGAGATACTATGGACAACGACTGGATCAAAAAAAGCTGAGGCAAACGGCATATGGAACTGTGCCAGTCTGGAAGAGTTGCTTACGTTTTTTAGATTGATAGCAAATGGAGATCAACGATTAGAGCTTTCTCAGCCAAGTATCCAGATGATGCAACGGGCTATTGAGATGACTGCTGATAGAGATATTGAACTTGGTTCACGATTGCAAAGGAATAAAAAGATACGCAGGGTTTTTGGAAAATCCGGGTATTGGCCCTATACAGAAGCAGAAGATATCCCTAAATTGGCCACGATATATAGACTAGGACCGGGAATGAGATGGCTTATGCATCTTTGTTCTGTTGAAAGAATAGAAGAGAAAAGTGGAACTAATTACGATGTTGGATTGATGGTTGCGATTCCCAATAATTTGGAGCAAAATGTAGTTTTTGAAGAGTTACAAAGAAGAGGGGAGAACTCTGAGTTTACGGCGATGAAAAGAAGAGCCGCAGATATAGTTTCAGGAGGAATTGCAGGATTATTTCAATAAAGTTGTTAAGAGGCAGAGATTGATACAATATAGTGACCCCACAGGAATTCGAATCCTGGTTTGCAGGATGAGAACCTGCCGTCCTAGGCCACTAGACGATGGGGCCTGCTAGGTTAAAGAATCTACTTTGAGATGTTGTAGGGATATCCTCAAAGTAGGAATTATACTCATAATAACAGAAAAAGTCAAAATAAACTACTTAATAATCAACAAAATTATGCGGATGTGGTCTGTACTACATCAAGAAGGAAGGATGTTGAGCTTCTTGTAGGAGTTATTTGTATACTTCATCATGTGTGCCGATACTGGTAAAGTAGGCTGTGTCCTCATCAAGCAGTATGTAGACCATACGTAGATTCATGGTAACTGATATAACTCCAGACGTTACTGTAGTTACCTGATAATTTATGGAGTCGTAAGGAGGGATGTTGGGGGTTTGATTGAAAAAGCTGCGTTTGTTTTTGTATCTTTTCAAAGAGTTTTTTGTCTCTGTGTTGTATTGCAATGAGTTTCTTTTGTACTGCGGGTGAGAATTTAGCTTTCATCTTGTTGGAAAAACACGTCCGCATCAACCGCGTCATTTATGTGTTGTAATGCATTTGCAATCTCCTCTTTAGTTTTTTTTGACATTGCAAACGTCGGATACTCTTCATCCTTCACGTCATTGATAATTAAATGTTTGATGTAAAGCGTCGCTGGAATACCCAACCGTTGTGCCTTTGCGTCCAACAAATCGCTCAATTGTTGCGAAAGATTCAGTCTGTATGACGTTTGCTGTAAAGTACTCATATAGTACATGTAGTATACATAAAAAGTACAATAATTGTCAAGGATCCGACCTACAAGTGACTCACTCATGGTACTCAACCGAGGAGTGTTTCTGGATCCCCTTGTTTATATTCTTGCGTCAATCTTCAAAGTTCAGGTATAATGCTTTTGTGAAACAAATCTTCCTTTCGGTTGTCATCCCCTGCTACGATGAGATGGCCAATCTGCAAAAGGGTGTGCTTGATAAGATTGACCATTTTCTGGAAAAGAAAAAAATCTCCTACGAGGTCATTATTTCCGATGACGGCTCAACAGACGGCAGTAAAGACTTTATCAAACACTTTCTTCGTGAACATTCATATTTTTATCTTAGGGAAAATCAGCATCAGGGGAAAGCTGGCGCGGTTACCTCTGGAATGTTACATGCGAGCGGCAGATATATTTTATTCACTGATATGGATCAAGCAACGCCGATTGAGGAAGTCGATAAGTTACTACCATATGTACAAGGCGAGTATGATATTGCTATCGGTTCGCGAGACTCTAAACGCAAAGGCGCGCCGTGGACGCGGGTTATTATGGCACGAGGCAATATTCTCCTTCGAAAATTATTGATTGGTATGGGGGATATTTCCGATACACAGTGCGGTTTCAAACTGTTTCGTCAAGACGTTGCAAAAACCTTATTTTCTACTTTGTTAAAGATGCATCACGGATTTCATACCTTGTCGGGATCAAATGTGTCAGCAGGGTTTGATATTGAGCTCTTATATCTTGCCGAGCAAATGGGATACAAGATAAAAGAAGTACCGATTGAATGGCTGCACGTTGAGACACGGCGGGTAAGTCCGATACATGATTCAATTACTGGTATAATGGATTTACTGCGGATTAAGAAGAATGCATTGGAAGGAAGGTATAATAAAATTTGAAAGTTGAGAGTTTATGAAAAAGGTTATTTTTATTTTTTATCTTCTTATCATTGTGGCAGTATTTCTCTACTCATTCACCCAAATTGATTTAAGCCTGACGTTCTCGCGTATACTCTTCCTTCGTAACCTCGTCAAATCATTCCAATATATTGGTTACTTCAATCGGCCCCTTTCAACGTATCTTTACGCGAGTATTTTGGGAGCACTTTTTCTTTTTTACGGTATATTTTTATTTTTAGCAAAGAAAAACAGGTTAGAGCCAAAATTTTTCTGGCAGCTTTTATTTATTACCACCATTCTTTTGACATTCTCGTATAATGCATTTTCGTATGACATTTTCAATTATATGTTTGATGCGAGGATTATTACGCATTATCATCAAAATCCTTATTTCCATAAAGCGCTTGATTATCCGGGAGATCCAATGCTTTCGTTTATGCACTGGACTCAGCGGATGTATCCCTATGGTCCATTTTGGTTGATTTTGACAGTACCATTGTCATTTTTAGGTTTGCAATTTTTTCTTCCGACGTTTTTCCTGTTTAAAGTATTGGCGAGCGCAAGTTTTCTGGGGAGCGTTTATTATATTGGTAAGATTAGTAGGAAAATTCCTCTCAGTCCGTCATCTCACTTAAGACCTCACCCTGACCCTCTCCTAAAAGGAGAGGGAAAATATCCAGGAGTATTTCATCAAATATTTTTCGCTTTTAATCCGCTTGTGTTGATTGAGTCAGTTGTGTCCGCGCATTTGGATATTGTTATGATTTTTTTCTGTCTCTGGGCGTTTTATTTGCTTCTTGAAAAACGATATGTCGTTTCATGGTTCTGGTTTCTTTTCTCAGTTGGTATTAAATTCGCGACTGGCTTTCTTGCGCCGGTTTTTCTTTTTATCACTGCTGTACAGTTGAAGAAAAGACGAGTTGCATGGCAGCCGGTTTTACTTGCAGCAGTAATTTGTTTGATCCTCACTGTCGTCGTCGCATCGGTCAGGACGACATTCCAGGCGTGGTACTGGCTTCTGCCATTGAGTTTTGCAGCATTTTTATCGGAGAGATATTTCATTGTGTTTCCCAGTTTTATTATTACACTGTTTGCAATGTTTACCTATATTCCCTTCCTCTACACTGGCAACTGGAATCCGCCAATCCCGTTGATTTTGTCGTGGATTTATATCATCAGTTATATTCTGGCAGGAGCAGGGACAGTGTCGTTATTCTTTTCGAAGCGCATATCCAGGAAATAAGTATTGCTTGTCAAGCCCCTGTCTCTTTATTTGCTTACGACTCGACTGTTTATGTATAATCTGTCTATATGAAGCTTTCAAAGCGATATTTGTTTGCTCTGGCAGCATTTGGACTTCTGGCATTGTTTTTTCTCACCCGTTTGTACAATCTCCTCGGTTTGCCAATCTTTACTGATGAAGCAATTTATATTCACTGGTCGCAAGTTGCGGCAAATGATGCTTCCTGGCGATTTATTTCTTTGACTGATGGCAAACAGCCGATGTTTGTCTGGATTGCAATGATTCTTTTGAAGCTGATCAGCAATCCCTTGGTTGCCGGACGGATGGTATCAGTGATTGCTGGCTTGCTATCAATGATTGGCATGTTCTTTTTAGCGAGCGAACTCTTTAAAAATAAAAAAATTGGTTTGACAGCAAGTCTTATTTATATATTGTATCCATTCTCATTAGTCTACGATCGACTTGCTCTCTATGATTCGCTGGTTGCAATGTTTATGATCTGGTCGCTTTATTTTGAAGTGCTTCTGGTGCGGCATATCCGGCTTGATCTTGCGATGATTCTTGGCATGATCGTTGGTGGGGGCATGTTGACTAAATCCAATGCTGATTTTGCACTGATTTTGCTACCGTTTTCA
>Ga0070740_10005249_pt1 | contig 12123 bp, 9 predicted proteins | sample Coa_R2_FD_67286 | JGI IMG/M metagenome (GOLD analysis project Ga0070740, IMG submission 67286) | Surface soil microbial communities from Centralia Pennsylvania, which are recovering from an underground coalmine fire - Coalmine... | ecosystem: Environmental > Terrestrial > Soil > Unclassified ...
GAGATCGATCACCCCACCTACGACAGCGTGATCGCGACCACCTTCAACCGGATCGGCCCTCGCGTGCGTTTCCGCGAAAAGGACAATCCGTACTACCGTTACGAGTATCTGGATGACATGATCGGGACCACCTCGCGCGGCTTCCTGGGTCTCACGGTGAACTGCGCCCGGTGCCACGATCACAAGTTTGATCCCATCGGCCGGATGGACTATTACCGGATGATGGGAATGATGTTCGGCTTTGTGAACTGGGACTTCCCGCTGGTGCCCCCGGAGCAGGCCGCCGCGTACCAGCAGAAGGTCAAGGAGATTCAGGACCAGATCACTCCCCTTCGCGTGCAGATCGCGAAAATCGAGTTTCCCTATAAACAAAAGCAGTTTGAAGAGAACCTGAAGAAGTTCCCCGAGGATATTCAGGTTGCGGTGCGGACTCCCGACGAGCAGCGCACGCCGGGCCAGAAGCTGATTGCCGCCCAGTTCCTGCACGGGCTGGAAGATCCTGACTTGGCGGCTGCTGCCGCCTTCAACGGCGGCGGCTATCGCATGCGTCTGATGAAGGTGAGCGACGAGGACAACGCCAAGCGTCAGGTGCTGCTCGACAAAATCAAGGAACTCGAGAAACAGATGCCGCCTCCGATCCCGATTGCTCAGGGCATCCGCGACGGCGACTATCGCTTCACGCCCGACGGTCCTGGGGATGAGCCGCTGCCGGGCAAAGGCAACCGGCCCAACTGGGGTACGGGCAAGTACGTTCCGGATCCTGGGGATAAGTATGAGCCTCCGGCTGTGCATTTCGGAGCAAACGGCCAAGTGCCTGACGACGATGACAAGGCTCCGGTTGTAGAGCCCGGCTTCATCAAGGTTCTGGTCGATCCCAGCGATCCGCCGCCGGTTTCCATCAAGCCGGCTGACGGACGGCCGACCAGCGGGCGCCGCCGCGCTCTGGCGGAGTGGATCGCATCCGAGAAGAACCCGCTGACCGCCCGGGTCATGGTGAACCGGATCTGGCAGCACCACTTTGGTAAGGGAATCGTAAGCACTCCAAGCAACTACGGAAAGCTGGGCAGCCCGCCCTCGAATCCTCAATTGCTCGACTGGCTGGCGACTGAGTTTGTGCGCCAGGGCTGGAGCATCAAGAAGATGCACCGCCTGATCATGACCTCGCAGGCGTACCAGATGACCTCTGAATTTTACGATGAAACCAGTCTGCGGAAGGATCCAACCGACACGTACCTGTGGCGGTATCCTCTGACCAGACTGGAGGGGGACATCATTCGCGACATCATCCTGTCGGCGAGCGGACAACTCAACCTCCAAGCGGGTGGCGAGCCGTTCTTCCCGTCGATCCCGAAGAGTGTTCGCGAAGGATTCCGGCAGGGCAAGTGGGTGCTCACAAAAGAAGAGCCCTCGACTTGGCGGCGGAGTATTTACTCCTACTGGAAGCGAGGCATGAAGTACCCGATGTTCGATGTCCTCGATCAGCCGGACGTCAACGTCACCTGCGAGGCCCGCAGCGTAACGACGGTGCCTACTCAGGCTTTGACGTTGATGAACAATGAGTTTGTTCTGCTCCAGGCGAAGTATTTCGCCGAACGGGTGCAGAAGATGGCTGGGGATGACGACGCGGCCCAGATTAAGGCTGCTTATCGTATTGCTTTGAGCCGCGATCCGACCAAGTCGGAGTTAGAAGGCAATTTGAAGTTCTTGCAGAAACAGCGTGAGTACCACACCTCGAAGGGCGTGGCTAAGGATGAATCCGGCAGTGCGCCGTCGGTGGAGATGGCGGCTCTGACGGATTTGTGCGACGTTATTCTTAACCTAGACGAATTCGTCTATATCAATTAGCGGGGGGTGACATGACTGAGCTTTGCGCAAACCGCGCCAGTAAGAAGAGGCGATTCGTCTCCCGGCGGGATTTCCTGTTCGACGCCGGGGGCGGTATTAGCGGCCTCGCATTAATATACCTGCTCAACCAGGAAGGGCTCCTTGCGGCTGAGCCTACGACAGGGGTTCCGCAGGCATGCACTAATTCGGCGGGAATCGCTTCGCCGATGACGCCAAAACCGCCCCACTTCAAACCCCGGGCGAAATCCGTCATCTCGATCTTCCTCAGCGGCGGCGTAAGCCACGTTGACACGTTCGACCCGAAGCCGATGCTCGAGAAATACCACGGGCAGCCGCTGACCGGGTTCGGCGAGATCCGGGTGCGCCAGGGCTATCCGGGACCGTTGATGAAAAGCCCGTACAAGTTCAAAAAGTATGGGCAGTCCGGGATCGAGGTTTCTGACCTGTTCCCCAACATCGGCAGCATCATCGACGAGTTCGCCCTGATTCGCTCCGCTACGGGCAAGTCGAGCGACCACGTGCTATCTCACTACGAGTGGAACACCGGATCCATTCTGATGGGCTTTCCCAGCGTTGGTTCGTGGGTGACCTACGGCTTGGGCAGCGAAAATCAGAATTTGCCCGCGTTTGTGGTCATTTACGATAAACGGGGGGGACCCTTCAGCGGCCCGTCCAATTGGAGCGCGGGGTTCCTGCCAGCGGCTTATCAGGGTACAGTATTCCGATCTGAGGGCGATCCCATCCTCGACCTGGAGCCGCCTTCCAAGTACTTGACTCCGGAAGAGGAGAAGGCGCGCCTCGACCATCTGACCTGGCTGAACCAGAATCATGCAGAGAAGAATCCGGGCAGCACGGAACTGGCGGCCCGCATCGCCTCCTACGAGCTGGCCTACCGGATGCAAGCTTGCGCGCCCGAGGCGGTCGATATTACCAAGGAGAGTGACGCCACGAAGAAGCTGTACGGGTTGGATGACAAGATTACCGCTCCGTTCGGCAAGCAGACTCTGATGGCTCGGCGGCTGATCGAACGCGGCGTACGCTTCGTCCAACTGTACAATGGCTCGATCGTGATTCAGAACGTGGATACGTGGGACGCTCACGAGAGTATTGTGAAGAACCACGGTATGCACGCTCCTGAAGTTGATCTGCCGATCAAGGGCCTGATCACCGACCTCAAACAGCGCGGGCTGCTGGACGAGACGGTCGTCGTGATTCACTCCGAGTTCGGCCGCATGCCCATCTCCCAGCGCGGTGTGGGGCGCGACCACAACCCCGGTGCGGGCTTCATTTTGATGGCCGGCGGCGGGATCAAGGGCGGCCAGGTCATCGGCGCGACCGACGACTTTGGCTACCAGGCGCGCGATCAAGTGATCACGAACCACGATCTGCACGCTTCGCTGCTGTATCTGCTCGGTCTCGACCACAAGCGGCTGACGTTCTTCTTCAACGGCCGCAATATGAGGCTGACCGATGTGTACGGCGAGCTCATCCCGCAAATTTGCGGCGATGGGAAACAGATTCCGCTGAACAAGGCGTAAGAAACAATCTGCGCAACAGAAGGGCCGGGCCGCGCTGCCGCTCGGCCCTTTTTTCTTCTCTGTTTGTCCTCGGCATCTCTCAGATTCTGGACGGGGCTTGGTGGAATGAAACAAGTCTGACTGCGGATCCTATATGGTTTGACGTTTTCCCGCCCCGCCGGCTTTTCTCAGACTGCCCGTTGATTCGGCTTCCACGCGGTTCTACCGGCGCTGTTCGTGCCCGAGTCTGCCACTCGGAGCAAGGTCATATCCTCAATAGTTGGGGCAGATCCCTCTCTGGACGGGTCCTCGGGCGCTGAAGAGTATAATTTTCAGTTCGAGGGAAGCGAGTTTTTGCGCGCCTCCCTCAAAAAGCGCATTTCGCTGGGGTACGAATCAGTTGCTCTTGCGCCTCTTGCCGGTCGCCGGCGGGCCGTTCTTTTCCGCATTGGCCGCCGCTCGGCGATCCATCCAGCCGGGATACCACCGGAAACAATTTCCTGTCAGGCTCCCCACGAAAATCTCGCCCGTCGATTCTTTGACGGTGATGTGGTGGCCTGGGCTCTCCATGGCTCCCAGCACTTTTCCTGTTTCGAGGTCAATTTTCATCAATTGGCCTGCCAGCGTATCGTAGGTGATGTTCTCAACATTGTTCCGGTGGGTCAGCACCCACATTTCATCTTTGGAAGTGATGTACATGCCCTGCGTAGCGCCGAGATGGGTCCACTGCTTGAGAAATTCGCCGTTGGACGTAAAGATCTGGATCCGGTTATTTTCCCGGTCGCTAACGTAAACGCGGCCCTGCGAGTCGGTGGCTACCGTGTGCACGGTATGGAACTGGCCCGGAGCTGTTCCGGGCGTGCCCCAAGTCTTCAGGAACTTGCCATTCTTATCAAACTTCACCACGCGCGAGTTGCCGTAGCCGTCGGAGATGTAGTAGTCGCCGGTTTTGCGGTCCCAGGCGATATCCGTCGGCCGGTTGAAAGTTTTGTCGTCGGTTCCTGCCTGTCCCTTGATGCCCCAGGTTTGCAACAACTTGCCATCTTTCGTGAACTTGTAAACCTGCTGGTTGCCGTTGTCCACGCACCAGATATTGTCATCCTTGTCCGCGCGGATTCCGTGGGGGTTGCCAAAGAAGTTCTGGCCCCACGATCCCTTATACTTGCCGTCTGCGGTGAAGATAACCACAGCAGGAGCATGCTTTCCCCGGTGGAACACGTAGACATCCCCGTGGGAGTCCGTTGTAACGGCAGAAACGCGGCCGAACTTATACCCCTCCGGCATTGTGTCGGGCTCCTCGCCGAAGCGGATGGCCACGCGGTACTTCAACAAGCTGCCCTGGTGTGGGAACCACGCCTCTGGCACATAACCCTGCTCCGGCGCCTTGGATTTTGGTTCCTGGCCCCAGCAAAGGGCCGCCAACACAAATACAGCCCCAACTACCAACTTTTTCATGGTGAAAACCTCCTGGTTGTAAACCGAGAAAACGTCCCGTTCTTGCGGGGAAAATCAATTCCGCCGGAACAGAGTGTATCGGCGACGTGAATGCTTTGCCGGCCGGAGTATAGCGGAGAAGATGGCCCCTGTCAACGCCCCGGGGGCGATTGTTAGCCGCAAACAACTCTGGGCCGGCTGAAACGAGCGGTTTAGGTCCCTTTTTTGACCGGGCAGAATCGGCGCCCGGCGAGGCGGCGCCGGCCGGGCATTGCGGGTTTCGGCATTTTTTCGGAGTCCTTGCGGCGTCGATTGAAACCGCGGCGCGGGTTGAGGTGAGATGGCGCTGCTAATACTTTGAAGCCCTGCCTTTCGCGCCCGGTGAGCGCCCGCTTTGGGCCGGAGCCTCGGAAAAATCTGATCTATATGTTTAAAACATTTTGTGTCAGGATGGTTTCTGTATGAAGGCCGACTACAGTGTAGATGAGGCCGTCCGCAGGCTCGCCGCCGCCATCCTGATTCGCGCTATCGAAGACCTCCGCGGGCAGTCGCGGCTGAAGAAAGAGGACGCCCTTGCCTGGATGCGGTCTTCTGATGAGATGCAATTCAGCTTCGTTTTCTGCTGCCGGGCTCTCGGCCGGGACCCGGCAAGGGTGCGGCCCATTCTCGAGCAGCAATACAGCGCGGCGCTGAAATCACCCGAGCTACCGCAGCCCGGCCCCGCTCTCCGCAAGCCTCCCCAGAGCGACATTCTCCCGGCGCCGCCGGCCCCAAAGCGTACCATTGACTGGGCGCGCCTACGATTGATTTCGCAGCAGCTTTAACTGGCAGCCAGCAGGGCTGTGCAGCGGGCAAGCGCCGCTTCCCAAGAACTTTGCAGTTAGATCCCAGAACGAGCCGGAAAGGTCCGGGCGCGCCAGACCCCGGATGTCACCCGCCCAAGGCCTCTTTTGCAGCCGCCACTGTATTGCAGTGGATCAGGACCGTCTCGTTCACGTCGAAAGCGTAGCCGCCGGCGAGCACGATCGCGACTCCGGCACCGGTCCGCAAGGCGGCGTCGATCACCAGCCGGTCACGGCGCTTCAGTCCTTCCAGACTCAGAGAAAGGCCGCCGAGCTGGTCGCGGCAGTAGGGATCGGCGCCGGCAATATAGAACACCAGTTGGGGCCGGAAGCGGGCGGCCGCGGGAATGTACTTTGCCGAAAGCGCCGCCAAATACTCCGCGTCCCCGGTTCGGTCCTCAAGATGAATGTCAATGTCACTCGGAGGCTTCTCCGCTGGATAGTTATTGTATTGGTGAATCGAGATTGTAAATACCGCCGGGTCGCCGGCGAAGATGGCGGCCGTCCCGTTGCCGTGATGAACATCGCAATCGATGACGAGGGCGCGTTCGATCACCTGATCCTTCAGAAGCCGCCGGGTCGCCACCGCCACATCGTGGATGGCGCAGAATCCCTCTCCGTGGCCGGGAAAGGCGTGATGAAAGCCGCCGCTGAGATTGACGGCGATCCGGTCGATGAGCGCCCGCCGCGCTGCGAGAATCGATCCGCCGGTCGCCAACCACACAGCTTCCACCAGGGGCCGGGAATAGGGGATCTCCATGCGGGCGATTTCTTGATAGCTGAGAGTTCCGGTTTTCAGCCGCTGGACATATCCCGGTTCATGAACCAGCAGAATGTCTTCGTCGGACGCCGGAGCCGGCTCGAGGAAGTCTTCCGGCGCGGCGAGTCCCTCCCGCAGGAGCCGGTCGCGAACCAGCCGGAATTTCTGTGACGGAAAAACGTGGCGGCCGAGATTCAAATCATAACGCTCGGAATAGACCAGCTTGAAGGGCAGCACCATTACCGGCCTGTGTCCGACTGCAAAGCTCTGGCCGCGGCGGTGTAGAAGGACATAGGAGCATCTTACTACCAGTAGCCTGGAAGCTAGGGGAAGCCAACCCAAGCCGAGGCAGGCGGCCTTCGGGAGCTTCCGCATCGATGATGCATTTTAGGCGCCTTCCATGGCCGTAAATAGATTGTTCAGCGATTCGGCCAGAGTGGGATGAGCGAAAATTCCGTCGCGCAGAGCCGTATACGGAAGCTTGCCCATCATGGCCACCTCGAGGACCGCCATAATCTCGCCGCCTTCCGTTCCCAGAACCGCCGCTCCCAGAATTTGCGCAGAGCGTGCGTCTACAACGGCTTTCATGAAACCGCGGCTCTCGCCCGTTTCCAGCGCCCGCGCAACGGAGCTCATAGGGAGCTTGGCAATGCGAATTTCGCGCCCTTGCGCCCGCGCTTCCACCTCACTCAGTCCGACGCGTCCCAATTGCGGATCGGTGAATACGGTATACGGCACGAGCCGGCCATCCGTCGTGGCGTTGCCATTCTCGATCAGATTCTCGCGGATCACGCGGTAATCGTCATAGGAAATATGAGTAAACGCAGGGCCCCCTTTGACGTCGCCGAGCGCCCACACGCTTTCCGCCGTCGTTTCCAGCCTGCTATTGGTCTGGATAAACCCCTTTTTGTCCGTAGCGATTCCAGCGGCGGGCAGGTCGAGGGCTTCCGTGTTGGGCCGTCTGCCGGTCGCGACGAGCAAATGCGAGCCGGTGAACGTGCGCTCGCCGACGGTAGTGCGAACGCGGAGCTGAATGCTGCTTCCGGCGAGCGAGGCGCGAAAGGTCTGGGCGGCCAGGAGCACTTCTATACCATCCTCGCGGAGAATTTTGGCGACCTCATCCGCGACGTCGGGGTCTTCGCGCGCCAGCAGCCGGTCGCCCGATTGAATCATGGTCACCTGGCTGCCAAACCGCCGGAACATTTGGCCGAATTCCACCCCGATGTATCCGCCTCCCAGGACCAGCAAGCGCTCCGGAAGCGTTTCGAGCTCCATGATCGAGACATTGTCGAGCGCCGGAACCTCGGTGATCCCTTCCACGGCCGGCAGCGAAGCGCGGGTACCGGTGTTGATGAAGATTTTGGCGGCGGCCATGCGTTGGATGCCTCCGCTATTCAGCCGCACCTCTATCCGCTTTGGCCCTGTGAACCGCGCTTCGCCGAAAATGAGATCCAACCCTGGCGTTTGCTCCAGCCGCTGCTGGCTACTCTTCCGAAAGCTGTCCACGATCCCGCGTTTGCGGTCGCGGACTCTTCTCATGTCGACTGCCGCCGAGGCCGTGCGGACGCCGTAATCGGCGGCGCGGCGGGCCAAATCGGCGACCCGGGCGCTGGCGATCATGGTTTTTGTAGGCGTGCAGCCCTCGTTGACGCAAGTACCGCCAACGTGCCGGCGCTCGATCAGGGCCGTTTTCGATCCCGCTCGGGCCAGCGCCATGGCGAGCGGGGTTCCGGCCTGGCCGGATCCGATTACGAGAGCGTCGTAGTAAATCTCGCTCATTTCTTCTGACCTCCCGCTGGCGTCACCATCGTATAAAATGCGTTGCGGCCCGAGCGAAGATCCTTTCCGTACGAAATTACCAGGCGGACCGCGCCCAAGACGCCGATTTTGCACTGCGCGCCCGGATCCACCAGCCAGCGCTCCGAGCCGAAGCCCTGGGATTCGCCGTAAATTCGCCCACCATCGAGCAATGGGCCCGCCTTTACGGTGACAAGGCTGTTGACGTAAAGCGCTTTGTCAATTTCCCAGTTCAGCAACAGGTAGTCGCGTCCCAGCGGGGCGCTGCCTTTTTTCCCGTCCTGCGTGCCGATATGGCCGTGCAGCCAGAGGTCGTTGTCGCGCTCGATCCCCAGTATGAACAGCTCGTCAAAGGGGACGGGGCCGAACGTTTTGCCCGCCCGGTAGTGCGCTGTCATTTCATAATCTTCCCCTCGCGGCCGTGGATACCAATGAAAATCGACCGAACCTTGCAGCTTGGAAAAGGCGTGGAAGGATGGCGCGAAGAGCCGTCCAAATTCCCAGGAGCCCGTGGAATCCAGCGTCAAGCGGTGCTCCGAAAGCCGGAGGAGGTTGTAGTCCACGCCAGCACGGTACCCGAGCGAAAGGCCGCCCGTAAATACGGGAGACAGCAGGGACGGAGGGAGCACGGCGCTCCGAAATTCCCGGTCGATCAGGTTGACGCCCGCCTGCCAGGCGAATTTCCCATTGACGGCGGACCGGATCCCCGCTCCTGCCTCGATTCTTTGCAGATTCAGGCCGGAGAGCGGCGTAGCGCTCAGGTGGAACGTTCGGGAGAGATCCCAGTTTTCCTTTCTGCCATCTACATACGCCTGATAGCGCCAGGCGGGCTTTCCGTGCAGGGGCGCCGAGAACATTGCCAGGACGCGCCTCTTTTGAGCGTCCCAGCGAAACAGCGACGTGATGTTCACCGCGGAGCGTTGCAGATTGTAAAACTCGGGGGTGATCGTCTGGTACGGCGTTCCTCGCAGCAGTGACAAAAGCCCGCCGAGGGCGCCGTCGCCCCAGCCGTTTCGTTCCACAGGGCGAAACAGCAAGTCAAAGTTCGAGCCGTCCGCAGGCAACAGCTCGAAGCGGAATCGCGGGAAGATGCTCAACTCGCGGAGACGGGCCTCGGTGGTCCAGAAATCCTCGCCGCGCAGCAGGCTGGCGGGAGAAAAAGCGAAAGCGCGGTCGAGAAGCACGGGGTTGACTTGAGGCTGAGGCTCGATTCGCAAGTTCTCGATGTGCGGTTTTTGGATGCGGTTCCAATATTTCAACGCGGCGGGAAGATTTTCGTCGAGTACGTACAGCGTTGCCAGGAAGTCGTTGGCATAAGCGTCTTCAGGGTCCAGCCGGAGAGCTGTCTGAATTTCCTCCCTGGCTCTCGACAGATCCTTGCGTTTGAAGGCGACGCCGGCGAGCTCCAGAGGGAACCGCTTGTCACGCGGCGCCTTTCTCCGGCCTGTTTTGAAGGCGTCTTCCGCATCGGCCCAGCGCTCCAGCCGCGCCAGAGCCATACCCCGGTAGTAATCCAGATCGGCGGAATGCTCCGACCCCGGGGGTACGGCATCTACAACTTCCTGCCAGCGCTGCTGCGCGTAGAGTAAAGCGACGCGGGAGGCGGGATCGGCCGCGAATCCGGAACGATCACCAGCGGAAAGAAGGGCCAGCAGGGCGAGGATCCGCGCCGCAGACTTCACTGCGTTTGCTGGGGAATCGCCAAAAGCGTCCAATTCTGTGCGCCGCCCCACTGTTTCTCGAAAGCGGACCGAGGCATCTTCAGCAGCTTGCGCTGCGCCGGGTCGTTGACGAGGATGAGATTCTGGTCCCAATCGAAACCCACCACGACAACATAGTGTAGTGGGTTTCCGGCGCCGTTTTCTTTCAGGCAAACGATCAGGGGCTGGCCTTTGGAGAGCCGCGGTTTAAAGTCTTCCCACGAGCCCCGGAAAACAAAGGTACGAAAGCCATTGGCTTGAAAATAGCGCTCCATGTCCGAGGCTCGGATGCCGGCTTGGTGTTGCGTATACAGCTTTTTCTGAATACACCCGGCGTCGGTTGCTTCCGGAGGCACTTGCGCGCCGTTGTGCGCCCAATACTGAGCGACCATGGCGATCACCGCGGAGCCGCACCCGTTTCGCTCCTGCTTGACATAAGGGACGTCGAGCCAGATGCCGGACGACGCAAATCCGAGGGCCAGGGCTGCGACAGCGGCTATCGCCAGGCGCACCATAATGCTCAAGCCTTCACTGCCACGATGATAATGATCAGGGCAATGAGCAGCAACAAAAGCAGAGTCAGCGAGCCTATTCCCAGAAAGCCGGCTTCAAAGTCGCGCTGGATCTGCTCGGCGCGCATGGAAATACTGGCAAGTTCCTCATCTGTCAGTTGAGGGATCGCCTGCTGGACTTTTGTGGAATCGATGCCGCCGGCTTTCATTGCCTCCTGAACGGGCGGCAGGGAGAAAAAGCGCTCCAGTTTTGCGATGTCGAGCTGTCTCTCGCGCATCTTGGCCTGCAACGCTTGTTGCAACCCTGCTGGGCCGACAACATGATCTTCAGTCTGTGCGGCGGGGAAGCAAAGCGGCGCGAGCATCAAGAACAGCAGTACGCGATGGATGTGTGTAAGGTGACCAGCCACAAAGCCTCCTGTTCCGGGGGGCAGTCCCGCACGGGGGAGCTCGGCGGGTAAGCCGACCTCTAGATACGCGACTGCAAAAATCCTGCCAAAGAGGATCACGCGGCCATCGCGTGGCGGGATCCCGCCCAGGGCGCGCCGCCGGCTATTTTGCCTCCACAATCACCAGAATGATCACTGCGGTGGCGAGCGCAATGATGATATATGTAATTTCCTGGTTGGTGAGGGCGCCTGCTTCGAAGTCCCGCTGGGCCTTCTCGGCTCGGGAGGCCAATCGTGCGAGTTCGTCGTCGCTGAGCTGCGGTATCGCTTTTTGAATGGCGCTGTAAGCGAGCCCGCTGCTTTCGAGCGCTTTCTTTACTCGTGGAATCGAAAAAAAATGGTCCATCTTGGCCAGATTTTTTTGTCTGGCGTCCGACACAGCTTCCATCTGCTTTTGCAGATCCGCGGGGCTAACCACGTGATCCTCGGCGTATACATCCCTCGGAAGGACTAACAGTGCGGTCAGGACAAAAACAATCAATGGAGTAGTCTTCGCGTAGAGCCGCATTCGGCCTCCTTCATGAGTATGATCGCCACTTGGCAGAGAGTTTTCTCCCGGGCGGCATATCTTTTCTTTGGGTGCTGGCGAACTCCTGCATCACCGGCGGGCGCATCTGGGGGCCGGGGCAGCAGCAGAGCCGCCTGTTTTGGCCCGCTGACTGCCGTTTTTTCGGCGCTCAGCCACAAACCGCCATCCTGGGCCGCAGACTGCCATTGTGTAATGGCACGAACTTTGCCAAATCCTATATTCTACGTAAGCTCCTTATTCTCTGTGGGCGCCGGCTCACATTGCCTTTCGAACGGCGTGTAACGTAAGGTGTCGTACGAATTTCTTACACGGTGTGCCAGGCAGACCTGCGGTGAACGTTCCTTCCGGGGTCCGCTCTCTTTTACAGCTTGATTCAGAAGAAAAGGTACTTGCGCCACTTTTCGTCGCTGCGACCAAGCAGGCGCATCAGGTGGCGGCTGGTATGAAGGCTGAACGGCCGCGGAGCCCGAATCAGCCGCATCCCTGCTTCCTCGGGAAGCCGGTTGCCCTTCCGGTTGTTGCACCGATGGCAGCAGGCGACCAGATTTTCCCAGTTCGATTCGCCGCCGCGCGAACGCGGCGTGACGTGGTCGAGGGTCAATTCGGCCGAAGGCAGCACGCGCTCGCAATACTGGCACGTATTGCGGTCGCGGATGAGGATATTTTTTCGGGAAAGAGCACGGGTTTGATGGGGAATGCGCCGGTACTCCAGCAACCGGATCACCGAAGGCACCGTTA
>Ga0070740_10005250_pt1 | contig 12122 bp, 8 predicted proteins | sample Coa_R2_FD_67286 | JGI IMG/M metagenome (GOLD analysis project Ga0070740, IMG submission 67286) | Surface soil microbial communities from Centralia Pennsylvania, which are recovering from an underground coalmine fire - Coalmine... | ecosystem: Environmental > Terrestrial > Soil > Unclassified ...
ATCTTTTCTCTCGTATCATCTCATGGGATAAGTATAGATGGCTCTGTTTATGGAGATATTAAAGCTCTGTTATCTCAGCGTTAAATTCCTGGAAAATAGTGCAATTCCTGGCATAAGAGTCTGCAAGGTTTGAGAATTCAACAGCCAGCTCAACCGGGTTGAATATTACGGCTCCGAGCGTGGGTAGCAGCCCTGCGCGCCCTGTTTCGCCGGTTTGTAGGCCGGAGGTGTGAAGCTCGTATCTTTGAGCAGAATGCCATCGAAATGCAGGCCGGTCGTGGCCAGTCTGGCGCAGTCGGCGGCGTCGGGCAGGATGCTCAGGTCCAGTTCGGGAAATGTCCCGGCCTGGCGCTGGACGAGTAGCGAGTAGCCGTGCTGGGACAGCGGCGGCACGTACCAGGAGAGGGTGACGGTCATCGTGCAGTTTTTCGGCACGATCACCCAGCCGCCGTACATAGCGCGTCCCGGCTCGTCACTGGTGGTGTTGGTGGGACCGCCGAGGGTTTGTAGCGGCTGCCAGGTGCCTCCATTGGAGCCACTGAGTGATGGCGGGGAAGCGCCCGGCTGGTACTGGCCCGCCGGACAGACGAGCTCGCCGCCGGGGTAGGGTCCGTCTACGGGACAACTGCCATAGCCGCCTCCACAGAGCGGCGTTCCTGAGGAGAAGCCATCGCCGGAGATCAGCCGGCTGTCGGGCGGTACGTAGACGCGCAGGTAGTCATAGTAGGTGTCGTAGCCGTAGACCGGTCCGGCCTGGTTATAGACCAGGCGAATTTGCAGCAGGTGCGTCGCGCCCCCCTTGCTGTCGAGGGACACCGTGTCATGCATGATTGTCTGAACGTATTGCGAAGCCTTGCTTGCGCTGAGGTTTTGTTGCACTACGAAGAGACCATCGTGCGTGGTCGAGCGATCGAGCTGGCCGGCATAGCCGTATTGTATCAGCACGCGCTCGGCGCTGGGATCGGTGAAATAGACCTGTAAATCTTTTGTTTGCAAATCGTCCAGCACCTGGTGAGCGATGGCAAGCAATTCGCTGGCCGGCGCGGCCCGCACTCGGGCGAGCAGCAGCGAGGCCACGTAGCTGGTAAAACGCTTACGCTCCGAGGTGCTGGTATTTGTTGCGCCCTGGTTCACCTGGATCTGCTTGAAAATGCCGGCGTTGTCCAGTTGGTAATAATGCAGCAGGTCCTCCAGGTTCTGGGCCGTCACTGTGACGTTGTAGCCGGGCACCTGGACGGGGCCGATGATTGAGAGAATGTGCTCGACCATGATCGGCGTGAAACTGATCAGCCCATCGACTTTATGGCCGGTCTCTTGCTTGTAGAGGTCGATCGCCACCTGCGCTGAGGTGGGGAAGTCGGCTGAGATGTTGGAGTCGCGCAGTCCCCAGTTAGCGAACGGCCACCAGGAGCGATACTGCTCGGGCGCCAGTTGGCCCTGCGTCACGCTGGTATCGGTGTATTCCAGCAGCGAGATATCCGTCAGGCTAAAGGGCGCGACGCGTCCCCCGTCAATCGTCAGTTCGCCATACTGACCCGTAAAGCCGCCGGTTCCGCGCAGTTCGGCCCGGTCCATCGTCTGCACCAGGAAGGTCCTGGGCTGATCGACACCCAGCAGCCAGCCCGCGCTGCCCAGCAGGTTGCGCACGATCCCCAGATCGTAGAGTATTTGAGGCAACTGCTGCAATAACTGCCCCACCTGAGTCTTTTCAGCAGCCGAGATGGGCAGTGAGTCCAGCGAGATTTTCGCCGCCTGCCCCTGGATATCGTTGAGCAGCGGCATCACTTCGTCGATGGTAGCGCCGATGGTGTTGAGTACGGATTGCGTGACCAGCGGCTTGTTGGATGCGGCGAGCAGGGGACCGCTGAAGTTCGGTGCGAGCTGAATGGCATTGCCGGTCGCGATCTGGCCGACTCTCGCGATATCCACGCCGATCACGCTGGCGGCGAGGGCAGAGGAGAGCGTTGTCCGATATTGCGGAAAATAGGTAGCGACGGTTTTGAGCGTGTCCGATTGCTTCAACTGATTCTGCAATTGCTGGAAGTCGCGCCCGGCGGCAATAAAGTCTTTTTGCGCGCGCTGCAACCTGGTTGCATCGAAGATGCCATTGAGATGAGATTTTCCGTTGCCGCCATCGCTGAAAGCTGTTTTTACGTCGAGCAGTTGATTCACTGCGTTATGCGCCTGGTCGCTCAGTTGGTGATAGGTGGTATAGGCGCTGACGCCGAAATTGACCAGAAAGGCCGCTGGTACGAGGATGGTTGCCAGAATCAACAGGAGCAGCGTCCGGTAGAGGATGCGCTGGCGTCGTGTACGTGGGCGGCGAGCATGTTTTCTGCGCCGGGACGAAGTGCCTGCGTCAGGCGGAGCGATCATCGTCGTCTGCTCTTTTGGCTTGTTTGTCTTCGACTCGCGGGCCTGCGCCGGTGCTTCCTCTAGAGCAAGCGCTGCCATGCTGGCAGTTTCTTGCTCAGTTATCTCCGCGCGCGCAGCCTGCGGCGCGACGATGGGAACGACGGCCGTTTCCAGTTCTGAAATTGGACTGCCCTGTCCACGTGTTGTGGGAGTTTCCGCTGCTTCATCCCCAGGGGAAAAGCTCGCCTCGTCGCCGGCCTGGCCTGTCGTATCTTCTCCGGCCTGAGATTGCGCGGTGGCGTTCAATTTGATGACCGGAATTTTCTCTGTGGGGGCCTCATCGGCGGAACTGTCGATGGCCGGCGCGGAGGGCGTTACGGCCTCGACTTCTTGCGTTGGCAGGTGGGAAATATCCTTGTTTGCTGTGCCGGTCGGCTCACCTTGCTCGCGTGCCAGATCCGCTCGGCGAGGAGTAGGAGCGTTCATAAACGCCTCTAACTCTGCCCGCGCGGCCTGCACATAAGAGCGGAGCGCCTCCAATCCCTGATCTTTGCCTACGAAAGGATACGCATTGTCGGGAACGCCCAGTTCAGCGCATTCGGCAAGAAAGCGTGGCAAAAGCTCTTCCGCTTGCGGCTCCCTTCCGCTTTGCAATTGGTCGGAGAGCCAGGTTGCCAGACTCGGATGACGCGCCAATAAATCGGCGAAGTCAGCGTATATTTCTTGATGCTGAGATGGTGTAATCGACATACAATACTATTTCCCCCCTGTCTATAACGTTCCGACCAGGCGCAAGATTTCTTTTTTTTGATGAGTAATAACAAACTGACAAAAAACAGGCTGCGCGCTCAGGTTTTTTCCTGATCTTAACACTGGTTTGTACGATAAATAAAAGACACGAATAGCGTAACTCTCCATGAAATGGGAACACGCGCGCGGGTATGCGCCAACGCTTGGGAACGAGGCCGTCTCTCTTTATTATATCGAAAATGGGCAACGTTTCGTTTCGCCGGATGGAGGTTGTGCAATTAATGCTGCTGTAGCTTGCGTGTCAGCTTGCCGTAAGGACGAGCCGGTGGCATATAGCTGGAAGGCGCGGGACTGATGATATCCCCGATCCGTACCTGCACCTGGAGATAGCGATAGGCCGGGCGATGGTAGTGGGCGAAGAGCATCAGGATATGCTGCGCGATCACCTCGGACTCGTCGGTATGGCGTTCCAGCACCATCTGGCCGCCGATCGTCTCCTCGGCGGCGGTGACGGCGACCTCCTCGCCATTCTCGTCCAGCACCAGTTTGCGCGTTTCGCGCACCGGGCGATTCGGCCAGAGCATCAGCGCGATGATACGGCCTTTCAGGCGCTGCTCCCGCAGGCGGTCGCCGAGATAGCTTGCGAGCCTGCGAATAGCCTCGCAGGTTTCGTCGGCATCGGCGGCGTGATGGAAGCGCACGCGTGCATTCTGGCTGAGCGGTGGAGCGTCCGGCACGACCAGGCTGGTATCCTCGCCGCAGCTAAGGTGGTAGATCCACGTGCCAAGCTGGCCCAGGCGGCGCGCTAAGCCGGCTTCATTCAGAAGCGAAACCTGGGCAAAAGTAGTGATGCCGAAGTCGCGGAAATGAGAGACGGCCTCGGCCACGGCTGCCGCGTCCGTGGATTCGCTGCGTCCCTCAACCTCCGGCGGACGCGAGCCGGTAGAGTTGTGATCCTCCAGGTCGGGCAGGGCGGCAGGCATGCCCACGCCGGCGGCGCGCACCTGGAGCAGCATCGAGAGTGGCAGCGTCTGGACAAACGAAGCCTCGCGGCCCGGCGGCACGTAGAGAACCCCCTGGCGGCCATCCTTGCGGCTCATCAGGGAGGCAAGCTCGGCAATGGCCTTGCCGTTGGCGATGCCGATCAGCGCGACCAGCCCCAGCTTGCCCAGTTCCTCGCACAGGCGCTCGCCCAGTGTCACCGGCGAGTCAAAGGCCAGTTCGCAGCCGCGCAAATCGATATAGGCGTCGGCAAAAGGGATCGATTCGATGATGCGCGAGTAGGCGCGATAGCATTCTTTCACGCGCTGCAAGAACGGCTGGTAGCGTCCATACGAGGCGGGCAGGAAGCGCGCGCGCGGCGCCAGGCGATAGGCGCGTCGCAATGGCATGCCAGCGCTGACCCCCAGGCGCTGGGCCGCCGGCGAGACATCCAGCACCCGTCCCGGCTCGTTCGGGCGTCCGGTTCCCGTCCCCACCACAAACGGCTGTCCGCGCAGAGTGGGATCAACCATCTCCTCCAGTGTGCAATAGAAGTGGCGGATGCGCACGTGCATTACTCCCTGGCGCAGGCGCACGCGCTCCGCCACGCGCGCGGCGGCGCTGAGCGCGAAGTCTGGTTGTGATTGAGAAGATGTGGTATACGCGGTCCGGCTCGGCTCCCCCGTGACTGGCCGGACTACAGCAGGCAAGCCGCCGATTTCTCCGTTCCTGTTCTGCTCTTGCATAGGTGTTTCTGGCCGATCTTTCTCAATGTCTGAACCTTATGTTCTCAATTATAACCTACAAGTCGATGGACGCGCGATAGGGTTTGCTCCACGCGGCCAGTCTGCTGCTAATTAAACGCTAAAGTACAAAGAGTCTCGCAGCCGGATAGTGAACCTTTTTGGCTTTTTCTGCAACCCATAGACAGGAACCGCTGTACATTCCATAGGTAAACAATTCTCTGGAAAATCTCTCTGTAGGAAAGGAAAGGCTTGCATGGCCGATCATGTTTTAACGATGCCGGGCGCTGCCACCTCCACAGCGCGTTCCGGCGCTGTTGCCTTGCGCACAATCAATCTCAGCAAACGATATGGGGAGCGGCTGGCGGTGAATGATCTGAATCTGGAGGTCAGGCAGGGCGAGATCTTTGGCTTTCTGGGACCCAACGGGGCGGGCAAGACGACGACGATCCGCATGGCGCTTGGCCTGATCGCTCCCACGGCGGGCAGCGTGGAGATTCTGGGCCAGGATGTGTTCGCGGAACGCGCGCGCATTCTGCCGCGCGTGGGTGCGCTGATCGAGACGCCCGCGCTCTACCTCTACCTCTCCGGGCGCAACAACCTGCGCGCGGTCGGCTCGGCCCTGGGCGGCGTGCCCGAGAAGCGCATTGATGCCGTGCTGGACCTGGTTGGTCTGGCCGGACGCCAGAAGGACCGCGTGAAGACCTACTCCCTGGGCATGAAGCAGCGCCTGGGCGTGGCGATGGCGCTCTTGCAGGACCCCGATGTGCTGATTCTGGACGAGCCGGCCAACGGTTTGGACCCCGCCGGCATTGTCGAAATGCGCGATCTGATGCACCAGCTTTCAGCCGCAGGCAAGACAATCTTCATCTCCAGCCACCTGCTCACCGAGGTCCAGCAGATCTGCACGCGAGTGGCGATTATCAATCAGGGCCGGCTCGTCACCGAAGCGTCGATGGCCGAATTGACGCAGGGCCAGGGCGAGTTTCGTGTCACCGTCGAAGGGGCTGCGCAAGCTGTGGAGTTGCTGCACCGCCAGCCCTGGGGCGCGGGCGCTCGCCTGGATGGCGAACATGCGCTGATTACCCGCGCGCCGGAGAACAGTGGCCGGGCGCTGAATCTCTTCCTCTCACAGGCGGGCTTCGTCCCCGAATTGCTCGAACGTCCCACTCAGGACCTGGAGCAGGTCTTCTTGAATCTGACAAATTCTGGCTCAGGAGATATTAAATAGATGAGTACACTGGCTCCTTCTCCCACCATTGTAGAGGTGGACACCGTTTTGCGCGCCTCCAGGCCAAGCTTCTTCGGACTGGTGCGCGGCGAGCTTTTTAAGATCAGCCGCCAGTGGACTACCTGGATTATGCTGGTGCTGTTTATGGGCGTGCTCTTCCTGCCCTACCTTGTGATGTTCGTCGAGACCGGTATTAAAGAGATTATCACGGCGCCGGGCGGCGTGTACTTTTACAGCCGGGTGGCCGCCAGTCTGGCCGTGATACGCATCTTTGGCGGCTTCTTCCTGATCATCCTGACCGCGCGCACGATCGGGCAGGAGTATCAATTGGGCACGATCCGCATTCTGCTGGCGCGCGGCGTCGGGCGCGTGCAATTGCTGCTGGCCAAGCTGACGGCGATTGTGTGCTGGGTGTGCATCCTGATGCTCGTCGGTTTGCTCATCAACGCCCTGCTGGTGCTGGCCCAGGTGCAGTTCGTGACTGGCAATCTGGATGCTATGACCGGCCTGAGCTCTGCTGTCTGGCACGATCTGGGCATCTACGTGCTGACCATCCTGGTGAGCATGGCCTCCACAATCCTCATGGCGACCGCGATCACTGTGCTTGTCCGCTCGCTGGCCGGCGGCCTGAGCGCGTCGATCGCCTGGTTCCCGGCTGATAATATCGTGGGGATTATCCTGGTGATTGCCTATGCGATCACCAAAAGCTCCTTCTGGCAGAATATCAGCGCCTACTTGCTCGGTCCCAATCTGAACGTCATGGCCGGGGCGGTGGCCAACCAGCAGCGCGGCGCCTGGATGTTCGGCCAGGCCCCGCTGATCCTCGTCGACGGCACCCACACGCTGGTGGTCGCAGCGGTCTATTCGCTCATCTTCGCCGTGATCGCGTTTACGCTAACCTGGAAGCGCGATGTCAAAGAGTAAGTATTAATATATCTTGCATGCAATAGCTAAAAAACGCGAAGCGACTCTTTAGCTATTGCATGCAAGATGCGCTAGTACTCTTCGCGCCGGATAAATGATTTGTGCTGGCGGTGCCAGGATTCGCGTGGATCAAGCTCAACCGCTCTGGCGTACATGCGCATGGCCTCGTCCTCATGCTTGAGTTCGCTCAAGATATCGCCCTTGCAGCCGTAGTAATACGCCTCGTCCGGTTTGAGCGCGATGGCGAGATCGTAGGAGTGCAGGGCCTCGACCGGGCGCTTTAACGCATGCAGGATGCTGGCCCGGCGCGCATGCCAGGAAGCGTTATCCTGCTTGAGGGCGAGCGCCTGGTCGTAGGCGTTGAGGGCCTCGACATAGCGCCCAAGTTCGTAGAGCGCGTTGCCTTTGAGTGCGTAAAAGAATGGATCGTTCGGTTGCAGGCGGATGATCCGGTCATACGCTTGAATTGCTTCTTTGTAACGCTTCTGCTCCCAATAGATTTTGGCCTGCCCATAGTATGCCAGCGGGTTGTTTGGGTCGAGTTGAATAGCCTGCCCGTATGCCTCTAAGGCGCGATCGTAGACGCCGGCATCGCGAAAGGCGTGCCCCTGTTTGCGATACTCGTCGGAGGTCTGGTCCAGCAGTTCGGCGGCGTTGACCGCCAGTTCGATGGGATTGGAGGCATGGTGGACGCCGGTCTGCTTCTCCTGCACAGAGGGCCGGGCCGCCCAGTAGATGCCGGTCTGCTTCTCCTGCGCCGCCGGATGAATGCCGGTCTGCTTTTCCTGCGTCTCGTCCGACTGCACCTCTTCAGGCGGGTGGGCGTCAGGCGTGCTCACCACCGCCTGGTCCCGCGCCAGGCGAGTGCGCAGGCGCGAAATAGGGGAGGACTGTGTGGGGGTGGCGGGAGGTTTGAAAGCCTCCAGCAGCGCCGCCATGCTGCTGAAACGCTCTGCGCGATCTTTAGCCATTGCGCGCAGCAGGGCCTGCTCGATATGCGCCGGGATCGCCGGGTTGAATTGCGTGGGAGGAGTCGGGGCGACGTGGGTGTGGTGATACCAGATGCTTTCCCAGCCCTGACTCAGGGGGATAAAGGGACGCCGCCCGGTCAGGAGTTCATAGGCCAGGCAGGCAAAGGCGTACTGATCGCTCTTCGGGCTGATCAGTCCCTCAAATTGCTCCGGGGCCATATACAGAGGCGTGCCCTGGCTGCCAACGTACCCTGTCTGCGTTGATTCAAGCGCCAGCGCGAGGCCAAAATCCGCCAGGTAGACCTCGCCCTCGCTCCCAAATAAAATATTTTCCGGTTTCAGGTCGCGATGCACCACATGCTGGCGATGCGCGTAATTGAGCGCATCACCGAGATGCATAAGAATCCACATCGCTTTATCCAGCGGGAGCGGCTGCTCCTTCTGCTCTTGCAGCAGATCGCGCAGCGATCCCCCTGAGGCATAAACTGTGACCAGATAAGGAATGCCCTGATGCATACCCGCGTCGATCAACGGCAGAATCGAAGGGTGCTTGAGCCGGCGCAGGAGAGAGGCTTCCCGCATGAACTGCTCGCGCTTCTCTTTTCCGCTAATGCGTGCGTGCAACAGCTTGACAGCGACCGCCAGTTCGTCTTTGAATAACCAGTGCTGTCCCAGGTATACACTGCCGTAGGCGCCACGGGCAATGACTCCCTTGAGCCGATAGTTCCCAATTTGCTGGCCGACAAGATTATCATCATCTATCATACATACACTACCCTGCTTTCTTACGGTTGCCATAGTGGAACTGGCGGAACGAACCCTATTATAGATACTTTTATAACGATTAAGCAAGCAGTTCTTGTCTCTCATCTTTCTTGCAAATGTTTGCGCTTGTTGAATTCCTTCGCGACAAAGACGAGAATTATGAGCAGGTATGGGCCGGTGCATGCCTTTTTGCCATGATACAATCGCAGAAAATGGATACTATGACTACCTGAGAGGAGTACACAGAGTGAGCGAACATGAGGAGACTATTCTCCTGGCAGAGAGTACGCACAGGAGCGAGGATCGCGGCTTAATCACAGGACGGACAAAATTTGTCGATGATATCCGCCTGGCTGACGAGCGGGCCGGCACGCTGCATATGCTGGTGGTGCGCAGTCCCTACGGGCATGCGCGCATCGAACGCATCGATACAGAGGCAGCCCGCCAGGCTCCGGGCGTGGTGGCCGTGCTGACCGGCGCGGACCTGGCGGGGCGGCTCAAGCCGCTGGAGGGGATGCGCCTGCCCGGCATGAAGGTCGCGCCTCGCCTGCCCCTGGCTGTGGATAAAGTTCGCTACGTCGGCGACCCCGTGGCGGTGGTGCTGGCCGAGAGTCGCTACCTGGGCGAGGACGCGCGCGACCTTGTGGATGTCGAGTATACGCCTCTGCCCGCCGTGACCGACGTGGAGGAGGCGGCGAGCGCGCAGGCTCCCCTGCTCTATGAGGAGTTCGGGACGAATGTGGCCGTTGCCCTGCGCACTCCCTATGGCGAGGTCGCGGATGTTTTTGCTCGCGCGCAGCATGTCCTGCGTCTGCGCCTGGTGAACCAGCGCGTTGCTCCCAGCTCGATGGAGCCGCGCGCCTGCTATTTTTCCTACGATTCTCAGCGCGGCGAGCTCTCCGCCTGGATGTCCTCACAGGCTGTCTTTCGCGTGAAGGACATCCTGAGCCGCTACCTGGATCTGCCGCCGGCGCGTGTGCATGTGCGCAACGCGGCGGTCGGCGGCGCGTTCGGCGCGAAAAACGCTCTGCTGGGCGAGGAACTGCTCGCAGCCTGGCTGTCCCTGACCTTTGGCTGCCCGGTCAAATGGATCGAGGAGCGCAGCGAGAATTTACAGGCCCAGGCGCAGGGACGCGGCCAGCTTAATTACGTCGAGGCCGCATTTCAGGACGATGGCCGCCTGCTGGGACTGAAGATTCGCACCCTGGCCGATATTGGCGCGTTTATCGTCGGCGTGTCCGCGATGATGCCCACGCGCACGCCTACCCTGGCCTGCGGTCCCTATCGCGTCGAGGCCATCGAAAGCGATGTCACCTGCCTCTATACCAATAAGCCGCCGTCCACCACCTATCGCGGCGCGGGCCGGCCAGAGGCGACCTATATCCTGGAGCGGGTGATGGATGGCATTGCGCGTGAGTTGAAGCTGGACCCGGCGGAGGTGCGGCGCAGGAATTTCATTCCGCCCGACGCCTTCCCCTATCAGACGGTGACGGGCATGCCCTACGATAGCGGCGATTACCCGGCGCTGCTGGCCCGCCTGCTCGATCTGGGCGAGTACGAGCGGTGGCGGGCGAGACAGCGGGAGCAGCGTATACGCGGCGGGACACGCTTGCTCGGCCTCGGCCTCGCGACCTTCAACGAGGTTTCCGGCGATGGACGGTTGATGTCTGTGGACGCGCAGCGCGAGGCGGCGGTTGTGCGCGTGCAGCCCGATGGGACGTTGCTGGTGCAGAGCGGCGTCGCGCATAACGGGCAGGGCCACTTCACGCTCCTGGCGCAAATCGCCGCTGGCCTCTTCGATCTGCCGCTGGAGCGCGTCGAGGTCGAGATGAATAACGCCGATCTGCCGGTCTACAGCATCGGCACCTTCGGCAGCCGGGTGACGCAGGTCGGTGGCTCGGTTGTGCTGCTCGCGGCCCGCGCTGTGCGCGAGAAAACCATGCAGGTCGCTGCTCGTATGCTGGAGGTTGCGCCCGCCGACTTGGAACTGATCGACGGGCAGGTGCGCGTGCGCGGTGTGCCGGGCCGCTCGCTCGCGCTGGGCGAGTTGGCGCAGCGGGTGGAGGAGAATCCTGCGCTGCTCGCCGGGCTGGAGGATGAGCCGACGCGTACACGTGGAATCGAGGGCCTGGCCGCCTGGCGCGACTTCGCGCCCGAGGGGCCGTCCTTCTCCGCCGGCGCTCATCTGGCTGTGGTCGAGGTCGATACGGAGACGGGGGATATCGAGGTGCTGCGCTACGTAGCTGTGGATGACTGCGGGCGCATCCTCAATCGCGAGTTGGCGGAGATGCAGTTGCACGGCGCGCTGGCTCAGGGCTTCGGCCAGGCGCTCTTTGAGGAGACGCTCTACGACCGGGAGGGCCAGGCGCTCAGCGGCTCCCTGCTGGATTACGCCCTGCCCCTGGCCAAAGAGCTGCCCGCCTTCACCAGTGACTTCATCGAGACGCCCTCGCCGGTCAATCCCCTGGGCGCTAAGGGCATCGGCGAATCCGGCACGATCGCCGCTCCTCCTGCGCTCGTCAATGCTGTTCTCGACGCCCTGGCCCCGCTGGGAATTACAGACATCGATATGCCCATGACGCGCGAGAAGGTGTGGAGGCTGCTCAATCCTTGAGGGAAAAAAGGAACGTTCCCGGTGGAACCCTGTGCGGAGAACACAGGGGCGGGACTTCCGGGAACGCTCCTCGCCCTGGCGGGCAACGTGCCCCTGCTGGAGGGCACTTGCGGGTAGAAAGAAGCTGGAGGCTGGTTGGGACGATGGGTATCTGCAAGCACACCCCAGCCGGCTTACCTGGCGTACAGCGTACTGGCCGTGCGCCGGGAACACGCTCCGCTCATACTCGCGCTCAATGCTATAGAAATTGCGATTATTCCTCTTTGGCCGGTTTGGCCGTGATCATCAAGATATAGCCGGTTTCCAGGATCGAAAGCACATCCAGGCCGAAATCTTTCAGCTTCAGGCGCGTGCGTGAGAGGACGTTGCGCACCGGGCGCATCTCATGATCCCAGGTGCCATAGTCCATCGCCTCCTGCAGCCGCTCCCGGGCCCGCGCGATGGTCTTCTCGGTGACGGTGCCGTTGTAGAAGTTGGCAAACATGACCTCATGCGGGCAGTAGTGTGGGTAGTGCTCCAGCAGCGGCTGCAGCAGGCTGAGCTCGCTGTTGGTAAATTGCTGCTGGACGAGCATACGCGGCCACTTACCCTCGACCGTGTGCAGATAGGAGAGCGTGCCCAAGCGCGTGTTCAGCACAAGGGTGTGCCCTTCAGGCAGTGCGTCTCGCAAGGTGAAGTACAGAATCTGCTCAGTGTCGAGTTTGTTGTTGATGACCGTGTCTCTACGAACTGCTAGACGCTGCATGGTCGCTCTCCTTCGTTTGTATGTACATGCCTGCCTTCTAGTT
>Ga0070740_10005252_pt1 | contig 12118 bp, 11 predicted proteins | sample Coa_R2_FD_67286 | JGI IMG/M metagenome (GOLD analysis project Ga0070740, IMG submission 67286) | Surface soil microbial communities from Centralia Pennsylvania, which are recovering from an underground coalmine fire - Coalmine... | ecosystem: Environmental > Terrestrial > Soil > Unclassified ...
ATCTCATGCCGTTTGCGATCGCAGCAATCTTATCGAAGTTGCGGTGGACCTGTTTGTCCTGATCGATGTGGGCCTTGGTGACTTCCCAATTATTTATGCCCGAGTTGCGCGGCGCTCCCGTGTAGGCGAGAACGATGCGCCGGTTCAACTCCTCATGGGGAATTTTGATTTCGACGCGGCGTATGCCTGCCGGACCAAGTTCAATTGCGTTTACGCCGCCATACATCGCCGGATAGTAATCCTGGCAGCCGGTGGGAACACGGATGATCTGCGCTTCGATGTTCTGGGAGATTTCGCGAAGCTTTTCGAGATGATAGCCCGCGCCCGTGAACCGGTTCAAGGCGTTCGTAGCCGCGATAATCAGCGCGGAGGAACCCGAAATTCCCGCTCCCGCGGGCGCTTCAGAATTGGTACGCACATTGACGCCGGTTTGAGGCTTGAAAAAACGCAGGACGTGAGCGGTCAGCGGCAGCGTGTATTTCCTGGCCGAACGCAGTTCCTCGAGAGACCCGAATGATTCCGTCTTGTTTAAGTCCTTGGAGGCGAGGTGAATTTGCCGGTCTGTTCTGGATTCAAGTACGCACGATGTGTACCGGTTGACGGCGAAGTTAACGGTGACTGCGTTCTCATGAAACAGGTAAAGAGGCCAGATGTCGAGTGTGCCGCCGGCGAGATCGACGCGGCAGGGCGCTGTGGACGTGATACGCATGCAATATCGCTGAGTAGTCTATCACTAGCCGTCCGCCCGGCTCTCGATTCCGCGACAGCGACCGGGACGCGTCAGTGTCGCCCGAGCGCTTTTGTGGCTGCAACGAGAGCCGGAACTGGAGCAGGGATCGCTTGCGCAAGGGACGGGCATTCGGCGGAACCGCCCGGAATGTGGGGAGAAGGCTGCGGCGGCTTGCGGCAGATACATGCGTGCATGCCGCGCGGACGGTCACGGCTGCGCGCCGTTGCAGCGGACCGACGGTTGCGAATCGCGCCCGATCACATCTACCTGGTTCCGTGGCGCTCCTCCATCTCCATCAGAGACGGGGCGATCGTTTTCAGCCGCCGCACAGCAGCAGGCAGACAGCGCAATACCGTAGATGTGCTCTTTCGCGCTCTGGCCAGGGATGCAGGTCCGCTGGCGATCGCGTCGTCGCATTCTTCGACGCATGATGCTGCGGCGCGCTGACACGCCGGAGAGGTATCTGGAGACATTGCGGAATGACAGATCTGAAGCGCAGGCGCTTTCTGAAGACATTCTCATCAATGTCACTGAATTTTCCCGCGACCATGCCGCGTTTGATGCGCTGAAGACGATCGTCTTCCCGCGCATCACGCAACAGAGCAAAGGAGAGCGCCACGCGATCCGCATCTGGGTCCCGGGCTGCCGCCACGAACTTGCGGAGAGCCGACGGAGTCTCCGGTCCGCCATCGAAGATCAGCAGGCGGCGCATGAGGAGCTGCGCTGCGCCGTGGAGGAGATTCAATGCAGCAACGAGGAGCTGCGAGCGCGAGAAAAAAGTTCGAAACAACGAGGGCAGAGCTGCAGTCCACGAACGAAGGGCTGACGGCGGCTAACGAAGAGCTGCGCAGGCGAAACATGCAGTTGACCCAGATCGACAACGATCTGCTGAACTTGCTAAACAACATCGATATTGCTGTTGTGATCCTCGGCAACGATTTTCGCATCCGCGGATTCACGCCGGTTGCCGAGAATGCGCTCGGTCTTACTCCGTCAGACGTTGGTCGTCCGATTGGCGACATCCACCTGCGCATTCAAGTTCCGAACCTCCAAGGTCTGCTCGGCAGCGTGCTCGAAACCCTTGTTCCGCAGGCAGTGGGGGCAGTTGATCGACAGGGCCGTCGCTACTCGCTGCGCGTACGTCCCTACCGGACTGAGGACAACCAGGTCGAGGGCATCGTCATTGTCATTGTCGAGATGGAGGCTGGAACAGAGCGGCCGGCTGATGGGGGCGATGCCGAGCCGGCGGGCTATGCATCTCGGCTGGCCGGCGGTCCGGACGAAGGTTTCCGACGGGGCGCCGGATCTTCGCTCTTGCTGGCTCAAGAGGAAGAACGGCGACGGCTATCGCACGAGCTGCACGATGAGCTGAATCAGAGGCTGGCGCTGCTGGAGGTCAGCGTGCAGCAGCTCGAAAGGCGACCTCCGGAAGAGCTGCGCGGCGGCCTTGAGCAGGTCCGGAAAGAGATTGCCGGCCTTTCGGATGACCTGCGCCGGATTGCATATCAGCTGCACCCCTCAATTGTGGAGGATCTGGGGTTGGTCGCCGCCGTGCGAAGTTATTGTGAGGAGTTTGCACGGCGCGAGGGGATCCAGACCCGGTTTACCTACCGCAGTATTCCGGCGACTTTGCCGGCTCCCGTCGCGCTGGGGTTGTACCGAATTGTTCAGGAAGGGTTAAGGAATGCGGCCAAACATTCCGGGGCGAAGCGCGCCTCGGTTGCGCTGACGGGCGGCAAGTCCAAAATTACTCTAAGCGTGCGCGATTTCGGCTCGGGTTTCGACCCCGCAACGGCGCGGCGCAAAGGAGGTCTCGGAGTGATCGGAATGCAGGAGCGCCTGGCAGTGTTGGGAGGGAGGTTCGAAATTCGCAGCGCGCCGGGGCGCGGGACTGAGCTCAGGGCGACCGTACCGCTGCATGGCAGCCTGGAATCTCGCGCCGAACAGGAGTAGAAACGTGCAGTACGAAGCCAGACCACGGATTGCCCTTGCGGACGATCATAAGATGCTGACCGATTGCCTCACTCCAATGCTAGGACAGCATTTCGAGATCGTTGCGGTGGCGGAGAACGGGCGGGGACTGATCGAGCGCGTTGATGCGCTGCTGCCCGACGCTGTCGTGCTGGACATCTCCATGCCGGGGATGAATGGCCTGGAAGCTGCCCGCCGCATCTCGCAGAAACATCGCGGGATGAAGCTGATCTTCTTGAGCATGCACACCGAGCGGCCGTATGTGGACGAAGCATTTCGCGCCGGCGCATCGGCCTATGTGCTTAAGCGTGCAGCCGCCTCGGAGCTGGTTGAGGCCATTCGCGCGGCGCTTGCCGGCCGCGTCTACGTCAGTCCGGATATCACACACCAGGCCCATCGCCTCGGCGGACCCACGCAGTTGACGGCGCGGCAGCGCGAAGTGCTGCAACTGGTGGCCGAGGGAAGGTCCGCGAAGCAGATCGCAGCCGAGCTGAACATTTCGCCCAAGACAGTAGAGTTCCACAAGGCTGCAATCATGGACCGCGTGGGACTGCGCACCACGGCGGAACTGACGCGGTGGGCCCTTGAGCACTTGATTGCGGGGGAGTAACGGTAAGAAACCGAGGAGGGCAGCCTGCAATCAGGCAGGCTGCTGGGCGTCGCGCTTCGTCCACCGGTAGGCGGCGACAGAATTCCTCCACAGCACCTTCTCCGCAGCGGCGCGGCTCTTGGAGTTGAGAAACTCGCGCACGATTCTCAGCGAGTCGGCGTACGAACCCCATTGATCGCTATTGGGCCAGTCGCTCCCGTACACCAATCGATCCTCGCCAAAGAGATCCCACAGGCGATCCAAGGCGGGTTTGTAGAATGCGAGATCGAGAGGCACTCTGCCATCGACGCGTCTCAATACGCCGGACAACTTGGCGTACACACGCCGCCGTTCGCCGAGACGGCGCAGATTGGCGTCGACCTCCATCCGGATGCGGGGGTCGGACGGCGGATCCATCCGCGGCAGGTGATCCACAATGACGCGCAATTCGGGAAGCGCGTCGGTCAACCGCACTGTATCCGCAATCAACTTGGGCGTCGGGTTTGCGAGGTCGAGTTCCAGGTCAGCCTCTGCCAATCGTTTGAGATCAGCAATCGCGTCGGCATTCGAGAGCTCCCTACCGATGTCGGCGCCCCAGAGATTTCCACAACGAATGCCGCGAAACAGCGGGTTTTGACGCAAGCGTTCCAGCTGCTCACGGAATGCAGGCGCGCCGGGCTGAAGATGCCCAACGGTTCCGACCACGATCCGGTCGGTTGCCGCCAGGCTCAAAACCCATTCGTTGTCGTCGGGCCATGGGCTGCATTCAATGACAATCGCGCCCTTGACGCCGAGCGGCGTCGCGATCGAACGATACCGGCCGGGCAGTGCGGGCTTGTACAGGACGGCGTTGTCCTTGCTGGGCCATGGTACGCCCTGAGGCCGCGACGGGTCGAAAAGGTGGATATGAGAATCGATGATCGGGATGGGATCAACCACTTGACCCGATGCGGAGGGAAGGGCGAATGCTCCGGCCAGCAAGGCTCTGCGTTTCACGATGTTCTACTTTACGCCTTTCAGTGGTTGTATAACAGAGGAGTCGAGAGGATCATGGGGGGATGCGACGGAGAACATTTCTTTATTCGTCAGCGGCGGCCGGAATGGGCGCCAGTTTGCGCGCTGATTCGCCCAGATTGAAGCCGGGCTCCATTCCCCGTCGCGAGTTCGGAAAAACGGGCGAAAAACTCACCATCATCGGTCTGGCAGGCGGCCGTTTTCCGATGATCAGTTTCGATGAGGCCAAGGCGATTACGCTCCGCGCCTATGAGCTCGGCATCAATTACTTCGACACAGCGCGCATTTACTGGAACGGCCGTTCCGAAGAGGTGTATGGCGCGGCGCTCCAGCCTGTTCGGAAGAACATCTTTCTCACGACCAAATCGCCGGAACGAAGCCGCAAGGGCGCCGAACAGGATCTCGAGAAATCGCTGCGCGCGCTGAAGACGGACTATGTCGACCTGTGGCAGATTCACCAAGTCAGCACGATGCAGGAAGTTCAGGAGATCTTTGCTCCGGGCGGCGCGATCGAGGCGTTCGAAGCGGCGAAGAAGGCGGGCAAGTGCCGCTTCATCGGCTTCACAGGACATCATGATCCGGAAGTGCATTTAGCGATGCTGAAGCGCTATGACAAGTACGATTCAATTCTGATGCCGCTGAATCCCGCCGACCCGTCCTACTTGAGTTTTGAGAAACAAGTGCTGCCCGTCGCCGTAGCGCGTGGAATGGGCATACAGGCCATGAAGAGCACGGCCAACGCGAAACTGCTGCAAGCCCTTTCGGTCCGAGAGTGTCTCAGTTACGTACTCAGCCTGCCGGTCCACTGTCTTGCTCTAGGATGCACCACCATCGGCCAGATTGAGGACGATGTCCGGATCGCGCAGCAGTTCAAGCCGATGAACGAACAGCAACTTGCAGAACTCCGGCAGCGCGCGAGCCCGTTCAAGGGTCCACAGTTGGAAGACTGGAAGCGCAATACGGAGCGGGCGTCGGCGCCAATGTACCGGGACGGCGCGATCGGATAGCCAACCGCGTTGGTTCCAGTCTGGCATGGCGGGCAGGCGTCCGGATTACGGCTGCCCGGCCGTGGCGACGCCTTGCGAGTCCATTGCGCGCGAGTATGTGGAGCGCTTAGAGTAGCTTGTACTGGCGCATCGATGAAGCTCACCCGCCGCAATTTCCTGAAAGCTGCGCTGGCCTTTCCCGCAGGCGAGTTTTTCTCGCGCTTTGAAGCGATCGCTGCTCCCGCAGCCGGCTTGACAAAGATCACCGCGATCAAGGCCATGCAACTCAAAGAGGGCCGAACGCTGATCCGGATCGATACGGACGCGGGGATCTCCGGATACGGCGAGTGCGGGGCGGTAGGACCGGTGGCGCGCGCTGTGATCGCCGCCTACAATGGCGCGGGCCGGCTGCCTCATCTGGGTTTGCTCGGAAAGGATCCGCTGCAGATTCAGGTTCACTACCACAACATGTTCTACGCGTATCCGCAGCGAGGACGCCAGATGCGGGTTCTGGGCGGAATCGACATGGCGCTGTGGGACCTTGCTGGCAGAATTCTCAACCAGCCAGTCTCGAAACTGCTCGGCGGAAATTTTCGGGACGAGATCCTGCTCTACTCTCACACGCCCGGGGGCGATTACCTGAGCAAAGAGCAATGGCGCGACCGTGCGCAACGTCTTCTTTCCGATCCGAGAGGTTTCAAAGCCTTCAAAGTGGACATCCACCACGCGCTCGGCATCAACATGCAGGAGGTTGCGCCGAGCATTGGTCCGGAGGAAGAACGCAAAGTGCGTCGCGCTTATACGCTTGCGCGTGAAGCTTTCGGACCCGATATCGGCATCGATGTACACTGCCACTGCGAGCTCGACCTTCCCAGCGCGGTTCGCGTGGCGCGCGCCGTTGAGGAGATCAATCCCTTATTTTTTGAAGACCCGCTTGCGCCGGAGTGGTCCGAGGCGTGGCTGGCGCTGCGCCGGTCCACGCGACTTCCGATCATGACCGGCGAAAACATGGAGCTTGCCGAGTGGGCCATTCCGTTCCTCAACCACGGCGCAGTGGACATCTTCCAGCCCGACATCATCAACTCCGGCGGAATCACAGGCGTAAAGATGATCGCCGACCTGGCGGCCCATTACCGCATTCCCATAGCTCTGCATAATGTCAGCGGTCTCTTATTGAACCTGGCCTCGCAACAGCTTGCTGCCGCCGTATTCAACTGCCCGCGAATAGAATGCGCTGCCGGAGCAGACCGCTTCAAGTGGGCGACAACAAATCCGATCGTAATCAAGAACGGCCGAATGCAGGTGTGCACGGGTCCCGGCCTCGGGATGGAGTTGGATCAGGAATATCTCAAAGCCAACCGCGCCGAGGGCGAGCCATGGTGGGGTTGAGGCGACGGTCGCGCCCCTGGCAATCAGCACGGCTGACCGGCATTGCTTCTGAAATCATCGCTCTCGATTCACGGGACCGGCGGCAACGCGGGATTTCGGACGACACAACTGGACCTCACAGAGCATCATAATTTCAGTCGATCATTTTGAGGGACCGATGCAAAGTGTTGTGCAGCAGCGTGTGAGCGCTCCTCAAATCGATGTGGATCGAACGCCGCTGGGGGCCACCTACACCGGATCGTCGGTAATGTTCCTGGTGTGGGCGCCAAAGGTCCGAACGCTGGATGTCCATATAGTTTCGCCGGTTGAGCGGGTGATCAGGGCGGAGCGCGCCGGCGACGGATACTATATCGCGATGGATCCGGACTTGAGGCCGGGAGCGAGATATTTCTACCGCCTGAACGGAGGAGCGGAACGGCCCGATCCGGCGTCCCGCTCGCAGCCCGAAGGGGTACACGGGCCCTCTGAAGTCATCGAGCCTCCTGCGCCTCTCGCCAGCTGGCGCGCGCCCGCGCTCCGAGATTACATCATCTACGAAGTGCATATTGGCGCATTCACGCCTGAAGGGACATTTAACGCCGCCATCAGAGAACTCGACCGTCTCCAAGAGCTGGGGATCACGGCCATTGAACTGATGCCGGTGGCGCAGTTTCCGGGGACGCGCAACTGGGGCTACGACGGGGTGTATCCATTCGCTGCCGCGCAGTGCTATGGCGGTCGGTCTGCTTTGATGCGCCTGGTAGAGGCCTGCCACATTCGTGGAATCGCGGTGGCGCTCGATGTCGTCTATAACCATCTGGGGCCTGAAGGGAATTACCTGGCAGAATTCGGGCCCTATTTCACGGCGCGATATCACACCCCCTGGGGCGACGCCATCAATTTCGATGGTCCGGAGAGCGATCACGTTCGGCGTTATTTTATCGAGAACGCGTTGTACTGGGTGAGGGATTGCGGCATCGACTGTCTGCGTGTGGACGCCGTGCACGCCATCATGGATCGGTCGGCTACGCCCTTCCTGCAGGAGCTCGCTGGCGCCGTACATGCCTATGCGCGGGAGAGCGGCAGAAACATATACGTCATCGGGGAGAGCGATCTCAATGACGCCCGCCTGAGCAGACCGGTGCAGGATGGCGGCTACGGCCTGGATGCACAGTGGAGCGACGATTTCCATCATTGCCTCCACGCTTTGCTGACCGGCGAACGCTCCGGCTATTATGCCGATTTCGGCGCCATCGAGCAGTTCGCCGCTGCGCTCCAACACGGCTGGACGTACAGCGGCCAGTACTCGCCGTTCCGACGCCGAAGGTTCGGCAACTTTCCGTCGGGCCTTACGGTGCAGCAGTTTGTCGTGTGTTCGCAGAATCACGACCAAGTCGGTAATCGGATGAACGGGGAGCGGCTTTCGCAGCTTGTGGAGTGGGAAAAAGCCAAGCTGGCCGCCGCCGCAGTGCTGCTGTCTCCGTTCACGCCGCTGCTGTGGATGGGCGAGGAGTACGCAGAGCCCGCTCCGTTTCTCTACTTCATCAGTCACAGCGATCCGGCTTTGCAACGCGCCGTCCGCGAAGGACGTAGAGCCGAGTTCCGCGAATTTCACGCTGAAGGCGAGCCGCCGGACCCGCAGTCAGAAGAGACATTCGCTCGTTCCAAGCTGCGCACGAGCCTGGCGCGTGAAGGGCGGCATGCGAGAATGCACGCGTTTTACTCCGAACTCATCCGCGTTCGCAACCTGCTGTCGCCCATGCGTCCGCAACGAGCGGCGGACCTTCGCGTGCAAACCGACGTGACGCGCCGGATCGTGCACTTTGAAGCCGGCGATGATCGCGGCGCCTACCGAGTAGTGCTCAACTTCGATTCCGTCGCGCACGGTTTCGCAGATCCGGGCGCTGGCTGGCGCCAGCTTTTCGACTCTGCGGATCCGCAATGGTCGGAATCTCTGTGGAACACGGGCGAACGATCTGAGCTCATCGCGCAGCCATATTCTTGCATCGTGCTCGCTCGCTTCGAGAACCCGCCAGCGGACCGGACCTGAGTCAACCCGCGGAGCGGAGAAGTCTCCACGCGCACGGCCGGGCTCGATTGCCTGGACACACGCTGCTGGCCAATCAGCGCACGAGCGGGATATGCGGCTCACGCGCCCAAACCGCGGCAGAGATCATGCAGGTGCAGGGCCTGTCTGAATCAGCGAGCAATTCAGGAACTGCCGAATGTATATGCGATACCGGCAAGCGGCGTGAACTGTTGGAAAATGCCGCGCCGCGTGCCGTACTGCGCCGGGACGATGATCTTTTTGGGAAACGTCGTCAGATAGTCCAGGAAATCCACGCGCAGGACGATATGGCTGCGCCAGCGGTAAGAGAATCCGCCGCCCAGAGCAGCGACAAATTTCAACTCGTCGGTGGATATGAGTTGCGCAATGGATGTAAAGGGCTGGGACGGATTGCCGGGGCCGCTCACTACGTACTGCTTCGCGCCGAGACCGGCGGCGAAGTAGGGACGGAACCGGCGTTCGGGCTCACGGATCTGAATCAGTACGTCGTAAGTCAGGGTGTGCGATTGTCCCTGCAGATTGGTCCGGACGCCGCTCTTTTGAAGGAACGGATCTCCATCCTGGTACGTGTAACGCAACTCACCGGAGAGGTTCTGGTACGCATGTTCTGTAAGCCAGGCGGTCACCGCGAACCGGTTTCGCACGCCCGCGGTGACAGTCCCCGCCCCTGTGTACACAGTACCGTTGCGGTAGACGCCGTAACCGGCGCCGCCGCCCAGTTCCCAACCTTGCGCCAAACAACACAGTCCGCTCGAAAACAGCAGGTACAACGATGGCAGCCGGATCATCGCGACGCCTCCCATGTCTTATTCATACGGCGGAGACATCAAGAAAATTGCGGCAGGAGGAACGGTTACAGCGGCATCCAGCCCTCATCGTCGCTATGGTAATACATCTTACCAATTTGAAAATTGGGCCTTGCAGCGAATCGTTTGTACATGAGAGAATTGTGCGAAGTTTTCAATGAGTTGCGTTGTGGTTTGCGGGCGCCGAGGCAAATTTGTCGAGGCGTGCGCATAGTCGGGACTATGTGTGCGCGGACATAACGCGATGTAACCAGGAGAAATACGCAGTGAAAGAAAAAGGTGTTGTGAAGTGGTTTAACGCCGCAAAGGGATACGGCTTCATACAGAGGTCGACCGGCGAAGACGTATTTGTTCACTTTTCTGCTATCCAGATGACCGGTTATCGGACGCTGGATGAAGGCGCCGAGGTTGAATTTGAAGTCAAAAAGGGACCCAAGGGCCTACAGGCGGAGAACGTCGCTCGCGTGTAGATATCGGGCGTGACCAGTTCACGCGATCTTGCAAGGGCCGTCGCGCAAGCGGCGGCCCTTTTCGCTATTCAGCCCTCAGCCATAATTCCAGCCTCGCAGGAAAAAGCTGCAATTCGCGTCCCGTCCCGACCTTGACGAAATCGCTTCTTGACGGCTGCGCGCGTTATTGCTAAATTTTTAACAGCTAGTGAATTTTTACACAGTTGAGGCGATGGCGAACAAGCGCACTTTCCCGGAAACCGCGTTAAGCCGCCGCGAGCGGCAGATTATGGACATTCTGTATGCGGCGGGGAAGGCCAGCGCGATTGAAATCCAGGAGCGCCTGCCCGACCGGCCCAGCAATTCCACGGTCCGCACGATTCTGCGCATTCTGGAGCGGAAGGGCTACGTTCGGCACGTCGAAGAAGGGCTTCGATATGTGTTCGCGCCCGCGGTTCCACGCGAAGCGGCGCGGGTCTCAGCGATGCAGCGCGTTTTGCGCACATTCTTCGGCGGATCCGCCAAAGAAGCGATTGCGGCATTTCTGGATCCGAAAGCATTCGAAATTTCAAAGCAGGATCTTGAGGACCTGGCCCGCATCATCGAGCGGGCGAAGAAGGAGGCGGAATGACTCCTGTTGCGGCCGTTATGTTTGTGGCGCGAGGGACCGTGATGCTGGGCTTCGGCGCGGCGCTGCTGGCGGTCATGCGTTCATCGGCCGCCGCTTCAAGGCGACTGGTGTGCGCGCTGGCGCTGGCCGGGGCGCTCCTCGCGCCTACGCTTGCGCTGATCGGACCCGCATGGGTGACGGTCGCTCCGACGCCGCCGGCATTCATCCTGCGCGCGGCTGCGCTGGCTCGCTTGGACGCCGGGGCAGGCGCGGTGATGTGGCCGACGGTTGCGTTCGTGGGGTGGGCCGTGATTGCAGGGGCTATGCTGCTTCGAATGCTCGCGGGCCGGGCGGCCATTTGGCTGGAATTGCGACGCGCAATCGCGGTGACGGATCGCTCATGGCGGCGCGAAATGCAGGATGTTGCGCGGCGAATGGGGCTCGTGGCCACTCCGGATCTGAGGCTGACCGACGTCGCATCGCCGGTGATCTGCGGCGCCATGCGTCCGGTGTTGTTGCTTCCGGAATGCGCGCTGGAGTGGAGCGCGGAGCGTCGCCGGATCGTGCTGCTGCACGAATGCGCGCACGCCATGCGATTCGATCTGTGGTTGAACTGTCTGGCGCAGCTCGTTTGTTCGGTCTTCTGGTTTCATCCGCTTGCCTGGTATATGGCTGCGCGGCTGGCGCGCGAACAGGAGCTCGCGTCGGACGATGAAGTACTGCGGGCGGGCGTGCGCGGCTCCGATTACGCGGATGTTTTGATGGATTCGGTTCGCGGACTGCGGTCGCCGGCGCTGTTCGGCTGCGCGATGTCCGGTCCGCCGGCGGCTCGCGCGCTCCGCGAGCGGGTCGAGCATATGTTGGACGAAAGGAGAAATAGAGTGGGAGATCTCAGACGGCATGCGCTAATGGTTGCAGCCTTTGCAGCGATGCTGGCGATTACGGGGGCGCTCCGTCCCGTGTGGTCGCAGCCCGGAAAGACCCCCAAGATCGGCAACGGCGTGACCGCGCCGCAAGTGATACAGAAGGTCGAGCCCGACTACACCGAGGATGCGCGAGACCGGGGCGTAGAAGGCGCAGTAATGCTTTCCGTTGTTATTTCCGAGACCGGTGAGCCGAAGGACGTTACTGTGGTTCGCTCTCTGGATCCCGGCTTGGACGCCAACGCGGCTGCAGCAGTGCGGCAGTGGCGGTTCAGACCCGCGACGAAGGACGGCCGGCCGGTTGCGGTCACAGCGCATATCGAAGTTAATTTTCGCCTCAACTGAGCGGCGCAGGCTTTCGATTCCATGCCTATGTCCGCTATGCGCTCTTGCAAGATTTTCCAAGGGACTTCTGATTGCGACCCGCCACGGTTGCGACCGCCACGATGAGGAGTCCGGAAAACGTAAAAACCGCGCCAAGGTACGCCGTGGCGGGACGGTAGTGCATCTCGATGCGATGTTTGCCGCCGTCGACCACGACGCCGCGCAGCACGCCATAGGCCTCGTAGATGCGCGCGGGCCGGCCGTCGACGGTAGCGCGCCA
>Ga0070740_10005256_pt1 | contig 12108 bp, 9 predicted proteins | sample Coa_R2_FD_67286 | JGI IMG/M metagenome (GOLD analysis project Ga0070740, IMG submission 67286) | Surface soil microbial communities from Centralia Pennsylvania, which are recovering from an underground coalmine fire - Coalmine... | ecosystem: Environmental > Terrestrial > Soil > Unclassified ...
CCGAAGAACAGCGTCAGCAGCGAGCCGGCCCGGTTAACGCATCCAGCTACCCCGTTGCTCGACAGGGCTGACGCAAAACCCGCCTCAAGGTAGGAGCCGGCGGCCTCCAACCGCTGGTACACGTCACCTTGGGCCAGCCGCTTGAGCGTTTCGATGCCGGCGCGCACCGACAGCGGATTGCCTGAAAGCGTGCCCGCCTGATACACCGCGCCTGCCGGCGCGAGCAGATCCATCAGTTCGGCTGGCCCGCCGACGGCGCCGATAGGATTGCCACCGCCGATGATTTTACCCAACATGATGAGATCGGGCTGCGCGCCGTAAAGTTCGTAAGCCGCACCGAACCGCAGGCGAAACCCGGTGATGACCTCGTCGCAGATCAACAAGGCGCCATGGCGATGGGCCAGGCTGCCCAGTTGCTTTAGAAAATCAGCTTCGGGTTTCACCACGCCCATGTTAGCGGCGACTGGTTCCACGATCACCGCAGCGATTTCACCACGATGTTGTTCGAAACAGCGCTCGACCGAGCCCAGATCGTTGTAATTTGCCACCAGGGTCAGACGCGCCAGGTCAGCAGGGACGCCCGGACTGTCGGGCACACCCAGCGTCAAGGCGCCGGAGCCGGCGCGTACCAGCAGGGAATCGGAATGTCCATGATAACAGCCGTCGAACTTGACGATCATCGAGCGCCCGGTGGCGGCGCGCGCGATGCGCAGGGCGGTCATGCCGGCTTCGGTGCCGGAAGTTTGCAGACGCACTTTTTGTGCGATGGGAACGGCTCCGGCGATCAACTCGGCCAGTTCCACTTCAAGCCGCGTGGGTGCGCCGTAGCTGAAACCCGACTCCGCCTGCGCCGCCACGGCGCGCACCACGTTGGGCTCGGCGTGTCCCAGGATTGCGGGGCCGAAGGCGCCCACGTAGTCGATGAAACGGTTGCCGTCTTCGTCTTCCACGTGCGCTCCGTAGCCTTTGGCGATGAAGCGCGGCGCGCCGCCCACCGCCTTCCAGGCGCGGACCGGCGAGTTCACACCGCCGGGAGCATGTTGAATTGCGCGTTGAAAGAGCGCGCCGGATTTATCGCTGTTCATCGTGATCGGCCTCTGCCAATAGGTTCAGCACAGCAGCAGTAATATGCGCCTGTATCATCGTCAACATCTCATTTTTGTTTCACAAAATCATTGGGGGCCAAGGACTTTAGGCATCGGCTTCGAGATCGCCCGCGGGCGGCTCCGGCGCCCCGCCTGCGGGCGCTCCCCATTTTCCAGCATTTCCGGAGCATTTCAGAAAAATTACGGCGCACCCTTGCACGCATCTGTTAAAGAGTTTATCAGTGCAGTCTTCTGACCCTTGCAGCCGTTGGATGCGATTTAGTGTGTTTTTCGCTCATTTTGCGCGGGCGTTATCGATTTTCACAGTGATGCGTCGGGTGGCTGACCAAATAAGCTGTCGGAAACGAAAATATCGCGAATTCTAGTTCTTTTCGCATAAACCGTCCCTTACATGGCCGGGCCAAATTAGGGTTATTAACAACTGTTGATAACTTGTGAGTAATTCAGTTCCAGCTTTCGCTTGACCACGATTTTTTTTCGGAGGGAGTAATGGACGCTTTGTGGCAACGCGTTGCAAATCGAGTACGAAATGAACTGGGGGAGGTAGGCTTCGAAACCTGGATCAGTCCGCTCGATTTTGTCGGCCTGGAGGGAAGAACGGCGACCATCAAGGCGCCCAACAAGTTCTTCCGCGACTGGGTCAGCGACCGTTACCTTGAATTGCTGCGTGAGGCGGTGTCGGCCGAAGCCGGCATGAGCATGAACGTCGCGCTGGTGATCGAGAAAGGCAATGGCAACGGCAACGGCAAACATCAATCCGCTCAACGGCCGCCCGCCCCGCCACTCCAGCAAACCCCGGCGGAGGCGAACTCAGCGGGCCGCGAGGGGCGCGCGCAGCTTAACCCGCGCTACACTTTTGCCGAATTTGTGGTCGGGTCCAGCAACCAGTTCGCCCATGCTGCCGCCCAGGCCGTAGCGAATCAACCCGGCGAGAAGTACAACCCGCTGTTCATCTACGGCGGCGTCGGTCTGGGCAAGACTCACCTCGCCACCGCCATCGGCCATCAGATTCACGCCGGACGCGAGCGTCCCCGCAAAGTCCTTTTCGTACCGGCCGAGATTTTCATGAACGAACTAATCAGCTCGCTCAGACGCGACCGGATGGGCGAGTTCAAGGAGAAGATGCGCCGGGTCGATGCTCTCATCCTCGATGACGTGCAATTCCTGGCCGGACGCGAGCGCACCCAGGAAGAGTTTTTCCACACTTTCAATTCCCTGCATGCCGAGCGCCATCAGATTGTGCTGACCTCGGACAAGGCGCCGCGCGACATCCCCGGGTTGGAGGAACGTCTGCGCAACCGCTTCGAGTCCGGCCTGATCGCGGACATCGCGCCGCCCGACCTTGAAACCAGGGTGGCAATCGTGCAAAAAAAAGCGGCCTTGGAAAACCTGCAGCTGGCTCCCGACGTGGCCCTCTACGTGGCGCAAAACGTACCATCCAACGTGCGCGAACTGGAGGGCTGTCTGACCCGGCTGGCCGCCTTCTCCTCGCTCAACAAATGCGCGATTACCGTCGACTTCGCCCGCCAGGCGCTGCGCGACCTGATTCGCGAGCAGGAAGTCAAGCTCGATATCGACCTGATCCAGAAGCGGGTTTCGGAGTTCTTTCACATCCGCCTGGTCGATCTTAAATCCAAAAAGCGCACCCAGCACATCGCGTTCTGCCGCCAGGTCGCGATGTATTTGTGCCGCAAACTGACTGACAGCTCCTTCCCGACCATCGGCGACCGTTTCGGACGCGACCACTCGACCGTGATCCACGCCTACAACCTGATTTCACGGCGGGTCAGCAGTGATTCCGCCTTTCGCCGGTCGATCGAAAAAATCGAACGCGACCTCAAAAACATGCGGCCCGACGCGGCGTGACTTGTGGACAGCGCTGTGGGCAAAATGGACACCATCAACAGCAGGGACGCGAGCGCGGCGCCGGGACGGCTTGTCCACTTTATGCGGCGCTTCGATCGACAACCTTGCCGACAGGATTTTAGGCGGAAAATCGGGCGATCAGCGGCTTTTTCAACAAATCCACAGCCGCTACTGATCGATCCGATCTTTATTAAAGAACTAAAGATCTTAGAAGGAATATAGCGCCTGGATGGAACTGAAAGTTGGGCGTTCGGCATTACTCAACGGACTTGGTTTGGCGCAGGGAATCGTGGAACGGCGCAACACCGTGCCGATCCTGGGCAACGTGCTGCTTGACGGCGCCGATTCCTCGCTGACTCTGGCCGCAACCGATATGGAAGTCGGGATGCGCGCGCGGATGGGCTGCGACTGCGGCCATCCCGGCGCGATCACCCTGAATGCGCACAAGTTGTTCGAAATCGTGCGCGAAACGGAAGCCGACGAGGTCGCCTTGCGCTCGCTGGAGGGCGACTGGGTGGAAATCAAGTGCGGGCGCGCCCGGTTCAAGATGATGAGCCTGGACCCGCGCACCTTTCCGGCCATGCCGAGTGCGGCCGAGCGGGCTGAGTCAGAGGCCGGCTCGGCGCCGCGCACCGAGTTGAATCTTCCGGCCAAGGTGCTGACCACGATGATCGACAAGACCATTTTCGCGGTCAGCCCCGACGAAACCCGCTATAACTTAAGCGGCGTCTACCTGGAATGCCCGGCTCCGGACACGGTCCGGATGGCGGCCACCGACGGTCATCGCCTGTCGCTGATCGATCGCCCGGCTCCGGGGTTTTCGATGCAGGGGGGCGCGATTCTGCCGCGCAAAGGGCTCAACGAGCTGCGCCGCCTGCTCGACAGCGCGGTCGAGGGCGATACGACCTTGTGCGTCGAGGCGCAAATGGCCTGGCTGCTTCACGCGAACACGGAAATTTCCATGCGCCGGGTCGAGGGTGAATTTCCCGATTACCGCGGCGTGATCCCCAAAACCTCACGCTACCAGATTCCGGTGGCGCGCGATGCGTTGCTCGCGGCGCTCAAACGCGCCGCGATTTTCTCCAGTGAACGCTATCACGGGATCAGGCTTGCCGTAGCGGCGGGCAGCCTGACCGTGTCCTCGACCAGCCCGGAATTGGGCGAAGCCAGCGAGACCATCGACATCGACTTCGCCGGCGACGAGTTCGCCGTGGGATTCAACGCGAATTACCTGTTGCAGGCGGCCACTGCGATGCCGGCGCAGTCGGAAATCATGCTGGGCCTGACCGACGAAGTGAGTCCCGGGGTTTTAACCACCCCTGAGGACTCGGCATACCTCTATGTGGTGATGCCTATGAGACTTTAGCAAGCAAGCCGGTCTGTCGGCCCAACGCGCGCCCGGTTTGAAGGGCGCGCGCTGGGGACATGGAACACTCGGCGCGACGGTAGCTTCGCGGGGCTTACAGCGAGGCGTGCGATTGACGCATGTTGCTGGTGCGCTCGCCGGCGCTGCGGCGGCACCAGCGGTCAATCTCATCGATTTTGAATCGCCATCCGCCTCCGAGCCGGAACCCGGGAATCTCGCCCCGCTTCACCAGACGGTAAATCGTCGACTGGTGGCAGTGCAGATACTTGGCGAGGTCCTTGACGGTTACGATTTCCCTGGTCATTTCCTTGTTCAGCATGAGTCTCACCCCGTTTGAAAATTACGGCTCGCCGTGCTTTTGCTGGCCGATGGGCCCTAGCAGCAAGGTAGGCGCTGCTTCCGGTTTCCTGGGCTCAATGGGCCCGGAAATAGTGGGCCGGGATTGACCGCGATTAGCGCGGAAGCGAGCCGCCAAAAACTACAACTAAAAGCGTACGTTTGCGATGTGGTTTGAGTCAATGAAGTAGTTGTCGCCGCAAAGTGGGACTTTCTCGCCCGGTTTCGGCTTCCGTGCCAGCTTTCCCTGTGCCATCCTGAAAGCGTAGGCAGGAACTCTTGAAAGCAGGAATTATCGGACCCCGCGGAGCAGGCAAATCAACCGTTTTTCACGCTCTCACCGGTTTGGCTCCACTCCCATCTCAAGCCAAAAATCGCGCGCGCCCCGGTCAAATTCGCGTCCCCGATCCGCGCCTGGATTTTCTCGCGCGGGTCTGTGAATCGAAAAAAAAGGTGCCCGTCGAACTGACCGTGATCGACTTCGCGCCCGGTCTTAAAGAGGCCAAACCCGCCGCGGTGCTCGACGCCAGCCTGATTCCGCTCATGCGTGAACTGGACGCGCTGCTGATTGTCGTAGCCAGTTCCGCCGCCGGCGGCGCTCCGTTGCTGCCCACGGTCAAGGCGATCGAAGAAGAATTGGTGTTTGCCGACTACGAGCAGGCCGAGCGCCGCCTGGAGCGGATCAAAAAGGAGCGCGCGCCGGACGAGGTTGAGCGAGCTGCGCTCGAGCATGTCATAGCCTGCCTTGATCAAGGCGCCCCGCTGCGTATGCTTGAGTTCAGCGCGCAGGAACAAAAGACCCTTTCGCACTTCTGTTTCCTGTCGCAGAAACCGGCGCTGCTGGTCATCAATTGCGCCGCCGAGGAGGCGTCGCAGCCGACTGCTCCCGAAGAATTGCAGCCCTTGCAGGCGCGGGGTCTGGAAGTCTTCCGGATGGCGGCGGCGTTCGAGGCTGAATTGTGGGAGCTGGAGGAAAAGGAGCGGGGTGAACTTCTGCGCGAGGCCGGTCTTGACGCCAGCGCCGGCGACCGTCTTAATGCCGCGCTGTTTCGCCGTCTGGGTCTGATGACCTTCTACACGGCAGGCGAACCGGAGGCGCATGCGTGGGCGCTACCGGTAGGCTCCACCGCGCTTGACGCAGCGGCAAAAATCCACAGCGACATCGCGCGCGGCTTCATCCGGGCCGAAGTGATCTCATTCGCCGACTTCGAGCGGTACGGTTCCGAGGCCAAGGTGAAGGCGGCGGGACGGTTGCGCCTGGAAGGGAAGGATTACGTCATGCAGGACGGCGACGTAATCCATATCCGCTTCAAGGTCTGAATGGCTGCGGTGTCCCGCTCCGCAGCCCGGAATTCCTGACAGAAGGAGGCCGTGGCGGCCGCCGGTCATTTTGCTTGCGAGGCTTTGCCATGATTGAGAAAATGCACGGATCGCACTCCAGTTTCAGGCGTAAATACCTGCCTGAGTAATCCGGATTCTGATGCGTCGCCTCGAAACCATCTTCATCATCCTCGGCCTCGCGTTCTACACCTGGCTGATTCACGACATCGGTCTTCGTTCCGTTTATGCCAACCTGACGCGAGTAGGGTGGGGAATCGGCCTGACCATCGCGCTGGAAGGCGCGGCGCGGGTCGCCAACACCCTGGGATGGCGCGCCACCATCGAAAATTACCCCCGCAATCTGTCCTTCTCCCGGCTTTTTGCCGCGCGCATTGCCGGTGAGGCGATCGACTACACGACTCCTTCGGCACAGTTGGGCGGCCAGGTCGTGATGGCGCTGATGGTGCGGGAGCAACTGCCGATCGCCGCCGGACTGGCGACCGTGGTAATCGCGACCTTTGCTGAAGCAATCGGGCAGATCGGTTTTATTTGCGGCGCCCTGTTGTTGTCGGCCCGGCTGGCCTCCTCGCTGGAAAACCTCTTCTGGCCGATGATCGGCGGCATCGCCATCACCATCACGCTTGCGGCGGGTCTGTTCTATGTCCAAAAGAAAAGGCCCTTCTTTCACCTGTGGAAGGCGGCGGCCAAGCTCGACCTGCCCGCGCTGGCCACGATCGAAGTCGGCCAGGCCTCCCAGCAGGCCGACGACATGCTGATCGACTTCTACCGGCATGGCCGCATCCGTCTGTTCCTGTCGTGTCTGTGCTATCTGGTTGCCTGGAGTCTGGGCCCGGTGGAAATCTATCTGCTGCTCAATTTTCTGGGGCAAAAGGCGACACTGGAAGTTGCGCTGCTGACCGAAGCTTTGGGTCTGCTGATCGAGCGCGCCACCTTTATGATCCCCGCCAAGCTGGTCAGCCAGGAAGGCGGCAAGGCGTTGATTCTCGGAATGTTGGGATATCCGCCCGGCGTCGGTTTTACCGTGGGGCTGCTGCGGCGGATCAAGGAACTGGTGTGGGTGTTGTTCGGACTGTCGGCGCTGGGACTTTACCGCTTGCACGAGGGCGCCGCCCAGGCTGTATCGCAGCCCAGTGAGGCCGAGGAATCGCTTGCACGGCCCGCGGAAAAGCTTAAAGGTTTTGGTTTATGAAAAAAGCATTGGCGGTGCTGGTTGCCCTGTCATTCAGCGCGATCGCAAGTCCGTTGCGGGCGGGCGTGGTTCTCACCCAGCAGATCACAACCACAACCGGCGACAACAGCACCACCGACCAGCGTACGGTGATGGTTCAGGACAACCGGCAGAAGGTCGTGATGCGCGACCAGATGATCGTGCTCGACCTCGACGCCGGGAAAATGATCCTGATGAACCCGGCCGCCCATAACTATACCGAGTTGCCGTTTCCCCCGCACGGCCAGATGGCGGCGATGATGCAGAGCATGGGCGGCGTCAATCTCGATTTCAAAAAGACCGGCGCTACCCGGACCTTGTCGGGTTACCAGTGCCAGGAATACAACAGCATGGCGAGTTCGGCGATGGGTGAGTTCAGCGCCAAAGGCTGCTTTTCCGCCGACGCACCGGGCGCCGCCGCTTACGGTGCCTTTACCAAGGCGCTGGCGAAGAAGTTCGAAGACGCGGGGATGGCCAAAACCAGCGGCAATCAACCCGACGGCGTGCCGCTGGAGCTGGATACCACCACCAAGCTGACTAACTTCAATATCCCCGGGATGCCGCCGGAGCAGGCCGAAAAGCTCAGACAGATGATGGCCAACCGGCCGCCGACCACTACCAAATCGGTTACCACGAGCATCAAGACCGCGGATCTTTCCACCGATACTTTCGCTGTTCCCGCTGGTTACACGGAGCGCAAAATCGGTCTGGGCGCACCGGGATCAATGGGCGCCGCGCCCGCCCCCGGTCCGACGCCGTACGAAGGCGAGTAGCCGGCGCGGAACTACCCGCGCCCGTCCGAGCTTGCTCGCCCGGGCACCAGTTGCCCATCATCAAATATCTCGCGGATTGTCTGTGATGCGGCGCCTCGTGATACCGTGACCGGCGAGCCCTATCCAACGAGGTTTCCGCGCGATGCACGAGCTCAAACATCATTACGTCCGCACCAACGGAATCAGAATGCACGTCCATGAGGCGGGCGCCGGCTATCCGGTGGTCCTGTGCCATGGATTTCCCGAGATCTGGTATTCCTGGCGCCATCAGTTGACCGCGCTTAGTGATGCGGGGTTCAGGGTTATCGCGCCCGACCAGCGGGGTTATGGCGAGACCGGCGCGCCCCCAAAAATTGAGGACTACAGTTTGCGTAACTTGGTTGCCGATCTTACCGGGATGCTTGACGAACTCGGGATCGCCCGCTGCGCGATTGCCGGCCATGACTGGGGCGGGATCGTGGCGTGGGGCGCGGCGATGATGGCTCCTGACCGAATCGAGAAAGTTGCCGGCCTCAATACGCCGTTCCTGCCGCGGCCGCCGGTCAAGCCCACCGACCTGTTCCGGGCGATGGCCGGCGGCAAGTTCCACTACATCTTATATTTCCAGGAACCAGGCGTGGCGGAGGCCGAACTCGAAGCGGACGTCCGGCGCACCTTGCGCGGCTTCTACCAGGATCTGGCGGAATTGAAGATTGAGGCCGGCAGCAACGATCCGCCCGGGGTCCTCGGCCCGGCGGGCGGCGGCATCCTGGACCGGCTGCCCGATCGGCCGCCCGGCAAATTCCTGACCCCGGAGGATTTCGAGGTTTTCGTCAAAGCTTTCGAGCGCAGCGGCTTTCGCGGTCCGCTGAATTGGTATCGGAATTTCGACCGCAACTGGGAAGAGAGCGCCGGCCTGGAGTACCGGGTCAATCAGCCGGCGTTGATGATCTGCGCCGAGCGCGACCCGGTGCTGCCCCCGCGGATGGCGGCGGGAATGAAGGCCTCGGTGCCGAACCTCACCCGTACAATCATAATTAAAGACTGCGGCCACTGGACGCAGCAGGAAAAGCCTGAAGAGGTAAACCAGGCATTGATCGAGTTCCTCAGGAGCTGATCCCACTCCTCCTTAATCCAGACTCGTGATCGGCCGCCCGCGGGTTTCGGGCAGCTTCCATACCAGCATCGCACCGGTGGCCGCGAACAGGGAGCCCACCGCCAAGGCGGCGGCAAAGCCCACCTTTGCGCGCAAGGCGGTGATCATCAGGGGAGTGAAGAACTGGATGCCGCGGGTTACATTCAGCAGCAGGCCCAAAATGGTGTTCCGCATCCGGGTCGGGAAGAGTTCGGACATCAGCGTGCCCGCCCCCGACCAGATCCCGGTGCCGAACCCCGCCACCGCCATCGAAGCCGCAACCAACCCCGGAATCAGGACCGCCCAGCGCCACAGGATCGTGACCGGCAGCAGGCCCAGCGCCATCATGGCGCCGTAGGCGGAGAAAACCGGCCGGCGCCCGAAATGATCGGCGAACCAGCCGAAGCTGAGATAGCCGGCCACCGCCCCGATTTGCATCCCGATGACCAGTCGTCCGCTCGCCTGGCTGCTCAGGTGACGGCTCAATTCCAGGTAACCGGGCAGCCAACTGTAGGTGAACCAGTAGGCTTCGGAATTAACCAGCAGCAGGAAAAATATGACGATTAGAATGGGGCGGTAAGCATGCAGCCATTGCAGGTCCGCGCGCCATCCGGGGAGCTCGAGTCCGTGCTGGACCAGCCACACGTCGCTTTCCGGCAGCCAGCGCCATACCGCAAGCGCGGCGGCCAGGGCCGGCGCCGCCGCAATCGCAAACACGGCGCGCCATCCCAGCAGCGGCTGAAGAAAGCCGCCGGCGACGGCGGCCAGCAAAATGCCCAGCGGCGCCCCGGTCTGCACGTAGCAGGCATAACGCGCCCGGTAGCGGGCGGGGATGGTCTCGGCGATCATGCTCTGACCGGCGGCCCATTCGCCGCCGATGCCCAGTCCGGCAACCGTGCGCCAGGCGATCAGGGCGCCGAGCGAATGGGCGCTCGCGCACAAAAGCGTGCCGCCCCCATATATCAGCGTCGACGCAACAATCACCGGCTTGCGCCCGATCCGATCCCCGAGCAGCCCGAAACAGACTCCGCCCAGCGCCGTCATCAGGAACGAGCAGCCGAGCACCAGCGATGAGTCGGTCGCGCTCAGATGAAGCTCGCGGGCGATTGCGACCAGCAGAAAGGAGTAAAGGACGAGATCGAAGAAGTCGAAAATCCAGGCGAAAAAGCACAGCGCGACGATCCGGTAGTGGAGGCGCGACAGCGCGGCGCTTTCGTGGAGCAGGCGGACCGGTTTTCCGGGTGCGGCCGGCTCCGATGGCTCAAGCGAAGGCACGTCAGCTACAGGCGCATTGTCCGCATAGATTTATGCCCAAAGGGGCGAAGGTAGGCGCCGCGCCAAAGCTCAGTGCCGGAGTTGGAATCAACGGCGAAGCCGGTTTTTCGCCGATATAGGCGAGGCACTGGTTGGCGGCCAGTTGGCGCGCCTGGAAATAGTTGGTCGCCTGCACGAAACCCGACCATAGCACCGGCCGCCCGGCCGTCGTGCAATTGCAATGGAAAGAGCGCGTTACATTTTCCGGCCTCGGGGTTGGAACCGGACTGGGCACCGGCGATGGGGTAGCGACGATCGTACCGATTTGCGCGCGGCTGTCGCCGCCCATCAGCGTCAGCAAGGCAACCATCATCGCCGTCAAACCCACTGCGATTCTCAACCTGGTCATTGCATCCGTCCCATCGCCATCGCTTTTGAGCGGTCAGCGCTGCCGGCGGCGCCGCTGGCCCCATCCGTTACGGTATGGTTGGCTATCATCGATGCTGCCGTGCCATCATTCAAGTTCTCACGGCGCGGCGGTCGAATCCAATGCGCTGCGCGGCACCACTGGCGCGGCGTGAAGAAACGGGGGCCGATGGGGATCAGGCAATGTTAAGACGGATCGTGCGATGGATACTGCGGGCCGCCGCAACCGTTGTCGTGCTGTTTGTGATCGCGGTGGTGGCCGATTATTTCACCCATCGGATTCATGCCAATTCCGTCCTGGAAATCAAGCTGACGGGTCCGGTGATCGAGCGTGCCAGCGCCAACTGGCTGGGCGCGCTGCGCGGCGGCGAGCAGACGGCGCTGAACAACTTGCGCACGGCTATCCACAATGCCGAGCGCGACCAGCGCATCGTCGGCCTGTCGCTCAAGGTGATCGACCCCGAGATGGAGATGGCGCAGGCGCAGGAAATAGCCGCGATGGTGAGCGGGTTCGGCAAGGGCGGCAAATGGACCGCCGCTTATATCGAGACCGCCGGCGAGTTTGCTCCCGGCAATCTCGCCTTCATGGTCGCCAGCGCGGCCCAGCAGGTGTCGATGATGCCGCAGGGGGAGCTTAACCTGGTCGGGGTGGGGATGCGCGAGCTGTTCCTGCGCGGCACGCTGGATTGGATTGGCGTGCGCCCCGACCTTTACGCCATCGGCAAGTACAAAACCGCCGCCAACATCTTTATGGAAAAGCAGATGACGCCGGCCCAGCGCGAAGCCGACCAGGCTCTGATCGGCGACCTTTATACCCAACTGACGTCCCAGCTCGCCGCCCAGCGCCATCTTGAGGCCAACGGCGTCAGCACGCTGATTGACCAGGCGCCGTTCACCGCCGCCGAAGGCATGCACAACCGTCTGCTCGACAAACTGGAATATGAGGATCAGTACGACAAGCGAATCGAGAATTACGGCGGCACCAAACATCAGACCGTGGATTATTCTTCCTACGCGCGTCCGCCGTTGTTCTCAGGTCGGCACGCCAGCGGCAGGATCGCGGTGATCTACGGATTGGGCGAGATCGACCGCGGCAGCGGCGGCTACGATCCGCTGCTTTCTCCCGGCGGCGCCTCGATGGGCTCCGACCCGATGACCGAGGCGCTGCGGCAGGTGCGTGAGGACGATTCCATCAAGGCCGTGATCTTCCGCATTGATTCGCCCGGCGGGTCAGTGGTCGCCTCCGAACTGATCAGGCGTGAGGTGGAGTTGACGGCGAAGAAAAAGCCGCTGGTGGTCAGCATGTCGGGCTACGCGGC
>Ga0070740_10005259_pt1 | contig 12105 bp, 19 predicted proteins | sample Coa_R2_FD_67286 | JGI IMG/M metagenome (GOLD analysis project Ga0070740, IMG submission 67286) | Surface soil microbial communities from Centralia Pennsylvania, which are recovering from an underground coalmine fire - Coalmine... | ecosystem: Environmental > Terrestrial > Soil > Unclassified ...
AATGTAGAACAATCGCCATTGAAACACCATTTAACTTCCGGTTAAACAAACTCAAAGTCGGCGGCAGAATTGACAGGATTGACAAACTTACCGACGGACGCATTGAGATTATTGACTACAAAACAGGTAATAATATGCCAGATGAGAAAAAGATTAAAGAAGACTTTCAGCTGTCATTCTATGCGTTAGCCGCGACAGAAATCCGCGACGGTATTTTCAATCGCTCACCTGAGGAAATTATATTAACGCTTTACTATCTTGAGCCGAATAAAAAAATCTCAACTGTCCGGACGAAAGACGACTTAGAAAGAGCGAAAGACAGGATTGTAACGCTTGTTGATGAGATCTCCCGAAGTACTTTCTACTGCAATGGCGGCATGTTCTGTAAAAACTGCGAATACAAAATGCTCTGCTCCACCTATACAAACTAAGAGCAGAAAAAAGTTTGACAATAATGAGGAGAATACCTACAATAAATGTGTCGTGAAAAAACTCTCTCATTTCTTTGGTAAACCGCTTACCTTTCTTCTTACCATTTCATTGCTCTCAATCATCTGGTTTGGGATTGCTACCCAATTACCCTATCAATGTCCTCCCCCTCACTTCGATCTTCCTCAATTTACTGGTACTCCCCTTGCTCCAACGCCTACGCCCCCATGGTACGACAATCTCACCACGCTTCCTGGTAGTGAGCTACTATCATCAGCCATTTCAATCCTCTACACCGTTTCTTTTGTCGTAAGTTTGTTTTACTTTGCCTTAGGTATCAGTCGCTATCTTCTTACCGTATTGACGCGAAAAAAGGAAAAGAAAGAGACTCCAGCAAAAGTACTCGTTCTTAGAGGAATTATCGGTATGTTTTTATCGTTTTTGTGCTACTTTGGGACCACAATCATACTGGGCCTCTTTCTTATCTGCCTCTAGCTTAAAAAATGATACAATGCAATAGTAAAGAGTTTGCTTTTACGCCTGTTTTACGTTACAATCACCCTGATTCCGGGAAGTAGGATCGCTATCCCGATTACATCGGGAAGGAAAGTCCGGACAGGACTCATGCCGGGGACGGAGTGAAAACTCCGACGTGAAAGCGCTTGTATTCACATCCTTTACGTCACTAAACGGGGTGTGAAACAGATCCTGAATCGACAGGATTTGAGAGCAACAGAGACGAGTGACTATGAAACGGGCAATCCTCCCCGCTGCAACTTCCGACTGCTGCGTTTGATGTGCATGAGCAGAGCAGCGAAGTATGAAGGCAAAGAGAAATTGCGATCGCAAAACAGAATCCGGCTTACTCACTTCCCGGAATTTTTAAAAAGTATTAGTGTTTTTTGTATCGTAATCCCACTATAAAAAACCCTATTGTAAATGTCAATCCTGATAACATAAGCAATAAGCCAATTACTAAACCTGAACTAAACTCAAAGAATCCCAAAACGAGTGAACCAAACGTCAACTTTCCCAAATCCATATACAGTTTTGCGAGCTCTTCAATCTGTCGTGCCTCATGACTCCATCATAAAAGAAACTCAACAGTAAATCAATTATGATTTTCTAAAGATACAAAAAGAAGCTTCCCAGTGGGCAGGAAACTTCTTTTTACATTTTCTCGATTTCCCGTGAATTAACGGACTGCTTTCTTCAGCGTCTTGCCAGCAGTGAAGCCTGGTGCTTTACGTGCAGGCAATGTAATCTTCGCTCCGGTTTTGGGATTGCGGCCGACCCGTTGGCGACGACTGCGGATACTAAACGTACCAAATCCAGTCAAGACAACTTTTTCTCCGCGCTTCATTGAATCGCGGATTGTATTGAGCGTTGTCTGGACAGCATCACGAGCTGCTTTATTGGTAAGATTGGCTTTTTTTGCAACGATTTCAATCAGATCCTTTTTTGTCAAATAACTCACCTCCCCTGCTCTTTGTCATTCCCGCGAGCTTGTCCCCGTATCAAGTACGGAGCAAGCTCTTGCCCCCGATCGGGGAGCGGGAATCTATAAAATAATTCTGGATAACAAAAAATAATTAAAAATATGGATTAGATTAACAATACAAAGAAAACGAAGAATTGTCAAGGGATATAAAAAATTACAGAAAATATTCAATAAAGAAGTATCAAGCGACATTTATCTCAGGATACACTGCCCGGAATTCGCGAATTGCAGTCACTTTCACTTCTCCCGGCACAGCCAAAGAGCGACTGACTTCTTCCTGAATTTTTCGCGCGAGAACTAACGTTTGATTATCATCCATCTTTCCAGGATTAATAATTACCCGAAGTTCACGTCCAGCTTCAAAAGCATACGCGTCTTCAACGCCTTCATAATTTTTAGCAATCTGCTCCATTTCCTTGAGCCGCTGTCCGTATTTCTCAAGATCTTCATAGCGTGCACCTGGTCGGGCAGCTGAAATCGCATCAGCGACATGCACCAATATTGATTCAACTGATGAAAATGGTTTGTCTTCATGATGTTCAGCAACACAATTGATGACAACTTCGGGGAAATTGTAACGGCGCAGGAATTCAACACCGAGTTTTACATGACTGCCTTCGCCTTCCAGGACTTTACCAATATCGTGGAATAGACAGCCTAATCGAACGATATCGACATTGGCACCAATCTCTGCTGCCATATGAATACCGAGTTTCGTTACTTCTAACGTATGTACTAAAAGATTTTGTCCATAGGAAGTTCGGAATTTCATTCGTCCAAGAATCGGGTACAAATCAGTCGGAATTTTATAGACATTTACTTCCGCAGCCAATTTCTCTCCCTCATCGAACATGATTTTTTCAAGTTCCTGCCGTGTCTGTTCAACAATTTCTTCGATTCTAAAAGGCTGTACCCGCGTGTCTTTCAATAGTTTTTCCAGTGAACGTCGGGCAACTTCACGCCGGATCTGATCAAAGGAGGAGAGTCTAATCACCCCTTCTTCATCCAAATCAACATCAACTCCGGTTGCCTGTTCAAATGCTCGGATATTGCGGCCTTCTTTGCCGATGATCCGGCCTTTCATTTCTTCATCAGGCACTTTGACAATTGAGACAGTGTATTCGGGGACGAAATTAAGAGCGCCGTGACGCAGACTGTCAACAACAATTTCCTGAGCTCTTTTGTCAGCAGTCCGTTTGGCTTCTTCTTCTTTCTCTTTTATAATTTTTGCCATTTGCGCCACTGCGTCTTTTTCTGTTTCTTCAAGGAGTTTCTGTTTTGCTTCTTCGCGGGTAAGACCGGAGACCTCTTCTAATTTTTCCACATAGTCTTGCCGTTTTTTTGCAAGTTCTTCCGTTTGTTTTTCGAGTTGTTCCTGTTTCTCATCAAGCCGCTCCTGCTTATCAAGCAACTTTTTTTCAAGTTCAATAAGATCTTGTTGTGATGCGTTTGACATAGGTTATGGTTGCATTGTTAATTTGAATCAGTGGCACAGACAGAACAATTAGGTCAGTTATACTTTCGATATGAGGATCAGTACTTTGCTCTCCATAAAACTCCTCAGCAATCTCCTATTGCCACATTCTTACCATACATTATACCCTATTATCTAAAATTTCGTCAATTGCTTTTTTTATCGTTTCCCAATCAAACCCCCGCCGTGCCAGAAATGCTCCAAGTTTCTGATACACTTCCCGCCGCGGCAAATCGTGATAGGTAACAATCTTTTTAGCAACAAGTTGCTGTGCTAATGCGTCTTGATTCTTGCTTCCTGGTTCCTGGTTCTCTAAGACAGTATCAATTACATCTCTTGCCACTCCTTTTTGTTTAAGCTCCAATGCAATCAGACGCATCCCTTTGGGCCTGAATTTTGTCCGCTGCTCAACCCACCAGCGGGCAAAGGCTTCATCATCAATAAATTTTTGCTCTTTCAGTGCATTAATCACGCGTTCAAGCAGTTCCGGAGAAATTGTTTGCAGATGTGTACTGCGGCGTTTACGGGGCGGACGGAGTAAATAGTCTCGAATTTCTTTTTCCGACCGGGGACGGAATTTCAGAAAACGCATTGCTTTGGTAAGATATTTTTCAAATTCGTCCACTATACTGCCTCTACTGTAGCTTCTTCTTCCTCTTCTTCCAAACCAACAGCAATCGGGGCGCCATCGGCTTTATTTTTTGCCATGATTTTTGCAACGATTTCTTTCTCAGTATCAGGATGTTCTTTCAGATACTCCATCGCTGCCGCTTTTCCCTGTCCAAGCATTTGCTCACCATAACGATAGAACGCGCCGGATTTGGTAATAATTCCCATCTCAACCGCGACATCAATAATACTGCCTTGCCGGGAAATACCGTCTTCCATCAAGTCAAATTCCGCAATCCTGAATGGCGCAGCGACTTTATTTTTGACGACTTTTACCCGGTGACGGGAACCAATCACTTTGTCGCCGTCTTTAATCGTCTCGATCTTGCGGATATCCATCCGGACAGAGGAATAAAACTTAAGCGCCATACCGCCGGTCGTTGTTTCGGGATTGCCAAACATAACGCCAATTTTCTGACGAAGTTGATTGGTAAAAATAGCGACCGTCTTTGATTTGGCAATCACACCAGTTAATTTCCGCAGTGCCTGGGACATAAGCCGCGCCTGCAAACCCATTTGCGCTTCACCCATCTCACCTTCAATTTCCGCCCGCGGTACCAAAGCAGCAACTGAATCGATAACCAGCACATCAATACCGCCGGAGCGGATCAAACTTTCTGCAATTTCTAATGCCTGTTCACCTGTGTCTGGTTGAGAAATCAATAATTCATCCAGTTTAACGCCGATTTTTTCAGCGCGCAGTGGATCAAGCGCATGTTCAGCATCAATAAATGCTGCAATACCTCCGTGTTTCTGTGCTTGAGCAATCGTTGAGAGACAAATCGTTGTTTTTCCTGAGGCTTCCGGCCCGTAGATTTCAATAATCCGTCCCCGCGGCAGTCCACCGACACCAAGAGCAATATCCAAAGGCAAACAGCCTGTCGAGATGACTGAAATATCAAGTTTTTGCGCTGCTTCACCAAAACGCATGATTGAGCCACGGCCATATTGTTTTTCTATCTGATCCATTGCCAGACGGATCGCTTCCATCTTCTGCGTATTGTCCGTCCGTTGGGTAACAAGACCATTTTTCTGAGTATTTGCTGAGGTACGCGCCATACGAATATACTTATAGTATCAGCTTTCCTGCAAAATACAATACGTCAAACTGTGTAAATCTATAGCAAAGTTTCGCGTAAATTTTGCCGAAATTGGAAGCATTACAAAACAGTTTTTTGTAGTATAATAAATGATGTAAAAGTTTTTCGGGGAGTAGTTTAACGGTAGAATTCGCGAATGGGGTTCGTGAGGCCGGAGTTCAATTCTCCGCTCCCCGACATATGCCAAAATACAAAAAACAAATTCAGGAGATGCTTGCGGCACACCGCCAACAATTTGATGCATTCAAAGAAATCCATGACAAATACGCCACTGATCCCAAAATTTACCAGCAACAATTTAACCAACAAGGACAGGAAATTTTGATCATTATCAAACGCTGGGAAAACAATCTATGCGCCAAATCCGAATCAAGCAAATACGGTAAATTTTCAAATACCCTGGCAGAGAAATTCTGGAATGAGATTAGAGCAATTTTCCCCAAGATCGATTATGTAGGGATGGAGTGAAAGTACTACGATGCATAAAACTGATACAGCAATTACGCTTGAAGTTGGCGTCAAAGCATTTATCAAAAATACAGAAGGAAAGTTTCTCGTTCTAAAACGAGCTAAACCTTTTACCGGAGAAACGCGCAAACGCTGGGATATTCCCGGCGGAAGAATTATCCCCGGTGAAAAACTTGAGCAGGCATTGCAACGGGAAATTAAAGAAGAAACCGGATTACAGATTGATAAAATTATCACGGTTCTTGCTGCTCAGGACATTTTACGAGTCAAAGGCAGACATACTGTCCGGCTTACCTATTTAGTAGCATGTCATAATCCAGGTACAATAATCTTGCTGCCAGAAGAACATACAGAGTATCAATGGGTGAGTCTAAAAAAATTACAATCTTTGCGGCATGATACATTCCTCGATCAAGTCATCAAACAATTAGCCCAGCAGTAGCGATTTAGTAACCGGCGCGCGTTGCGGGAAGAGCATGTTGTAACATAGCCGTAGGCTGAGCGATTGTCGAATGGACTGTGCCTGATGCAACAACTGATACAATGGTCCCTGATGCAGATTTCAATACTGACTGCGCCACACCACGCGCTGTTACCAGGGTGGTCGGCAACAAAGCAAGTTGTGATTGCTGTCCTGCTTTTCCAATTGCCGTAAATGTGATCGTTGCGACTACACCGGTACCATTGATTGGTTGCGTATCGGGTGAAATACCAAATGCGTAGGTCATGCGCCCTGTCTGCGTATTATTTTTATTAATCAATACTACTGGCTGTTGGTGGAACAGTGGGCCAGGTGTCACCTGCAAATTACTCACAACATTGGGATCATACCCAATCTCAAGCTGTATTGCAGTTACCTGATTATCTGATGTGGTAATGTTGACGTTGATTGACCCTTGTTGTCCTTGACTGACAGTAACCGGATTGGGGGAAAGCGTCAAGACAGAATGAGCTGGTGATGTCGGCTGCGGTTGCATAGCCGTTGGTTGGGTCGACACGCGGGTAGTCTGCTGGCTGGAACGAAGCGCAATGATAAAGAGAATAACAGTAAGTATGACTAAACCTGAAATAAGGGCAAGTGTCTTTCTCGGCATAGCTCTGTATCCATCATAGAACATCTTTTTTCCATTTTGCAAGAGGTAAAAAGTTCTGCTACCTTATATATATGTCCGGCTCCCACGTATTTGTCATTCACAAACACAAAGCAACCAGTCTGCATTATGATTTCCGTCTGGAAATCGGTGGCGTCATGCCTTCCTGGTCAATCCCTAAAGGACCAAGTCTTGATCCCACAGTAAAACGGCTGGCTATGCCAACCACCAATCACGATCTTTCTTATCGCACATTCGAAGGCATTCTACCAGAAGGGCAGTATGGCGCCGGGCCGGTGATGATTTGGGATGAAGGTACGTTTAATCCGGAAATTGAAGTCAGTAAAGGTGTCCGCAAAGAAATTACTGACCGCAACGTTGGAGAAAAAGTTCTGCAAGAAGAATTACAAAAAGGAGAGTTGAAATTTGTGCTGTATGGAGAAAAACTGCATGGATCATTTGCGCTGATTAGAATCCGCGGTTTTGGCGGCAAGGAGTCATGGCTGCTGATCAAACACAAGGACGAATTTGTGAAATCAGGATATGATGCGAATGAGTATACAAAATCAGCCAAAAGCGGCAAGACCATTGAAGAGATTGGAAAATAATGTATGTTGTTCGCACTAAGCTTTTTTCTTGAATTATTAGTACTTTTTTTCCTGTCAAAACAGCTTACTATTCATATATCGCGGTTTTTCTTTCGCATCACCAGAAGCCGCAAGGCAACGATTTATTTGATGGCATTGTTGTTTTTCCCCGGGACAGTAATTCATGAACTGAGTCATTTTCTCATGGCGCATCTTATTTTCGTGCAGACCGGAGAAATCGATTTGTGGCCCCGTGCTGAAGAAGATAGTGTTAAACTTGGCAGTGTAGCAATTGCGCGATCTGATCCTTTCCGCAGATTTTTTATTGGGACAGCACCGTTTCTGTTTGGGACCGCCTTACTTTTAGCATTGCTGTTTCTGGCAATTCAACAACACTGGCTTGATACTATCGGATTGCTGCTTATTCTTTTGTATGCGTTGTTTGAAATCGGTAATACAATGTTTTCAAGCAAAAAAGATATGGAAGGAGCGGTTGAACTCTTTGCTGTGCTGGCGATTTTTACAATCGCACTTTATTTTCTCGGTGTTCGGCTGCCCGCACTCAATCCGTCAGCATTCTTTGCCAACCAATTGGTAACAGAAGTTTTTCAAAAAGGAAGTATCTTTTTGCTTGTACCATTAGGACTTGATGTGATAATCATTTTAGTAATAAAATTCCTTTCCTGATTCTGCAGAGTTTCTGCTATACTCTACGTTCCCCTCAACCTATTGGCATGAAATGTACGCAGCACAAGCGGAAAACGGACGAATCAGTATGCCTTTTTAATTCGAAGGTTTATTACTTCTGCCTGCCCTTGGCATTTGACCAAAAATGATTATAATAGAGATATGTCAAAAGCAGCAGCGCTCTCAACTGGTATTGCCATCATTGTCTTAATCGTTATCGCTCTGTTCGTTTTCCATATCACTGATGCTTTTTTACCAACCGGCAATCTCCAACCGGCAACGACCCCGATTGTAGGCAAACTCAAAATCGAAGATCTCAAAGTCGGAACTGGTGCAGCAGTCAAATCAGGAGACACCATCACGGTAAATTATGTCGGCAGGTTACAAAACGGCAAAGTGTTTGATAGCTCCTACACCCGTCATCAACCTTTCACAACCGTGATCGGTACCGGACAAGTGATCAAAGGATGGGATGAGGGACTCATCGGCATGAAAGTTGGCGGCAAACGACGGCTGACCATCCCGCCTGATCTTGGGTATGGTGAGCAAGCAGCCGGTACTATCCCGCCAAATTCTACACTTATCTTTGATATCGAACTTTTGGGCATCAACAAATAACTTCTCCTTGTCCATTTGAAAATTTGGCGTACAGTAATTAAAATGCTTACAGTAATATGATTGCATACGAAAGATTTATGCAGTGGCACGTAAAAAGTGACGGTGTCCCTCTCAATAAATTAACAAATTATACCGTGCAGGCGAGAAAAGCGTATACACAATATTTGCTTATTTTTCAGGATCGATTTGATGACGAAAATAGGTATAAAGCAACGCAAGATGAAAAATACGATACCGAAGCTGGTGTTCGGGTTCACTATGAACCTCCCCTTCCTCTAGATACAACAACAGTTCCTGCTGATACGAGAGTAATCTTTTCTTCTCCACGTCCACCCAACTACATCTCACACGAATCTGTTAGAGAGTTCAGTCGATTACTATTAATGGATTTTGATAATCCTGACGGGACGGGTCAAGTTGTATTAGAGTAGCTGTTTACTTTGCCGCTTCCTGTTTTTTTGCACACACCCTGCACTCAGTGACATGTGTGATTGCCAGATAAACTGCGGCGATACCAATCAAGGTATAGATAACCTCAGCAAGGGTCGGCGACCAGCTGCCAAAAACGGTTTCAACGAAATCAAAAGTGAACAATCCGAATAATCCCCAGTTCACACCGCCGATGATGACCAGAATAAAAGCAATCATGTGCAACCATTTTTTAGTTTTCGAATTCATGTATCTTCACCCCCTCACGAAACGTGATGTTTACTGCAACGCAAAAATTTTGCCTATCTACACTGTAATAAGAAAAGACAGATGGCGTCAAGGGATCATACTAGAACAGAATCCGACATGAGTCTTGACAGAGCAGCTCATCTGTGGAATGCTGAATATACTCTATGCTTCTGCTGAAAAAACTTGTCTGGATGCTCATGGATCGCTGTATATATTGTGGTGGAGAGATTTTGGAATATTCGTACAAACATGTCTACTGCAATTCCTGCAGCAGACAATGTTAACGGCGAATGATTCATTTATTCTGTTGACATTGTCTGCAACTTCTCTTATACTCCTCAAATTATCCCTCATATATGGGAAAAAACCACGAGTTTATTGATATTAATAGCATCGGAAGAATTGATTACAAAGACCTCCGGCGAAGTCTACTTCAAGAAAATAAATTACTTCCCAGTGAGCATCCCTGTTGTAAAGGAAAAGGAAACTGCTGTGAACGAAATATTCCTGTCTCGGAAAAGGATGTACAAATAATTAGTGGAGCAATACAACGGGGCGACATACCCCGATCTGTCATAGCACAAGCAAAAGAGAGAGCTGCAACATCGAAGCAGAACCGTTGTCCATTTTTAAATCCCAGGAATGAATGTTCCATCTATCCATACCGGCCGATTGTTTGTATCGAGGCAAGAGCAGGTGGTACAGCACATCCAAAGCAACTAGAAGCAACAGTCCAACAGTACGCGGAAACCGGAACTGACCCCGGTATACCAGTTTGTAATACCAGGACAAGTCATATGTGTGCTGAGTGTCATCAACAAATGGCAGATGCTGGTATGAAGTTCAGCTCTCGCGGAGTGAGGAACCATTATGCTCTTATTGCCTATCTTTCGAATAACCCGTCTATCCCCATGCCCGAAGTCGTAGCAAAACTGCCTCTTCCCAAAAGAAGAAAATAAGCTCTTTACCTTCCAAACAATATCGCAGAAGCGTATATATAGTGATCAGATTTTCTTTTGTCACTTTCATGTAACTTTCTAATGAACTATTAAGGAATTCTGATAGATAGCCTATTAAAGCTATCTTAAATAGATTTTCATTCTCTTTCCACTGTAATATTGCAACTAAGACAACATTTGCAATTGCAATAACGACAGTAGCAATGATCATAATTGTATCTGAAATAACATTATAGTCCACTTATACATCAACTAAATTTATTGTTAATACGTCCAGAAAGTAATTGACATATATTTTCAGCAAATGTATTATTCGTTTGTTATGGCATACCAACTTTTCTTCCCAAAGAAAATATTGGACAAAATGGCCGGCTTGGGGATATCTGAAGCAGATATTTATGACGTCTTCAATCACGGCGATTGGATCACACTCCCAAGTGGTACAACAGCAGTTATACGAAAATACAATGGCTATGAAATTGGTACTATCTATAACCTTAATCCCAACGGAGAATATGCCGTCATCAGTCCCTGGAAAAAAGACCGGAGATGAAGGCGTTAGAGTGGAAGCTAATAGAAGCTTATTGAGAAATTACAGTAAATTTCCAAGGATCTTTTTGTGAAGCCGGTTCTTCTGCTTTTATGACTGGTTTCTTTTCTTTTTTCAGCTCATCGAGAATCTTTAAATTCATCTTATTTAAACCGGTATCCTTTGCTGAAAAAGCAACATAAGAAGCATCTTTAGGCAGCTTTTTAAGCTCTTTTCCATTTGCTACTAAATAACTCGTAAGCTTCTTAAGTAATTTTAAATATTTATCTACATAAATCTTATTGCTCATAATGTAAGTATAGACCTCCTTTTTGAGAGAAGTGTAATAATATCATATATGCTTTATTTAATACAATGCAAGTATATTATTATGTTTTAGAAATTTCCGCCTATAGTGTAAATAATTCTTCCTAATATCATCAATTGCCCATTCGGTTAACTTTTTCTTATTTCCATTTTTTCTAATTGGCAGTGGAATAGGAACGTTAGAATCATCAAGTAATGAAAGTCTTTCATGTCTATGGAGAAACCCTTCTCCTCCATGATCGTCATCGGACTACCCATTCCCCTTTATCTTTAAAGAGAATCAAATATGTTATGTCTGCAATTTTAACTGTACTACCTTCCGTATTAATTTCGATGCACCAATGTAACTTATCGATAGCACTGCGATGCAGGAGAAATTCAGCTTCCTTTTTTTCTGTACTTTTTTGCTGTACAGGTATTACTGATTCAAGCATTTCCTTTATGTGCTTTTTAATTCTTTTTCTCATCCTATTACTATAAACGAACTCAGGAAATTTTCAAGAATCAGTGCAAAATTAATCAGAGATAGATCAGATCTTTCAGCAATATAATTGACAAACAGTAGAGAGTATTGTATGTTTGTCTTATGGAAATGAAGTTGGAAGTCGTCAGTGTCCCTGTATCAGACATTGACCGGGCAAAGGAATTTTATGTAGATAAGCTTGGCTTTCATCTTGACGGCGACTGGAAGATGGGAGATATACGCTACATGCAACTCACTCCTGTCGGTTCCGGATGTTCTATTGTGATTGGTAAAGGGATTACGAAAGCAAAACCCGGATCAATTGACAGCCTGCTTTTGGTAGTGAAGGATATTCACAAAGCTCATGATGAACTCGTCAAAAAAGGCGTCAAAGTGACCGATGTGAAGAAAGAATCATGGGGTGCTTATCACATTTACTTTAGTGATCCTGATGGCAATAAATGGCAGATACAACAGAAACCGGATCGTAAAGAGTAGTTTGGCGGTTAAACTACTACCTTGTCA
>Ga0070740_10005261_pt1 | contig 12103 bp, 11 predicted proteins | sample Coa_R2_FD_67286 | JGI IMG/M metagenome (GOLD analysis project Ga0070740, IMG submission 67286) | Surface soil microbial communities from Centralia Pennsylvania, which are recovering from an underground coalmine fire - Coalmine... | ecosystem: Environmental > Terrestrial > Soil > Unclassified ...
GGCCTGTTCATGGAGACGCATCCCAACCCGGACGCGGCACTGTGCGATGGCCCCAACTCCCTGCCGCTGGCGCACCTCGCGGAGCTGCTCGAAACCCTGGTCGAGCTCGACCGTACGGTCAAGCGCCGCGGACTGCTGGAAAACAAACTGGTTTCCTGATGCTCTCCTGACGCAAGCTCATGTCGAAAATCGCCCAACTCAAGGCTCTGGAAATCCTCGATTCGCGCGGCAATCCCACGGTGGAAGCGGAAGTGTGGCTGGAGTCCGGGGCCATAGGCCGCGCCGCCGTGCCTTCCGGCGCGTCCACTGGCACGCGCGAGGCGGTGGAGCTGCGCGACGGCGGCGCCAGGAACGGCGCGCGCTACGGCGGCAAGGGCGTGCGTAAGGCGGTGAACCACATCGAAACCGAGATCGCCGCGTTCGTGCGCGGACGCGAAGCCCAGGAGCAGGCGGCGCTGGACCGTGCGTTGATCGAGCTCGACGGGACCGAGAACAAGTCGCGTCTGGGCGCCAACGCCCTGCTCGCGGTCTCGCTGGCCAACGCTCACGCGGCGGCCGCGGAAAACCGTCAGCCGCTGTTCCGGCATCTGGGCGGCATCCAGGCCGATACCCTGCCGGTGCCGATGATGAACGTGATCAACGGCGGCGCGCATGCCGACAACAATGTGGACCTCCAGGAGTTCATGATCCTGCCGCTGGGCGCGCCGAACTTCGCCGAGGCGCTGCGCTATGGCGCCGAAACCTTCCATGCGCTCAAGCAGGTGCTCAAAGCGCGCAAGCTCTCCACTTCGGTCGGCGACGAGGGCGGCTTCGCGCCGAACCTGCCGTCCAACGAAGCGGCGTTGGCCTGCCTGACCGAGGCGATCGAACAAGCCGGCTACCGGCCGGGCAAGGACATCGCGCTCGGCCTGGACGCGGCCGCCAGCGAGTTCTACAAGAACGGCAAATACCGGCTCGCGGGCGAGGGCAAGGAATATTCCGCCGCCGAGTTCGCGGACTATCTCGCCGACCTGTGTGCGCGCTATCCCATCGTCTCGATCGAGGACGGCTGCGCCGAGGACGACTGGGACGGCTGGGCTTTGCTGACCCGCAAGCTCGGCGGCAAGGTGCAACTGGTCGGCGACGACGTTTTCGTGACCAACACCGCGATTCTCGCCGAAGGCATCCGCAAAGGCATCGCCAATTCCATCCTCATCAAACCCAACCAGATCGGCACGCTCACCGAGACGCTCGAGGCCATCCGCATGGCCACCGACGCCGGCTACAGCGCCGTGGTCTCGCATCGGTCCGGCGAGACCGAGGATGCCACCATCGCCGACCTGGCGGTCGGCACGGCCGCCACGCAGATCAAGACCGGCTCGCTGTGCCGTTCCGATCGCGTGGCCAAATACAACCGGCTGCTGCGCATCGAGCGCCTGCTCGGAACCCGCGCGCGCTATCCCGGCACCGCCGCCTTCTCCCGCCGATCGATCTGACGTGCGCCGCCGGCTCGCCACCGCCGTGTTGCTCCTGCTGCTGGCCGGACTGCAATACCGGCTGTGGCTGGCCGACGGTGGCCTGCTCGACAACCGGCGACTGGAGCAGAGCGTGCAGCGGCAGGAGGACGAAAACGCCGAACTGCAACGGCGGAACAGCCGCCTGGAAGCGGAAGTCGCCGATCTGCGCCAGGGCGGCGCCGCCATCGAAGCCCACGCGCGCACCGAGCTCGGCATGATCCGCAAGGGCGAGACGTTCTACCTGGTGGTGGAACCCAGCCGCTAGCCCGCATGCGTCTGTGAAAAACGCACGATACTGGGCGGTGATCGCCTCCGCCGGCGGCGGCGCGCGGATGGGCTTGGGCAAGCCCAAGCAATACCTGCCGCTATGCGGTCGCACGCTGTTGGAATGGAGCCTGGCTCCTTTTTTGGACGCCGGCTGGATCGATGGCGTGGTGCTGGTGCTGGCGCGCGGAGATGCCGAATTCGCGCGTCTGCCGCTGGCCGGTCATCCGCGCATCGGCGTGGTGACGGGCGGTGCTTCGCGCACCGAATCCGTGCTGGCCGGCCTGCGCGCCGTCACCGAACGCAGTCGCGCGCTGGACGCGCCGGTTTACGTATTGGTCCATGATGCCGCGCGGCCCTGCCTGACGGTGGAAGACGTCGAAGCACTGCGCGACGAAGCCAGCGACGAAAACGGCGGGCTGCTGGCCCTGCCGGTGGTCGATGCGCTCAAACAGGGCGAACGCGAACGCGCCGAACGCACGCTGGAGCGCGGCGAGCTGTGGCGCGCGCAGTCGCCGCAGTTGTTCCGCCTCGATCTCCTGCGCGCCGCCTTGGAGCAGGCGCAGGCGCGCGGTCTGGCGCCGGAAGACGAATCCGCGGCGATGGAACAAGCCGGCCGCCGGCCGCGGCTGGTGCGCGGCCGCGAGAGCAATCTCAAGGTGACCTATCCCGAAGATTTGCCCCTGGCGGAGTTCTGGCTTTCGCGCCGCCAATACGCGCGTTGAAGCGAACCCGCGGATGTTCGGGACTCAAGACTCGTGACCACCGACGTCGAAACGATTCCCGAGCCCGAGTCCCGGTTCAAATACTGGGCGTTCATCTCCTACAGCCATCGCGACCGCGCCTGCGCGGAATGGCTGCACCATGCCCTGGAGAGTTACCGCGTCCCGCGCCGGCTGGTCGGCAAACGCGGTGCGTTCGGACCACTGCCGCGGCGCTTGTATCCGGTGTTTCGCGACCGCGAGGAGCTGCCCAGCTCGGCGGACTTAAGCGCGGCCATCGACGCGGCCTTGCAAGCCTCGCGCAGCCTGATCGTGATCGCCTCGCCGCACGCGGCGGTTTCGCGCTGGGTGGATGAGGAGATCGTCCGCTTCCGCCAACTCGGGCGCGGCGCGCGCATCCTGTGCCTGATCGCCGATGGCGAACCGCATGCCGCGCGCCATCCCGCGCTCGGGCAGCTCGAATGTCTGCCTCCGGCGCTGCGCGCGCAGTGCAGCGAACCGATCGCGGCCGATTTGCGCCCGGGCGGCGACGGCAAGGCGGCGGCGCGGCTCAAGCTCGTCGCCGGCGTCCTCGGCGTGGGGCTCGACGAGTTGCGCCGACGCGAACGCCGGCGGCGCATGCTGCGCGCGCTGGGCTACGGCGCGGCCGCTGCGCTGCTGACCCTGGCCGCGGCGCTCGGCTGGCAGGTCCAGCAGCGCCGCCAGCAGGAGGCGCTCGCTCAGCAGGCTTTGCGAACGCGCCTGGGCACGCTCTACGAAAAAGGCCGGGACGCTTTACTGCGCCACGAACAAGCGCGCGCGGCGCTCTATCTCCAAGAGGCCTACCGCCTCGGCGTGGACACCCCGGCGCTGCGCTTCATGCTGGCGCGCGCGCTGCGTGTGGTCGACGCGCAGCGGCTGGCCTTCGCCACGGGTGCGCCGGTGATGCGGCTCGCCTTCAGTCCGGACGCGCGCCGGCTGGCGACCCTGGGCAGCGACAACCGCGTGCGCCTGTGGGACGCGCGCGACGGAAAGCGGCTGGCGCAGTTCGAGGTCCCGCCGTGGGCGGCGGGATATGGCCCGCGCTTCTCGCGCGATGGCCGGCGCGTCTATTTCGGCGGGGTGGCCGACCGTGCCGACACCGGCTTCCTCGCGGTGTGGGATGCGGATCGCGGGCGGCAGCTCGTCCTGCTGCCGACCCGGCGCAGCGTGGATCATTCCTTCACCCCCATCGGGGCCGGCGGCACACGCATCGCGTACGTGACGCCGGAACGCAGGGTGGCGATCTACGATCTCGACCGCGGCCGGCCAGTCCGGCTGCTGCCGGGCCGCTACAGCGTGGCCGGCTATAGCCGCGACGGCCAGCGCCTGCTCACTGGCGGCGCGGACGGCGAAGTACGCATCTGGGACGCGGCGGGCCGTTTTGTCCTGCACCGCTTCCGCGGCCTGCGCACGGCGGTGGTCGCGCTCGACGACACGGCGGATGGCCGCCTGATCGCGGCCTCGGCCAGCGACGGCGCGGTGCGCGTGTGGCAGACCGCAGACGGCGCGCTGCGACTGGTGGCGGGGCACCCCGCGCCGAATCCGCTGCTGGTCTTCACCATGGACGGCGCGCGGTTGCTGACCCACGCCGCGGACGGCGCGCGCATCTGGGACTTGGACAGCGGCGCTCTGGTGTATGAGCAGAAATTCGCCGGCGCCGCCAGCAATCGCTTCGACGTGAGCCCCTTGGGTCACTGGGTCATGACCGGCAGCGGCTCGCAGCTTTTGATCACCGATGCGGATTCCGGCATGCCGCTCTATGGCCTGGAGGGCCACGACGCGCAGCCGGCGGGACGCGACATCAGCGAGGACGATCGCGAGATCGCCACCGGCGGCGGCGACGGCCGCGTGGTGATCTGGGACGCGCTGCCCGCCGCCGATTTCGAATTCCGCCACGCCGTCGATTCGGCGCCTTGGGCCGAAGCCGCGCGCCCGCCGGGCGTGGCCGCGGTCTTCGATCCCACGGGCAGGTTCATCGCCACCGGCGGCGGCGACGGCCGCCTGAAACTATGGGACGCCGGCAGTCACCAGCTGATCTACAGCCTCGCGGCCGATCCGCGCTCGGTCAATGTGCTGGCGTTCAGCCCCGACGCCCGCTGGCTCGCCAGCGGCGGCGAAGTCTCCGGCGTGAAAATCTGGGACGCCGCCAGCGGCCGGCTGCTCCGGACCTTCGACTGCGGCGGCCGCCGGGTGCTGACGCTAGAATTCGGCGGCGATGGACGCACGCTGGCCGCGGCGCTCAGCGGCGGCAGCACGCGCATCTGGACGCTGGACGGGGGCGCGCAGCTCGCGGCCTTCGCGCGCGACGAGGCGCGCGCCGGCGCTTACAGCCCGGACGGGCGTTATTACGTCCTCGGCGTCGGCGGCACCGTCAAGCTGTGGGATCTGATTCAGGCGCGTTTCGTCTGGTCCATGCCGCTGCCGCAAGACGCACGCACGGCGGCCGACGTGAGTGCCTTGCGTTTCAGTGCCGATGGGCGACGCGTGCTCGCCGCCGATTTCGGTCGCCAGGCCGTGGTGCTCGATGCCCGCGATGGGCAGGTTGTGCAGCGCTTGCGCGAGGCTTCCGCCAGCCAGATCGACGATGCGGACTTCGACCGCGCCGGCACTCGGGCGGTATTCGCCGACCGCAACGGCCTGGCCTTCCTGTGGCGCCTGGACGACGGCGCGGTGCGCGTGTTGCGCGGGCACGCGGGCGTGGTGCTCACCGCGAGCTTTTCGCCGGATGGGAACTTCGTGCTCACCTCAGGCGCGGATGGCACCGTCAGAGTGTGGGACGCCTCGGACGGCCAGCCGCTGGATATCGTCGCCGAGCATGCGCGCCAGCTACCGGAGGTGCCGTTCTCCGCCGCGGCCTTCAGCCCGGATGGCCGCTGGGTGCTCAGCGGTTCGATCGACGGCTCGATCCACCTGTCGCGGCTGCGCCTGGAGACGCGGCCCCCGGCATCGCTCGCGGCGATCCTGGGTTGCCGCGTGCCCTGGCGCCTGGTCGGCGAAACCTTGCAGCCGGCCGCGCCGGAGGGCGCGACCGGCTGCAGCGGGCTCGGTTCAGGCGCGGACCGCGGCTCGGCTGCGCCGCTCTTTGAGCCAGTCGTGGGCCAGTGAGACGGTGAAGAACAGCAACGGCAGCCACAGGATCTCGAACTTCTGCTGCGGGCTGTTGGTGTCTTCGCCGCAGGCGGCGAGCAGGAAGGGCGTGGCCGCCATCGCCGTGGCCTTCAGGCTATTGCGCAGGGTGTGCAGCATGATGGACTCCCAAGTGATCGCGCTTGCGCGCGCACTGTCAAGCTACACAGCTTGTGCGGCCGCGTCTAGCTCGCATCCGTCACGAGGTCGCCCGAAAATCCAATGCTGAGCTTGATGGACTCTGCGCTGGCTGGCGGTTTCACCCGGGAACAATCTGTCCCCCGGATTTTCGGGCTGATCGGCTTTCGGCCTGTCTGCGGGGCCGCCGGCTTGGGCTTCACTCAACCGATGGAACCACCATCGGTTTCGTTCCAGCCCGGCGCCGGCGACCTCCTCGACCGACGGCCAGCGCTCGATCCCCTCATGACGGATGCGGGCTAGCCATCCGTATCCGGCCCGTTGTCCGGCGGCGTCAGCGGCTGCGGGGCGCCGAGGAACTTGGGCTCGGTATCGAGGACGTAGATGTCGAGCACCGCTTTGAAGCGGGCGAAGACTTCGCGCAGCATGGTGCGGCTGAAGCGGCCGATCTCCTCGCTCGGTGCCGCGTAGGCGACCACCTTGAGGTGCAGCTTCTTGGCGATGAACACCGCGCGGTAGGCGTGGTAGCGCTGGGTGATGAGGGTGAAACGCTCCAGCCCGAACACCGCCTGGGCGCGGGCGATGGAATCGAAGGTGCGGAAGCCGGCGAAGTCCATGACGATGGCGGCGGGCGGCACGCCGTCCTTGATGAGTTCGCGGCGCATGGCGCGCGGCTCGTTGTAGGTCGAGTCGGGGTTGGCGCCGGAAACGATGATGTGTTTGATCTTGCCGAGCTGGTAGAGCTGCGCGGCGGCCTGGATGCGGCCGTAGAACTGCGGGTTGGGCGCTCCGTCGCGCGTCAGCGGGCTGGTGCCGAGCACCAGGCCCACGTCGTTGTCCGGCAGCAGCGACCAGTCGTCGTGGATGTAGGAGTAGGTGTTGTTGATCACCCAGTTGTTGACCAGCGCGATCAGGCCGACCGCCGCCAGCGCGCCGATCAGCAGCCCGCGGCGCACCCGGCGCCAGAAGCGGCGCGCGCCGAACTTCAAGCGAGCAGCTCCCAGAACATCGCCACGAACAGCGCGAGCTGCACGGACCAGAAGCTCGCGCGCAGCAGCACCAGCAGCGGGGTGACGCCGATCAGGTGCATCAGGCTCTGGCCGAAGCGCGCGTACAGCACGTAGGGCGCCAGCGGCGCGACCGCGGCGGTCTTGTCCAGCGCCTGCGCGCACAGCACCAGCACGGCGAAGATCGGCAGGTTCTCCAGGCAGTTGGCATGGGCGTCGGCGACGCGGTTGATGAAGGGCGTGTTGGCCGCCGAAACCTGGCCGCGCGGCCAGGCGGTGATCGGCGTACCGCCGAGCAGCTTGATGCCGCGGTAGGCGAACACCATCAGGATCAGCAGCAGGGTCCAGGCGGCGAAACCGAGTAGGGCGGTGATGGCGGTCATGCGGTGCTCCTCCTTGTCGTGTCGGATGTGAAAGCTGCGGCGCCGGGCGTCGGGAAACGCAGGGGTTCGATCCTCACGCCTTCGGCTCTTAGTGACTGAGCCGCCGGATGCCGCGATCCAGGCCCTGCAGCGTCAGCGGAAACATGCGGTCCGCGCCGAGCAGCTGCAGCGTGGCCTGGATCGAGGGCGTGTACTCCCAGCGCTCCTCCGGTTCCGGGTTGAGCCAGATCGCGCGCGGGTAGGCGTCGAGCAGGCGCTTGAACCACACCGCGCCGGCCTCCTCGTTCCAGTGCTCCACGCTGCCGCCGGGATGCAGGATCTCGTAGGGGCTCATGGTGGCGTCGCCGACGAAGATCACGCGGTAGTCGGGCGTGTACTTGTGCAGCACGTCGTAGAGCGGGATGCGCTCGGAATGGCGGCGGGCGTTGTCCTTCCACACGCTTTCGTAGACGAAGTTGTGGAAGTAGAAGTATTCGAGGTGCTTGAACTCCGTCTTGCACGCGGAAAACAGCTCCTCGCAGACCTTGACGTGCGGATCCATGGAGCCGCCGACGTCCAGGAACAGCAGCACCTTCACCGCGTTGTGCCGCTCCGGCACCATCTTCAGGTCCAGCCAGCCGGCGTTGCGGGCGGTGCGCTCGATGGTGCCGTCGAGATCCAGCACCTCGGGCGCACCTTCGCGCGCGAAGCGGCGCAGCTTGCGCAGCGCGAGCTTGATGTTGCGCGTGCCGAGCTCGACCGTATCGTCGAGGTTGCGGTACTCGCGCCGCTCCCACACCTTGACCGCGCGCTTGCCGCCGCCGCTGCCGCCGATGCGGATGCCCTCGGGATTGAACCCGGAATGGCCGAACGGCGAAGTGCCGCCGGTGCCGATCCACTTGTTGCCGCCCTGATGGCGCTCCTTCTGCTCTTCGAGGCGCTGCCTGAGCGTCTCCATGAGCTTGTCCCAGCCGAGCGCCTCGAGGCTGGCCTTCTCCTCCTCGGACAGCAGGCGCATGGCCTCCAGCCGCAGCCACTCCTCGGGGATTTCCCTGTCGAAGCCGGCGAACACCTGCTCGACGCCCTTGAAGTAGGCGGCGAAGGCGCGGTCGTAGCGGTCGTACTGGGTCTCGTCCTTGACCAGCGTGGCGCGCGCGAGCAGGTAGAAGTCGTCGAGGCTGAACAGGACCACGTGCTTGCCCAGCGCTTCCAGCAGCGTGAGGAATTCGCCGAAACCGGGCTTGAGGCCCGCGGCGCGCAGCGTCAGGAAAAAGCCGAAGAGCATCGGGATTGCGGTCGGGGATGTCGGCGACGAGGGACTTCGGGCATTCTAGCGCGGTTCTCGCAACCGTCCCTGTGCGATGATCCCGGCCGAAACGCTACGCCACGCCGAGGCCCACCTGCGGCGCCGCGACCGCAGGCTCGCCCGCCTGATCGAGGCCCATGGTCCCTGCACCCTGGGCCGCCGCCGGCGCGACCCCTTCCACGTGCTGTGCACTTCGATCATCAGCCAGCAGCTTTCCAGCAAGGCGGCCGACACCATCCAGGCGCGGGTGGAGGCTTTGACCGGCACGCGCGGCCGGCTGCGGCCCGCGGCCCTGCTCGGCTTGAGCGTGGCGCAACTGCGCAGCGCCGGTCTGTCCACCGCCAAAGCGAAATGGCTGCATGCGCTGGCGCAGGCGGTGGATTCCGGCGCGCTGTCGTTGCGCCACCTGCGCCGCCTCGACGACGAAGCCGCCATCGAGGCGCTCGACGCGCTGCCCGGCATCGGCCGCTGGACCGCGGAGATGTTTTTGATCTTCGCGCTCGACCGCCTGGACATTTTCTCGCTCGCCGACGTGGGGCTGCGCCGCGGACTGAGCCAGCTCCACAACGACGGCGAACCGCTCGACGACGACGCGATCTTGACGCTCACCGCGCGCTGGGCGCCCTACCGTTCGGTGGCGAGCTGGTACCTGTGGCGGGCCGCGGACGGCGCGGTCGAGGCCTGGGCCTGACCTGTGACTGGCGTGGCGAAACGTCCCCGCCGATTGCGTATCTTGTTGGGCAAGTCGCGGATCGTGTGGGGGCGGTGGTGCGGCGATTTCTCGATCGGGGTCGGCGGCGCCGGTATCTGGCGCTGGCTTTGCCGTGGCTGGCCGTGTCCGCCGGCGCGGCGCAAGCCGACGCCGCCCCCACGCCGCCCGATCTTTTTCCCCAGGACGCGGCGTCTTATCTGCTGATGAGCGACGGCCGGCTGCTTGCCGCACGCGCGCCGGACCGTCCGCTGCCCATCGCGAGTCTCGCCAAAATCATGACCGCCCTGCTGGCGGTGGAAAGCGGCAGCGCTCCCGACCGGCCGGTGAGGGTCTCCGCCGGCGCGGCGCAGGAGACCGGCACGCGCCTGGGCCTGCGGCGCGGCGAACGCCTGCGTTTCGAGGACCTGCTCGCCGCCATGCTGATCGGCTCGGCCAACGACGCCTGCCACGCCCTGGCGGACGCGGTCGCGGGCAGCCCGGCGCGCTTCGTGGCGCGCATGAACGAACGGGCGCGGGACCTGCGGCTGGGGCACACGCATTTCTCCAACCCCTGCGGTCACGACACGCCGGCCAATCGCAGCACGGCGCGCGAGCTGGCGGCGCTGGCGCTCGTCGCCATGCAGCAGCCGCGCATCCGCGTGCTGGTCGGCGAAGCGCACGTAGAGCTGCACAGCCTGGACGAGCCGCCGCGGCGCTTCGCGTTCGACAACAAGAACGCGCTGATCGGCCGCTACGCCGGCGCCGCCGGCGTCAAGAGCGGCACCACACCGGCGGCGGGCAAATGTCTGGTGGCGCTGGCCCAGCGCGAACCGCACTGGGCGCTGCTGGTGCTGCTAAACGCCGCGGAACGCTGGTGGACCGCGGTGGCGATGCTCGATGCCGCCTTCGCGGCTGCGCAGGGCTCCCCGTGACTGCGCGTCCCGGGCTCCTCGAGCGCGAGGGGGCGTGGAGCGCCGCCGCGCTGCTGGGCGTCATCGCCCTGGCCTATGCCAACAGCCTGGCGAGCCCGTTCCAGTTCGACGACTACCAGGTCATCGTCGGCAATCCCGCGGTGCACGATCTGCACTCGCTGGCCCGCTCGCTGGCCGGCGGCATACGCCCGCTGCTGCGCAGCGCCGAGTGCTTGTGCTGGATCGCCGGCAACGGCGCGCCCTGGCCGTTTCATGTGCTTAACCTGATCGTCCACGCGCTCAATGCGCTGCTGGTCGCCGCGCTGGGGCTGCGCCTGTTCGAATCCGGCGGCGTGCCAGAGGCCTCCGCGCGGCGGGCCGCGTGGATCGCGGCCGCGGTTTTCGCGCTCCATCCGGTCAACACCGAAGCGGTGACCTACCTCAGCGGCGGCTCGGTGGCGCTGGCCACGCTGTTCCAGCTCGCGGCGCTGTGGTTCTACGACCGTCACCTGGCCCACGGCCGCTGCGCGGACTGGGCGCTCGCCCTGGGCTGCCTGGTCTGCGCCCTGGCGACGCGCGAAACCAGCGCCACCCTGCCCGTGCTGCTGATGCTGTGGGAATCGCTGAGCGTCCGCGCTCGCGATCCGCTGCGCGTGCGCGTCTTGAGGATCGCGCCGTTCTGGCTGCTGCTGGCCGCGGCCGCGCTGCTGGCTTTGCAACACGGCTACGCCGCGTTTTTCGCCGCCAGCCTGGAAGCCCGCAGGCCGTGGGACAACGCGCTCACGCAGATCCATGCCTACGGCTGGCTGTTGAAACAATTCTTTCTGCTCGCGCCGCTCGATCTCGACCCCGACCTGCCAGTGCGGCACGCCCCCGACGCGGCGTCGGTCTTGCAAGCCCTGCTGCTGGTCGCGCTGCTCGCCTCCGCGCTCGCCCTTCGCGGTCGTGCGCGCTGGGCAGCGTTCTGTGCCGCCTGGGGCGTGCTGGGTTTCCTACCGACCAATTCGCTGCTGCCGCGGCTGGACGTGGCCAACGATCGCCAGTGGTATCTGCCCGGCATCGCCCTGTGCTGGACGCTGGGCCGGCTCGCCGCCGCGCTGCTCGCGCGCGCACGCCGCCCGGCGCTGGTTCTGGTCGCCTCCGGTCTGCTCGCACTCGCGGCTTTGACCGCGCTGCGCAACGCCGACTACCGCAGCGAACTGGCGCTGTGGCGGCAAACGCTCGCGCAATCGCCGCACAAGCCGCGCGCGCTCAACAACTACGGCGTCGCTCTGCGACTGGCCGGACGCGAAACCGAGGCGCAAGCCGCGTTCCTGCGCGCCCTGGCCTACGACCCGCGTTTTACCCCGGCGCAGCAGAACCTCGCCGTCCCGAACCGATGAGACTCAAACACCTTTCGCGCACCCGCTGCGCATCCGCAACGATGGGAGACCTCCGATGAAACGCATTCCACTGACCCTGACCGCCGCGCCGCTGCTGCTGGCCGCGACCGCGGCTTTCGCCGGCGACGATCCCTTCGCGCAGATCCCGCTGCTGCACGACGGCAGCGAAACCGACTGCCAGCAATACAGCGAGACGATCCGTCAGCTCGACCAGCAGGCCAGCCATTACCGCGCGCTGAAGGAGGAGTACGCCCGCAACCACCAAGACGAAATGAAGGCGCAGGCCATGGCGCAGCAGCAACAGATGATGGCGCAATACAACGCGGCCATGGCCAGCGGCGACTACAGCGCCCTGGCCAAGATCGCGCAACAGCAACAACAGCAGGCCATGGCGGCGAACAGCGGCCTGAGCACCGGCCTGAACACGCAGATGCAATGCCTGGCCGATCTGGAATCCGCCTACAACCGCCGCGTCGAGGCCGCCCGCGCCGAGGTCGCCCAGCGCGTGGCGCCGGACACCGACAAGCTGCTGGCCGCAGCCAGGAACTGTGCCCAGCCGTCCGGCAGTCTCAACAACGTGGACCGCCACTGCATGGCCCCGGCCGCGCAGAGCTACAAGACCGCGCTCGCCGCGGCGGCGCCGCTGTATGTCTCCGGAATCAACGATGCGGTCACCC
>Ga0070740_10005262_pt1 | contig 12103 bp, 9 predicted proteins | sample Coa_R2_FD_67286 | JGI IMG/M metagenome (GOLD analysis project Ga0070740, IMG submission 67286) | Surface soil microbial communities from Centralia Pennsylvania, which are recovering from an underground coalmine fire - Coalmine... | ecosystem: Environmental > Terrestrial > Soil > Unclassified ...
TTACCAAACCATGTCAAGATGAATATTTATGTTACATGCCTACACCAAAGCCCGGAAAACTTCGCCAACTGCTACGGATAGAAGCACTTCACCAGATTGTCATGGGGGAAGATCCGTCAGGCACTCCGGAAGCCGCTGACTAGCCTACAGCAAGGGGCTACCGACGGGCAGTCCCGCCTCCCTCGCCCAATGCTCCCCGACGGCTTCTGAGAGCGCCCGCGCTGGTGAAATTCTGGCCGGTCCGACCTCTCGAAAGGCGGCGGTCGCCCTGTCTCCAACTCCTTCACCGGTGGCCTCCACAGGAGCGTTGCCGAGCATCCCGCCGAACGAATTACGCCCTTTCACCCCCGCACCCATTACCGCCGCATCCAGGACCCCCAATCTTCCCACTCGTGGGACGGTGGACGCACCAGCGGCCTCGCGAGTTGTTGCCTCTCCGAAATGTCCTCCCGCCTGGGAGATTTCTGTCGGAACTTGAACTCTGGGTCCGCTTCATTGACGAGTTTCCGGTCGGCTTCAGCACCCGGCCTCGAAACAAATAAGGTCCTATCGCAATTGCCCGATGGACTGATCGGACGAGCGAATATTTACATTGCCCCCTGCCCCGACGATGTCCTTCACTCAGCAGATGCTTCTTCATTTTCGTGCGTGCTGTAGTGCCTATTCCTAATATAATCGAAAGGCTCTGACAGAATTCTGCGTCACATAGCGCGTAGAGTTTCCGATGGGTACTGTAAGTAAACGATTAGTAGTGCTTGGCTGTTCCGCATCAAAGACAGCCACGGAGGGCGTGGTACCAGCCATCAACCTCTATGACGGTCCGTCGTTTCGTGTACTCCGTGCATTCCTGCGTGAATACCGCTGGCCAGCCCCGCTTTCCGTTGCCGTGTTGTCTGCCCAATACGGGCTTATTGGCGGCTTGGCGCACATATCTACGTACAACCGCAGAATGACGCCGGATCGTGCCTTGGAACTAAGTCCGATCGTCAGGTCCTCACTCCAAAGGCTGGCGGTTGACCATCGCCAAGTTGACCTAATTTTAGGGGAAGACTATCGTGCGAGTCTTTCTTTGGCTTCCCATAAACTTGCCGGTTTCCCTAAGCACCGCTTCGCCGTTGGCCCAATCGGAATGAAGCTGAACTACCTCCACAACATCCTTCACCGCATGCCCCGTCGGGAAGCCCATCGACCGCGCCACCCAAGCCGGAGCGGGCGCCCCCTGTATTTTCTTCCCGACTGGGACGACTTCGTCGACGCGGAATTTGATTTCTCCTCCGATAGTTTCTCTTCACTTTACAGGCAAAACCGTCATGAAGAGCACACGGTTTCTTTGATGGGACCGGAGCGGATCTGTGACGGCGTGCTTGTCAGTCTTGCTCAACACCTCGGAAGCAAGGGAATGCTGAGGCGCATCGGACTGGACAGCCCGGACGCCTTGGCCCCACGATCCGTCCGCTCACGTTTCAAGCTGAAGGCGGACCAGTGGGCGTTCGGCGACTGCGGAGCCTTTTCGTACGCGTCCGAAGACGTTCCGAGCATAGGTGTTGAGCAAGCTGTCCATGTTTACAATCTTTATGAATTCGATCTCGGCGCGAGCGTGGATCACATTCCGCTTCCGGTAATAGTTTGCGATGGAAAGAAAATAGCTTTAACTGAAGCGGAGCGACGAAAGCGCATCAGGTTAACGCGGGATAATGCAGAGCGCTTTATTTCACTGCGCAACGCTCATTCAGCTAGGTTTATACCCGTGGGTGTTATCCAGGGGATAACCGCCCGGGACTATGCAAGCCAGGTGGGAGATTATTTTGATATGGGTTATCGATATCTGGCACTGGGGGGCCTCGTGCCACGTTCTGATCCCGAAATCCTGGAGATCGTGAACGAAGTAAGCCGAGGGCTTTCACGACTGCGTGAGAGGCCCTGGCTTCATCTTCTTGGGGTCTTTCGTCCGCTGCTCCAGGAGCACTTTCGCAGACTGGGCGTGAACAGCTTCGATAGTGCTACCTATTTTCGGAAGGCGTGGCTGAGGTCAGACCAGAACTATCTTGGAGCAGACGGAGAATGGTACGCCGCCATCCGCGTACCGCTGACGCGGGATCCCCGAACGCTGGCACGGCTAAAAGACTCCGGCGTCAGCGAGGGCCGCATTCGAAGACTGGAGCAGGCGGCGATGGATGTTCTACACCGTTATGATCGCGGGGCAGCTACGTTGGCCGAGTGTCTGAGGGCAGTCAGTGCCTATGACTCGCTGCTTGTTCGCAACGAAGCGATGGGAAAAAACTTGCTCGATGCTTACCGGCGTACCCTCGAACGCAAACCCTGGAAAACGTGCGGTTGTAACGTTTGCCAAGAGATAGGCATCGATGTTATTTTGTTTCGTGGACTCAATCGGAACAAGCGTCGGGGAGCCCATAACACCCTCCAACTTTACAGGCGGATAAATGATGCAGCCGTCCGGACGGGTGGTGAGACATAGAATAATGGGGGCGGGGCATGGATTCACGCGATGAGTTCCTGCTGAAATGGTACACGGTTTTATGGTCGAATATAGACCGTTCGATGAGAAGCATATGGGAAATTGTCGGCCCCATGGCTCTGGTCGGTGGGGCATTCCTCTTTACAGACAAACTTGGATTGCAACTTACTACAAGCCTCCAACTCGTCGTTCTGTTCTGGGCCCTTAACAACACTATGGATATGAACTCTTGGCACAGAAGAAATTTGATTTTTCTGACGAGAGTAGAAAGGCAGTTTCTTCGTGAGAGCGATTACGGAACCGTAATTCCCAGCAGCTTCAAGGAACCGCCGAAGCGTTGGATACAATTCTACAAAATCAATTTTTACACTTTCTTTGGATTACTCGCTGTGATAATCGTGACCTACTGGACGAGAGCGCTTAAGGCATAGTCGAACCCGCTGTGCGACTCGTTGGGCCCGCTAATCGTGTTCATTATTGGTGCTTGTTTCACTGGATGCATTTACCGTCGTTGCGAAAGAGAAATTAATGGCTACTTTCGTGAAACGAACAAGGCGGCAACCCCCGACTGTCATTGACGGTTGCACTAACTTGCCGCGACAGGTTTCTGAAGCCTCAGTTCATCCCTCTTTGAATCCAACCATTTGAGGATGCGTTCATCCGCGTTGTCGGTCCGTATTGGCAAAGGCACGGATTCCAGCCCCGTTGCGTCATGGCTTACCAGCAGCCAATTTCCTTTCTTGAATTTGAAGGTCTGGCGGAACATATCCTCCGATATTCCGAAGGCCTCGCAGACGCGCTCGCGGTCGGATTTTCGTGGGAGCTTTGAAATAAAGTATGTATGCGGCTGGGCCATAATGCTCGTATTGAGATAAGTCACCCGTTGCGTGGCAATCCCGATTCCAAGCCCAAATTTCCTGCCACGGCGAGCTAGTGTCATCGCAATTGCAGTGGAGTACGCGTAGCTCGAATCTTTGTCAAAATTCAGAGGGATGAATTCATCAGCCTCATCGAAAATGAAGGTAACAAGCGGAGTGATCTGGCCGGATTTCCGCCTTTCATTGTAAATCGCCGTTCCGAGGTTTTGGGCAAATATTCTAAGCTTGTCAGGGTCAGCCGCCTGAATCACCGTCAGGGCTGCCCCGTTAGCGTCATTAAGGCTGGATACGATACTGGGAATCGTGACCCTGCAAGCTTGCGGTGCCACTGGGCGATCGGCGCCTGCTTCTTCACTCAACATCCGTTCCAGCTTCGTTACGTTATTTATTGCCGTCCGCACTCCGAGATTTTGACGGGCAGATTGGATTACTTCCAAAACCTGTTGGAGCGCGTCTCGGGAGAAGTGCGTATTGATGAAATCTTGGGCCACTCGATCCAGCAATAGGTTAACAGCTTGAGCCTCGCTTCCCATGTTTCCACGACAGATTTCCTCTCTTTTCTCCCGCACGAAAGTGCCTATTGTCTGCTCTGCTTCTTGCCAAATTCGAATCTTGTTCCTGCTCAGGAGACAGGCATAAGCGGATATGAAGTCGTCTTGTCTAGCTTTAATTGCCTTAGGGTACAGAGAAGTGCGAGCGAGGTCTTCCGCTGCTTTCGAAGCCCGGTGTTCCCTGGCTTGACCAGTCGCCTTGTAATATTCGAGAACAGAATCGGGCAGAGTTTCCGGACCCACCGCCAGGAACCGCGCGTTGGGCAAATCGACCAGAAGGTCCATTAGTAAAACTGAGAATTCACCCATAAGATCAAGCACGATCAACTTGACCGGCGGTTTTCCATCTCTCTCACTCAAAAACTTCGCGATGATGGTGGACAACAGATTTGACTTGCCGGCTCCCGTATATCCGAACACAGCAAAGTGAGTTCGCAAGGCTTCTTCGACGCGGAGAAAGATAGACACGCTTTCGTCCCGGATGAGCGGCCCTATCCTGGCAACGTCGTCGCGCTCGCGTTCGATCCCCAGATTCGCAAATCGCTCCGTGGTCTCGGTGTCCAGAAGGCGCGCCTTATGCCCTACCATCGGCAGTCCCTGTTCTTCACGGATGTCACCTTTTTCGTTCATCATCAGGTTCGTTGGTATGGCAATGCAGCGGATCTTCGTGGTGTCGTCGGTGGATTGGGTTTCCTGGTCAATCCAGTCCTGGGCCGCGCTTCGGGCCGCTTCTTCGAGAAAGCCCGGAAATCCGGAATGATTTTGCGCTATCGCGTAATGGACTGGGAGGAGCGTGGAAATTTCCACCACACTTGACCACTCCTGGTTCCTGTCTTCCGGGTCCAGATAAAAGTTCGGGATTGCGACCATCGCGCCTTCGCTGACCGTATTCATGGTTTCGCGTGTGTAATCAAACCAGATTTCGAACCGATACCGCGAATTAGGATCTTCCTCTATGGTCATCAGTGTTCCGACGATTTCTTTGCCATTGGAACCCTTCGCGTACATCCCATTTACCTCCTGTAGGCATCGCGGATGGAGCGCAGCGTCTTCGAGAGGGGCTGTGCGCGGAATGCTGCCTCGCTTGACCGAATCATGGCCCGGAGTTGGTCTCCAAGCGTCTTGGCCCCCCAGTCGGCCTTGTGCAAGGGGTCAGGGTAACCGATTACTTCTGGATAGTGATTTCGCGTGAGACAACTGAGCAGGTACATGGTAATATCCTGGCCAATGTTTTCCTGACTTGCGGCCGTATAGCCCAGGGGTCTCACGTGGCCGAAGTCGTGCGAAAGAAGACCGTTTGCTTCAAGAACCTTGGATGTAAGGTCAAGTCGCGGACAACTTCGGTCAAGTTGTTCGCTCAGCAGGCGATCAACGAAAACAACGTGGCCCATCAGAGTCGTTGCTTTTCTGCGACTAAGGAAAAACTGTGCGAGGCTTCGTGCAAAGAGCCCCATATGCGCGATGATGTGGTCCATCACAGCACTGAGTTTCATCCTTGAGTTGCCGAGGTTATCGACCAATTCGGCTATCCACAGCGTCATGAACGCGGAATCAAATTCGACTGTTGACCAGGGGGCCTGGAGGTTATCCTCCATGTTCGCTATGAACTCAAAAACCATGCGGTCCGTCCAGGGCAACCGGCCCACATCCAGATCAGCAAGCTCCGGCAGCTTCAGCCCATACCGAAGGACTCCCATGTAGTTACGCGTAAAGTAACGGGAGGCCGAATCCTTGGCGATTCCGACGAGGATGATTTTCTGTTCCCAACAAGCTTCTATCAGCGCCCGAATACCAACGGAGGTGAGGAAGTCGATATCGTCCGGGTCAAGCCAATGCTCGCGGGCTTTTCCATCGGTGCCGACAACCTCATAGATCATTGCGTTGGGTTCTTTTCTCCTGAAGAGCCTGTCACAGATGGAGCTAAACAACGATTTGCTGAATTCCCACGATTGGCGAACGTCGAAAACAACGTCTTGACCAGGGCCCGACGAGTACCGGGTCTCAAACCTGCTCCCTTGAAGGACCCCGACGCGACGCACCCGGGGGAGCAATCTGCCACCAGGTACGCTGAGGTCAAGCAACCCGTCGGGGACCTCCTTATACTTTTTCATGTCTCCGAATAACCGATCCTTAGCGGCACGGAGCAAGGAGTCGGGGCTCAGGCCGTGCCGCCTGGCCACGTCTTCAAGATCGATTGTTCTGCTCCCTGCTCTGTGAAGTTCGCCCATGATGAGTTGATGAAGGCGAAACTCGTTATGGTTTGGGAGTTCCAGGTTGTCGGACACCGGATGCGCAAGAGCCGTAACAATGTCTTTGAAGTCTAATCGGCGGCGGTCATATTCGTATCCGCCGAGATTGATATCCGCCGGTTTTGCCGCCAGAGAAGCGATCACGCTGGACGGCAATAAGTCCATCAGGATGAGGCGAGGGCGCTCGATTGAAGAAGAAGTAGCCACGCTGTAGGCGAGGTAAACTTCGGCAAGTTGCATGAGCTTCGTATGGACTGAAGAAAGGTTTATCCTGTCCTGGTCGCTCAGCAAGAAGTCTTCTTTCTCTCCTGTAGCTTCAGCAAGCTGCGCAAAGGGAACCGGCACATAGGCAACCATGGAAACATCGCGGTCGAGTTGCCAGCGGCGATATCTCAGCATTGGCCGCCCGTCCGCATCTCCCAGTTCCAATTGTCCCTTCGCCCCGTAAGCGCACGCGGAGAAGACGATGAAATCGTTGAAGGGGTCTTTGTTGCAACTACCGTCGACCGCTACGAAATCGACAATCCCACTGCCCAATAGCCTCTCGATTTGCCGATGGATACGGCGGCGGAACGAAGCGTCCTCAAACAATGCGCTGTAATTTTTAACGAGCGTCGAAGCGTACTGGCGGTAGAATTCCAGAGCGTTCTGTCCTCTGGAAAGATATAGGTTCTTATACCTATCGCGAGATTTGCTGAGAGAGTTTTGGTATGCAGTCAGGGTCTTTGAAATCTCCGAAGGCATCCTTCCCCCTGAGTCAGCGCATTATAACAGAACAGTCAACAGCGTGTGATTGAGACTTTGCATAGAACATATGGCGGCGGCATGGGTCGCAAAACCTGCCTTTGTGCGTGCACCAAACAAGAAATGCCGGGGTGAGACCCGGCGCCGCAAAAGTTTGGAGTGCGGCCGCGAAGCCGCCGCCTTTGTCCAGGCGGCGACTGCGCGGGCGAACGATTTCGGCTCAAGGGAACGGCGGCGCGACGACCTGTTTATAATTCCCAGGCCGAGCCGATTTTCAGTTCCAAGGCGGTAGCTGGCGCTACCGCACTCCAAGGCTGGCAACTTTTCGTCGTGGGCAGATGGTCTCCAAATGGGGCCGGTGCACAGGCCTAACTTTCAGCTTCGAGGCAGAATGTGTGATACTGGTCACTTTGGTTTGTGACGCGGATCACTGTGCAGAGCGAACGATTGACGGAAAGTATCCATTTAAGTTTGGACGTACAGGAATAACAGTAAGAACGAAATATTCAGAAGATTCGAAGCGTTCGCTATGGAGCTGACGAAGGCGACCGAGAAGTTTGTGGCTCTGTGGGGAGAAATGGGCACGAGGTGGGGAGTGAACCGGACGGTGGCAGAGATCCATGCGCTCTTTTACCTGTCCAGCCAGCCACTGAACGCGGAAGACGTCGCCGCGGCGTTGTCCTTTTCCCGCTCCAATGTGAGTGCAAGCCTGCGCGAACTGGAGAACTGGGGATTGATCAATCCCGTTCATTTCCGCGGGGACCGCAAGCAATACTACGAGGCGATCAAGGACCCCTGGGAGATGTTCCGCGTGATTCTCGATGAGCGCAAGCGCCGCGAGATCGACCCCACGGTGGCGACGTTGCGCGCGTGCCTTGAAGAAGTCAAAGCAACCACGCCGACGGACTTGTACACCCAGGAGCGCCTTCGCGCCGTCCTGGAGTTTTTTGAGGTCATGATTCCTTTATACGACGAGCTTCGACGCCTGCCGCGAGGTCCTATCCAGAACCTTGCCAAGCTGACGGCGAAAATAAGGGAGGTCATCGAGTAAAGGTCGGGTTCCGCCGTCCTCGGCTCGGGTGTCGGTTTTTTCCATGAGACCACCAACGACGGTTTGCAGAATCAGCGTGCGGAAAACCCGATTGATATGCTGTTGCGGCCGGCATCGGGCGGATGCGCCAATACGTGAAGGAAATGAAGATACTCAAGTTGGAGGAATGTTGCATGGTTTTCATAAAGCGTTTCACTAAGTTCATAGGAATAAGTTTCGGGGTCGCCGTACTGGCCCTGGCAGGAGACTCCAGGGTCCTGGCAATTACGAGTTTTGCAAGGCAAACTGGATTACCCTGCAGTTCCTGCCACACGATTCCGCCGGAATTGACTCCTTTCGGGAGAGCATTTAAGTTGAATGGTTACACTTTGACGGGTTTGCCCCAGATCACGGCCAAGCCAGCCCGCCAGGAAGCGGGTCTGAGCCTCAGCCGCTATATGCCAATTGCAGCTTTTATTCAATTCGCGGAAGCAGGAACCAATCGCCCCCAGCCGGGAACAGAGAACTGGAACTTTGAATTCCCGCAGGCCGCAAGCCTGTTCCTGGCCGGAGCCATGTCCGACCATGTTGGCAGCTTTATTCAGGTCACTTATGACGCTCAGGCCGACCACTTCAGTTGGGATAATACCGATGTCCGCTATGCCAATCGGAGGACGTTTGCGGGCAAAGACCTCGTGTATGGCTTTACGTTCAATAACAATCCGACGGTGGAAGACCTTTGGAATGACACGCCGGCTTGGGGCTTCCCGTGGGTCGCTCCCAACCAGACTCCTACGCCCATGGCCGGGACGCTCATCGACGGCGGGCTCGCGCAGGACGTAGCGGGCCTTGGTGCTTATGCGATGTGGAATGATCATCTTTATGGTGCGGCTGCGCTTTATCGCTCCGAACATATCGGCAATCCGCAACCCAACACTGGAGTCAATTACGGCATCAATATACGTGGCGCAGCGCCTTACTGGCGGTTCGCATGGCAGCAAACGATGGGGAACAATTATCTGGAAGTTGGAACCTACGGGATGCACGTGGCCTCGACGCCAAATGCGGTGGTAGGCCCGGAAGACTTTTTCACCGACGTGGCCGTGGATTCCCAGTATGAGCGCATTCTGCCCTCAATAAACAACAACACGATTTCGATCCATACGACGTTCATCCACGAAACGTCCGACCTTGATGCTACGTTCGCTGCGGGCGGGGCCGGCTTTTCGCATCACAATCTAAACACTTTCAAACTGGACGGCACATATCACTTTCGAAACAAGTACGGCCTCACCGCAGGTTACTTCAACACGTGGGGAACGGCAGACCCGGTGCTGTACGCCCAGGCTCCGATTAACGGCAGCAACAATGGAGATCCCAAGAGTGACGGATATATTCTTCAAGTTGCCTACTGGCCGTGGCAGAATATCGACTTTACTGCCCAGTACACCGGATACTTGAAATTTAACGGTGGCAGCACAAATTACGACGGCGCGGGGAGGAACGCCTCAGACAATAACGCGGCATATTTCACGGCATGGTTTATTTTCTAAGTTGCCGTCGAGCAATGGCAGGCACAGATGCGTTCAGCCTTGAGGATGACGGATATTGGAGTCCATGGTAAAGTCTGCGCGAAAAGCCTCTCTGCGGCTATTAAGTGATCAGGGGCGACGGACCGCACAAACAAGTACGGCCGGAAGAGTTCAAATCTCTTAAGGCGCAGGCCAAGCATCTTCCATGTGCCATTGGTCCTGCGGATGCTGATTTAGTTTGATCCATAATGAGCAGTTCGAAACTTTTGCGGGGGTTAATACGAGAATGAAGATAAAGCAATTGACTTGGATCGTTACCCTGACTGCCGTTTTCTTAACGATGTGGGGCAACTCAGATAATGTCTTGTTAGCAGGAAGCCCGCCACGTTCACAGGGCCAAGCGGCCAAAGGAGCCGTGGGCGAGATCACCGGCAAGGTCCTCTTCGAAGGAACCCGGCCGGAACTTCAGCAAATCTACATGAATAAAGACCCTGAGTGCGTTCGGGAAAACCAGGGGAGAACAGTGTACGTACAGGATGGTGCGGTCAATTCCAACGGAACTCTTCCCAATGTGTTTGTTTATATCAAGTCCGGCCTGGAAAAGGCGCACTTTGCCACTCCCAAAACTCCCGTTGTCCTGGACCAGCAGGGATGCATCTTCGTGCCCCACGTGCTCGGCATTATGGTCGGCCAGACCCTGAAGGTTCTCAATAGTGATTTCACCACGCACAATGTGCATGTGATGCCTAAGAACAACCCGCAATGGAACCAGTCGCAGCCGCCCGGCGGGGCCCCGTTCTATAAGAAGTTTACGCATCCCGAGATCATGATACCGGTGGGATGCAACGAGCATCCTTGGATGAAGGCATACATCGGCGTCGTATCCAACCCGCTTTATGCCGTCACCGGTACTAATGGGACCTTTACGATCAAGGGCGTTCCGCCGGGTGAATACACCATTGAGGCCTGGACCGCAACCTTCGGAACCCAGGAAAAGAGTGTGCGCGTCCATGCGCATGAATCCACAACCATCGACTTTACTTTCGTCCACAAATAAGGAAAAGGAAAAAGTGCGGTCATCACCAAAGATAATCTGACCTGCCGCTATGGGACACTCTCGGGATTGGACCGAACTCGGTTTGATTTTCATTGTCGCTGGTGCGATCGCGGCTCTTGTTTCATGCTCGTCTGGCCATCAGGAGCAGACCCAACATCCTTCGTACGTGACGTGGGGGCGGGTGACGACGGCGCACCCGGACATGCTGGATGCGGCCAAGGACTACTTTGACATCTATCCACGGCATGTGCGGCAGCCGATTGCCTTTACGCACGAGGTGCACTTGAAGAACGGGATGCAGTGCACGGACTGCCACAAGGGAGTAGGCGAAGGGCCGGATGCGACGATTCCCAATGTACAACTCTGCATGACGTGCCATCAGGTGATCGCCACCGACAAGCCGGAGATCCGGAAGATTGCCGCGTACCAGAAGAAGGGCGAACTGATTCCCTGGCATCGGGTTTACTGGTTCTATCCTTCGGCCCACCTCAGGTTCATGCACGGGCCGCACATTCGGGCCGGCGTGGATTGCGCGACCTGCCACGGCGACATGAGGCAGCAGACGGTGGCGGTGCGGAAAGCGGGTCTGGACATGGGGTTCTGCGTCGGGTGCCACCGGATGCACAACGCGCCGACGGATTGTACAACGTGCCATTTTTAGGGGAGGCAGGAAGAAGAACGCGGGAAGGGTTATGGACCGTCGCAACTTTCTAAAAATCTCAGCGGTAGGCGGCGCCACGGCGGCCCTGGATGCCTGCGGCAAGCCGGAACGGCAGCTTGTGCGCTTTATTCCGGAGGAAGAACTGGTTCCCGGGATAGCGACGTGGAAGCCGGGGGTATGCACGCAATGCCCGGCGGGCTGCGGCTTGCGTGTGCGGGTGATGGAAGGCGAGGCGGAAGTGACGCGGCACGGGCAGGTGGGCCTGCTCAGCATGGGGCTGGCGAAAAAGCTCGAAGGCGACCCGGAGCATCCGGTGAACCGCGGGAAGCTGTGCGCGTGGGGCCAGGCGGGATTGCAGGTGACTTACAATCCGGACCGCATCCGTTTTCCCATTCGGCGCACGGGGCGGCGCGGCTCGGGTGAATACGAGGAAGTGAGTTGGGAGGAGGCGATCAAGGAACTGGTCGCGCATTTGCCGAAGGCGAAGCCGGCGGGCAAGCCGTCACCGCTGATTTTTCTTACCGAACCGCTGCATGACCATCGCGGTGTGCTGATCGAGCGGTGGCTGGCGGCGCTGGGGGCGCCGGCGGCGGTCAGGTTTGAGTTTTTTGAGCAGACGGTGCTGCGGCGCGCTAATGAGTTGAGCTTCGGCCGTTACCAGTTGCCGACTTTCGATCTTGCGAACGCGAACTATGTGGTTTCGCTGGGCGCAGATTTTCTGGGGACGTGGAATTCTCCGGTGGCGCAGAACCGTGGTTACGGGACGATGCGGCAGGGGAGGCCGGGGCAGCGGGGGAAGTTTGTCCAGGTGGAAGCGCGGATGTCGCAGACGGGGGCGAACGCGGACGAGTGGGTTTACGCCAGGCCGGGGACGGAAGGTATTCTGGCCCTGGGATTGGCGCACGTGATCCTGAACGAAAAACTG
>Ga0070740_10005264_pt1 | contig 12100 bp, 9 predicted proteins | sample Coa_R2_FD_67286 | JGI IMG/M metagenome (GOLD analysis project Ga0070740, IMG submission 67286) | Surface soil microbial communities from Centralia Pennsylvania, which are recovering from an underground coalmine fire - Coalmine... | ecosystem: Environmental > Terrestrial > Soil > Unclassified ...
GGCATTGCGCGCGGCGAACTCGTGGCGCTGCTCGGAGCCAACGGCGCGGGGAAAACGACGACCCTCGAGATTCTGCTCGGCCTGCGCCGCCAGGATTCCGGCACGGTCCGTCTGTCGGCCGCAAGCACCGGAGTCACGCCGCAGGAAACCGGGATGCCGCAAAACTTGCGCGTCAGTGAGATTCTCGAGTTCGTCGTTTCGCACTACAACACGAATCGCACGGCCGAAGTAGTCGAAGCATTCGGCCTGACGGCATCGGTAAAGCGGCAAACCGGAGCGCTTTCGGGCGGGCAGCTGCGGCGGCTCGCGTTGGCCCTTGCCTTTGCGGGCGAGCCGGAGCTCGTCGTGCTGGACGAGCCGACGACCGGTTTGGACGTCGAAGCCCGGCGAAGCGCATGGAGCTACGTGCGGTCGTACGTGCAGCGCGGCGGAACCGTGCTGTTGACGACGCATCACATGGAAGAAGCCGAAACGCTCGCCGATCGGATTCTGGTGATGAGCGCCGGACGGATCGTGCACGAGGGCACGCCCGCGCAGATTCGCCGCAGCGTCACCGCCAAGCGCGTTACCTATGAAGGAGCGCCGTTCGATCCGGGCGCGTACGGGATCGAAGCGGTCGTAGAATCCAGCGGATCGCGCGTGACCATTCTTACGCCGGAAACCGACGAGCTGGTGCGCGCGATGGTGATGAACGGTGTGAAGTTTGCGGAGCTGGCGGTCAGCGAGGCCAGTTTGGAAGACGCCGTGCTCGCGCTGACGGCAGGCGGGCAGTGATGCGCCAGACGCTCGTCTATGCGCGAATGCAGTGGCTGCAGCTCGTCCGCCTTCCGGGATTCCTGATCCCGACGCTCGGATTTCCCGCGCTCTTTTTTACGTTTTTCGATCTCGGATACGCGCGCGCGCACGCCTCCGTGGCTCCTTACCTCGTCCTGTCGTACGTCGCGTTCGCGATTATCGGCGTCACGCTCTTCCAATTCGGCGTCGGAATCGCCAACGAACGCGCGACGCCGTGGGAACGGTATCTGCGCACGCTCCCGGCTTCGGTTGCCGTGCGTTTCGCCGGGCGCATCCTGGTTGCGATCTGCTTTGCATTCATGGCGGCCGCACTCGTCGTCGCGGTCGCCTTGGCAACGACGCACGTGCATTTCACGTTCGCGCAAACGTTGCGCATCGCCGTATGCGCTTTGGCCGGGGGCGTCGTCTTTACGCTGTTCGGGATCGCGATCGGCTATTGGTGCACGCCGAAATCCGCCATTCCGGTCGCCAACCTTTTGTATTTGCTCCTCTCGTTTGCCGGCGGCCTTTGGGTGCCGCCGTCGGAGCTTCCCGCGTTCGCCGCTGCAGTCTCGCCGTTCACGCCGACACGGCAGTTTGCCGAATTGCTGTGGAGCGCACTCGGGACGCCGTCGCTGCAGGCCGTCACCGCGTTGGCGATTTTTGCGGCGATCTTCGGCGTGCTCGCGGCCGCCGGTTACCGCCGCGACGAACGGCAGAAGTACGCGTAATGGAAAGCAGCCTGCGCGCCTCGCCGTGGTGGTATCGCCGCCGGGATGCCGTCTTCGGATTGATTTACGGCGCCGGCTTCTTCGCGGGCGGCACGTATTCCGGAACGGTCTACCATGCGTACGTCCCGCTCTACGTCCAGGCCGCAGAGCGATTCGGAGGGACTGCGGGGCTGGTCGTCGTCGCGCTCATGTTTGCCCTGATGGCTACCTGTCTTGCCGTTCGCGTCTGGGGTTCGAGCTATCTGCATGCGCGAATCGTCTGGAGCGAAGACGCTCGAACGGATTCGCTCGTGGTCGCCGGTCCATTCCGGTTTACGCGCAACCCGCTCTATTTCGGGAACATGCTGATGGCCGCGAGTTTCGGTGGGTTTGCGCCGCTCTCGGGCTGGATCGTTCTGAACGCGCTCAACGCCGCGTTCGTCCTCGCGCTCATTCGCTGGGAAGAGCCGGGCCTTCGCGCGCGCTATGGTGCGCAATTCGAACGCTACTGCGCAACGGTGCCGCCGCTCTTTCCCCGGCTGGTTCCCGCAGCGCAGTCGGGAACGGCGCAGCCGTCGCTGGCCGAGGGATTAAAGTCCGAGATCTTCGTCGGGTCGCTCTTTGCCGGGATGATCGCGCTCTTCGTCCTGCCGCCGCTTGCCGGCTGGTGCACGTTCGGCGCGCTGTATATCGCCGGCATCACCGTGCAGCAGGCGGTCGCGCGTTCATCGGGGCGTGAGCAATAAGCGATCCACCGCGGCGGCGCGCACCGCGGCGTCCGAAAACGGCAAAGGCGCAAGTTCACCCCGCAGCCATGCCGCGCTCTGGTCCGTGTAGTGGCCGGAACCGGGTTCGCCCGATTCACCGCTGGGAATCGAGATGCCGCCGGCATCCCAATCGCCGGTCGTCCACACCGCGCGGAAACTCTGCGTGTCGCGCGCGTTTTGAACGTGAATCGTATAGCTGTCCCCGTCGCCGGGGAGCGTGATGCCGTTCAAGAAGCGCAGACCCAGCGGCGAAAAGGGATGTTTGATCGCGATTGGGTCGTACTCGCCCCACGACTGAAGAAGCGTCGTGCCCTTCGCGGCAACCGCTTCGCGCAGCGCGTCGATCAGAACGGCATCGCAGTCGTCGCGCGGACACCAGCCCCTCGGACGTTCGCGCATCACGCGCATGAGCAGTACGAGTTGCAGACCGGCGGAGATGGTTGGCCGTGCCGCACCCTGATAAGGACTCTGCGGTCCCGCGGCGGTCTTTGCCAGCAGTGCCGCGGCGCGGGCCGCGGTCTCACGCACGATCGCGGCGCCGCCCGACTGCGGGTCGAATCGCCCGTTCCACGCCGCAGCCGCGTCGAGGTAGCGGACCAACGCCGGATCGTTGCGCACGCCTTTACGCTGCGCCGCAGAGAGAATCTCGCGCGCGAGCTCGCGCTCGGGCAGCGAGAGCGTGTCGGCTTGAAGGCGCGTAAAGTCCGCGACTGAAAGACGCGGCTGCGCTCGCAGCAGCTGACGGATGCGCGCCGCGCGATACGGCGGATCGAAAAACGCCGTAAGGCGGTACGGGTAGCCCGCACCGTACATGCGGTTGTTCGCGGTAAAGACGAGCGCGCTGCGTGCCGGGTCGACATGCGGGAGGCGGTCGAACGGGATGAACGGATAGAACGGATCGCCGGCGGCATGCACGCGCATCCCCCACGAGGGATCGTTCGGCACCAGTCCCGCCAAATGATATGCGGCATTGCCGCGGGTGTCGGCAAGCACGAAGTTTTGCGGCGGTCCCGGATAGGCGCGCAGCGCCTGGAGCGCTTGCGCGATCGATTGCGCCCGGTCCAACCCCTCGAACGTGGTCAGCGCCGTTTTAGGCGAGCGATACGCGTTCCAATCGACCGCATACGCCGTGTCGCCGCTGGTTTTAACGACGAAACCGTGCCGCGTCGTATAGTACGTCATTCGGACGTCGGGACCGAACCGGACGTGAAACGTTTCCGTTCGCGCGCGCGCACCTCGCAGCGAGTCTCTGTACACGACTTCGGTGACGACGGTACCGTTCGTTGCGCCCCACGCGATCCGGTCGTTGTGCCCCAGGATCACGCCGGGAGTGCCGGCCAGCGAACCGCCGGCGACGTGAAAGCCGGGCGCGCTCATCTCGATCAGGTACCAAACGCCCGGAATCTGCAAGCGGAGGTGCGGATCGTTTGCCAGCAGCGCGGCGCCCGTGCGCGAATGGTCCGCTCCGGCCGCCCATTCGTTGCTGCCGATCGCCTCGCGTTCCGGCAGCGAGAACGCGGCGCCCCGATTCAAGCTCCGCAGCGGCGCGACCGGTGCGGGGCGATCGCCGCTTACCGGCGCGTCATACGCGGGATCGGTAATCGAGTAGAGATCCGCGGCCGCCGTTCCATTTTGCGCCGCCACTTGGTCGCGACGGATCACGTCGTCCCACGGATCGATCAAATCGAGCGCGGTTGCCATGCCGACCGCAAGAGAATCCTGCGGCCGCCACGGATCGGGTTTGTACAGCAGCAAGCGGAACTCGACGGGCAGCGGCTGAGATTGCATCGCAGCATTGACGCCGTCGCTAAAAGCCTGCACGAGCACGCGATCGCGCGTACTCAGCTGCGCCCACTGTGCGTTTACGATTCCGGCCACGTCCGAAGTGCGCGCGTTGACGTCTGCCGAGAGTGCAACCCTTCCGATGACTTCGCCCAGACGTCCGTAAACGAAACGGCGAAGCAGATCCATTTGAAAGAGGCGGTCGGACGCTTCGGCAAAACCCTGCGCGAAGAAGAGATCGCGATCGTCCCCTGCGCGGATGTGCGGAATACCGCGCGAATCGCGCAAGATTTGTACGGGCGCGCGCAGTCCGCGCACCGCGATCGTTCCGCTGCGCTGCGCCGCGGCGCGCATACCGATCGCCGCGTTGCAGCCCCAGACTACAGCGAGAATCAGCACGATCGCCAGCAGAGCACCCAGTACGCGCGCGACGGTGCCGCGCGCGCGTCTGCGCTCAGACGTCGACATAGACGTCGTCGCCTTCGATGCGCACGCCGAACGCCGGCACGCCGACGACGGCCGGAAGGGTCAGCGCGTCCCCGGTGCGCACGTCGAAGGTGGCGCCGTGACGCGGACACGTCACGATGTAGCCTTCGATCTGCCCCTGATCGAGCGGGCCGCCGTCGTGCGTGCAGACGTCTTCAATCGCGTAGATCGTTCCGTCGGGATTGCAGAGCAGGACTTCGACGCCGTCGACGACGGTGCGCAGTGTTCTGCCTACGGGTATTTGCGAAACTTTTGCTGCCGGAGCGTCAGCCATGCGGGCGGTCTATACGCTTCGCTCGTCGTTTCGGCCTATTGACCCTGGACGCTCGCGTGAGGCACGCTCGGATAGTCATGCCGCACATCCGCCGCGCCGCGCTCGCGCTGATGCTCCTGCTTGCCGCCGCGTGCAGCGCGGCGGGACAGACGCCCCAATTCGCAGGCTTGAAGAACGCGCGCACCGCGAAGGCGCAGCTATCCGCCGGTACGGTGTATGCGTGGGGCGCCGGCGCGAGCGGACAAATCGGCGGCGGCGCGACGATCGATCGGGACGTGCCGGCCAAGGCCGGCCCGGTGACGGCGGTCGCGATCGCCGGGGGCGGAGCGCATAGCCTGCTGCTCGACCGCAGCGGCGGCGTGTGGGCGTGGGGCTGGAATGCGATCGGACAGCTTGGTCTGGGCACGACGACCGGTCCGCAGCGTTGCCCCTTTTCCAAACCCCGGACCGCGTGCAGTACGGTGTTCGCTCGCGTTCCGGGACTGAATGCAATCGCGGCCGTCGCCGCTGGTGACGAGCATAGCGCTGCATTGGCAGCCGGCGGCACCGTATGGACCTGGGGCAACAATCAGTACGGCGAACTGGGCGACGGTACGGTGACGACGACCGGCTGCAACTGCATCGACTCGCCCGTGCAGGCGAACGTCCCGGCGGCCGTTACGCAAATCAGCGCCGGCGGACGGCATACGGCCGCGCTCGGGAGCGACGGTACCGTCTGGACGTGGGGTTGGAACCGGTACGGACAGCTCGGCGACGGCACGACCGCCGATAGCGATCTCCCCGTGCTCGTAAATGGTGTTTCCGCATCGGCGATCTCGGCGGGCTTCTATCACACGCTGGCGATAGGAACGGACGGCAACGTGTACGCGTGGGGGCGGAACACGTTGGGTCAACTCGGCAACGGCACGACGCACGACAGCGACCTCCCCGTGAAAGTCAGCGGTCTGTCCAACGCGATCGAAATCAGTGCGGGCGGCCAATTCAGCATGGCGCTCTTGGCGGACGGCACGCTTTGGACGTGGGGCGACAACGGCTACGGCGAATTGGGCGTCGGATCGAGCAAGCCGATGAGCACGGTTCCGGTTCAACTCTCCGGAATCGCCGGCGTGAAAGCCATTGCTGCCGGTCACAAGCACGCAGCCGCGGTCGACGCGTTGGGAAGCATATGGGCTTGGGGCCAAAACGCCGACGGCGAACTCGGCGACGGAACCACGACGGGCAGCAACGTTCCGGTCCGCAGCCGTTTGCACGGAGCTTCGATGCTCGGTGCGGGAGATCAATTCACGATCGCGCTACACTGAGATAACGCCGCTCCGGGTGAAGCTTCCGATCGCTGCGGCGTGGAGCCCTTGCGCGCGCAAAGCGTTTACGAATGCGGCGGCGCGATCGGGCGCGACGGCGACGAGCAGACCGCCGGACGTTTGGGCATCGCACAGCAGGAGGCGCATCCCTTCGTCCAATGCGCCGAACGTCACGCCGCGCCGAGCGGCGTTCTCCAAATTGGTTCGCGTGCCGCCGGGCACGGTTCCGGCGCGCGCGAGCTCGAGCGCACCGTCGAATACAGGCACCTCGCGCGCTTCGAGCACAGCGCCCAGGCCGTGAACCGTCATCTCGCTGAGGTGACCGATCAAACCAAAGCCCGTCACGTCCGTCGCCGCATGCGCACCGTACTCGATCATCGCTTCCGAGGCGCCGCGATTGAGGAGCTGCATGGATTGGATAGCGGGCTGGAGGTCTGCCTCGCTTATCCGATCCGCGCGGCGCGCCGTGGTCAGAACGCCGGTACCCAGCGGTTTAGTCAGGACGATCGCATCGCCCGGCTGCGCGGTATCGTTGCGCACGATGCGGTCCGGATGCACGATGCCGGTAACGGCTAAACCGTACTTGGGCTCGTCGTCCTTTACCGTGTGGCCGCCGATGACGCTGACGCCGGCTTCGCGCGCTTTTTCGGCGCCTCCGGCCAAAATCTCACCCAGAATCGAGGGATCGAGCGAGTCGGGGAAAGCCGCAATCGCCAGCGCGGTAAGCGGCGTCGCGCCCATGGCGTAAATGTCCGAGAGCGCATTGGCTGCCGCGATGCGCCCGAAGGTTCGCGGATCGTCGACGATCGGCGTGAAGAAATCCAGACTTTGAACCAGCGCCGAATCGGCGCTCAGGCGATAGACGCCCGCGTCATCTGCGGTGCTGGTTCCGACCAGCACGCTCGGATCGTCGATTGGAGGCAAATCGCGCAAGACTTGCGCGAGGACGGCAGCGTCCATCTTGGAAGCTCAACCCGCGCAGCTCGAAAGGTGCGTGAGCCGCAGAATATCGGCCTTGGTCATCGCCGTGGCTACTTCAACGTTAGCCGACGGCGCCTTCCATTTCCATCTTGACCAAGCGGTTGAGTTCGACGGCGTACTCCATCGGCAGCTCCTTGACGAAGAAGTCGAAGAAGCCGTTGACGATCATCGCGGTGGCGTCGGCCTCCGAGAGGCCGCGGCTCATGGCATAAAAGAGCTGCTCCTCGCCGATCTTGCTCACGCTGGCTTCGTGCTCGACCGTCGAGCGCTGTTCGTGAATCTTCATCGTCGGCTTGGTGTCGCTCGAAGACTCCTCGTCCATGATGAGGGCGTCGCATTTGACGCGCGTCTTGGCGCCGGTCGCTCCCGGGTGAATTTCCACCAGGCCGCGATAGGTGGTCTTGCCGCCGTGCGCGGTGACCGACTTGTTCGTGACCATCGAGGTCGTGTTGGGCGCGGCGTGAATGACCTTCGCCCCCGCATCCTGGTGCTGGCCTTCGCCCGCGAACGCCATCGAGAGAATCTCGCCGCGCGCGCCCTCACCCATCAGATAAATCGCCGGGTATTTCATCGTAAGCCGCGAGCCGATGTTGCCGTCGACCCATTCGACGGTCGCATTTTTGTGCGCATATGCGCGCTTTGTCACCAGGTTAAAAATGTTCCGGTACCAGTTTTGAATCGTCGTGTAGCGGATCGACGCGCCTTCGAGCGCGATGAGTTCGACGACCGCGCTGTGCAGCGAACTGGTCGAGAACTTGGGCGCCGTGCATCCCTCGATGTAATGGACCTTCGACCCCTTGTCGGCGATGATGAGCGTGCGTTCGAACTGGCCCATGTTTTCCGCGTTGATGCGGAAGTAGGCCTGGAGCGGCATCTTCACTTCGACGCCCGGCGGCACGTAAACGAAAGAACCGCCCGACCACACCGCAGAGTTGAGCGCGGCAAATTTGTTGTCGGCGGCGGGAATGATCGTCGAGAAATATTTCTGCACGATCTCGGGATGCAGCTTGACGGCGGTGTCCATGTCGCAGAACAGCACGCCGAGCTTGTCCAGCTCCGTGCTGATGCTGTGATACACGACCTCGGATTCGTACTGCGCCGAAACGCCGGCCAGGAACTTCCGCTCCGCTTCCGGGATGCCAAGACGGTCGAACGTGCGCTTGATGTCGTCGGGAACGTCGTCCCACGAGCGCTCCGTCTTGTCGGTCGACTTCACGAAATAGTGAATGTTCGCAAAATCGATCTCGGAGAGCAGCGCCGTATCGCCCCAGGCGGGCATGGGCTTACTCTGAAAGATCTCCAGCGCGCGCAAGCGGAAGTCGCGCATCCACTGGGGCTCGTCCTTCATCGCACTGATGCGCTCGACGATCCCCCGCGTCAGGCCCTTTTCGGACTTGAAGACGTAGTTTTCCGGATCGTGGAAGCCGTGCCGGTAGTCCTCCGGCAGCGGAGAGGTCTTCAGTTCGGTTGCCATGTTCGCGCGGTTTGCTCTTCCTTATCTAGCAGCTCTATCGCGGTTTACCCCGCCGCCGGCGGGGCTCGGCCTCGTTTCAGGCTACGCCGGGCCGGTACGATAGTCAAGATAGTTAAGTTCTATCTTCACTATCTAGAACCCCCGCGAGGGACGTCCAGGTGCGCCGCGAGGAAAATTTCCTTCTCCGTGCCTTTACAGGGGGGGTCTGAGGGGCTATCATAGTCGCCGGTCCCTTCGAGACCCGAGCCGGTCAAGGCCGTCTGCCCTTCGTGCAGCCAGGCCCACGGCGAGGGAACCGAGCAGCGGGAACCACGGTGAGGGGCAGGCGCGCCCTACGCGCCATCGCGGCGAAACGCTCGCGCACCGAAAAGCGCCGGCAAGAGTTCGCCGATAGGTCGGGGACGTGACTGCACTGCAGGCGCCAGCCGACGTAGTCCGGAGGTGGGATTTCCCCCAAGGTCGAGGAGAGAAAAAGAATTGAAGGCACTCGGTACGCACATCGTGTGCGAACTGTCGGGGTGTGACCCGGAGGCCCTCACGGACGTCGACAACGTCCATGCCATGATGATTCGCGCCGCCGAGGTGGCGAACGCGACGATTATGGAGAGCGCCTTTCACCGTTTCGAGCCCCAGGGCGTGTCGGGAACGGTCATCCTGGCAGAGTCGCATCTGTCGATACACACGTGGCCCGAAAAGGGCTACGCCGCCATGGATTTTTACACGTGCGGCGACCATACCGATCCCTGGAAGGCATGCGAGCATGCCGCCACGAGCCTCTCGGCGCGCAACATGCTCACGACCGAATTCAAGCGCGGGATCGAGGCGAGCAATGGAACGTATACGCACGTCGTGACGGCGACCGAGTCAGCGGGCAGACCGAAAACGGCGTAAAGATCTTCTCGAGAACCACCGTTAACAGCGCGTCAACAAACGCGCTGTTTTATTTCGGTAAAACGGCCGCTCCGATCCAATCGAGCAGACGATACAGAGTCTGTGAAGTCTGCAACATCTGCGCTCGGAACGGTCATCGCTCTTTGTGCTGCGGCAGTACTCGCAGGGTGTGGAGGGGGCGGCGGCGCCGGTTCGCCGCAATCGCTTAGCGGTCCGCTCCCGCCGCGAGCAACGTCGCAGCCGCAAATCACCGGCGGACCCGTCGGATATCTCCAAAGCAACGGCCCGCTGACCAGCAGCGGCAGCATCGCGGGCGGCTCGCAAAACGCGATCGTCGCCGTGATGTCCTCGGCATCGCAATCCGGCAAGTCGTTTTCACTTGACTCCTTGAACGTCAGTACGGCGGGTTCGTCCGGCAGCTCGCGCTTTGCGTGGAGTACGCGCCGCAGCGTCGCCGCCCCGCGCGTCGTTCATGGCGAAGCCTTTGCAGCCGACGACAGCGAACTGCTGAACAAGTTGTCGCAGCATGCCGTGTACGGCTCGCGTCCCATGGGCCGCGTCCACACGATGAGCGGCACGCTTCCGCAGCAGCCGGTCGTCGGATCGACGGCCGACATCTGGGTGCAGCAAGGCGCGAACACGACGTACAGCTCGCAGGTCCCGTCGACACTGGTTGCGCAAACGGCGCACGGCAATATTTGGCTCGACGACACCCTGCTGCATACCGATGCGCAAGCGGGCGCGGCGCAGATCGCGGCCGACTTCGAAAACGCGTACGCTTCCGACACGCAGCATTTCGCATCTCCGGACTATCCGGCGTCGGCTCCGGGACTCCAAGCCAATTATCAGACATGCGACAGCTCCGGCGGCGTGACGGGCTCGGGACCGGCGTACATCGACGAGCCAGCGGACCGCCGCATCAACGTCATGGTGGTCAACCCGAACGACCTGGGCGGTTACGGCGGCTATTTCAGCGGCGCGAATTTGATGAACCAGTCCGCGCTCAACTGCTTGAACGGTAACGGCACCAACTACCAATCGAACCAAGCGCCGTTCATTTTCGTCGGCTGGTTCGACTCGCAAGGCGGCAACTACGAGCTGCAGGAAGATCTCGTGCGCGGTACGGCACACGAATTTCAGCATCTGATCAACTTCGTCAACCATGCCATCCTGGCAGCGGGGGCGTCCACGCCCGGATTCAACGGCAACGAATCCGCCTACATCAACGAAGGCCTCTCGATGCTGGCGCAGGATCTGGCGGTGCAGCGCCTTTACGGCGCGCAGGGCGTCAAGTTCGACGTCGACGACGCCATGTCGCGCGCGTCCGCGTATTTGGCGGCGCCGGGCAACTTCTCGATTACCGCCTTCACCGGCATCGACGGCTATTCGTACGGCGGCGGCGGAACGCCGCAGTACAACTGCTTCGGCGGCTGCTACGGAGGCGCATATTTGTTCCAGCGGTACTTGCGCGATCGTTTCGGCGGCGACAGCTACACGCACGCGATGGAAACCAGCGGTTCGGTCGGCGAGCAGAATCTCGGCTACGTGACGGGCGAAAGCGCGGGTTCGCTGCTGGACGACTTCGCGCTGGCAATGGCCGCCGATACGCTCGGCGTGCAGCCGACTTCGTCGCGCTTCGCCTTCGGCTCCCTTGGCTTGACGCAGACGTACACCGATCAATTCGGGGCGTCCAAATCGCCCGGCGGCGTGTACGCGGTACCCATCAACGGATCGTCGTCGACGGTTCAGGCGCCCGTCGGCGGATTCACCTTCGTATCGGTCGGTTCGGTTCCGAGTGCAGGTTTGCCGGTGAGCGTCACGGATCGGCAGTCCGTTTCCGGCTTCAGCTTGGCGGGGGGCCTCGCAGAGCACTAACGCGAACCTGCCAGCCCCATGCCCAAAACCGAGCGCTGGCAGTGGTACGTCGAAGAGTTCTTTCCGACGGAGCAGCATCATCACGCCATCGAGCGCGTGTACTATGCCGGGAAGACCCGGTACCAGAGCATCGGCGTGATCGAAACCGCCGTGCTCGGCAAGATGCTGATCCTGGACGGCGACACGCAGAGCTCCGAGCGCGACGAGAAGATCTATCACGAAGCGCTGGTGCATCCCGCGCTCGCCGCCGCGCGCGACCGATCGCAGATCCTCATCCTGGGCGGCGGCGAAGGCGCCACGCTGCGCGAAGTGCTGCGGCGCCCCGACGTCGAGCGGTGCACCATGGTGGACATCGACGGCGACGTCATCGAGCTCTCCAAGCAGTTTTTGCCCGAGTGGTCGCAGGGTGCGTTCGACGACCCGCGCGCGCGCGTCATCGTCGGAGACGCGCTGGAATTTCTCGCGCGCGACAAGGGAACGTACGGCGCCATCATCTCGGATCTGACCGAACCGCTGGAAGATTCGCCGAGCAATCCTCTGTTCTGCGATGCGGTCTTTCGCGACATTAAAGCGCGGCTGGCGGACGGCGGCGTTTACGTGCTGCAGGCGAGCACCGCCGGGTTTCACAATATGGCGCTGCACGCGAAAATGGCGCGCACGCTGCGCGACTACTACCGCCACGTCGCGTCGTTTTACACGCACGTGCCGGCGTTCGACAACGACTGGGCCTTTATCGCCTGCAGCGACGGCGTCGACTTGGCCGAGTTGGACGAAGCGGCGGTCGA
>Ga0070740_10005265_pt1 | contig 12098 bp, 11 predicted proteins | sample Coa_R2_FD_67286 | JGI IMG/M metagenome (GOLD analysis project Ga0070740, IMG submission 67286) | Surface soil microbial communities from Centralia Pennsylvania, which are recovering from an underground coalmine fire - Coalmine... | ecosystem: Environmental > Terrestrial > Soil > Unclassified ...
ACCGGCAAGCAGGCCCGCACCGAGAAGCTCGCCCAGGCCAAGCTCAAGGCCACCGAGGCCCTCGTCGCGGAGGGCCTGCCCCTGGACCTCGTCGGCAAGAAGTTCAAGGAGCTGGAGCAGGAGATCGTGCGCGGCAGCATCCTCGCGACGGAGCGGCGCATCGACGGGCGCGACACCCGGACCGTGCGCCCGATCGACTGCCAGATCGGTGTGCTGCCGCGCGCCCATGGCTCGGCGCTCTTCACCCGCGGCGAGACCCAGGCCCTGGTCGTGACCACGCTCGGCACCGGCGAGGACGAGCAGATCATCGACGCTCTGGAGGGGGAGTACCGGCAGTCATTCCTGCTGCACTACAATTTCCCGCCCTATGCGACCAACGAGGCGGGCCGCATGGGCTCGCCCGGCCGGCGCGAGATCGGCCATGGCAAGCTCGCCTGGCGGGCGGTGCATCCCCTGCTGCCGTCGAAGGAAAGCTTTCCCTACACGATCCGCGTCGTCTCGGAGATCACGGAATCGAACGGCTCCTCCTCCATGGCGACGGTCTGCGGCTCGTCGCTCTCGCTCATGGACGCCGGCGTGCCGCTGGCGCGGCCGATCGCCGGCATCGCCATGGGCCTGATCAAGGAGGGCGAGCGCTTCGCCGTGCTCTCGGACATCCTCGGCGACGAGGACCATCTGGGCGACATGGACTTCAAGGTGGCCGGCACCGACCGCGGCATCACCTCGCTGCAGATGGACCTGAAGATCGCCTCGATCACGCCGGAGATCATGCGGATCGCGCTTGCCCAGGCGCAGGAAGGACGCATGCACATCCTGGGCGAGATGGCCAAGGCGATCGGGTGCTCGCGCGAGGCGGTGAGCGCGAACGCGCCGCGCATCACCGTGATCAACATCCCCAAGGACAAGATCCGCGAGGTGATCGGCACGGGCGGCAAGGTGATCCGCGAGATCTGCGAGGTGACCGGCGCCAAGATCGACATCGAGGACGACGGCACGGTCAAGGTGGCCGCGGTCGATGCCAGCGCCGCCCAGGCCGCCATCGACTGGATCCGCGGCATCGTCGCCGAGCCCGAGGTCGGCGTGATCTATACCGGCAAGGTGGTGAAGATCATGGACTTCGGCGCCTTCGTGAACTTCCTCGGCAGCCGCGATGGCCTGGTCCATATCAGCGAGCTGGCGCCGCAGCGCGTGAAGCATACCAGCGACGTGGTCGCTGTCGGCGATCAGGTGAAGGTCAAGGTGCTCGGCATCGACGACCGCGGGAAGGTCAAGCTCAGCATGAAGGCCGTCGACCAGAAGACCGGCGAGGATCTGACCTTGCGGGCGGCCGACGCCGCCGGCTGAGGCGCCGCGCCGCAAGCGGGGGGTGATGCGCGCCGGCGGCCGCTCCTGGCCGATCGCGCCGGCAGCTTGCGCCGGGGCGATCGGCGCGTTGCTGCTCCTGCTTCTGTCCGGCACGCCGCTCTCGGTCAGTTTCCGGGGCTTCCTCACCGAGAGGCTGCCGCGCAACCTGGCGGAGGCCGGGCGGCCCGGCGGCGGGGAGCGCCGCCTGCCGGATCCGGTCCGGGCCGCGCTCGGCCTGCTGCGCGACCATGACGTGGCCGCCTATCGCGTCTCGCGGCGGCTCGGCTTCGATCCGGGGCTCTGGCTTCCCACCTTTGCCGCCGCCTGGCCGATCCGCCCGGACGAGGGGGCGAGCTGGTATCTCGCCTTCAGTGACGAGGCGCTTCCCGCCGGCTGCCGCACCGTCGAGCGGCGCGCAGGCATGCAGCTTGCTCGCTGCCCTTAGCCTGTCCTGGCTCTATGTCGCCGGGCTGGGCGCTGCGCCGGCCCTGGCGCTCGGCCCCGCCGTCCCGGACAAGGAGAGGGGGAGCCCTCATCTCCTGGCGGCGGTATGGTCCTTCGGCCTGTGCATCAACTATGCGCTGGCGCTCGCGATCGGCCGCCTGGGGCCGGCCCTGGCGCTGGGCGCCGGCCTCGCCCTCCTGCTCGGCTTGGCCGCCCTCTGGCGCAACCGCTCCTGGCTGCGCCCGCCCCGCCCGGCAGGGCCGGTCGCGCTCGCCTTGCTGCTCCTGGTCGTGCTCGCCGCCGCCATCCTGCTCGATCCGCTGAATGACTGGGATGCGCGGATCATCTGGTTCTTCCAGGGCAAGATGATCTTCTTCGCCGGCGAGATCTCGCCCGGCATCGGGCTCAGGCTGCCGGCGGTGGTCCATCCCGACTATCCGAAGCTCGTGCCGCTGCTCGCCGCGGAGACCGCCGCCATGGTCGGATTCTGGAACGAGTACCTGCCCAAGCTGTCGCTGGTGCTGCTGTTGCCGGTCCCGGTCCTGGCGCTGCTCAGCCTGCGGCAGCGGCCGCTCAGCCTGGCTCTCGCCTCGTTCGGTTTCGTCGCGATTCCCTGGCAATTCATCAACAACGGCTCGATGGACGGCTATCTCGCGCTTTATGCCGGCGCGGCGGCGCTCTTCCTGGCGGACTGGCTGGACGGTGCGGGCGATTCGGCCCTGCTCGCGGCCGCGGGCGCCCTCGGGGTCGCGGGCGGCCTCAAGCTCGAGGCCGAGATCCTCTATCTGGCGTTCGGCCTTGCGGCGAGTGCGCTCCTCCTGGCCGGCCGGCTCAGGCTACCGCGTCCTTCGCCGGCGGCGCTCCTGCTGCTGCCGCTGCCCTTCGCCGGCTTCGTCCTCTGGCGGGCGTTGGTCTGGCACTGGTCGCTGCCGGTCGAGCACCATCCGCTGGAGACGGCTCTCATGCGGCTCTCCCAGCCCCACGCGCTCCGGCTGATCGCCGAGCGGGTCCTGCTGGACCCGCGCGTGGTCGTGGCCGCGCTCCTCGCCGCCGGCGGCCTGATCTTGAGCCGCCGCTGCAGCGCCGGCCTGCCGGCGGGCGCCGTGCTCGCCGTCATCGCCGGCCTCGTCTATCTCGCCGCGCTCTGCATGGTCTTCCTCGTCTATCGCGGCGGGCGCGACATACCCGGCGGGCTCGAGATGGAGCTCGCCACCGCCGCGGGCCGGCTGGTCCGGACCGCCAGCGCCCTTCTCCTGGTCGGGACCGTGGTGGCGCTGCGCGAGGTGGAGAGGTGGGGCGCGCTCGGGCGGCGATCGGGCCCATGAGCCCGCTTGCGCCGCGCCATGCTCCCGTTATCGTGCACCGCGGGCCGGGATGGATGCGATGAGAACAGGATTGCTGACGGATGTCGTAGGCCACCGCGGCGCCGCGGCCGGCGCGCCGGAGAACACGCTCGCCTCCCTGGCGCTCGCGGCCGAGCAGGGCGCGCGCATGGTCGAGTTCGACGTCAAGCTGACGGCCGACGGGGCTCTGATCCTGATGCATGACGAGACCCTGGAGCGCACGACCACCGGCCGGGGACAGGTCGCCGAGACGCCGCTCGCCCGGATCCGGGAGCTCGACGCCGGCGCCTGGCGGGGTCCTGCTTGGCGGCATACGCCCGTGCCGACCCTGGAGGAGGCAGTCGCGATCCTGGATGAGCGGGATCTGTCCGCCAATATCGAGATCAAGCCCTGCCCGGGGCGGGACGTCGAGACCGCGGAGGCCACCGTCGATCTCCTCCGCCGCGCATGGCCGCGCCACCGGCCATGGCCGCTGCTGTCGAGCTTCTCCCGCGCGAGCCTGGCCGCGGCGCGGGATCGGGCGCCCGAGATCCCGCGCGGGCTGCTCCTATGGGGCAAGCCATCGGATTGGAGCGCCGCGGCCCGGAGCCTCGGCTGCCTCACGGTGCATTGCGCGCAGCAGCACCTGACGCCGGAGTGGGCGGCCGAGATCGGGCGCCTCGGCTATGGCTTGGCCGCCTATACCGTGAACGATCCCGCCGATGCGGCCCGGTTGCGCGGCTGGGGCGTGGACAGCATCATCACCGACGATCCCGGCGCCCTGATCGCGGCTGGCGCGGGCGGGCGACGGCGCGGATTCAACGGCAGACGGGCGCTGTGAAGGCACTCAACCCCATCCTCATCTCCGGTCGCGAGGTCCTGCCCCTGGTGGAGGGCGGCAAGGGCATCTCGGTCTCCAACGGCGAGAGCTCCGGCCCCTGGGCGGCTTGCCAGGGCGTCGGCACCTTCTCGGGCGTCAACGCCGATTCCTATGACGAGGAGGGGCGGCTGATCCCTCAGGCCTATCACGGCAGGACCCGGCGCGAGCGCCATGAGGAGCTGATCGCCTACGCCATCCGTGGCGGCATCTCCCAGGCCCGGATCGCCCATGAGATCGCCGGCGGCCGCGGCCGGATCCATATGAACGTGCTGTGGGAGATGGCTGCGGCCGAGCGCATCCTCCACGGCGTCCTGGAGGGCGCGCGGGGGCTGATCAACGGCGTCACCTGCGGCGCCGGGATGCCCTACCGCATCGCGGAGATCTGCGCCAGCTACGGCGTCCACTATTACCCGATCGTCTCCTCCGCCCGCGCCTTCCGCGCCCTCTGGAAGCGCGCCTACCACAAGTTCCGCGAATGGCTGGGCGGCGTGGTCTACGAGGACCCGTGGCTCGCCGGCGGACATAACGGCCTCTCCAACAGCGAGGACCCGAACAAGCCCGAGGCCCCCTTCCCGCGGGTGCTCGAGCTGCGCCGGCTGATGGCCGGGGAGTGCGGCCTCGCCGAGACGCCGATCTTCATGGCCGGCGGCGTCTGGTATCTGCGCGAATGGGAGGACTGGATCGGCAATCCCGACCTCGGCCCGATTGCCTTCCAGTTCGGGACGCGGCCGCTGCTCACCAAGGAAAGCCCGATCTCGGACGCCTGGAAGCGCCGCCTGCTCACCCTGAAGGAGGGCGAGATCTTCCTGAACCGCTTCAGCCCTACGGGATTCTACTCCTCGGCGGTCGACAATCCCTTCATCCAGGAGCTGCGCCAGCGCTCCGAGCGCCAGGTCGCCTACAGCATGGCGCCGGTCGGCGAGCATGAATGGGCCTTCCCTGTCGGCGCGCGCGGGCGCACCGTCTACCTTACGGCGGCCGACAAGCTGCGCGCCGCGGGCTGGATGGCCGAAGGCTTCACCGAGGCCATGCGCACGCCGGATTCGACGCTGATCTTCGTCACGCCGGAGAAGGCGCAGGAGATCCGCACCGATCAGATCAATTGCATGGGCTGCCTGTCGGCCTGCCAGTTCTCGAACTGGGCGCAGAACGAGGCCGGGACCACGGGCAAGAAGGCCGATCCCCGCAGCTACTGCATCCAGAAGACGCTGCAGACCATCAGCCATTCCGAGGACACGGAAGGTAACCTGATGTTCGCCGGCCACAATGCCTTCCGTTTCAAGGACGATCCTTTCTACGCCAACGGCTTCATCCCGACGGTCCGCCAGCTCGTCGAACGGATCATGACGGGGGATTGAGCCCGGCTCACGCCGCCCGGGCCAGGTGGCCGAACTCCGCGACCAGCTCCTCGTAGAGCCGGCGCTTGAAGGGCACGATGAGGTCGGGCAGCTCGCGCATCTCGGCCCATTTCCAGGCGCTGAACTCCGGCTGCTCGGTGAGGATGTCGATGTCGCGGTCCTCCCCCTGGAAGCGGAAGGCGAACCATTTCTGGCGCTGCCCGCGGTACTGCCCCTTCCAGATCTGGTCGGCGAGGTCGCGGGGCAGGTCATAGGTGTGCCAGCCGCGGCTCTCGGCCTCCAGCCTGGCCTTGCCGGTGCCGATCTCCTCCCGCATCTCGCGCCAGGCGGCGGTCAGCGGCGTCTCCCCCTTGTCGATCCCGCCCTGGGGCATCTGCCAGGCGGCGGACGGCATGTCGAGCCGCTGGGCGACCAGGACGCCGCCCTGCCGGTTCAGCAGCATGATGCCGACGCCGGGCCGGTAAGGGCGCTTCTCGTAGGGGATCACGGGCCTCCCCCTGCCGCCGGCGGCGCGGCCGCGAGCGGCCGGCCGCCGGTTCGGCAGTCGGGGTCAGTTGGCCTTGCTGGCCTCGACGAGCGCGATCCCATGCAGAAGGTCCAGGGCGCGGGAAAGCTGGTAGTCCTTGTCGGGCTGCGGCTTCTCCGTGTCCGTGGCCTGCGCGGGCGCGGCCGGCGCCGTCCTATTGGTGCTGGGCGATCCGGAAGGCTGCTGCGGATTTAGCGGCTGCTCGCCGGACTCGTCCGGCGCCGTCCCGCCGGTGTTCTGCAAGGCGCCCGGCAGGTCGGCCTCGCCGCGGAACTTGGGCTCGGCGATCGGCTCGATCTTGGCCTGCTCCACGACGATGTCGGGCTCGATGCCCTTGGCCTGGATCGAACGGCCGGAGGGCGTGTAGTAGCGCGCCGTCGTCAGGCGGATCGCGCCATGGCCGGCGATGGGGATGATCGTCTGCACCGAGCCCTTGCCGAAGGAGCGCGTGCCCAGCAGGATCGCGCGATGGTGGTCCTGCAAGGCGCCGGCGACGATCTCCGAGGCCGACGCCGAGCCGCCGTTGATGAGCACCACGATCGGCAGGCCTTGCAGCAGGTCGCCGCCGGTGGCGTTGTAGCGCTGCGCGTTGTTGGGATCGCGTCCGCGGGTGGAGACGATCTCGCCCTTGTCCAGGAAGTCGTCGCAGACGGCGATCGCCTGGTCCAGCAGGCCGCCGGGGTTGTTGCGCAGGTCGAGGACGATCCCCTGCAGCTTCTTGCCCGCCTGCCCCTTGAGCTTGCTGATCGTCTCCTGCAGCCCGCCGCTGGTCTGCTCGCTGAAGCTCGTGATCCGGATGTAGCCGACGTTGTCGATCAGCTCTCCGCGCACCGACTGGATCTTGATGATCGCGCGCTGCAGGGTGACGTCGAAGTTCGGCTGCTTGCCGCGCCGGATGGTGAGCACGATCTTCGAATCGATCGGCCCGCGCATCTTGTCCACGGCCTGCGACAGGGTCAGCCCGAGGATCGGCTTATTGTCGATCTGGACGATGAGGTCGCCCGGCTGGATGCCGGCCTTGGCCGCCGGCGTGCCGTCGATGGGAGAGACGACCTTGATGACGCCGTCCTCCATCGTGACCTCGATGCCGAGCCCTCCGAACTCGCCCTTGGTCTGGACCTGCATGTCGTCCCATTCCTTGGGATTCATGTAGCTCGAGTGGGGATCGAGCGAGGTCAGCATGCCGTTGATGGCTGCCTCGATCAGCTTCTCGTCGGAGACCGGCTCGACGTAGTCCGAGCGTATCTTCTCGAAGACATCGCCGAACAGGTTCAGCTGCTGGTAGGTGTTGCTGTTGTCGTTGCTCGACTGCCCGACGGCGGCCGACAGCGATACGAAAGCAACGGTGACCGCGGCGGTCACCAGCCAGGATCTAAGCTTCATTTTTCTTCATTCCACGTTGGTGTCGGTGGTGGCGGTCTTGCCGAGCCAGGGCGCCGGATCGATGGGGTGCCCGTCACGACGCAGCTCGATGTAAAGTTTCGCGTTGCCGTCCTCGGGCGAGCCCATCACGCCCACCGGTTCGCCGGCAAGTACCCATTGCCCGACCGCCGCGTCGCAGCGGCCCAATCCGGCCAGGAGGCTATGATAGCCGCCGCCGTGTTGAATGATCAAGATTTCCCCATAGCTGCGGAAGGGGCCGCGGAACACCACCTGGCCGTCGAACGGAGCGAGCACGGGGCTGCCCGGCCGGGTGCGGATCACGATGCCCTTTGCCGTCGAGCCGGCTGCCTCGGCCGTCCCGAAGCGCTGGACGATGGGCCCGACGACGGGCGAGACCAGGCCGCCCCCGCCCGAGGGAAAGGCGCGGACACTGGCCGGCGCAGGGGTCGGCACGGCGACGCGCTCGCGCGCCAACCGCTGCAGGAGGTCGCGCAGATCCTTGGCCTCGGCGGCGAGCCTCGCGCTGCGGGCATCGCTCGCGGCCGCTGCGGCGGCGGTCCTTTTCTGGAGCTCCGCCTTCCGGCTCAGCAGCGAGGCGATCTTCTGCCGGTCGGCGTCGAGATTGGCCGCCAGCGCCTCGGCGCGCTGGCGGCGGCCGGCGATCTCGCGCGCGAGCTCCTGCAGCCGGGCGAGATCGCGCTCCAGGAGCTGGGCGCGGCGCTGCAGCTCCGGGATGGCGGCCGCCAGCAGGATCTCGCCCCGGGCGAGGTCGAGGGGCGCGGCCGACGCCAGCGCCGCGCCCGGCGGCGTCATGGCCAGCCGCTCGAGCGCCGCGAGGCTCAGGACCAGGGCCTGCCGCCGGCCCGCCAGCGCCGCGCGCCCGGCGGCGGCGCGGGCCTCGAGATCGCTCAGCTGCCCCTCGAGGCGGCTGAGCTGCGCTTCGGCTTCCCGCGCCGCGGCGGCGCGGGCGACCAGCTGATACTGCAGGTCCGCGACCATCTTGGCCAGCGCCGCGGCCTCCGTCGAGAGCCGGGCGCTCTGGCTGCGGCTCGCGCGCAGCGCCGCCTCGATGCTTTCGAGCTCATGCGCGTCCTGCGCCCGCAGGGGCGGTGCGACAGCCGTCGTGAGGGCGAGGAGACAGAGGACCGCGCCTCGGCTAGGCCGAAACACGGCGCTCCGGCCGGGGCTGCCGCGGCTGCGGGGTGGGCTTCAGAAGAGAATGGCCGGTCATTGCCGGGGGCTGCGGCAAACCCATCAGGGCCAGCACGGTGGGCGCGATGTCCCGCAGCTCGCCGTCGCGGAGCCCGGCGATCCCGGCCGGGCCGTTCACCAGGACCACCGGCACCCGGTTGAGGGTATGGGCGGTATGCGGCCCGCCGGTCATCGGGTCGCACATCACCTCCGCATTGCCGTGATCGGCCGTCACGAGGAGAGCGCCGCCGGCGCGGCGCACCGCGTCCTCGAGCCGGGAGAGGCAGCGGTCCACCGCCTCGACGGCGGCGACCGCGGGCCCCAGCCTGCCGGAATGGCCGACCATGTCGGTATTGGCGAAATTGACCACCGCGAAATCGAAGCGCCCGCTGCCGATGGCCTCGACCAGCCGGTCGGTGACCTCATAGGCCGACATCTCCGGCTGCAGGTCGTAGGTGGCGACCTTGGGCGAGGGCACCAGGATGCGCTCCTCGCCGGGGAATTGGCGCTCCTCCCCCCCATTGAAGAAGAAGGTCACATGCGCGTATTTCTCGGTCTCCGCGATGCGCAGCTGGCGCTTGCCCGCGCGCGCCAGCAGCTCGCCCAGCGTGTCGGACAGGTCCTGGGGCGGGAACAGCACGCCATGGAGCGGCGCCAGCTCGGCCGAGTAGCGCCCCATCCCGAGCGCGGCGAAGGCCGGCCGGCGCCGGCGCTCGAAGGCGTCGAAGCCCGGGTCGAGCAGCGCGGCCAGGATCTCGCGCACCCGGTCGGCGCGGAAATTGGCCATCAGCAGCCCGTCGCCGTCACGCATGCCGGCATAGCCGCCGATGACCGTCGGCCTGACGAACTCGTCCGTCTCGCCCCGGGCATAGGCGGCTTCGACCGCCGCCTCGGCGCTCGAAGCCTTCTCCCCCGCGGCCTCGACCAGGGCGGCATAGGCGAGCGCCACCCGCTCCCAGCGCTTGTCCCGGTCCATGGCGTAATAGCGGCCGCTCACCGTGGCGATGGCGGCGCCCTGGGCAGCCGCGGCGAAATCGGCGAGGAACCCGAGCGCGCTTTGCGGGGGGGTATCGCGCCCGTCCAGGAACGCGTGAGTCAGCACCTCGATGCCGGCGCCAGCCAGCAGCCTGGCGAGGGCCGCCATATGCGCCTGATGGGAATGCACGCCGCCGGGCGACAGCAGGCCCATGACATGGCAGCGCCCGCCCGAGGACTTGAGCCGGTCCATGAAATCGAGAAGCGCGGGGCTCCTCGCCAGCGCGCCGGAGGCGATCGCCTGGTCGATGCGCGGCAGGTCCTGCAGGACCACGCGGCCGGCGCCGATGTTCATATGGCCCACCTCGGAGTTCCCCATCTGGCCCGCCGGCAGCCCGACGTGAAGCTCGGAGGCGTCGATCAGCGCATGGGGCGCCTCATGCATCCAGCGCGTCCAGGTCGGCGCCTTGGCGAGGGTGATGGCGTTGCAGGCGCCGGGGGCCGCATGGCCCCAGCCGTCCAGGATACACAGCACCACGGGCTTTGGCGGCATGGCTCCGTGCGACCTTCGCTATTGCCCGGCCGGCGGGTAGACACGGTGGAACAGGATATCCTTGCCGTAGAGCGTGGCATCGTCGGCCGCGGCGATGAACCGGCCGATCTTCGCGGTGTCGTCGGTCAGGAGCACGGTCTGGTTGTCGCCTTCGCCCGTCACCTGGCCCTGCAGCTTGCCGGCCGTGACCGCGGCGATGAAGGGCTTGTCGTCGATGAAATGAACAACGAGCCGTCCCTCGGGTTGCAGCTCATAGGCGATGAAGATGTAAGTGGCGGCGCCGCCCGAGTCCTCGCCGCCGGCATCGGCGGTCTGCAGATTGGCGATCCGACGCTTGCCCAGGCTGGTGATGAAGCCCTGGTAATGGTCCGCCTCGCCGGATCCGTCCCTCTTGTGGTTGATGGTATAGACATCGATCATCCCCTGGCCGCTGTCGAAGACGTGGAGGAAGAGCTTTCCATCCTCCCAGTCCGCCTGCCACAGCCCGTTCAGCGCCGGCTCCCTGACCGCGGCGGCGGGATCTCCGGAGGGGTTCTGGGATTCGGGGATGCAGGCGTTGACGGCGAAGGCGAGGAGAAGGGCGGCGAATCGCGGCCAGAGACGATGCATGGCCGGCAGGATAGTCGGAACTCAGCCGCGATGGTAGGGGTGGTCGTTGGGGCCCGCAAGCGATTCAGACCGCGCCGCCCAGCCTAAGGCTGGATTACATGGAACGCAACGCTCTGCCCGATGAGACGTCGTCCTGCAGAAGGGATCAATATGCTTTGGGCGGGACCTTGGGCTGGCAACGGCGAAGATTGATTTCAACAGTGCTAACCGCTCCCGTGACCGCTGGCGTCGAATTCACTGTCCCCCTCGATCATGATTCGCAGTTCGCGAACTTCCCTTCCAGTCAAAGGTTGGTCGTTTAGCCGATCGATTGCTTCCTTGTGTTCGACCGTTGCCGCCTCACAACGCGACGGCAAGTCACCGAGAGGGCGCCCCTCGTTCATTGCCGTCCACATGCTGTTGAAGATCTTCAAGAGCTTGAGCCCTCTCTCAGCGGCCTCTTCGGTGCGGTACAGCCACTCCGCCGGACCGAGCAGGAGACCGACCTGGCTCTTGAGCATGCACGATAGCAAGATGCCACGCGGTGTCCTCGTGATCCGGTAACGGTGATTGGTATCGCTCTCTGCGCGCAGGACTTCCGCCACGGCTTGGCCTGACACAGACACGGGTTCCCGCACCGGCTTAGTGCGTCGGCGTATCCAGTCGGCGACATGCTGCTCGGTGATCCCGGTGTTCTTGTCATCGGCCACTTGGGCGAAGAAATCGGCGGCTTCGGCCCAGTCGGCGGCATCGAACGCATAGCCATTTCGCGTGAGAAAGATGCCGCAGGCGTAGAAGGCGGTCCGTTTGTTGCCGTCTACGAAGGCGTGAGCCTTGCAGATCGCATGCACATAAATTGCGGCGAGTTCGACGATGTCGGGCTTCGGGTCGCGGTAATGATAGGCCATCTGCGGGCGCTGCAGCGCACCGGAGAGCCGGTCGGTATTGACTGTCGAACTGGGACCGCCACCGAACTCCGTCACGGCCATGTGGTTCGCCGCCATGACGGCCCGCTCATCGACCCAAATGGGGTCGCTCACCGGCGGGCCAGTGCCCGCAGCGTGTTTGCGTGCTTGACCGTGATCTCGTCGATGATCCGCAGTTGTCGCTGAAGCTCCTCATCGCGCTCCGACGAGGCAACAACACTCGCAGTGGGGCCTAGGATTCGACGGTGAATTGGAACCGCCTCCACCCATCGGTCGGCGTAGTCGCTGAACTGCTTCCTGCTCGCGGTCATCTGGTGCGCCCTTCCCCTGAGCCATTATGGATGTCCTGGCCATCGAATCAACTGGTCGCGAACAGGAGCAGAATGGCGGAGACTGATTCGCGGGCGGATGCAACACATCTGCCGTTTTCGGCTAAACTTTTGATTTTATTCCGGAAGCGCCGGAACTCAGCCTCGATGGTAGGGATGCCCCGCCTGGATCTGCTGCGCCCGGTAGAGCTGCTCGGCGAGGAGGGCGCGCACCAGCAGATGCGGCCAGGTCATCGGCCCCAGGGAGAGCGCCAGGTCCGCGGCCGCCCTGACCTCGGG
>Ga0070740_10005266_pt1 | contig 12097 bp, 11 predicted proteins | sample Coa_R2_FD_67286 | JGI IMG/M metagenome (GOLD analysis project Ga0070740, IMG submission 67286) | Surface soil microbial communities from Centralia Pennsylvania, which are recovering from an underground coalmine fire - Coalmine... | ecosystem: Environmental > Terrestrial > Soil > Unclassified ...
TGCAACGCTATTACGGACTGCTCTTTCACATCAGCTATCGCTATTTGAAGGAGTATGATCTCGTCTGTGATGTCTTGCAGCACGTTTTTGTGCAGCTTTTTCTTTCTCTGTCACTGCTGCACGCGGGAAAATCGCTGCGCGGATGGCTCCTTCAGGTAGCGCGCAATCGTTGCGTCGATGAACTGCGCCGCCGACGGGTGCTGTTCTTTTCGGAACTGGAGACGGACGAGGATGAGGAGGAGCGGTTGATACTCTTCTCTCTTCCCGACTACAACCCCTTGCCAGAAGAAGTGGTTGAGTGTGATGAATTGCGGCAGCGTTTGCTACGGGCAATCGACGCTTTACCTCCTCATTATCGCTCCGTCGTGCAACTCCGCTATGTCGCGCAGTTGAGCTTCTCCGAAATTGCGCAGCGGTTGAACTTGCCCGCTGGCACGGTCAAAACTCAGTTCTTGCGGGCAAAGCCCCTCTTGCGCGCTGCATTAGCAGAAAGTTCTGACGATTCCGGGGTCTAGAACGAGTTGGTGGTTTCAAGATAGGATCCTCTTCTCAAGGATGTTGCCTGGAAGGTTTCAACAGGTAGAAAACATGCCGCAGAAGGAGGAAGGAGGTTTTCTCATGGTGCGCAACCTCTACCGCTTTTACCTGTATGCTGTCTGCCTTGCCTTGCTGGTGTTCGCAACCGTTGCGCTGGGACACCTGCTCCAGGTCGTCCTGGCTTTCACCCCATTGAGAGGTTCTTCTGCCAGCGAGCCGGGGAGCGCGGAAACCATACAGGCCATCGTGTTTTTCGTGATTTCCTGGCTCATTGCCGCGGCGTTGGGCGGCTTCCACTACCGGCTGATTCGGCGCGATATCAAAGACGACCCGGTTGCTGGCGGCAGCGCCATTCGGGCCTTTTTCTTAAATATCGCCGAAGGCATCGCCGTGGTGGTGGCCGTTGCCCTCTCCGCTGTTACGGTAATCCCGTCTCTGGGTCAGGCATACACGGGTGATATCACCTCGCTGACGGCCGCTTCGCTTGCTCTGCTCGGTCTGGCCGCAACGCTGGAGTGGGAGCGAAGGCGTATTCCCGCCGGTTCGGCAACGGCCCGACTCTTCGAGCATCTGCACCTTTACGGGGCGCAATTGCTCCTGCTCCTGCTCCTGGCACTCTCCTGGATGGGAACCGTCCATCAGCTGGTCGATGCGCTGGTTGCTGGAGGTCGGGGGATGATCTCGGTAGGCGGCCCGGCTCCCTGCGGCGGCTTCACCGCCTGCCAGGGTCCTAATTTGCTCAGCCTGACAGTGGCGCTGCTCTGGATCGCTCTGTTCTGGATCGGCTATGGTCTGCTGGCCCGCAAGGACGTTCCCTCGCTCTTTCGCCAGATGTTGCACTACGCCAGCCTGGCTTCTGGTTTCGGCCTCATCCTTTACGGATGCGAACGCGGTATCGAGCTACTCATGCGGGCGCTGTTCGGCGTCCCGGTCTCGCTGCTCGACGTGGTAAGCCCGTCTGGCAGCTATGATTTCGTTTCCCCGCTCCTGCTGGGTATGCTGGTCACGGGTGTCTACAGCCTCTGGCTGGCTCTGACTGGCCGAAAAGAGCCGCAGGGACAGGTAAGGACACGGCTGATCGGAGAAGCCATTGCCGCCTCTCTGCTGGCGGGAGTCTTCTGGTGGGGAATTGGTCTGGCCCTCTTCTCTCTGCTGCAAGGTATCGCAGGCGTCCAGGTGGCCGCTGCAGATTGGGCTGCGGCCAGCGCCCTGGTCATAACCGGGGCAAGTTACACCGCCTTCGAGTGGCTCTTGCGCAGGCGAAGTATCCATGAGCCGACAGTTGCTGCGGCCCCCCGGCGCGGTATGGTGCTGGCCTTGCTCGGCGCGGGCGTACTGGCCGCAGCCGTTGGCCTGGCCCTCGCTCTCTACTCACTGGCAACCTTCTTTCTCGGTTCGCCGATCACTGACTGGGGACATCTCACGCGCATGGGCTTTTCTGCCAGCGTTGTCGGGGTACTTGTGGCCGCTTTTTACCTCTGGCGTCTGAGGGATGAGAAACTTGCGCTCACCGCTGTTAGCCAACCAGCCTCGCAAGCGATGGCTCCTCCTGCTGCCGCGACAGCTTCTGCTCCTGTACCCACGCCACCCGAAGCGGCAGAAGGATCACCTTCCATCGAGGCCATTCTGGATGATTTGCTGGCGGGCAAAATCAGCCGCGACGAAGCGGCTAGCCAGCTTCACCGGCTCTTCCGTCTTCAGCCAGCCCCTTCATAGAGGCGCTGGCTTGTTCATCGGCGAGGTGATACTACTAGCAACGGGAAATGGGAGACGGCTGTTAGATGAAAAGACCCTGCTTCTCCGCCCCCGATTTTTCTCCGGGGGCAGCATGAAACCGTGACAACCATGTGTGGCTGAAGACTGGAAATGTGACCGGCCTGAGAAGTTCATGCTTTATGCTTCAGGGTGGAGAGATATACCTGTACGAGAGCTACCCGTCACAGGGATTCTGTCTGGCGAGATTTTACTCTGGAGGAAAGCTATGAAAAAGAGCATATGGAGCGCGCTACTGGCGATGTTCCTTTAATTAAAAGGAGGAAAGATATGGAAACGCTGAGTATCAGAACATCATCAGCAGAGGTCGCGGTCGGGCCAGACCCATCGTGGAGAAGCCTCTACCGGGCTGGAGGGATAGGTGCTGCGCTGGCAGGCCTCCTCTACATCGCCGCGCTGGTGCTTGAGTTCATTGTGCCGCCAGCCCCTGTTGCGGGCGGGGCAGCTACTCTTCAATACATCGCCTCCCACCGCTCATTCTACATCCTCGCGCAGACCCTGTGGTTAGCGCCCGGCGTCCTGTTAATGATCGCCTTCCTGGCGCTCCCCGTGGCGCTCAAGCACCTGAGCAAGAGCTACGCGGCCATCGGCGCGCTGATCGGGATTGCCTCCTGGGCGCTCTCACTGGCATGGCCGACAACCGGCGGCGGAGGACACGCCCTGGTGTACCTGAGCGATCAGTACGTGGCTGCCACGTCGGCAGCCCAACGATCCGCCTTCGCGGCAGCCGCCGAGGGTTTCATCGCGCAGAATACCATCCCGACCATTACTGGTATCCTGCAACCGGCTGGCATTCTGATCCTCTCGCTCGTCATGCTCAAGGGGGTCTTCCATAAAAGCGTTGCCTACCTGGGCATTATCACAGGCATTCCTGGCATCGTGAGTGAGACGCTGCGGCCCCTTATGGGTATCAGCTACGCCGTGTACGGCATTCTTCTCATCGTCTGGTTTCTCGTGATCGGCTGGAATCTTTTCTGGCTGGCTTCGAGCAAATCCTCATCAAGGAGGTATCCATCATGAGCTGGTTAGTTGCTTTATTCGCCCGTGTGGCTTTGCTTGTCGTCTGGCTAACCACGCCATTGGTGAGTCGCGCTTTTCACGGCGGCTGGATCCTGCCACTGCTGGGCCTCCTTTTCTTGCCGATTACCACCCTGACCTACGTTCTGGTCTATTCCATCGTGGGAAGTGTGACTGGCTGGGGCTGGCTCTGGGTCGTGCTGGCAATTCTGCTCGATCTGGCCGCGCATAGTTTCCCCGCCAGGCAGGCTGTGCAGACGAGAAGCAAAAGAATTAGCAGTCCTTCCTGAAGAAGGCAATCACCAGAGAAAAGGAACCAGTTCCATGTCAACTGAAGACAACAAAAACCTGATACGCCGTTTCTACGAGGAAGTGTTCAACAGGAGGAATGTAGCGGTTCTCGATGTATTCTATGCCCCCGATCACGTCGATCACACACTCCCTCCTGGACTGCCAACCAGTCCCGATGGAACGAAACAGGCCATCGTCATGACCCTGGCGGCCCTGCCTGACCTCCGCATCACGATCGAGGACATGATCGCAGAGGGAGACAAGGTGGTCACTCGCTTTACGACACACGGTACCCAGCAAGGAACATTCGAGAGCATCCCGCCCACCGGCAAGCGAGTGGCCATCACGACCATCGAAATCACCTGTATCGCCGACGGCAAGATTGTGGAGGACTGGGGCCTGGATGACCGGCTGGGCATGCTCCAGCAGCCTGGTCTTGTCCCCGCGCTCTAAAGTGTGGGCCTGATGCGGAGAAAGACAGGCTTTCTCCGCATTTCTGGCCGTGTGCGTGGCACATCCCGTCGAAAAGAAAATCTCAAGTGGTTGGCAATTGGTTTTTTACTAAAATAGCAGAGTAAGGAGTAGCAAGAAGTACGCTACCCGGAAGAGTGGGTTCTCTATGAACACTTCATCGGAAATATGGCAACTCGGAAGTAAGATGCTCCGAGTATCGCATCTGGAGAAGCTCTACTGGCCACAGGCGGGCATCACCAAAGGGGAGATGTTGCAGTATTACCGGCAGGTTGCGCCCGTTCTCCTCCCCTACTTCAAGAACCGGCCTGTGACATTGCGCCTGTTTCCAGAAGGGGTTACCGGGCCATCTTACTATATGCGCGAGTACCCCGCACGTGCGCCCAACTGGCTTGGGAGCGTGCAGTACCAACCCAGGACGCTTGCTCACCCGATACGTTTGCCACTGATTGATGATGTTGCCGGTCTGCTCTGGTTTGCCAACGAAGGTGCCATCGAATTCCACCTCTGGAGTTCTCATGTTCCTGACCTTGCGATACCCGATCAGGCCATTTTTGATCTGGACCCAGGTGAGGCTGCAACCTTCACTGATGTGCGGGAGGCAGCGTTACGCTTGCGTGACGCCCTGGAACATGTAGACATGAGAGGCTATGTTAAGACCAGCGGTCGCCGTGGGCTGCATGTCTACATCCCATTAGTCGCTGGATATAGCTTCGAGCAGGTACGGGGTTGGGTGAGAGAAATTGGGCAGCAACTTGCAACAGGCTATCCAGACTTGATCACCATCACTACAGGGTCAACACATCGTGGCAAAATTGTGACGGTTGATACTGCCCAGAACAGTATCGGTCGCAATACTGCCGCGCCCTATACGCTGCGAGCCAGTATTGCTCACCCGACTGTCTCCACGCCTCTGAGCTGGGAAGAGCTGGAGAACAACACCATTCTCCCTCTCGACCTGACGCCGCAGGTTGTCCTCCAACGCATCCAGCGTCTCGGTGATCTTTTCGCCCCTGCCTTGCAGGCAGATCAGCGTCTTCCATAGCTCTTCGTCTCTCCCGTATTTTCGCTGTAAGGATACTATTCACCTGGCAAAGCAGCACAGCTTCATACGCTCGCGTGGTGGGTCAAGGGTTTATCACGTCAAGAGGCGATCTGCGGTTAGAGGAAATCACGTTCTCTAACCGCAGGCTGCCTCTCATTGATGCGGAGGTGGGTCGCAACCTTACGTCAGCTTTACTCTGGACCAGGATGGGCTGGCGGCGGCGAAGCCGGATGGGTCGTATAGGAACCCAGATTCTGGATCATCTGTGGGATGGTGACGAAGCGATAGCCGCGCTGCAACAGGGTGGAGATGATGGTTGGCAAGGCTGCTACCGTTTGTGAGCGTTCGCCTCCTCCATCATGGAGCAGGATAATCGAGCCATTCTTCGTCGAACTCAGCACGTTCTGAATGATGGTATCGGATCGGCGCAAGCTATTCGTATCACTTCAATGCAGGCTCCTATCTGACATACTGCTTTACCCATCTCCTCTGGGAAGCGCCGCTGGTCGTACAATCAGTAAGGGCAGGCGTGAGACCTCCAGAATACGTTCGGTGACGCTGCCCATGACCCACAGGTCTGCTCCGTGACGCCCATGAGTTGCCAGAGCAATGAGGTCGAATGCCCGCCCTGACAGTCCCTCTCCCTCACCGGGATTTCCTTCTGCTACATTCATCAGGGTGTCGGCTACGTCCATGCCGATGGCAACTGACGAGCTAATCTCAAGGGACAACTTTGCCGCGTCTCCCGTTCGCAGGCGTTGCTCAACCGTTTCGAGATAGGTCAGCGCCTTTTGCATGTTCGCCTCGATAAACTCCCTTACGTTTGCGTTGTGCGTGTTCTCGCCAGCAAGTACCAGGGTCAGGTGAAGCGCCCCTGGTGCCGGTGCTGAAAGGGCGGTAGCGAGTACAGCCGCCGGGAAGAGGGCGGCTTCGGCAAAGACGGAGCCATCGAGTGGAACAAGGATACGTTGAAACATAGTACAAAACCCCTTTCTATTGCTCCTCGCACTCTTTCTTCGCTGAACTGAACGCGATAATGCAGGCAAGTTCTTCTGCGAATTTTATGCCTGCCATGCACAGACAGCTAAGACCAACTGTGCAGCAGTGAGTACGAATTCCAGAACGGACTCCTCGGACCGCGCCAACGGTTGGTCTCAGTTGTGTTGCGAACGCGAGCCTCACCTAGCCGGTTGGTGCCAGTGTCTTCGGGGGTACAGTCGGCATTTCTCTCAACTGCGGAGGCACTGCCGCCATGCCATCAGGCGCGCCGATCAGATAGCTGATCATCGCGCCCCACCAGCAGAGGGCACCCAGACCGAAGAGTGGTCCCAGCACGATCCCGACAATCCCACATACCAGCAGGACGGTGAACCACGTCTTGTCCATAAGCCGATTGGTGTTGAACAGCGCGGCAACCCAGGCCACTAACTGGACAACGATGCCAGCCAGAACGGCGATGCCGCCCAGCACAATGAGGCTGACGAACATCCAGAAGATGCTATCAGGAACGTAGTTGGGCTGATACTCGCCCGCCTGAATCGGAATATGGGAGGCCAGGGCCAGAGAGCTGAAGATGGCCAGGATCGCTCCGGCAGCCATCACGATCACCCCCACGACCCACCATTGTGTAATTGTGCGCTTTCTCATAATGCTCACCTCTTTTCCGGGCAATCTCATGTGCGGGAACCTTACCCCGTATCATGCTTCTACCCCTCTCCACTACAAGCATAGCAGGTTGCTCACACAGGGCAGTCACATGCGTTGATAGAATGCTCACAACCTGCTCACATCTGCTAGCAGGATGCTCTTCAGGCAGTGACCCACCACTTTGTCCGCTATCAATCAGAGATGGGAAGGAGAGCGTCTGATCATTCAGGCAGGGCTTGCGCAGGGAGATCCTGCGGTCGATTTCGGCTGACAGATTGTGATGGGTCTGGGATGGAGTTGTTTCCTTTTGAGATAGCTTCTTGAGGCTCCTGTTGTACGCTTTTTCTGTGAAAGATGGAATGGTTTTGCCAGAAAGGTTCTCCGGGAGCGTGGTCAGGTGAGGAAGCTTACCCAACTTTCGGGGATGGCTGTACGCAGGAATCGCAACTCCAGGTACAGAGCAAACTCCATTTCAAAGGCGGTAAAGCAGCCCGCATCGAAAGGAGACCATCATGTCCGGGGACACCACCAGGCACCAAATGGTCATTTAGAGAGGAGAATAGAAGATGGCGGCAAATCTCATCACCGGTCTCTGCGGATCGATTCTGCGCGCAGGCAGAACGTTTACCCCGTCTGTGGGAACCTCCAACGGCGTTGCTCAGTTACAGCCGGTCGAGATCAACGGCTATCCGCAGTGGCTTCTCATCCGCGGGCAGGATGTTTCCAGCCCGGTGCTGCTTTTCCTGCACGGGGGTCCTGGCGAATCGAATATGTGGCTTGCTCATTACACGATGCAAGAACTGGAACAGCACTTTGTCTGTGTCAACTGGGATCAGCGTGGGGCTGGTAAATCCTTCCGCCCGGGTCCCGGCCCCGAGAGCATGACCGTTGACCAGTTTGTGCAGGATACTATTGCCCTCATCGAACTGCTGCGCGTGCGTTTCGATCAGCACAAAATCTTGCTACTCGGACATTCCTGGGGAAGCGTGCTGGCGATGAAAGTTGCGGCAGCACGGCCCGATCTGCTGCATGCTGTGATTGGCATGGGGCAGGTCGTCGATATGAAACGCGGCGAAGACCTCTCCTACCGCTATGTACTCGGGCGCGCTTACGTGGAACACAATCGCACGGCTATCCGCATTCTTGAGCAACTTGGCGGTGCCGATACGTACAGGAAAGACGGGAAATTTGTCCAGCGCAGGTGGCTTGTGCGTTACGGCGGTATGATACATGCTCTCAGTACGGCAGCAGTGGTCTCCATCCTGCTCAATGCCCCCGAATGTTCCATTGCGGACTGCATCAGGGGTCTCACGATGAGAGACATGAAGTTTTCATGCCGATTGATGGGGGACGAAATCATGGGTGTGAATTTGCTGCAAGACATAAAGGAGCTTTCCGTTCCCGTTGTTTTCTTCGCAGGACGCTATGACTACACCACGCCCTCTGTCCTGGTTGAGCAGTTCTATACTTCGCTCCATGCCCCCTCCAGGGAGCTGATCTGGTTCGAGCATTCGGCTCACATGCCTCATATGGAGGAACCGGGCAAGTTTCAACGAGAAGTCATCGCGATCGGAGACGAGTTTTGCGGAGATATACGCCCACAGGATACGCCAGTTGCCACAACGAAGAAGGAACAATCATGACCAGGTGTAATAGAGAGGTGAATTGATGAGTATAGATAGCACCAGTCCAGTGATCACGAGACGTTCTGGCGTGGTAGATGAGTCCGAAATGAAGATGAGGGTCAACGAGATTCTCAATCGATGGCCGACCGTAGGCATGGCGGTCGGAGTGGTTCACGACGGTCGGCTCGCGTTCTTTCACGGACACGGGCTCGCCGACATTGCATCGAACACCCCCATCACCGAGGATACGGTTTTTCGCATCGCCTCCATCACCAAGACCTTCACGGCAATCGCGGTGATGCAACTGTGGGAACAGGGACTCATCGACCTCGATGCTCCCGCCAACGACTACCTGCGCGCATACAGGCTCATTCCCGCCAGAGCTAGCTTTCGGCCTGCGACTGTGCGGCATCTACTCACCCACACCGCTGGCATCCGTGAGGTTCTCCACCTCTCGGGCCTGCTCAGACTGCGAGACCTGGGCGAAACCGTGAAGCTGGGAGAACCAGTACCCTCTCTCGCCAGATACTACCGGGGCGGACTCCGCATCGATGCAGAGCCAGGTACCCGGTTCATGTATACCAATCACGGCTTCGCCACGCTCGGTCAGATCGTCGAGGATGTAAGCGGGAAACCTCTTGACCGCTACCTGCGCGAGCATCTCTTCGAGCCTCTGGGCATGGCCGACACTGGTCTCGTCCGATCTGAGCGAATCCGGTCGCACCTGGCTACCGGTTACGACCTGGGTTCCAATGGTGCCAGGGCCGTTGCCGACTATGAGGTGGTGACGGTGGGCGCCGGGGCCGCCTACTCCAGCACGAGGGACATGGCTCGCTACGTGGCAGCTCTCCTGGGCAGTGGTGCCAACGAGTACGGTTCGGTACTCAAGCCGGAAACGATGGCTCTGATGTTTGCCCCCCAGTACCAGCCAGATCCACGGATGCCGGGCAATGGGCTGGCGTTCTTCCGGGCTAACCTCGGCGACCACCTCGCGGTCGAACACGACGGGATCCTTCCCGGCTTCGACTCCCAGGTTTTCCTGGCTCCCGGTGACGGAGTCGGGGTGATAGCCTTTGCTAACGGAGCCAGACAGGGGTTTCACTGGCTGACACCCGAGGTCGGCAGCGTACTCAGGCATCTGCTCGGCGTCCCCGATGAGGGAATCCGCACCAACATTCCGCAGCACCCGGAACTCTGGGGTGATCTCTGTGGTTGGTACAGGTTCTCTGCCCACCTGACCGATCCCGCAAGGTTCGTCATCGGAGCCGGGGTCGAGGTCTTCGTCCGGCGGGGGCAACTCATGATGCGAACTCTGAGTCCAATACCCACGCTGTACAGGGGCTTTTCCCTCCATCCTGACGACGACAAAGACCCATACGTCTTCAGGATTGACCTCTCCACGCTTGGAATCGGCACAGGCCGCGTCATCTTCAGCAGAGAACAGGGAGCAGGGACGACTGCTGTCCACCTCGATTTCGGCCCGCTGTCGTTTCAAAAGCAATCGGCCAGATGAAGGGAATAATGCTGTGTCAGAGAATTCTTACTTTTCACTACCTCCTCCAGGAGAGCAAGCTGATCTCGCAGAGAAACATAGTCTGGAAACTCTTCTTTTCTGCCCAGACCCCTGGGCGCTGCGTCACGTCTTCATCGATCAGGAAACAGGGGAAACGGTACGTGCGCGTTGCAATCGATGGGATTGCCTCTATTGTGGGCTGCGCAAAGTAGATCAGTGGCGGCAACTGGTCAAGGCTGCTGAGCCAACATTGTTCATTACACTGACGAAAGCGGGCAAGACGGTTGAAGAAGCGGCACGGGCGCTGACGACGTTCCTGCAATACTTGCTTCGTGGGTCAAAAGGCCGGGGGCCAAATCGTGTGGGGGGCGCGTGAGGCGTATCCAGTGGAATACTTCGCGGTGCTGGAACGACATAGCGATTTTGAAGAAAATGGCTTTCACTGGCACCTGCTGGTCAAGGGCGCGATGTACATCCCTCACGAAATTCTCAAAGAGAGCTGGGGCGGAAAGCGAGGGTCAAGCAGAGAAGAGAGCAAACACATAAAACGAGGTAGGAAGCCTGCTCATAGCATTTCTTCCTACCTCGTCTGTGAGTCGGGGCGAGAGGATTTGAACCTCCGACCACCACAACCCCATTGTGGTGCGCTACCGGGCTGCGCTACGCCCCGCCCTTAAGATGCAAACAGTATAGCAGAATTGACGCTCATAGTCAAGCCTCGTGGGCGCGAAATTTTGGGGAGATGTCGCCAGATTTTTGCGAGATGAACTGGTTTTCTGGCTTGACCTGCTATGAAAGTCGTGTCACAATCAGCATAGCAGACAATTTTGTGAAGCAGGAACAGTGAGGAGTTTGAGCAGTATGGCAGGAGTTGAAATTCGAGCGGCGCGCCCGGAGGATAGGGAGGACGTGCTGGCGTTTTGCGTGAATACGTGGGACTGGGGCGATTATATTGAATATGTGTGGGATGAATGGTTGCAGGATGAGAACGGTATGCTGGTGGTTGCCACCGTTGATGAGCAGCCGGTGGGCGTGGCGCGTTTCCATATACCGAGGCCGCAGGAGGCATGGTTTGAGGGGATGCGCGTCAAGCCCGAATATCGCAATCATGGCATCGCGAAGGCCATTAATGATTTTATGCTGGCCGAGGCGAAGAGGCGTGGGGCAAAGGTGGCTCGCTTGATTACTGAATCAGTTAATGCCCCGGCCATTCGTTCCCTGGAACGCGGTACGCATATGCAGCGGGTAGCTGCTTACGCCCCGTACAAGGCGGGGCCGCTGCCGGAACAAGGGAAACGTCCCTCCGGGTTGGAGACGCCGACGCTGGCGACGGAGGCCGATATCGATGAGATCATCAACTATCTGAATAACTCGAATATCTTCCCTGCCATCGGCGGCCTCTACTATTCCGGTTTTACAGCCTGGCAGATCACGCCGGAATTTATTGAGCAGAAGGTTGCCGCCGGGGAGGTCTATATCCTGCGCCGCTGGAACCGGCTGGATGGCCTGGCGATGATCGAACGGCGCGAGGGACGTATGGGCAAAGACCTCTTCATCGGCTACATCGACGGCACTACCGAAGCGATCAGCCTCATCGCCTATGCCATGCGCGGCCAGCTGCCCGCAATGGGCCTGGATCAGGTGCGCATCAACGCCCCCGATCTCATCATGGTGCGCGATGCCCTCGTCGGCGCGGAATACGAGTGGGATGGGAAGATTTTCTACACATATGAACGGGAATTGTAGTGAAGCGAAGCGATGCAGTTCGCCCTCGGCACGCCCCAGGCCATGCGCAACAGGCCAGCGGCTACCCAGGTCACCGGCCACCCGGTCATCAGAGGGGAGGTCACCCGCCAACCGGGGGGCAGGCCCCCCGGCCGCCCACAGGCCCCCGGTCGCCTACAGGCCCCCGGTCGCCCACAGGCCCCCCGACCGCCCACAGGCCCCCCGCAAGGGGTGGCCCTCATAGGCGTTAACTTAAGGCCGTGCGAGCGCCACGCAGGCCCCCCGCAAGGGGTGGCCCTACTATATACGGCGGCTCAGTAAGCTGCACGAGACGTATCGTATAGAGTAGGGCCACCCCTTGCGGGTGGCCTGCGACGGCCTTAAGTTAACGCCTATGGGGGTGGCCCTACTATATACGATGACCCATGCGATCCGCGAAGCGTCGTATAGAGT
>Ga0070740_10005268_pt1 | contig 12094 bp, 14 predicted proteins | sample Coa_R2_FD_67286 | JGI IMG/M metagenome (GOLD analysis project Ga0070740, IMG submission 67286) | Surface soil microbial communities from Centralia Pennsylvania, which are recovering from an underground coalmine fire - Coalmine... | ecosystem: Environmental > Terrestrial > Soil > Unclassified ...
TATTGTTCATTTATTTAGTATACTTCTTAACTGTAACACCCGACTAACAACAACATGACAAGTTTGTTAAGATTGCTTAAGTTGCGGAAAAATAAGGGTAACTTGGGTGCCCTTGCCAGGCTTACTTTCTATCTTCACCTGCCCTTTATGTAGTTCCATAATAGATTTTACAATGGCAAGGCCTAAGCCTGTACCACCTGTCTTCGTCGAGCGGGCACTGTCTGCACGATAGAAGCGATCAAATAAATGGGGCACATGTTCAGGCGCAATGCCCTCGCCATTATCGCTTATTAAAATATAGGTGGCATTATTCACTACTTTGGCTGACAAAGTAATAGTTCCACCTGCTGGCGTATGTTGTAATGCATTATAGACAAGATTGCTTAAAGCACGACGCAGCATGAGAGCATCAGCAATAAGGTGTCCATTTCCCTCACATTTTATTTTCACATTCTTTTCTTCTGCTGCAGCTTCATAAAAATTACTTACTTCATCTAGCATCTGTCGTAACGGTATTGATATAAAATTAACAACTGATTCTGGACTTTCTGCACGCGCTAAAAATAAGAGATTTTCTATCATTTGAGAAATGCGTTCTAATTCTTCTATGCTGGATTCTATCACTTCGCGATATTCATCATTCGACCGTGGCTTAGATAACGCAATTTCTGCTTCACCCATTAAATTATTAACGGGTGTACGTAATTCATGCGCCAAATCTCCAGAAAATTGAGAAAGACGATTTACTCCGTCTTCAATGCGATCTAACATCTCATTAAATGAATTAGCAAGTTTCGATAATTCTTTTGGCCAGGTAGTTGGGTTAAGACGCTCTTTAAGTTGCACAACACTAACACGTTGAGTAGATTGTGTTATATCCCGCAAGGGCTTTAATCCTCTGTGGGTTACAATAATACCTAATGCAGCAGAACCAAACACACCAAGCAGCAATATAATAATCAATCCTTGGCGAGAATCTTCAATGATACTGTGTTCAGCAGAAATATCTTTAGCAATTTGAATAATACGATCATTATTGTTGCCAGCAGGCGCACTCATCAACAGAAAATATTTTTCTCTGTGATGATTTTTCTTCGGCGAAACCCAATAAATAACCTGATTTTCCGCAGGATAAATATTTCCAAATGCACTTACGGGAACAATGGCGTTCATTTTTGGTGTTTCAATAATTGTATTTCCATTTCTATCAAGAATGCGTGAATAGTAATGATAGAGATTGGGTTCTAAAATGATTTCTTCTTTTAAAAAAGATTCATTAGCAGGTTCTGATTGTAAAAGTTTTTGTAAAACGAGGACTTTGTTTTCTAAAAATTGATAATTTTCATTTTCTAATCGATTCGTATAAATCCAATATAAAGAAAATGTTGCAATAGCGAGTACGAAAAATGCAGATAAGGTATAAATCCATACCAAGCGTAGGGTAATAGACCATTGATGTGGATGTTTAGGGATTAAATCCTTAAGACGATTTTTTTTCACGGTCTTCCAAAACATATCCCACACCTCGTATTGTATGAATGAGTTTATTAGAAAAATCACCGTCCACTTTGCGACGTAATCGTCCAATAGCTACATCAACGATGTTAGTATAACTGTCAAAATTCATGTTCCATACTTGTTCTGCAATAACTGTGCGTGAGACAACATGACCTTCACGTCTTGCTAATAAGGAAAGTAAAGCGAATTCTTGTGATGTCAGATCAATGCGTTTGCCATTGCGAAATGCTTTATGTGCCATCAAATCAATTTCAAGGTCTGCAATGGTGATAGTTTCTGATGTCGTTGTTTGTCCACGTCGCAAAATATTTCGCATTCTCGCCAATAATTCAGAAAAGGCAAATGGTTTGACGAGATAATCTTCTGCACCTAATTCCAATCCTTTGACGCGGTCAGGTACAGAATCTCGCGCCGTTAAAAATAACACCGGAGTTTTGGATCCTCGCTGACGAAGGTTTTTCAAAATTGACCAACCATCTATTTTTGGCAGCATGACATCAAGAATAATAAGATCGTAAGGATGATTGACTGCGAAAAGTATTCCTTCTTGCCCGTCTTCGGCAAGATCTACAATAAAGCCGTTTTCAGTGAGGCCTTTTTTTAGGTAACTAGCCGTCTTATGTTCATCTTCTATGATCAAAACTCGCATGTGAGCATCTCTAATTTATTGTTAAATCATATATTTCTATTATATCCAATCTTTAACATGGGAAGTAGTATTGTGTTAAATTTTATCATTTTTAGCAGGAAGTTTCATTACATGCCAAATTACTAAAATGGTTTGCTAAGCATCCAATTTTTAGTCACTGCTTTATATCTACAACGCTATTTAGTTTTATTCGATACTGAATACGGAGGTGTGTGAAGATTCGTGAAGTTATTTTACTCTTAATTTCTTATATCTATGGGCCATGTTATTCCACCACAAAACAAAATTTTCTTTTTACTCAACCAAACGACCAGGGATATCAGCAGATTCGAAATGACGGTTGAGATAAGATTTATTATTCACACGCCAATATCGGCGTTGCGATTTAAATGGCATAAGCAATAAATTAACAAATGTGTTATCTGATAAACCAAGATAAGAAGGTACACCGATAGTGATCGATTGTTGAGGAATATTAAGTTTGATTGTTTTGTGTAAGTGATCCCAGATTGAAAACACAATACTATAATTACGATTAACTTCATCAAAGTAAATAGAATGATGAATACCGTGCATTCTCGGCGTGACAATGAATTTGTTTAGAATTCTTTCTAAACGAATTGGCAGTTTAATATTGCTGTGTTGAAAAAAAGTATTCAATTGAAAGACAAATTCGTAGCAGAAAAATACTAATGGATCAATTCCAATCAAGCTAAGTTGTACCAATCTAAAAATACTGGAATAGGCAATTTCTATGATATGAAACCGCATAGATGTTGTTACATCCAGGTCTGGATCAACATGATGCACATTGTGAAATCGCCACAATAAATTGATTTCATGATTCATACGATGCCAATAATAAAAAGTTAAATCCATTAATAAAAAGCCCAATATAAAATGATATGTCCCCGTAATAGATAACCATGGTAACAAACCAAATTGATGAATTGTTGTCATTTCAATAATGAATTTTTCTAACGGACTAATTAATAAGGCTGCTGTTATGTAAACAATAATTGTAAATGTAAAATTAATTCTTATTCGTGATACTAATGAACGTGTTCGCTTTCGCAATGGCCATTTTTGCTCCATAAGAAAAAATGTAAAATAACTTATTGTGAGTGTAATGCCAAAAATGAATTGGATATGAGCAAAGTGAGTGGTTGGCATGAGTAGCTATCCTTTTTCAATCCATATCTTTAGTGATTCACTACTTTACTTAAATTCATAAACTGTTTTATGCGTAAAAAACTTGTTAATACTACCAAGCTAGTAAATAAATTAGCGAGCCAACTGAAATAATTCGGCAGCCATATCATTAAGATAAAAAATATAAATGCTTCAGCACGCTCGATTAATCCAGGACTATAATGAAACCCTTTGTTTGATTCATTAGGAGTGAAGATACCTACCACCAGAAAACTGGTAATACAAAGATAACAACTGCCAAGCATAGCAAGCGTCAAGCCACCACGATGGAGAGGATCAAGCGCGAATAACCCAAACATTATTGCAAACTCTACAATACGATCTGACACAATATCTAATACACTACCTAAGCTTGATGTCTTGTTTCCAACTCTTGCCACTGTGCCATCTAGCGTATCTAAAAAGCCTGAGATTAATAGCAATAGCGTTGCAAGCGAGGGAAGTCTTAACACCAGCACGATAGCTGCAACGACACCTGTTACACAGCTAGCATAAGTAATGGTCATGGGTGAGTAATGTCTTACCCATCGTAAGATGGGATCAACGACGTACACTTGATAGGTTGGTCTTAAAATGGATTCAAGCATGGCATCACCCTAATATTCCCTCGACTTTTTTCATCTTCTGCTCCCTCTGATGTATTGATAAAGAACAGGCAAAAGAGAAAGTATCGCTAAGCCAAGCAAGGGTAACAAGATAGCAGGTTGTAGAATGATATTGAGGTTGGGAGATTGATTAGTTTCAAATAGTTTTCCTAAACCATTTCCCAATGAAGCGTACACTAATGCACCTGGAATAATGCCTAATGCTGTCGCGGTGATAAAAGTAAGTAATCGAACATCCAATAAAGCAGGAATGACATTCACCAACCAAAATGGAAAAAGCGGAATTAAGCGTAAAGTTAACAAATAATAAAAAGCATTTTCACGAAATCCTTTTTCCATTTGTTGCAAAAACCGACCTGATTTTTTGGTAATCCAATTAGATAACGCCAGACGAACAGCAAGAAATAAAATCGTTGCCCCAATAGTTGCGCCAATAATGGCGTAAAGTGCCGCAAGCCATGTGCCGAATAAAAACCCACCCGCTAAAGTGAAAAACACAGCGCCAGGGATAGAAATAGCGACGGCAATAATATAAAGGAGAATATAAATCGATACTGTCAAAACATAATGTTGATTTGTCCAGCGCAAAAGTTCTTCGCGATGTGTTTTTAAACTTTCAAAACTGATATAGCGATTGAGATGGAATAAGAAAAATAAAAAAAGAATAGCCATTAAAAAAATAAGCGGCAGCCATCGTTTTAATCCCTGACCATTTTTTTGATCATCAACATCCATATTACTTGTTATCCATCTCTAGCTTGCTTCAATTTGCAGAGGTAGATAGGCTGTCGTGCTGACAACATATCTACTCTGCATTATCAAATCAAATAGGCTGCCCTATTCCTGCCGCTCTTAGATCAGCTTCGTTTGGGCCATTGCCAGCACAACATCCTGCCAGTTTGCCGTTAACGAGGACAGCTGGTACCGTTCGCACTCCAAGTTCCTTCGCGCGTTTCGCCACTTGAGGATCATGCATATCAAGAATAGTCACTTCGCATGATGGGCAAGCGAGTTTATTCACAAGATCAATCGTATCTTTGCAACAAGAGCAACCTGCACTAAAAATTTCTACTTTACGTTTTGTCATCACTCACCTCTTCTATGATATTAAACTCATTATAAATATAGACCCTATACATTAGTGCAGAGTCAAGTAATTATTTGATACAGGAAGAGCAACCTGGCGTTTTAATGTGTTTAGGCCAACTATTCCAGATAGAAGCACTGATTAGTAAAAAGAGACCGGCATAAAGCAAGATGTCAGAATCCCAATAGAATTTACCCATTAAAATGAAGAGGGAACCCAGCAAACCTAAAATAAATGGTTTGTACCCCCGCCTTTGTTTGGCTCTAAAGCCAAGCCCGATTAAGGCAATGATTAGAAAAAGGATGGTTAAGGGCAACAAATATTTTGCATAACTCACAAAACTGATGCCCACTGCACTCATGAGGCCCGCATAAAGTGGCCAACATAAAGGGCAAACTATTTTTGGCAATAAGGCGGCTATCATACTCGGTAATGTTGCTGCAGCACTAAGTGCTTTAATTTTATTTTTAGCTATACTTTCCATTCAAATTGACCCTTATTCTTTAAGATGATTTCTTGTTTGATGGTGCAATAATTCTTTTGTTATTTTCTCCGATCCCAGTGCTTCTAAAATGGCACAACCTTGCGTGATGGAACCGCGGCCTAAGCATTGATTATGTAATTGTTGCAAGGCTTTTTTCATTTTCTTCAATGCCTTGATTTTGCTTTCTACAATTTTAATTTTGTTTGCAGCTTTAGATTTGACGATGCTGCATTTAGTAGACTGATTGCCTTGTAACACCAAAAGATCTCGAATTTCTTCCAACGTAAATCCAAGTTCTTGAGCATTTTTAATGAATCGAATTCGCATCACCATATCAGGCGAATAATGACGATAGCCAGATTCACTGCGCTCTGGTTCTGGAATAAGGTTGCAACGCTCATAAAAGCGAACGGTGGTAAGAGCAACCCCTGCTGCCTTTGCTAATTGACCAATTGTTAAGGCCATCTTTGACTCCCATGATTGCTTCATTGAAGTATAAACCTTACACTATAGTATAAGGCCAATTACTTCTGTTCCCCTACTTCGCAACACGAATCTCCTGCTCCTTTTCCTTCTTTATAGGCATGATAGGCTTTCAATGCCCACATTTCTCCAACACAACCCCCCATTGCGGAAGCAATAGCAAGTATCTCTCCGACTTCATTTTCAGTCGCACCCAGCTCCTTTGCTTTCAGGATATAAAACTTAAAGCAAGGCTCACAGCGAGCACTGATACCCCACAATGCAGCTATCAAAGCTTTTATTTTGGCGGATATCACGCCGTCCGCGAATACTGCCTCTTCTCTCATTTTATGGATATGGCCACTGGTGTTTTGACTAATTTTGCTGAATGCACCCATTAGTCCTAAGGCAGGATCAATGTTCTCTAACTCTTTTTTGGTCATAGACATGGTAAATACCTCACAAAACTTATCTACATAACAAAGTATAAACCCTGGAGTTAAGTGTAGAGTCAAGATGCGTGTTCAACGCGTTTGATATTGCTAGGATAGTTATAAAACTTCTAATGCTAATGCAATACCTTGCCCACCACCGATACACATCGTGACGATGCCACGTTTAAGGCCATCTCGTTTCATGGAATGTAACAATCTTGTAGTTAAAATTGCGCCTGTTGCACCAATTGGGTGGCCATGAGCAATTGCTCCCCCTTCAACATTAACAATGTCCTCGCTGAATCCGAGTTCGCGAGTGAGGGCAATGGCAATTGCCGCGAAAGCTTCATTGATTTCTACACGTTCTACATCGCCTATTTTCCATCCTGCGCGTTCTAATACCTGATGAACGGCGGGAACCGGCCCCATACCGAACATGCCAGGTTCTACTGCGCCTATGCCGTATGCGACGATACGTGCCATCGGTTTGAGATGCTGTGCAGTAGCAAACTTTGATTCCGCAACAATCATGGCGGCAGCTGCGGCATTAAGTCCGGGGGCATTACCTGCTGTAATGGTGCCATCCTTACGGAAAGCAGGTTTTAATTTGGCAAGGGTTTCGGCTGTGGTATCGGGGCGATTATGTTCATCCTTTCGAAACAGCTCTGTTCCTTTGCGCGAAGCGATTTCAATCGGTGTAATCTCTATATCAAACTTGCCATCAGCCTGCGCTTTGGCAAAACGCTGCTGAGAACGCAATGCCCATGCATCTTGTTCTTCACGAGAGATAGCATATTTTTTAACAAGGTCTTCGGTATGCCAGCCGGAATGCTGATCGGAGAAAGCATCGTTCAAACCATCGCGCAACATACTGTCTATCATCTTGCCTTCGCCCATACGGTACCCCCACCTTGCCGATGAAAGGAGATACGGACACTGATCCATGTTTTCCATACCACCTGCAATGGCACACTGAATATTGCCACTGAGAATTTCCAGGTAAGCAGAGACAATCGCTTGTGCACCAGAGCCACAGACACGGTTTACCGTGAAAGCAGGCACATCAACAGGAATACCACCTTTAATAGATGCCTGACGCGCAGGGTTCATACCCACCCCTGCCTGCACGACGTGACCCATGACAACAGACTGTACCTTCGCTGGTGCAAGTTCAGCACGTTTGAGAGTTTCAGTGATAACAGCTGCACCAAGCATAGGTGCTGGAATATTTTTGAGTGAACCGTTAAATGTACCGATGGCAGTACGAGTGGGGAAGCAAATGAGAATGTTAGTAGTCATGATTTCCTTATCCTGATAGTCTTGCTTTGAATATTATAGTCAGTAGCTAAATCACTCTTGATATTTTCATTGCTCCATATCCATCATTTTTTTACACATAGGACACATATTATTCATGTTCATCTTATCCATAGACATTGGATTAGGATTCATTTTAATTCCCATGCTAAATACTTGCTCACCCAATTGCATTAATTGTTTACCTTGATTTTGAGTTTCTTTGTTGTCTGATTTTGACATCATTTCACCCATCATTTTCATCTGCATACCCATCATCACCATTTTGTTTCCCATCATTTGCATCTTCATCGATTGCATTTTATTCATCATATCTGACATTTTTTTCATATCATCAGTTGTAGTTGCATTGGATGTTGAGGACATGTTCATCATCATATTGTTTTTAGTATTAGAGTCTGTCATCGCTGCAAATGAAGAAAAAGACAACGTACTTGAAATTAATACGACGGATAAAATATTCAGTTTTTTCATCATTGATCTCCTTTTATTTAATAAGAAAATTCATCATAACATCGTCACTTTTTTCCTCCGCCATAGATGGCTTCAAAAAGATTTTTCATGCTGTTATTTCGCATGATTCTTACTGCTTCAAATAAAGACCGTATTATTTCGCCCCATTGACTTTCCGTTTTTTTAAATACATTGGTTTGATCTAGCGATTGCCGATTTTTTTCGATGGAAGGTGTTACCCATAAAATGGGCCACATCATGGGATTGAATTTTTCTGAAAAGACATACCTGCTCACTCGCATCGGATGCATTTTTTCGGACAGTAATGCCAAGGGTGGATTACTGATCATTTGTATAAATGGTTGTAGAAACGTGCGATAGATTTGATCATTGGTTTCTGATACTTGTCTTACCTTTTCAAATGGTTTAGTAGAGTTGCTGGAACATAAATCTTTGATATCTCGTTCTTCAAATTGAACTTGATATTGATCTTTACGGCAATCAGGATCACCCGTCGGATTGGTAATGATCATTTCATATAAGCCATAAGATAATTTTTCTATCTCTTCACAATGTTCTAAAATAGCGCGATGTTGAAAGCGCACGACTTTCGCAGAGACAAAAATCCCTAAATGTCCAACGGTAGGATGAAGAAGATACACAATACGTTGTTTGGCTTTCTTTAAGCTTTCCGTATCTGGATAAATAGTTCTGATCCAATGCAACGCTTCACGAGGAGGAGTGATTTCATCCCCTTGAGAAGCAAAAATCACAATGGGATTACGAATATCTTTTAAGTTAAAAACACAATCTTTGTGAATGGGAATTTCACCACGCTCCAATTTATCGCCGATAAAAAGCATTTCAACCGTTGCGGTTATTTCTTCCTCGCTGAATTTATACCAGCCATTCCACCAATGCTCGAAATCTAAAAACCGTTCACGTTCGGTGTCAATCTCTGAGAAAAGACGATCATACTTATCCCAGATAGCAGTAGTAGGATTTAATAATTCAAAATTTTGTACTAACCAAGCCCCATCAAACGTACCATCATTTAAATCAGCCAATAAGCGAGTCAGCCATACGCCGCCTGAAAGACCGCCGATCAATTGCATGGGATTGCCTTCTTCTTTGCTATTGGACCAATAAGAAATAGGCGAACCATTCATGACCACAGGCCCTGTCAATCCAACACAATCGGATGCGAGTAATGTTAACATCCAACCTGCTTGGCAATTGCCATAAAGAATAGGAGATTTATTGTCATGCCATGTTTTAACGCATTCAATAAAGTGTCGTAGAGTCGTCAAGACATCGAGTAAAGTTTGATGAGGGATTGGCTCAGGATAAAAACTAACGAAATAAACCGCATGACCTAGATGTAAGGCCACACCCACTTCTGAATCACGCTTGAATCCGCCAATACCAGGTCCATGTCCTGCGCGTGGATCGACAATGATAACGGGTGGTTTGGTTGGATCGTAACAATCAGTGATACAAATATCATCGGCTTCAGTAATTTTAAGGAGCGCATAATTTGTTCTGGGTTCGAGCGTTCTGCCATCAAGTACAAGTTCATATTTGAAGCGTAAAGGAGGAGGCATCCCTTGCTTTTCGTGTTCCATCATGTCGTTAGCACGAGTTCGTAATATATCGAGGAATAGAACATACCGTTGCCAAACATCAAGTTGATATTTAATAAAGTCATAAGAAAGAAGTTGAGATCGCGATGATGGGTTTTTAAAAGCACTTTCTTCATTTGCGGGGTTGGCTTTCTTTTGTTTTATGTTTTCCGTTTCCATGACCCGTCCTTTTCCTACATGGCCTTATTTATTCTAACGTAAAAGTTCTATTGGTTATTAATAAAAATCAATATTTGATTAAATTAAAATCAATATACTACCTTGACGAGTATAAAATGACAAAATAATGGGCTTTAATCAAAATGTTATACTTGGGTTTTAGACAAGGAGGTTTTTATGCTGATGTTTCTAACAGATAGTGCATTCTCATTGGAATTGCTAGCCATTGCAGCGGGAGTTGCATTGATCCTTTGGTCTTTGCGCAATCAAGGTGCCGGCGTTGGACTTGCCAGTTTCTTTGGTTATGTTGTATTAATTCTTGCTATCTTTGCTTTACTATGCACCACTTATTATGCCTTCGGTTACTGGATAGAGGGATATTATCGTTCACCCATAGGAAATCTGATGCAAGTCGAGCATAAAATCATGATGAAGAATAATGGTACCACGTCAGGCATGATGTCTAATCAAACAGGGAATCAAAACCAAGGAACTCCTGAAGCTGCTCAACAGTAGAATGTGATTATTATGGTTCACTTCGCTTGGTTAATTGGATCACTTATGTTTCTCTTTATATGGGGGATCATCTTCTTTTTTAAAAAATCCCTCCGTAGAGAAATGCTTATTATTAGTTTCTTCACAATGCCGTTTGGTTTAACTGAACCTTTATTTGTTCCAGAATATTGGCATCCACAGTCTTTGTTTGATCTTGCTCAGAAAACTGGCTTTGACATTGAAAGTCTTATTTTTGCATTTGCAATCGGTGGAATAGCTTCAGTCTTTTATAATCTTATTTTTAATGCAAAATTCAAACCGCTCTCAGAAAAAGAGAAAAAACAAAAACGTCATCGATGGCATTGGTTAATATTGTTGTCTCCACCTCTCATTTTTTTATTACTTTCATTATTAACCAAATTGAATCCCATTTATGATGGAATCATTGCTTTTTTATCTGGATCAATTGCCGCAATTTATTGTCGTTCTGATTTAACAAAAAAGATTTTTGTCGGTGGCTTATTATTTTTTCTTCTCTATTTCATCTTCTTCTCATCACTCATCATGATGTTTCCTGATTTTGTTAAAACCACATGGAACTTAACTATATTAAGTGGAGTATTAATTTTAGGAATACCCATAGAAGAATTATTGTTTGCTTTTTCGTTTGGCATGTTATGGTCAAGTCTTTATGAACATTATTATTGGCTTTCTGAAAAATAATAGATGAAGTTACCTCACATGAATCAAGATGAGTATCAAGTCTTGCTTAAAAAATCTGATCCACACATGGAACACGGGAGGAATTAACAGTTTTAACAATTTTATTGGAGACGTAATAGTTTTGCGTTAATAGCCACGATGATTGTACTCAGTGACATCAATACAGCACCAAAAGCAGGCGTTAATACAATACCATATTTAAAAAGGACACCAGCAGCAAGGGGGATTGCAAATGCATTATATCCCGTTGCCCACAAAAGATTTTGAATCATTTTTCTGGTAGTCGCACGAGCAAGTGAAATAATAGCAACTGCATCAAGTGGATTACTCTTTACTAAAATAATATCTGCTGTTTCGATGGCAACATCAGTTCCTGCGCCAATCGCAATACCAACATCTGCTTGTGCAAGTGCGGGTGCATCATTGACGCCATCGCCAGTCATTGCAACAAGCAATCCACGTGCCTGCACTTCTTTAATTTTTTTTACCTTCTCTTGTGGTAAGACTTCAGCAAAAAATTCATCGAGTCCTATCGATTCTGCTACCCATTTTGCGACTTGCTTATTATCACCTGTCAGCATCATGCATCGAATGCCCATTGCTTTTAAACGCTTGATAGCTTCTTTAGATTCAGGACGAATAATATCAGCTAATGCAATAGCACCGATAAGTTCATTATCCATCAAAACAAAAATAACGGTTTTGCCTTGTTCATTAAATTCTACGATACGCGGATCATCCATTTTGATATTATTTTCTCTGAGATAACCTGGGCTTACTGTCATTATACTTTTGCCATTAACGATGCCTTCTGCTCCTTTACCAGGGATTGCTTTAAAATTTTCAACTGTTA
>Ga0070740_10005271_pt1 | contig 12089 bp, 8 predicted proteins | sample Coa_R2_FD_67286 | JGI IMG/M metagenome (GOLD analysis project Ga0070740, IMG submission 67286) | Surface soil microbial communities from Centralia Pennsylvania, which are recovering from an underground coalmine fire - Coalmine... | ecosystem: Environmental > Terrestrial > Soil > Unclassified ...
GCCTTATCGCTCGCTCCGTTCAGGGCATCGGGATAGGCCGTGCGGAAGCTCTGCGCCGCTCCCGAGAGGGGCACGCGGTCCTGCGGGCGGCGCGGGCCGGCAAGGCTCGGTTCGACGGTCGCCAGATCGAGCTCCAGCACCTCGTCGAAGAGCGGGTCCGGCGTCTCATCGGTGCGGAAGAGTCCTTGCTGCTTCGTGTATCGTTCGACCAGATCGAGGGTCTCGTCCGGGCGTCCGGTCATGCGCAGGTAGCGCAGCGTTTCGGCGTCGACCGGGAACAGGCCGGCCGTGGCGCCGTACTCGGGGGCCATATTGGCCAGCGTCGCGCGGTCGGCCACGCTCAAGTGGGTCAGGCCGGGGCCGCAGAACTCCACGAACTTGCCGACCACGCCGTGCTTGCGCAGCATCTGCGTGACGGTCAGAACCAGGTCGGTGGCCGTCGCGCCGTCCGGCAGCTTGCCGTGGAACCTGAAGCCCACCACGATCGGCGTCAAGAGATACAGCGGCTGGCCGAGCAAGACGGCCTCGGCCTCGATGCCGCCGACGCCCCAGCCCAGCACGCCCAGGCCGTTGATCATGGTGGTGTGCGAATCGGTGCCCACCAGGGTATCCGGGAAGGCCGTCGTCTCACCGCCCTGGGTGCGCGTGGCGACCACGCTTGCCAGGTACTCCAGGTTGACCTGATGCACGATGCCGGTCCCCGGCGGTACTACGCGGAACTCCTGGAAGGCCTGCTGGGCCCAGCGCAGCAGCATGTACCGCTCGCGGTTGCGTTCGAACTCCAGCTCGACGTTGCGCCCGAAGGCCAGGGTCGAGCCAAAGGCATCGACCTGCACGGAGTGGTCGATCACCAGGTCGGCCGGGGCCAGCGGATTGATCCGCCGGGGGTCGCCGCCCAGGCGCGCCACCGCCGAGCGCATGGCCGCCAGGTCGACCACGGCCGGCACGCCGGTGAAATCCTGCAGCACGACCCTACCCGGCAGAAACGGGAACTCTTCGTTCTTGCCGCTGCCGGGCTGCCAGCGCGCCACCGCCTCGATATCGGCCGGGGCGGACAGGCCGCGCGTGCTCTGCCGCGCCAGGTTCTCCAGGAGGATCCTCACGGTGACCGGAAGCCGCGAGACGTCGACGCCCAGGGCCTCGCCCAGGGCGGGCAGACTGTAATAGGTCAGCGTTGAGCCTCGCGCCGTGGTCAGCGTAGCGCGCGAGCCGAACGCGTCGGGCCGAGCTTGCATGGCATGCGTCTCCCATCGACAGTAGTTTCGTTGTCTATCTCTATGCTACCGCAGACGTCCCACTTAGGCCGAGGGATTGGCCGACGTGCCTGCAATGCGCCGACATCTCGTACGGACTGACAACGGAACCGAAGAGAGCATGGCCGCAGCGGATGGGGTAGAGACTACTTGGCAGGGCGCACACGGGCAACCTCTGCTCGCGCGCCACGAGCACGAACCTCTTGGTGAGCCCATGCCACTGGATTTGGTGCCGACCGGCGGGACCTGTCCCCGCCTGCCGCTGGCTCCCTTCCTCTCCATCCAGCGGTGCGGCGTCTGCCGCGAACACGCTGTCTTCTTCCTCGACAAACGAAAGGCGCTCGACCGCCTTGAGTTGCTGGAGTACGAGCGAGGACATGCCTTGGCGATTGGGCCGATAGAGCACGCAGTTGGGCGGAAGAATCAACGAGCTAGTGTTGTCTCAGGCAGCATGGTTTGATTATCACCCGGCCTGCGACCGCGGTCGCATGGCAAAACGCGGGCCGACGGCGGTCGGTTGCGAACGCGCAAATCAAAGTATCCCGTCTGATTGAGCACTAGCGAAGGCTGGGCAGTAGAATCGACCGCTATGTTGTGAAAGCCGTTGGGCCGCGTCATACACGGAGATGAGTGGAGCGCCAACTGAGCGGCTTGACAAACTGATTCCACCCAATTCGCGCGAAGGCCGGTGCTTGCCGTTGTAAACATACGGCCGCCTGCCGGTGGCTGCCTCCTACTCCGCCGCGAAGACGAAGCGTGTCGTATCCTGTGGGAAGCGCGTCCAGGCCAGGACCACGCGCGGCCGGACGACGTAGAGGCCGCCCTGGTCCCATTGATCCGGGCTTGGCTCGTAGGTTGGGGCGTACTTGGCGCGGTAACCCTGGGCCAGGTCCGCGGCCAGCGCCGGGTCGGGCGCCGCGATGGCCGATGCCGTGCCTTCGACGATGACCACATCCTCGCCGTTCTCCAGGTGCACCGACATGGCAGGATTGGCCGCGAGGTTGCGTATATGCCGCGTCTCCGGGCTGCCGTCGAAGTAGAACCTGTCGCCATGCCAGACGCCCCAGATCGGCACCACGTGGGGACGGCCGTTCGGGCGCACGGTGGCGACCCAGTAGTTGCGCGCTTGCTGCAGCCTCTCTCGCGCGTGCGACCAGGGCAGCAGCCCCTCATCGGTCGCCGGCACTCCGTAATCCCCGGGCATGATGGGGCGGCCAACGGTGGGTTCGCCGAGCGTCGTGGTAGATGTGGACATGGTATCCTCCTCATTGCATGTCGGATAGGAGGAGTATATGCCGCCGCGACTGACAACGGATTGTCAGCTACTCGAAGCCCGGCAGCGTCAATTGCACGCCGTAGGCGGCGGGTGCGGCGGCCCGTTTCTTGGCCAGTTGGGCGCGCTGCACGGCGGCATCGGCGGGGCGCCGGCCGTTGATCAAGATGAACGGCGCGGCACGATTGACCGCCACCCCGGCGCGCTTGAGCTGTGAGATATCGGCGAAGCTGTGCCCGCCGCGCAGGCCGACGATGCGCTGGGCGGCCACCGGCCCGATGCCCGGCACGCGCAGCAATTCCTCATAGGAGGCTTTGTTGATCTCGACCAGCGGGCTGTCCGGCCGTGCCAGGGCCATCGAGACTTTCGGGTCGACGCCCAGGGGTAGATTGCCCTGCCCATCGAAAGCCGCTCCGACCTCGTCGTGCGGCAGGCCGTAGACCCGCGTCAGCCAGTCCACCTGGTAGAGCCGCGCGGGGCGCAGGTGATGCGCTGCCGCCTGGTCCTGAAGGGGCGTATCGGGGGCCGGCCTGAAGAGCCCGAAATAGGCCCGGCGCAGGCCGATCTCCTCGTTCAACCAGCGCACGCTGGAGACGATCTCGCGATCCGACTCGCCCGCGGCGCCGACGACATACTGCGTGGAGATGCCGCTCGGCAGGTGCCCGGCCTGCTCCATGGCGCGCAGGCGATGCATCGGGCGCAGGATGTCGCGCAGCATGTCTTTCCCGGTGCCGAGCCGCTGCAAATAGGCGCCGGTCGGCACCTCGACGTTGATCGAGACGCGGTTGGCCAGCCGCGCGGCCGCCTCGACCACGGCATCGCTGGCTCCCGGGAGCAGCTTGAGGTGGACGTAGCCGTCGAAGCCGTCGCGACTGCGCAGGATCTCCACGGTGTCCAGCATGCGTTCCATGGCCGCATCGGGCGAACCGTCGACGGCGGAGCTGAGGAAGAGGCCGTCGACCCGTCCGGCCGTGTGCATCCGCGTGAAGAGCGTGGCCAGCTCGGACGGAGCAAAGGCGCTACGCCGGCGCGGCGCCGAGGCGCGCAGGGGACAGAAGCTGCAATCGTGCTCGCAGCGGTCGCTCATCAGCACGCGCAGCAGGGCGCCGCCGTCGCGCCCGGCCACGCGGCATATCCCCGGTTCGGCGGGAGCGCCACGCCGGCCGCCGGTGCTGGGCGCCGCGATATCGTAATCGGCGCCCGCGGCGAGCTGCCGGAGCTTTTCCTCCGTGTCCACATTTGCAGTATAGCCCCGGCAAGCCGGACAATTCCTTTCGCTGTCCCCGCGGAGATGCCGTGCAGTAAGAGCGGCAGCCTACTACCGCGGCTCGGCCCAGCGGGGCACACGATCATCGTTGAGCGAAACCGCCTGATACTTGGAGTGGCGGCACGGGCCGTGATGTGATGACTCCGGGACGGGCGGCGCCTCACGGCCGGTGTATCGAGCCGGACGCCCGTCGGCCGGCCGGGGTATAATCCATACAAGCAGAGTATGGATATGCTCCAGCGTTGCACGGCCCGTTGCACCGGCGTGCCCGGCCTGTCCCCTAACGGTGCCGCCGCCGATATATAGATGAGAACCGCACAACGACGTGCAGGGATCAGTGAATGACAGAGACGCTTGCCCGACCTACCAAGCCACTGCCGGCGAAGCCCAACCCTTTCGCGGTGGCGCAGCAACAATTCAATCTGGCCGCCGACTACCTGCACCTCGACGACGGGACGCGGAGCCTACTCGGCGATTGTGTCCGCGAACTGACGGTGCGCTTTCCCGTGCGCATGGACGACGGCTCGGTGAAGAGCTTTACCGGCTATCGCGTCCAGCATTCGGTGCTGCGCGGCCCCGCCAAGGGCGGCATCCGCTTCCATCCGGACGTGACCCTCGACGAGGTCAAGGCCCTGGCCATGTGGATGACCTGGAAGTGCGCCGTGGTTGGCATCCCGTACGGCGGGGCCAAGGGTGGCGTTATCTGCGACCCGCGCTATCTGAGCCGCCAGGAGATCGAGCGCATCACCCGTCGCTACACGACGGAGATCTCTATCCTGATCGGCCCGAAGAAGGATATCCCGGCGCCGGATGTCAACACCAATGCCCAGGTGATGGCCTGGCTGATGGACACCTACTCCATGCAAACCGGCTATTCGGTCGCCCCGGTGGTGACCGGCAAGCCAATCTCCATCGGCGGGTCGGAGGGCAGGACAGAAGCCACGGGCCGTGGCGTCATGATCGTGACCCTGGAGGCTCTGCGCACCCTGGGCATCGATCCGGCCGAAGCCACTGTTGTGGTGCAGGGCTATGGCAACGTCGGCTCCAACGCCGCGCGGGCGCTGGCCGCCGAGGGATGTAGGGTGATCGCGGTGAGCGATCAGTACGGCGGCATTTACAACCCCAAGGGGCTGGACCTGGCCGCGCTGGACCGGCACCTGCGCGAGACCGGCAGCGTCGTCGGCTTCCCGGGCGCGACGGCCGTCAGCAACGAGGAGCTGCTAACACTTCCGTGTACCGTGCTCGTCCCCGCCGCCCTGGAGAACCAAATCACCGAGGCCAATGCGCCGGAGATCCGGGCGCGGATCGTGGCCGAGGGGGCGAATGGACCGACCACGCCCGCGGCGGACCAGATCCTGCACGAGCGAGGTATCGTCCTGGTGCCGGATATATTGGCCAACGCCGGGGGCGTCACGGTGAGCTACTTCGAATGGGTGCAGGGATTGCAGAGCTTCCTCTGGACGGAGAGCGAGGTGAACGCCCGTCTGCGGGAGGTCATGGTGCGCTCCTTCGAGGAGGTGAAGAGCGTGGCCGATCAGCACAACGTGACCCTGCGCATCGGAGCCTACATCCTGGCCGTCGGCAAGGTGGTCCAGGCCCTCGAAGTGCGCGGAATCTACCCGTGAGCACGATTGATGGAACAGATTCGAGAGCTGTGGGACCGCCTGACGCAGCCCGCCGACGCCATTCGCCCCAATCCCCGGACGCAGTTTCAGACCTTCGAAGGATGGGGTACCTCCGATGAATACAGCAGCGACATGCCAGGAGTCCGCGTCGGCCAGGAAGAGGTCGAGCCTGGTACCTCCGATGAATACAGCAGCGACATGGCCATCGATACCTTCGACTCTCTCGATGCCGCCTCGCGCGGCGATAGCCCAGATCAACGTGCATTTTCACGGCACGTAGGTGGGATAGCTGGGCGGCGGCAGGGGCCGCGGGCGCCGGGGGCGAAACAGCAGCGCGAGCACGACGCCGGCCACAAAACCGCCGACGTGGGCGAAGTAGGCCACGCCGCCGATGCTGTGGATGGAAACCAGACCGGGGATGAACTGCAACAGGAACCAGAGGCCGATGACCAGCCCGGCCGAGAGGCGGGTGAAGAACAGGATGCCGAAGCCGATCAGCGTGCGTATGCGCGCGTGCGGGAATAGCACGATGTAGGCGCCGAGCACGCCGGCGATGGCCCCGCTAGCCCCCAGCTCACCGGCCACCAGCCCGCTGGGCCCCTGAAACATCTCGACCACGCTGACCTGCACCAAGCTGGCCACCAGGCCGCAGAACAGGTAGAAGATCAGGTAGCCGATGTGTCCGAAGGCATCCTCGACGTTATCGCCGAAGATGAACAGGAAGAGCATGTTGCCGGCGATGTGCAGCAGGTTGGCGTGCAAGAACATGGCGGTAAACAGCGTGATCCACAACGGATGTGGACCGGGCGGCGGCACGTCCCGTCCCTGCAGGATCTCCAGCGGGATGACGACGTAATTGTCCAGCAAGCGCACCTGCGTCGCCGGGTCCACCACGTAGTACACGTAGATGTAGGCCGCGATGTTGACCAGGATGATCAGCAGGTTGACGTAGGGGAAGCGCCGGCGACGAGAATCGTCGTCGCTAATGGGAATGATCATGGAGAGTGTCGGGCAAGAGACGTGCCAGGGTGCATTGACCCGCTACCTTTCCCGGCCGCGAACCGCCGATTTCTTGCAGTGTAACATGACATTGGGGCCGAGCAACGGACTATCATGAAAGCAAGGGAGGCGCCGAGCATCTAGGGTGACAGGGGGACACGCCATTCTACTGGTCGAAGACGAGGAACCGGTCGCCAGGGGCGTGCGCTTTGCCCTGGAGGCCGAGGGTTGGCGCGTGGCCTGGGCGGCGGACGCCCGCACGGCCCTGGAGCGCATCGCTTCCGCACCGCCCGACCTGGCGCTGCTGGACGTGCGGTTACCGGATATGAACGGCTTCGACCTCTGCCGCGAGATCCGGCGCACCCACACCTTCCCGGTGCTGTTCCTGACAGCGCGCGACGAAGAGCTCGATCGCGTGCTCGGCCTGGAGCTGGGCGCAGACGACTACCTGACCAAGCCGTTTGCCGTGCGCGAGCTCATCGCGCGCGTGCGCGCCCTGCTGCGACGGGCCTACGGCGAATACGCCTCCGCACCCCCGCCCAACACCATCGTACGGGGAGAGCTGTCCATCGACGTGGAGCGGCGACGCGTCACGCGGGCCGGCCAAGCCGTCGATCTGACCGCCACCGAATTCGACATCCTGCGCGTCCTGGCGCGTCACCCGGGGCGCGTCTACTCGCGCGAGGCCCTGCTGCGCGCGGTACGTGAGGACACGGCATGGCTGGGAGACGAGACGACCGTCACCGTGCACGTCCGCCACCTGCGCGAGAAGCTGGAGGAGCGGCCGGACGAGCCGCGCTACATCCTGACCGTGCGCGGCGCCGGGTATACGTTTGCCGAGGGCTAACGAGATGTTCCACTCAATACAGGCGCGCCTCACCATCGGCTTCGTCGCCGTCGCGGCCGCCACCATCATCATCCTGGGCGTCATCATCACCACCATCTTCGGTGAGGTCTTGCAGACCCGCTATCAGGAAACCTATAGGAACGACGCCTCGGCCATCGGCCATTTCCTCAATGTCGGCCTTGAGGGCGACGTTCTGACCGCCGGCCCGTTCATCAATAGCGCCGCTATTGGCCAGCTGGTCAAGACCATGTCTCAGCAATTCCGCGTGCGCATCCGTGTCTATATCAACGGATCCAGCTATCCCCTCTTGGACTCGGGGCTGGTCGCCCCAGATCCTTCAAAACACCTGACCATTGACAATTTCCCGCCGGTGCAGATACCCCTGGACAAGGGCAGCTACGCGCTCGGCTCCGTCGTGGTCTCGGACCCGCTGACCGACCGCCTGTTCATCCAGGACCAGGTGCAGCGCACGGCCATGTTCGTGGTCATCCTGGCCTGCGCCTCTGCCGTGCTGATCGGAGCCATCCTGGCTGCGCGGCTCACGGCCCCGCTGCGGCTGCTGACGCGCGCCACCGCGCGCATCGGCGGCGGCCACTTCGCGGAGCGACTGCCGGAGGAGAGCCGCGATGAAGCCGGGGAGCTGGCCCACCAGTTCAACCAGATGGCCCAACGGCTGGAGGAGAGCTTCGCCACCATATCGGCAGACCGCGACCGTCTGCGCCAGTTCGTGGCCGACGTCTCGCACGAGGTGCGCACGCCGCTCACGGCGCTGCGGACGTTCAACGAGCTGCTGCAGAATGGCGCCGGCGAGAACCCCGCTACCCGCCAGGACTTCCTGGCTGAGAGCGCGCGACAGATCGAGCGGCTGGACTGGCTGACACAGAATTTGCTCGATCTCTCGCGCCTCGATTCCGGGCTCACGCCGATCGCACATCAGCGCAGCGACCTGGCCGAGACCATCCGTCGCTCCGTCGAGACCAGCCGCCCGGCGGCTTCCGCTAAAGACGTCGACCTGGTCTATGATACGCAACACGTCGTCGTGGACCACGACCCGCCGCGCCTCGAACAGGCCCTCAACAACGTCATCGGCAACGCCATCAAGTTCTCGCCACCGGGCGGGACCGTCCGCGTCCGGGCAGGCGTCACCGGCAGGCAGGCCGTCGTGGAGGTGAGCGATCAGGGGCCGGGCATCCCCCCCGATGAGATCGAGCACATCTTCGAGCGCTTCTACCGGGGCAAGGAGGCCAATCGCAGCGGCAGCGGCAGCGGCCTGGGCCTGGCCATAGCCAGGGCCATCATGGAGGCCCACGGCGGCAGTATCTCGGTCCAGAGCACGCCGGGGCATGGCACCACCATGCGCCTAACCCTCCCTATGGCGCAGCGAGTTCAGACAGCCTCTGGCGCATGAGCTTGCCGGCCGCGTTACGCGGCAAGGCCGGGACGACGATACAGCGCGCCGGCACCTTGTAGCCGGCAAGTCGGGCCCGGCAATAGGCCAGCAGTTCCTCGACGGTGCAGGGCGTGCCGGGCGACAGGACCACGTAGGCCACCGGCACCTGGCCCCAGCGCTCATCCGCCTGCGCGGCCACGCCGGCGTCGGCCACCGCGGGATGCGAGAGCAGCACCGCCTCCACCTCGGCCGGGTAGACGTTCTCGCCGCCGGAGATGATCAGGTCGCCGCGCCGGTCGAGCACGTAGAGATAGCCCTCGTCGTCCAGGTAGCCCAGATCGCCGGTGTGCAGCCAGCCGTCGCGCAGGGCGGCCGCCGTCTCCTCCGGCCGGTCGGCATAGCCGGGCGTGACGGTCGGCCCGCGCACCACGATCTCGCCGGGCTCCCCAGCCCGGACGGGCATGCCGTCTCGTTCGATGCGCAGCTCCGTGGGCAGCAACGGCCTGCCGGCAGAGCCGAGCTTGCGCAGGGCATCCGCGGGCGCCAGAGTAGCCGCCTGCGAGGCCGTCTCGGTCAGGCCATAGGTCTGCACGACCGGCACCGCGAGGCGCGCGCACTCTTCCAGCAGAGGTAGGGGCGCCGGGCCACCGCCGAGCAGGACGTGGCGCAGCGTGCGCGGATACGGGCGACCCTCGCGCTGGTCGAGCATCCGCCGCAACATGGTGGCCACGGCCGAGACGATGGTCACGCCCTCGTCGATGGCACTATTGACCGCCGCCGGGTCGAACGCTTCGTGGATGTGCACGGCCATGCCATAAATGGCGCCGCGCATCAGGATGGATAGCCCACCGACGTGGAAGAGCGGCAGAACGGCCAGCCAGGAGTCATCGGCATGCAGGCCCAGGTTCAGGGCCGACCCCACCGCGCTCCACCAGTGGTTGCCATAGGTCAGCAGCGCCCCCTTCGGGCGTCCCGTCGTCCCCGAGGTGTAGACGATGGTGTGGACCGCCGCCAGATCGATGTGCTCGCGCAGCGACGCACTGGCCTCCGGCCCCTCGTTGAAGATGGTTATGTCAACTACCTCGGCGTTTACTGGCGCCGGCATCGACGCGACAAGCCCGCGCGTCGCACCGTCGTGGATCAGTAGGCGGGCGCGCGAATCCGCAACCTGCCAGGCGATCTCGCTCGGGGCCAGGCGGGTGTTGAGCGGCACCAGTACGGCTCCGGCGCGACCCGCCCCGTGAACCAACTCGGCCATCGCCGTGCCGTTCCGCAGCAGCACGGCGACCCGGCCGCCCGGCGCTATACCCCGCCCGGCCAGCCGGCGGGCGACGGCGTTTGCACGCCGGTCGAGCTCTGCGAAGGTTATCCGTTCGCCGCCGCACACCAGGGCCGGATGATGCGGCGCCAGGGCGGCACGCGCCGCCAGCCAGTCGGGCACCTGCCCGCCATAGGCATAGCCTGTTGCATTCATGAGGGAGTACCCGATATTCGGAGCGCGGGCGTCCTCGCCCGCTTACGTTGGCGGGCGAGGACGCCCGCGCTCCGGGAAGACGGCAATGCCGCGGTCGCGAGCAGTCGCATATAGGTCATGGCCACGGCAAGCTGATGGCGAAGAGCAGGGCGAACAACAGGTTCAGGCGGCCGGTGCCCTTGAGCGCGCCGTTGAGGGCCGGCCCATCCTCGCGCGTCGAGACGGTGCGCACCAGCCGAACGGCGATGGGCGCGCTCAGCCAGGGCAGCCAGAACAGCCATGATTCCTGGTGGCCCAGCCACATCAGCAGCGGCACCAGGTAGGCGCCGGCCAGGCAGGCGGCGTACTGCAGGCGCGTGGCGCCACGCCCCAGGCGCACGGCCAGGGTGCGCTTTCCGGCGAGGCGATCGGTCTCGATGTCGCGCACGTTGTTGACGACGAGAATGGCTGTGATCAGCAGGCCCACGGGCACCGCCGCGGCCAGGGCGGTGTAGCTGAAAGCGCCGGCCTGCACGTAGTAGGTTCCCGTGACGGCCACCAGGCCGAAGAAGATGAAGACGAACAGGTCGCCCAGCCCGTGGTAGCCGAGCGGCCAGGGTCCACCCGTGTAGGCGATACCCGAGGCGATCGAGGCCAGGCCGATCAGCAGGATCGGCAGGCCGCCGACCGCGACCAGATAGAGGCCGATCAGGACGGCCAAGCCGAAGGTGGCGAAAGTCGCGCGCTCCACGTCGCGCGGCGAGATCAGGCCGCTCTGCGTCACGCGGGTCGGACCAAGGCGGGCCGAGGTATCCGCCCCCTTGCGATAGTCGAAGAGATCGTTGGCCAGGTTGGTGCCGATCTGAATGAGCACCGCGGCGACGAGCGCGGCCAGGAACGGCAGCGCGCTGAAATGGCCGGCCCGAATGGCCACGGCCGTGCCAACGAGTACCGGCGCCACCGCGGCCGGCAGGGTGGCCGGCCGCGACGCCATCATCCAGGCACGCAGGCGGGTGGGCTTGACTGTCGCGGACGGTGTCACGCGCGCCACCGCCGAACGAGAGGCCGGCGACTGAAGTCGCCTGGCAGCAACGACGAACCGACTAAAGTCGGACAATGACAGACCACAAGGCACTTCAGTGCCCGTCCCACCTGCCCGGCGGTTTTAACCGCCGGCTCCCCGACTGGGGTCCACGTAAGGGAAGGCAGTGTCAGGCTTCGCGCAACACGCAACATAAGATGTCCCCACTCTTCCTTCCTCCCACTCACGGCAGCCGCGGGAACCTGGAGAAGTCGGGCTTGCGCTTCTCCAGGAAGGCCTGCTTGCCCTCGCGGGCCTCGTCGGTCATGTAGTACAGCATGGTGGCATTGCCCGCCAGTTGCTGGATACCGGCCAGGCCGTCGGTATCGGCATTGAAGGCCGACTTGAGGAAACGAATGGCGATGGGGCTCTTCTCCAGGATTTCGTTGGCCCACTGTACCGCCTCCTCTTCCAGGCGCTCCAGGGGCACCACGGTATTGACCAGCCCCATCTCCAGCGCCTCCTGGGCGTTGTACTGGCGGCACAGATACCAGATCTCGCGCGCCTTCTTGTGCCCGACCACCCGGGCCATGTAGGTGGCGCCCCAGCCGGCGTCGAAGGAGCCGACGCGCGGCCCGGTCTGCCCGAATATGGCGTTGTCGGCGGCGATGGTCAGGTCGCACAGCAGGTGCAGGACGTGCCCGCCGCCGATGGCATAGCCCGCCACCACCGCGATCACCGGCTTGGGCAGGTACTTGATGGTGCGCTGGAGGTCCAGGGCATTCAGGCGCGGCACGTCGTCCTCGTCGACGTAGCCGCCCTCGCCGCGCACGCGCTGGTCACCGCCGGAGCAGAACGCCTTGTCGCCCTCGCCGGTGAATAGCACCACGCCGACCTCCTGATCTTCGTTGGCGCGATTGAAGGCGTCGATCAGCTCGGTCAGCGTCCGTGGGCGGAAGGC
>Ga0070740_10005273_pt1 | contig 12085 bp, 12 predicted proteins | sample Coa_R2_FD_67286 | JGI IMG/M metagenome (GOLD analysis project Ga0070740, IMG submission 67286) | Surface soil microbial communities from Centralia Pennsylvania, which are recovering from an underground coalmine fire - Coalmine... | ecosystem: Environmental > Terrestrial > Soil > Unclassified ...
GGTTCCCGCCATCCTCCGCTCCGCTTCGGCCGCTACGCTGCGCTCCACGGTGCAGGTCCGGTCCGCCCGCCGCCTTTCGTCGCCATGAAGGCCGCGATGGGCGCGGCCGATCCGACAAGGGACATCACCATGGCGACCGACCGCGACAATCCCGATTTCGAGCCGACTCACACGTCCTCTCCGACCGACCACCTTCTCACCGAACTCCAGCTCTTTGGCCACCGTCCCTTCCAGGAGGAGCCCGACCCAAGGCCGCTTCCCGAGGCCAACGCCATCGGTGGCGCAGTCGCCGACATCTTCGATGCGCTGGTCTCAACGCTCCGGGAGACGCGCCTCGAACCCGACCTCGACGACCTGCTCTGGTCCACGGTCAACCTCTTCCACCGCGCCGCCGACCGGGTCCAGCGCGAGCTCGACGACAACGAGGACGCCCAGAAGCGCAGCCAGAAGGAACAGGACGGTTCCGAAGTCCGCTCGGTCGAGCTCGAACGGCTCACGGCCCAGGGCCTGACGCTCATCGAACGTCGCAACAGCATGGAGTTCTTTCGCGACCAGGCCGCCGACCAATTTGAGCGCCACACCGGCTCAGCCTGGCGTCCGCGCACCGGGTCGATGGTCAACCATCGCACGCTCACCGCGGCGATGATCGACAGCCGCGACTTCCTCGCCGCCAAGCGCCGCGCCGAAACCGAGGTGCTCCTGCCTGCCGGTCCCAAGGTCGCCTTTACCGGTGGGCTCGAATTCAACGACCATCGCATGATCTGGGACGCGCTGGACAAAGTTCGTGCCAAGCATCCCGGCATGGTCCTGCTGCACGGTGGAAGCCCCAAGGGCGCCGAACGCATCGCCGCCTGCTGGGCCGACAATCGCAAGGTGCCGCAGATCGCGTTCAAACCCGATTGGACGCGTCACGCCAAGGCCGCACCCTTCAAGCGCAACGACCAGATACTCAGCGTCCTGCCGATCGGCGTCATCGTCTTCCCAGGCTCGGGCATCTCGGCGAACCTCGCCGACAAAGCGAAGAAGATGGGCATCCCGGTGTGGAATTTCGGCGAGGGCGGCGCGTGAGCGCCGCCCAGTCGAGACAGTCAGCTCTGCCGCACGCAACGGCCAGTCACTCCGGAACGGGAGACATTACCCGTGCGGTGAATCAGGTCCACGCCTTTTTCGAACTGCGCCGGCAGCACTATTGATGTGCTTCGGTCCCTCATTCCCGTTCTGAATGACAAGCAGCTTCTCATCATCAGTGAGCTTGTCTTTGATGAGGATTGTGCACACCCCTTTGTGAGCCTTTGTGCGCCTGCGCCTGGTCTTTGGCCGGCAAGGGGCAGCGTCCCCGAATGAGGCCGACAGGTGACAGGGCATGGTTGAAGATGTGGGCGACTGGCGCAGCTTCTATGACCTAGCAACCCCGCAGGAGGCCGCCGCCGCTCTACGCGAGTTCTATGGTGCAGAGGCCGCGCGCGCCGCGATTACGTGCGCGGCGGCGGCACAAACAGACGGGCGCGAGCAAGATTTTAAGTTCTGGATGGCCGCCTTCGCGGAGCTGAACAGCGTTTAGGCGCTGCATCACGGCAGGATGATCCAAACGGGTTTCTTCACGGCGTTGCGCCCGTAGACACCTTGAGCGACGACTGACGCAACATGCCGGCGGCGCTCCAGCCGCCGCTGGAACGCCTGCGCACTGCAACTCATAATCCACCCGCAGCGTCTATCGGTGGCCTCCTTGATCAACTTCACCAGAACGATTTCGAACTGCTGGTCGAGTTGATTTTCTCGTCGAGTGGCTGGAAGCGGATTTCGGCTGTCGGTGGCACGCAGAAGACGCTCGATCTTGGATATCGAGTGGATCGCTTCGCCCAACGCGATCGCGGACCGCATGGTCCCCGATCCGAGCTTCAACGCTCCGATCTACGCCAACCTCTTCGACGATGAGGACGGCGAGACTTTCACCCTCATCTGGTCCCGCGGCCGCAAGGCCAACGGCGACTGAGCCGTCAAACCGACACAGCGCCCCGCGTCACCCGACGCGGGGCGTTCGCGTCCTCTTGGCCATGAAGAAGGAAAGCACGCAGAGGCGTGCCAGCCGACTTACGTTCAGCAGTTGCGAACTATGAAGGGCCGGCCGAACGGAGCGCCTTGGTGACGATTGCAGCCAAGATGTCCGTCAGCCGGGCTGGCGCGGCTGACGATTTGGTGAGTACGAGGCTGGTTTCTCCGAGATCCGGTAGGATCGCATCCGATAAGAGCCTGAGATGGCGCGTCATTGAGCTTTGCGGCAGCACGCCGACTGCGACACCGGCAGCGAGCGCCGCACGAACTCCTGCAACACTCTCGCTGCTGCAGACGATCTGATAGTCCAGCCTCGACCTCTGAAGGAGATCGAGACAGCGCTCCCGCCACCAGCACGCTTTGTCGAATAGAGCTACCGGGAGGGGTCGGCGGTTTTCGACATCATGAAAGGCGGAGCCTGCCCAGACAGCCGCCTCCCGGCGAACGACAAGATCGTCGGCCGAGGCGTGCTCCGGAGAGTGAAGGGCAAGATCAAGCTCCCCGGCTGCGAGCATGCGGGGAAAGTCTGTACTTGAACTGCACCGCAGGAAGATGCGGGCATTCGGTTGCTCTTCGGTGAAAGCCGCTAGTATCGAGGGCAGGATCGTATCGCCATATTCCTCCGGAACACCCAAGCGGATTTCCCTAGCAATGTCGGCCCCTCGCATGGCGACCAACGCTTGATCCAGCGTTTCGATCACTCGGCGCGCCACCGGCAACAGTTGGTCACCTGCAGCGGTGATCGAGACCCCGCGGCCATGCCGCTCGAACAGCCGCTGCCCGACAGTCTCCTCCAACTTCTGCACCTGAAGGCTGACAGCCGATTGCGTTCTGAACAGACGCGCCGCCCCGCCGCTGACGCTTCCTGCCTTGGCGACGGCGAGGAACGTGCGCAACAGATCGCTATCTAGTTGCGGGATCGATCTATCGTCTACACTCATAACTGATATTTAAGCTATTCGTTTCATATATGGAAGGCCCAGGGATACATGTGTCGTCGAAGGATGGCGCTCGTGATCTCTGCATTCCCGAGGCTTCAGCGAAGGTCTGTTCTTGTGTCCGCCGCGGTCCTCGCTGTGGCGGCAGCAGCTTCATGGCCGGCGAAGACTCAAGATGCCTTGCGTTTCATGATCGAGAGCCTCGTTGATGTCGCTCCAACGATCAGTGTCGGGCTCATTCTCTCGGCCTGGGTCGCCGCGAGCGGCGCTGGAGCCGTGACGGCCAAGTTGTTCAGGGGGCGCCCTGCCACGGTAATCATCGCCGCATCTGCAATCGGCACCGCAACGCCGGTCTGCGGCGTGACCGTCCTACCTCTCATGACCGGATTGCTGGCATCTGGCGTGCCGCTCGCGCCCATCATGGCCTTCTGGCTTTCATCCCCGGTTACCGATCCCGGCCTGTTCGCCGCGACATGGGCCGTGCTCGGCCCTGCCTTTGCGATCGGCAAAACGGTTGCAGCCTTTGCGCTCGGAGTGTTCGCCGGCGCAGGAACAGCGGTCTTCACCGGGGCAGCGATGGTGCAGAACCCGCTGCGGTCAGTTCGGCACATTGATGGCCAGCAGTGTTGCACTGCCCCAGTAACCGGTTTTGCATTCCGGATCTGGCGGGAGCCGGCGAGGGTACGCACTTTCCGGGCCGAACTCCTTTGGATGACGAAGCTCGTCACCGTCTGTCTGTCTCTTGCCTTTGCCGCAGAATACCTGCTGCGCGATCTGCTGCCGCCCGACGTGCTTGCTGCCTATGTCGGTCCGGATTCCGCCTATGCGATCCCGCTCGCCGTAACGGTCGGTGCTCCGATGTATCTCGACGGCTATGCGGCTCTGCCACTTGTTCGAGGATTGCTCGACCTTGGCATGTCCCCCGGCGCCGCACTCGCCTTCCTCGTGGCGGGTAGCGCGGTCAGCATCTGGGGTGTGCTGGCGGTTGTGCCGATCCTGCGGGCGTCGACGGTGGCGCTGTTCGTCGTGCTCGCCATCGTCGGGTCGCTGGCGACCGGCTACGTGTTCGACGCACTTTGGACTGTCCTCCCGTGAACGGCGGCTACGTCAAATCTGCTCTGGCTCGACTTTGCCGCATGATACGCACTGATCGGAACAACCCGGGCAACCCTCCACTTTGGGAACTCGATGACCGACAACTCGAAGATATCGGCCTTACCCGCGAGCAGGCCTGGGAGATCGAGCGCCGTAGCGCATCGAAGCCAATATCAAGCGACGAACGGCCATAGTTTCGCGGGACCAAACTCGCAAATCCCGGGCGAGGACGCCCAGAAGCGCAGCCAGAAGGAGCAGGACGGCTCGGAAGTCCGCTCAGTCGAGCTCTCGAACGGCTCACAGCCGAAGGGCTGACACTCATCGAGCGTCGCAACAGCATGGAACTCTTCCGCGACCAGGCCGCCGAGCAGTTCGAACGCTACACCGGCTCAGCCTGGCGCCCACGCTCCGGGTCGATGGTCAACCATCGCACGCCCACCGCGGCAATGATCGATAGCCGCGACTTTCTCGCCGCCAAGCGCCGTGCCGAGACCGAGGTGCTCCTGCCCGCCCAGTCACTTCCCCATCATGGCCGACCACTCTTGTTCTTGGTCGGATCCACCAGCCTATAGCCCTGGCCCGACTTAGGAGTCGGGGGCAGCGGCTCGCCTCGGGTCACGGTGCGCTCCTTGCCGGTGTCGCCGCCCCTCGGACCGACGATTCCGTACTGACCGGAGCGGGGCGCGGTCTGCCCCGGCTTGAGATTCTTGGTCATTTTCAAACCTCATCTGCTGTCAGGGGCCACAACATGTTGGTGTTCACGCCCCGCACCACGCTAGATATCAGAACTTGACATTAGGAGCAAGTAGGAGAAAATAGGACCTAACTTTCCCGGAGGCCTAGGATGTCAGCGTCACATTTGCCCTTGCTCAAGCCCACCGCGACGCTTGCTGCTGCACCCCATCTGCATTTGGCGGATGAGGTCTGCCCGACTTGCGACCAGCCAATCCCCCGCGACCGCTTCGAAGAGATCAAGGCGCGAATCGAGACGCGGGAGCGGGAACGTTCGGCGGAAATCAAGGCGCGCCTCGAAGAGCAGTTCGCGCGGGAAAAGGCGCAGGTCATCGAGGAGGTCCGGCAGGAGGCCGCTGTCGCCCTCGACCGGGTAAGGCAGGAGACAGCAGAGAAGGTAGCGGCGGCGCGCGACGAGGGCCGCCAGGCAGCCGAGGCCGCAGCGCAGGAACAGCTCGCCGCCGCCGAGCGCGTGAATCAGGAAGCGCTGGCAGCTCTTCAAACTCGAATCGAACAAGCAGAGGCGGCGAAGACCAGCGCCGAGGAAACGCGCAACGCGCTCCAGGCGCAGCTGGACCAAGTGCGGCGCGATAGTGAGACGGCGATTGAGCGGGTAAAGCAGGATGCCGCGGCCAAGGAAGCAGACATACGCGTCGAGGCTGCGCGCACTGCCGAAGCGGCTGTACAGGAGAAGCTCGCGGAGATGGAACGCGCCCGCCAGGAATCGGAGGCCGTGCTCCAGATTCGCATCGAGGAGGCCGAGGCGGCCAAGACGGCAGCACAGGAGGCGAGTTCGGCCCTTCAGACCCAGCTCGATCAGATGCAGCGCGACAATGCCGCGGCGATCGAGAAGGTGAAGCAGGATGCTGCGCTCCGGGAGAGCGAGATTCGCCGGGAGGCTAGCGCTGCCGCAGAGGCCGCGATGCAGGAGAAGATCGCGGTGATCGAACAGGCAAAGGCCGATGCCGAGACGAAGTGTGCCTCCGCCGAACAGCAGATCCGGGCGCTCCAGGAGTCTCACGAAACCCACCTTTCTCAACTTCTGCAGGAGCAGCGCGACGCACTGGAGCAGGCAAAGACGGAAGCAGTCAACGCCGAGAAGTCGGCCGCCTTCGAGGAGAAAATGAAGCTCTCGGCCAAGGTCGAGGAGCTTCAGCGCGCGCTCGACAAGAAGACCGCGGAGGATCTCGGCGAAGGGGCCGAACTCGACTTGTTCGAGGCACTGAAGTCCGAGTTTGAAGGCGACCGGATCGAGCGCGTGAACAAGGGCCAGCCGGGCGCCGACATTCTCCACACCGTCATGCACAATGGAAAGGAGTGCGGGAAGATCATTTATGACTCCAAGAACCACAACGCCTGGCGCAACGAGTTCGTGACCAAGCTGGCCACCGACCAGATGGCAGCAAAAGCCGAGCACGCCATCCTATCCACCCGCAAGTTTCCCGCCGGCACGCGCCACCTCCATATCCAGGACGGCGTGATGCTGGCGAGCCCAGCGCGGGTCGTTGCGCTGGTGCAGATCGTCCGCCAACACCTCGTGCAGACGCACACGCTGCGCCTGAGCAATGAGGCGCGCGCGCAGAAGACCGCGGCGCTTTATAGCTTCATCACCTCCGAACGCTGCAAGGACCTCTTCGCCCGCATCGACGCGCAGGCTGAGAAGCTCCTTGAGATGCAGGTCAAGGAGAAGAAAGCGCACGAGGACGTGTGGAAACGGCAGGGCGAGATGCTGCGTTCAATCCAAAAGGTCGGCGCCGAACTGTGCAACGAGATCGACACCATCATCGGGACCGTCGAAGCTCCGGAGACCGCACCATGAACAGCGCCACCGCCAGCCGCGAGCAAGACAACGTCGTCAATCTCCAGGAGCGCAGGCTCGATCGCACCGTCCTTCGCACATACCGCACGAAGGCGGACATCGACGACATTGTGCCGAACGACAAGCAGCCCCGTATGGGCCCGAAGTTGGACGAGGAGTTGCAACGGCAGATCGAAGCCAACGGCGGATTGTTCGAGCCGTTGCTCGTAGAGCCACACCCCGACATTCCTAGGAAGTTCCGAATTATCGATGGGGACCGGCGCTGGACCAATTCGCGCGCTCTCGTGGAGCAGGGTAAGAAAGAGTATCGGCAGATCCCGATTGAGGTCACCGACCGCACCCTCTCAGAGGAGGATCGCCTCCGCGTCTGGATATACATCCACCGCCAGCGCAAGGAGTGGGATGCGAAGGAGAAGGAGATGGTGGCCTACCGGCTCGTGGACCTGATGGGCCGGGCGAGCGCGGCCAACATCCTCGGAATCACGGTTCGCGAACTCGACAAGCTGGTCGAGGTCTTTGAACTCTCCGAAAAGTTTACGAGCCTGCGCGATCCGAGCGCGGCCATTACCTGGGCACGTGAGTTGATGGGCGTCAGCAAGAAGCTCCTGACGCCAAGCGTCATCGAAGCTGTTGTGAAGAAGGTCAATCAGAAGCGGATCACAAATTCCAAGGATCTGCGGAAGCTGCGCACCATCCTTCCCGACCCTGTTGCCCGGACGCACTTTCTGAGTGACGGGGGTGATCTCGATTCGGCCATGCTGCGACTGGGGATGCCGGCGAAAAAGGCGAAGGGTGGCTTGTCTGGCGATCTCGAAGTCGCCGTTGAAGCCATGAAGAATGTCCCGTGGACAGTGCTGCAGGAACTCAAGGGCAATCCCGACATCCTAAGAAAAATTGATGATGCGGAAGCATTGCTGCGGTCACTGCGCAAGGCCCTGTCCTGATTGGCGGCACACTGCGGGAGTCCGGTAGGCGCTTCGAGCTTGACGATAAATGGCTATCCCGTAACCAGCGGCACGCCGATCCAGACAGCACATGGGGGGCATCGTGAACGGCGATGAGCTACTGAACTCCGGCCAGCTCGTGCGATACCTCGAGACGAAGACGCGCTGGTACTTCGCGCGAGTACGGCGCGTCCGCGAGGAAGAGATCGAGCTCACCACCTTCTTCGACGGGTCCGTTCCCATCAAGGTGCCGCGCACGCAGGTCGAGGCTATGGACGCGTTCCTCGGTCAGCGTGAGCACACGTTCTCGCGGACGCGATCCCAGCTGACCGCCTTCTTCTACGGGCGCGAGTTTGAGCGATTGCGAGAGCACCGTTTTCGCGAGATGAAGCGGGCGCTTCGAAAGGGCGGCATCTCGTTCTCGCCGGAGGAATGGCCGACCGGGGACACTCGGATACAGCTCTGGCGCGACGGCAGCTTTATCGACGGCTACGAGGTCGATCCCGTGCTAACCGGTCTTCTGCCGCAGTGGCTCGAACCTTTCGTCCTGCCATCCGGTTCGCGCGATCCGCTTGGCTTGCAGGCGCCCGCCGAGAGGCTCGTGAACGAGGTGCTGCCGGGACTTACAGTATTCACGTTCCGCGCCGGCTACTACGGCTTCCTGACCTGGGCGATCCGGTCGGTGAACGGGCTCGCGCGTGACGCCGTCCCTGGGCGAACACCTCGGCGCGAGGTGCTCAACGCCTTCGAGCGAGCCCTGGCGCTTTGCGAGTTCGTTTACCACGGCCTCGAGGACGACTCCTGCAGCCTGATCGGGCAACGCAGCAAGCTGCGCGTGCTTTCCGGCAATCAGGGCGATCGGTACCGCGTGCCGGAGAGCATCCTCAAGAATCAGAACAGCGCCGGCAGCTTTCGCCTCTTCGCAACGTCGCTGGTGAGTCTGGGGCTTGCGGAGGAGGCCGACGAGTTGGCTGCTGACGGTCTCTTGCCGTTCAGACTCACCTCTCTTGGAAACGCGATCGCGGACGAGTTCCATCGTCGCGTCGACTCATCGTTCATCCCTTTCGCCCTGGGCGAACGCATGCAGACCCGTGACACGCTTCGTCGCTGGGGACGGGAACTCTGCTTCTCGCGTATCGCTCGGCAGTCGCGCTACCGGGATCTTCTCCTCCGCGGGCTCTTGCTCGGAAACAGCCGCGATGCCGAGAAGAGGTATCGCACAGTCGCTCATCTTTTCGCGCAGGGCTTGTTCGATACGAAGGTCGCCGACGCGGTCGCGCACGACAGCCCCAACGAGGAGGACGCCGCGGTTATCGAGGAAGATCTCCAGGGCTTCGGTCTCTCTAATCTGGACGTTGTGTTCCGCTTCTACGGTTGTTCACCGCGCGACGACCTGCGCTCGCTCCAGGCTCTCTCCGTGTTCGAGCTCATCTCGCTCGGTCTCTCCGCGATCTTCCGCGCGGCGGTCGCCAGCATCACCGATGCCGGGAAGGCAGATCTCGCCGGCTTGACACGCTCGATCGGTTCGGCCGGCGAACTGACGACGCTTTGGAAGACGCCGATGAAGGACGCGAAGCCGAAGACAGCGAGGAAGCTCGCGACGGAGCTGCTGGAGATCGACGACGCAGTCAAGGCTGCGTCTGTTGGTGGTGTCCTCCTCCTCCGGCTCATTCGCGACCCGCTCCTCCCCGCGGTCTGGGACTCGCTTCTCCAGATGGCCCGAGAGCCGGTTGAGCTGGTCGACCGCTGCCTGCGCCAGAGAATGGACCGGTCGCTTGCCGAGGCGCTGCCGGACTTGCTGCTTGCCATGGTGGAGCGCCACGAGCTCGTATCGCAGCGGAAGAACCGCCAGCGTTGGCTCTTCGTCGACGGCAACACTCTCGTCCGGGACGATCCTCAGGCTATGGGGCTCGGGTTGCACGCGATGCGCTTCCCGCAATTCAGGTCGCTCGCGCGCGATGTCGCGCTCCGCGGAGAGGATCTCCAAGATGGCTGAGCAACTCCCGGTCAGAGACGCGCTTGTCTCGTTCGCTGCACGGGAGCCGTTGCGAGCGGCCCTCTTTCTCACCTACGCCTTCGACGGACGATGGTTCGAGGAAGCGCTCGTACCGGACCTCTGCGAACGCTCGATCGCGACGATGCTGGTCGTGCGCGATCGGAACGCGATCCAGAGGAGTTCTGCGGGCTGAGCTTGGTCGGAGCTGCGCTCCTAACCCTCGACGAGCGCATCGCACGGGCAGGCGTTGGAATCCCACTCACCTACCGCGAGCAGCAGAAGTGGCTTGAGGCGCGCAAGGCGCAGGACCCGACCTCGGCGGGACCCGCGGTCGTCGCCTATCAGGCGGATCTCGATCGCTTCTACCGGAACGTTCACCAGGGCCTCCGTGGGATCCTGGCCCGCACGAAGGCTACCCCTGGATCCGAGTTCGCGGCCCGCCGGAGCATGGATGAACTCTGTCGCTGGGCTCTCGAGGCGGCGACGAGCGACGCGGTGGCCCTGACGCGCGAGTGCCGCCTCTTCCTGCTCGAGCGGGTCCTTCGCGGCGCGCGCGCGGTGGTCGATGGCTGCTCCCCACCACTGAAGGCACGCATACCGGCCATCGCGGCCGACCTTCATCTGTCGGATCGTCTCGGCGAGGTCATCGCGTGGCTCGAGAGGATCGACGAGCCCGCCCTTGCAACCTACGCGGCCGGCTCGCGAGCGCACGCACGAGGGATGCTCGGCGCCTTCAAGAACGGAGCGGCGCGTTGAGCACCGAGCAGGACATCGAGGCGCTCGTCGCGGATGTTCCGCTCGGCCCCGGTCACGAGGACCAAGAGCGCGTCGTCGCCGCCGCCCTGCGACGCCTCCTCATCAATGGGCAGCGCGGGATCGTACTGGCGGACGAGGTCGGCTTCGGCAAGACATACGAGGCCCTGGCCGTGCTCTCACACCTCTGTGCGCACGCACGGCGGCGGCGCCGGACGTTCGAGCGCGCGCTCGTGCTCTGCAAGCCCGCGCTGGTGCGCAAGTGGGAAGAGGAGACGAGTTCGACGCGCGCGGGCCGTGGCTTCCCGAGATACCTTCCAGCGAAGCACCCAGCTCGCGAACTCTTCGGGCACGAGGTCCGTTGCATCGACAAGCGCGCAACCGCTAGGGATCTCCGGCACGCCGGCGTCCGCGGGCAGCGAGTCGATGGACGTCATCAGGTTCCACCAGGCCTCTACATCGTCAACGAGAAGCTGCTCCAAGAAGAGAAGCGGCAGGCATCCACGCTCTTGCGCCAAATCTGGCGGACGCGCTGGGACGTCGTCGTCGTGGACGAGGCACACCACTACGCGCACGGGAACAGGCCAATGCGTCTCTTCGCGCCGACGGGGATCTCCGAAACTACGACCAGCCGGCCCTGGACTTCGACAGGATCATCGCGCTGACCGCAACACCGTTCGAGCTCACGCCGCACGAACTCGTGAACCTGCTCGCCCTCGTGAAGGCCGACCACGCGGTGCTCGATACCATCGAGGCGGGCCTCCAGAACTTCGTCCAGGCGCTCGATCGGTTCTTCGAGCTGCGGGAACGTTCACCGTTGGATCCGCTTCGGCAACAGCAGGTGATCATGCTGCAGTGCCTGCGCGATAGAGACGCGCTCAAGGCGGAAGACTTGGACCGCGGGCTTCAGGCGCTGCTTCGCCGGTTCCTCATCCGCAACACGAAGAAGCAGAACGAGCGCCGCTACTTCCTGGTCGAGCGCGGAGCCAACGGATTCGACAGCGGCGAGTTTCGGAAGCTCGACGAGAACCTTCAGTATCGCCTGAAGCGCTCACCGCTCATCCCTTTCGAGGGAGAGCACACGCTCTTCTACCTCGAGCTGCGCGACCTCATCCAGGAGGTTACCGAGCGCGCTCGCGACGGCGAAGCCACCCGTACGTTCATCCCCACCGACCTGCGGCAGGGGCTGTCCTCGTATCGCCAGATCGCGGCCTCGGAGCTGCTGAATCGCGACGTCGAGAGCGCAAGCCGCCTCAGGGGCCTCGTTGACCGTTGGAACAAGGATGGCAAGCTGCACCCGAAGGTCGCCGCCGTCGTGGACGTCGTGCGCGGGATCGTCGAGGCAGAGATCCGCAAGGTGAATCAGACGCCGGAGGCGTGGTTCTCGAAAATCCTCATCTTCAACAAGCTCATTCGCGGAACCGCACCGCAGTTGACGGAGGTTCTCGGCAAGCTTCTTCACGACGCCTTGGATCGGTGCCTTGAAGACCTCCTCGGCCCGAAGGGCATGGACCGCGATGAGCTCGGCAAGAAGGTGCGCCAGGCCGTCGATCAGCAGCTCGATAGCGCGGAGCGGTCGCTGAAATTGGACCCCGCTGTGGCCCCATGGCGACACGTGCCCGACGACTTCACGCACGAGGACTTCGTGCGGCATCGCGGGCGCTCGATCCTTCACGTATTCCGAGAGCCGCTTCGCCGGCGCGCGGCCCAACCGCTGGCACTCATCGATCTCGTTCGAAGCTGTCCCGAGCTCGAC
>Ga0070740_10005275_pt1 | contig 12080 bp, 8 predicted proteins | sample Coa_R2_FD_67286 | JGI IMG/M metagenome (GOLD analysis project Ga0070740, IMG submission 67286) | Surface soil microbial communities from Centralia Pennsylvania, which are recovering from an underground coalmine fire - Coalmine... | ecosystem: Environmental > Terrestrial > Soil > Unclassified ...
AGTATCTGTATAGCACCAGTACCTGTACCTCCGCCTAGACCAGCACACAGAAAAATGATGTTAGAGCCCTGTACTTCTCGTACAATCTCTGCAATGCTTTCTCTTGTGGCTTGCATGCCTTTCTCTGGATAGCCACCGCAGCCTCTTCCCTGCGTTAGCTTGGGACCTATGAGTATTCTTCTATCAGCTTTGCTTATGCCCAGATGGGCAGCATCTGTGTTGACTGCTATTAGCTTGCCGCCGACCAGTCCTTTGTTCTTTATCCAAGAAACTATGTTGCTGCCAGCCCCTCCAGCTCCAATGACAGAAACTTGAGGTTTTGCCATCTCCATTGCTGCTCTGATTGTCTCTTCTTCCATTACGGAATCTGGTGTCCTCTTGAAGCTGGACCCCATACCGCTATTATTTTGAAACGACATGAAAGAGTTGATGCCCAAAAATGGATATAAGGTCTAGTATGTATCAGATAAATCCAGACAGGTGACCGCTAGTAGCAGAATACTGGCAGCCTTGAGATAGATTGGAATCGTAATTGAGGTAGTAGAGGAGCATAACTCTTCTGCATGATGTAAACAATCCCATGTAGCTGGACTGGACAATCTGACAGGATGAATATTAAGAAGGACACAGCAGATAACATATTCTGGTAGTCGAAGTAGCCAAATGGGGCCAGCCTTTATAAATAAATAGCAGCATCGCAGGTTGACCCCAAAATATTGATATACTAACTGTATATGAGAGAGAATGGAAAAGTAGGGGGTTTGAATCGAACTATGATAGGATTGAAAGAGAACAAAAGCCTCCCCTTTGTGATTTGCAATAATGGTTTGAATCGAACTATGATAGGATTGAAAGAAAATTCACTGCATGGGTTGACGAGAGATTAGAAAGGTTTGAATCGAACTATGATAGGATTGAAAGTTTGGCTTGCAGGCAGATTCACTGATTGATGATAGGGTTTGAATCGAACTATGATAGGATTGAAAGAGTTCTGCGCTATCTGCGCTCAGTATCAAAACATCATGTTTGAATCGAACTATGATAGGATTGAAAGCTGGCGCTAATACTGACGAAAACTGGATGAAGTTGAGTTTGAATCGAACTATGATAGGATTGAAAGCTTTGCAAGGCATGTGAACAGCGCATACTTTCAAAGGTTTGAATCGAACTATGATAGGATTGAAAGTGACATTATTTTGTTTGCACATGTTGGCAAGCCATTGTTTGAATCGAACTATGATAGGATTGAAAGGAAAAACATTACGATACTGAAAAACTAGGCCGAAAAGTTTGAATCGAACTATGATAGGATTGAAAGTGACATGTAAGAGCATGCGCAAGTCGGTAAGATTATGTTTGAATCGAACTATGATAGGATTGAAAGTTAACTCGATCATGGCTTCGATTTTAATCTGGTCGCGTTTGAATCGAACTATGATAGGATTGAAAGTTGGTCAAAACGATTTTATCGTCTAGCTTGCCTGCAAAGTTTGAATCGAACTATGATAGGATTGAAAGCTGTTAGCGCTTTAATTGTGCCTGTAGCTTATGGCAGTTTGAATCGAACTATGATAGGATTGAAAGACATTAAAACCGTTTTCGATGGTAAGGTGAATTGAAAGTTTGAATCGAACTATGATAGGATTGAAAGGCGAACATATAGTGATAAATCAAGAAGTCGATGTTAGTTTGAATCGAACTATGATAGGATTGAAAGTTACATCGCTACGCGTAAAACCTTCGACATCGTTGCCGTTTGAATCGAACTATGATAGGATTGAAAGATCACCAACGATACAAGTATCAAAATATTGGCTAAGTTTGAATCGAACTATGATAGGATTGAAAGTGAATTTATGGAGCGTGTTGTAGATGAAGCAAAGAGGTTTGAATCGAACTATGATAGGATTGAAAGTAACTCTCCCTATTTCTAAACAGCAAGTAAAAATTGGTTTGAATCGAACTATGATAGGATTGAAAGATCAATGCCATGGCAATTGTTGGTGCAAATTAAATTGTTTGAATCGAACTATGATAGGATTGAAAGCTGTTTATCACAGAAGAGCAGTTTAAGAATACTATTGTTTGAATCGAACTATGATAGGATTGAAAGTTCGAAGGCTCGCCATTCCTAGAGCCAGCGGTGATAAGTTTGAATCGAACTATGATAGGATTGAAAGTCAGAACCGCCAACATATAGCCCGCTCTAGGCTGTAGTTTGAATCGAACTATGATAGGATTGAAAGTGGATGTAGAAATCTATCGCGACCGCATTTGGGTCAGTTTGAATCGAACTATGATAGGATTGAAAGTTAAATGAACGATGTCATTGAGGGCCATCACACGTGGTTTGAATCGAACTATGATAGGATTGAAAGCTGATACCAGTCAACTCTGACGCTCTGAAGAATATCGGTTTGAATCGAACTATGATAGGATTGAAAGCCTGTCTTGACGAGACGACAGAGCGATATCTATCGAAGTTTGAATCGAACTATGATAGGATTGAAAGTTTGGAGCATTGCAAAGACATTGTTCAGGCATCCGTGTTTGAATCGAACTATGATAGGATTGAAAGGAATACATCTTTTGCCATTATGATTAATATTCCCAAGTTTGAATCGAACTATGATAGGATTGAAAGAATGGCGAAGAGGCAACAACGCATTTGACAGTAGTTGTTTGAATCGAACTATGATAGGATTGAAAGACGTCTAAGACAATCGACAAAAACTCACAGACTCAAGTTTGAATCGAACTATGATAGGATTGAAAGCCACTTTCTACCAGTTTGTTCTGCTGCATAGACGGGTTTGAATCGAACTATGATAGGATTGAAAGATGAATCCAGCCACAAAGGGAACAGTATAGGTCAAGGTTTGAATCGAACTATGATAGGATTGAAAGTGAAATTCTGTGTTGAATCAGTCATGGTTATTGATGGTTTGAATCGAACTATGATAGGATTGAAAGGACACAGATAACAATTGGTGGATCATGGTATATCCAGTTTGAATCGAACTATGATAGGATTGAAAGCTTTTACAGCAGCTTCTATACGGCAAAGAGTTACCCGTTTGAATCGAACTATGATAGGATTGAAAGTGCTGTGGATCTCGAAGGGCAAGAGTCATAGAAAACGTTTGAATCGAACTATGATAGGATTGAAAGGAAGTCTAACTATGCACAGTCGCTAGCCTGCTTAGCTTAATACGTCCCTTCAAGAACAAGTTGCGCTATATATGCCGTTTGATAAGGCATTCAAAGAAATAATCAATGGCAGCATCGATAGCTTGATAGCTGCTGTAAGCGATACATCTTCAGACATACGGAACCATCAGGCGATCTGGAAATACGATCATGCTTTTGATTTCTGCTACGGCCAGACGGTAGGCAGAATTTCAGGCCTGGCCTACAGCGTATTTGTAAGCCAGTACCGGCGGCAGCCAAACCTTGACGAACAGCGAGAAATAAACTCGATAATTGTTGCCCGTGCAAAAGAAATCCGCGATGCCATGAAACACCTCAAAGCAATAACATAGTGCCGCGCTAATGTTATGGGCACCACCTGCCATCAAGCCCAAGTCTAGGTGACTGCGTAACGTTTTCGTTTATTGATCTAGCTATCCTGCGTTATTCTTTAACCTGCTACCGCGTAGCAGGACTGCTTCTCACTTTTGCATCAATAGACGATATCAACTCTAAAAGCTCTGACTTGTGCGAGTTGAGATACTCTTGACCTTTATCTTTAAGCCTTATCTGAAAGAGCCTCAGGTCTCTGTGCTCGTCAAAGAATTGCTCTATCATGGCGTTGCCGTGCTTTGAGGGATTTATAAGCTGGTCAAAATTTTCAAGCGTAGCGGAAAGGTCGCCTTTTTCAATCGAGTCTTTGGCCCAGCCCAGAATCTCGCTAATGTCCTTCAGCTCCTGCACTGGAGCCGATACTTCCTTGCTCTTGAACAGGCCGGTTCTCTTTGTTGAACCGACCTTGTCTGCTATTTCTTTGGCAAGTTCGTAATACTCTTCTTTGCTTGTGAGGCTTCTTCTCTCCCTTCCGATTATCAGCCCCTTCATCTTCAGGCGCATTACAGCATCCTCAACATCTGCCTTGTCCATTCCTGTAACCCAGACAATTTTGCCAACATAATCATAGCCCTGCCTTATGGACTCAAGAACCACAACTTCAATTATTCTTCTGTAGCCTTCCTCTGCTCGGGCGTTTTCAAAGTCTCTATCGCGCACCGCCTTCCTGGCGTTTGAAATTTCTATTTCGATCGAGCGTTTCAGTGCATCGAGTCCTTCGTCAACTCTATTGCTCAAAGTAAGGTAGCAGGCTCTGTTGTACCACGCCATGTGGTCATTTGGATCAATGTCAATTGCCTTTTCGCAGCACTCGATGGCCTTGGGATAGTTTTTCATCTTGTAATAAGCCAAGCCTTTGAGATTCCATGCGTCTGCGTTGTTGACATCTATCTCAAGCGCCCTATCATAACAGGAGATGGCTACAGTATATTCGCCCAGATGAAAGTGGGCGTAGCCCTTTTTGATCCATGCATCTACATAATTTGGATCTATTCTAATAGCAAGTTCAAAACTGCGCACCGCATCATGCATCTTGTCATTTGACATGTGGGCGACGCCTTTGTTGTACAGGTCGCGCTTTTGAAATTCAGAGTCGCTAAAGCCAGAACTAGAACTAGAACTGGAACCAGAACCTGAATAACCAGCCGATTCAGGAGGGCCAGATTTATTGCTATCGCTCCTCCCAAACAGTCTGCCCATGAATTAAATTTCTTGATCGCAGATAAATAGTTTTGGTGCTATCCTGATAGGCTTGCTTAAAATTATGGCCCTGCGGGTTGCATCCAACTGCCTAGACGGCGTGCAAAAAAGTATTTAACTGTTATAGATTCTTACTGGTTTCCGCTTTTATCCAATATAGCGCCGATTATGACCAATGAAGATAAACCTGTCCATATTAACTGCGCTCGTTATAGCCGGAACCCTTGTGGGATCTTTATATTCCACCGGCAATCTGGTCAATGCCCAAGAATTTAATATTACAACTGCCAATTCAACGGCAAATTCATCGCAGTTCAGTTCTACAGCTGCCGCAAATAGCACGGTTGCACCGGCATCTTCCCAGATTGGCCTGCGGCCCCAGATTGTTCTCAATAGCAGCCAGGTTACGCAAGGCTCCAGTATCCACATCTCTGGAAGCAACTTTAATCCAAACGGCAACGTGAACCTTTACCTTCTATCATCAGCACCTGCTCAGTTTCAAGGCGGCAACCTGACACTGCTCCAGCAGGCCCAAGCTCCACCAGCATCAGCTCAACCTGCATCTTCCTCAACCAGCACAAATGGCAACATCTTTAGCTTCGCATTGAGCAAACTTGAGGATATGTTCCATTTTGGATCTTCTTCCACAGGTACAGCAGCGAGCCAAAGTAGCACAGGAAGCGGAAGGGTGTTTGTAATACTTGACTCTCAATTCCAGAACGGCACAATAACTCTGAACTGCGATAGCAAGGACATTGGTTCTGCCTCTTTCAGTTCCAGTTCCGGTAGAGCGACTGTGTGGTTGTCCCCGCCATCAGGCAGCTATAACACATGTTCGGTTGATATCAAATCAAATGGAGAAACTGCATCTGCCAGCTTGGGACCGCTTTCCATAACCAGCTCCAGTGCCGGTGCGACAACTATAGAGTTTTCTGATAAGGATAGAATAGCCTCTGTGGCTGCAGATTCGCAGGGCTCATTCAGTGTGCAGGCAACCATTGCATCGGACATAAAGGCTGGCAACTATGCGGTAACTGCAATCCAGAATAACCTAGCAGGATTTGAGCAGGTTTCTGTAACGGCTTTACCTTCATCCACCACCACAACGACGAGCAATCAGACTTCAACATCTACAACCAGCACTACTACTAATGTGTCTGCTGCGTCAGTACAGAATTCTTCCAATTCAGGTCCAAGTCTAATTTCAGGCTCAAACTCAAATGTCTCTTCGGTACTGAATTCTTCGTCTCTTGCACAAATTCTGCGTAACAATTCACAGACAACCGGAACCAATACGACCGCAGGACAAACATCAAACGCGACAGTCCAGCTGAACAACTCTACTGCAAGCCCCGGAACACAGATAACAGTCAGCGGGCACGGCTTCAGGCCTGCATCGCAGGTTCAGATATTTATCAACAACGTCCAGATTACAAACGTGATAACAAACATTGAAGGATCATTTAACAGCGTAATTGTGGTTCCTGCAAGTATCAGTGCTGGGTCTGCACAAGTGCAGGTCAGGTCTGGACAGACAAATATTACGCAAAACGTGACTGTGGTGTCTCAAACAAACCAGAACACAGGACCTGCCACAGTATCGTTTGAATCAATTTCAGCAGCCGATAGCTCTTCTCTCACTGGAGCCCCGGTAACTGTCTTTGATACAAGCACAGGCCAAGTAGTAGGATCGGGCAAGACCCCGCTCAAGCTGGATCTGTCAGGAGGGACATATTCCGTGTTCTATTCCAATTTTAACAATTACCAGTTTGCATCAGCTTCGCCGGGACAGTGGACCAGGGTAAATGACGGAGGAGCGGGCATTCTTACTGTGCAGGCAGGACAGACATTTACTGTGACTGCGACATACAACCAAGCTTCTCCACCAAGTCCACCTCCTGTATCACCCAGCAATTCCATGACACTGAATTCAATAGATACGAGCGGTAACCAAATTCGGGGCATGTTTGTAACAGTATACGACTCGTCTGGCAAAAAGATTGATCAGGGCTTTACGCCTCTGACAGTCCAAGGTCTGGCTGCGGGAACATACCCAATATTCTTCGCTAACTTTGCAAACTTGATATTCCAGACAGCAGTACCTGGCACTTGGGTGCAGACTCCGTACGGCGGGTCAGGGTTGGTAAGCATTGTCAATACCGGCCAGAGCCAAAACATCGCAGTTACAGCAGTATATGCAAGGACATCTGCCCAGCCTCAGGCCTTTAACTTGAACGCTCCGCTTGACATCAAAGGATACATCTACACCGTAACTTCAAATCAGACCACTCCACAGGGTCCATTAGTAATCTCTGGTCTGTTTACGTTAAAAGTAGATAGCGCCGGCACACCAGGGTCGGCTTCGTTCTCTGCTCACCTTGTATCTGCTCGCGACGATGCCAACTTGAACGTCAGGCTTGACTCGCAGGCAAGCAGGGACGAACATACTCTGCAGATTGCAAACTTTAAGACAAAGCTTGCCCAGCCAATAGGCCCGCAGGAATTTGTGGTCTATGGTACGGCTGATCTTCTGCGGGACGGAAACCTGTACTCTGGCGGAGAGGACATCATGATACTTGTCTCAGGCGGAACAAACCAGTCGCCGACAAATGTGCAAGCACAGTTCCTTGGCAAGCAGGCAAACTCTGCAGCTGATTGGCTTGGAGACCTATTTGGAGTTGTCACCGATGGGTTCCACTAGCCAACAGACCATACGAGATTCATTTCGTCAGGCCTGATTTTTCTTTTGCTTGTCTTTTTTCAGTCATTCTCCGTTGCAGTCTGGTTCTCTTCTTGTACTGCAAGCTGAAGGACGAAGGTTAATCAGAAAAATCAGCAGCAGGTGCAAAATAAGGCCCGCTGCGTAACTAAACTTTAAATCTGCTGCAAATTAAAGTCGGTTGCATTGAAGGATATCGCGCTCATAAAGCTTGGTGGCTCTGTGATTACCTTCAAGGACAGACCACTTGAAGCAAATACAAAGGCAATACGCGATATCTGTATCGCTCTTGCAGGCCTCAAGGAAATCCCGTTTATCATAGTACATGGTGGCGGGTCGTTTGGGCATTACTGGTCAGTAAAGTATGACATGCACACCAAGCCGGCGCCCTACGACTCACGTGGCGTCGCAGTTGTGCACGAATCAATGGTTGCACTCAACCAGATTATCGTCAATGCCATGTTAGAGCATGGCATGAACCCATACGGCCTCCCGCCTTCATCTTTTACTTCCAGCCGCAGGCCGATAAAGTCAGGAATAGCAGCACTTGCGACAATGGCTGCAAATGGAGTTATCCCTGTAACATTTGGAGACATGGTTCACATTAAGGATGCAAGTTATTCAATTTTCTCAGGAGACTCTCTGATGTCGCTCATTGCAGGACAGATCAAGCCGTCCAGAGTAATATTTGCAACAAATGTTGACGGGATATACCAAGATATGCACAGCAAAAAGCTGGTGGCTGAAATAGAACTGCAAAATGGAAGCGCCAAGACGGGCTCAGCCGATATTGGATTTGGCCCTGCCGGAACAGATGTCACTGGCGGCATGAAGAGAAAAGTTGCAGAAGCTGCAAAGATAGCTTCTCTTGGCATGGATGTAATGCTGGTAAACGGCCTTGAGCCTGCGCGCATAGTAGATGCAGCAAGAGGGAAAAAGGTGGTCGGCACGCGCATTAAAGGGCTCCTAAGTAGCTAGAAGTCAGGGTCTGATATGCGAATGGAAAACAAAATAAAGAGAGGCGCAAAAGGAACAACAGATAAAGTGGAGATGGGACAACTCTAACTTGCCTGACGCATCGGACCTGCCTGCTGATATTGAAATAATAAAGCAGCGTAAAAAAGACGGTATAGAGATCCCGCTCCAAAAAAATGTCCAAGCAAGGGCAACATCAAACTATCTAGAACATGTCAGGCTTGTGCATAATGCGCTGCCAGAAATCGATTATGACGATATTGACACATCTACTACTTTTCTTGGCCACAGGTTCTCGGCTCCGATTATAATAGACTCGATGACGGGCGGGACACCCGAAGCTACCATAATAAATGGCAGGTTAGGTGAGCTTGCTGAAAAGTACGGCTTTGGTATGGGGCTTGGGAGTCAGAGAGCAGGCCTCAAAAGCAGCGACTTGGCTGAGACATATTCCATAGCAAGAAAGAATGCCCCTCATGCATTTCTGATAGCAAATATAGGCGGCGCCCAGCTTGCCAAGGGCCTGAGCATAGACGATGCCCGCAAGATAGTTCAGATGGTAAAGGCCAATGCTATCGCAGTGCACCTCAATCCGCTGCAAGAGCTTGTGCAGCCAGAAGGCGAGCCCCGGTACAGAGGAGTATTGAAAAAAATCGCCGAGCTTGCCAAAGAGGTGCAGGTTCCGGTCATAGTCAAAGAAGTAGGCTCAGGAATCTCTAGAGAGGTGGCGATTAGGCTGGAGATGGCCGGCGTGTCTGCAATCAATGTCGCAGGCGCAGGCGGTACAAGCTGGGCAGCTGTTGAAAAATTGCGGGCAGAATCTGCAAGAAACGGTCCGAAATCTCACCTTGGCGATATGTTCTGGGACTGGGGCATACCTACGGCGCAGAGCCTTCTTGAGGTGGCAAGGTCAGTCAAGATACCGATTATTGCATCGGGTGGACTTCGTAGTGGCCTTGAAGTAGCCAAGTGCATCGTCCTTGGTGCAAGCATGGCTGCAATGGCTTATCCGTTTCTCCGCCGCGCATCAGAATCAAGGGAATCTCTCTTTGCGTTTGCAGATACAATACTGTCAGAACTCAAGAGCAGCATGTTCTTGACGGGCTCCGGCAGCATTGCCGCACTGAGAAGCTCAAGATATATATTGACAGGCGCTTTAGCACAGGAGGTAGCTACCAATGAAGGCAGGCAACATTCGAGATGAGCTGGAATCGTATGCATCTGCGGTAAACGAGTTCATACTCTCTAACCTTCATGGTAAACCGAAGGAACTCTACCAGGCATCTGCTCACTATATCAGCAGCGGTGGCAAGAGGCTTAGGCCCTTTATGGTAATCAAAAGTGCAGAGATGTTTGGAGCTGACATCAAGCGCGCCCTGCCAGCTGCAGCCTGCATTGAGCTTGTGCACAACTTTACACTTGTCCATGACGATATTATGGATAATGACGATCTGCGCCACGGCGTTCCTACTGTCCACAAGTGCTACGGTATGCCGCTTGCCATACTCTCGGGTGATATTCTGTTTTCAAAAGCGTTTCAGATTCTGGTTATCCATGGCAGAAAGTCCGGGATTGCCGATAAGGCAATCTCTGATATTGTCTCTCGTGTCGCAACAGCCTGCATAAACATCTGCGAGGGTCAGGCCATTGATGTTGACGTATCTTCAAGCTCCAAGTTCCCAAGTGAGTCTCAGTACATCAGCATGATAGGCAAAAAGACCGCATCGCTGTTTGAGGCATCGTGTGCTCTGGGAGCACTCTCTGCGCCTTCACATCGTACTGGCACAGACGATGTTATTAACCTGGCATCTTTTGGAAGGAACATTGGCATTGCCTTCCAGCTCGTAGATGACCTTATCGGTGTAATCGGGGACACAAAGCTCACAGGCAAGGCAGTGGGCAACGACATAAGAGAAGGCAAGAAAACATATCCGATTCTCCTTGCGCTCAAGAATTCTAAAAATGATGACCGTGACAAGATCCTCAAAGTGTTTGGATCAAAATCCGCCTCAAGTTCGGACCTCCGTGAGGCTGTCAGGGTAATTTCAGACATTGGCATAGACGATGCGGTAAGAAGCGCCGCCAGAGAATACATGGATGAGGCCCTAAAGTGGATCGAAGAATACGACGATTCACCAGCAAAGCGGGCACTCCAATCTTCTGCAAACTTTGTTGTAGAGAGGAGCCTGTAGACGCAAGTGTCAATTGATGAAGGCACAGAGAAGCTAATCAAAGTCATTGCCCTCAAAAATGCCATAGAACATGGCGGCAAGGCACAGCTGGATGCTGTTATTTCCAAACTTATGGGCTCAAGACCAGAACTCCGGGCCAAGATAAAGCAGATTGTTGCAGACATGTCTGCTCTGGTAAGAGAGGTCAACTCTATGACACTGGAGGCGCAGAGGGCCCTCATGGCAGACCTTGCGCCTGAACAGGGTTCGAAAGAGAAAGAGAAGGAGAAGGAAAGGCACGATGCTTCGCAGCCGCACCTTCCTCCACTTGAAGGAGCAGTTGGGGGCCAAGTTGTAACTCGTTTTCCGCCAGAGCCAAACGGCTACCCGCATATAGGGCACGCCAAAGCTGCGATAATCGACGAAGAGTATGCCAGAATGTACAGCGGCCGTCTTGTATTGCGCTTTGACGATACAAACCCGCTGAAAGAAAGGGCAGAATATTACGATGCCATCCGCGAGGGTCTGGAATGGCTCGGTGTAAAGCCTGATCTTGAAAAAAATACCTCAGACGACATTAGCCTTTTGCACAGCTATGGAAGAAAGCTGATTGAGGCTGGAGGAGCGTACGTATGCACATGCAGCACCGATAGAATCCATGACCTCCGGGGCAAGGGCCTTCCATGTGAATGCCGGTCCGAATCTGCCGATATACTTGAGAGGACAGACAAGATATTTGGAGGCTCGTACAGGCAGAACGAGGCAATAATCAGATTCAAGGGTGACATGTCTGACCCAAATACTGCCATGAGAGACCCAACACTATTTAGAATAATAGAGGGCAATCATCCCCTGCTTGGTGACAAGGTAACGCTCTGGCCCACATATGACTTTGCGGCCCCAATTGAAGACAGCCATGACGGAGTGACACATGCAATGAGGACAAAAGAATATGAGCTGCGAAACGAGCTTTATTTTGCAATTCTGGACCGGCTTCAGCTTCGAAAGCCCCGGTTGCTTGAGTTTTCCAGGCTTGAGTTTGATGGGCTTCCTGTTTCAAAGAGAAAGATTACGCCTCTGGTTCAGGAGGGAATACTATCCGGCTGGGATGACCCGCGGCTGCCTACACTTGCGGCGCTCAGAAGAAGGGGCTTTGTGCCACAGGCCATACGAAGGTTTGTGCTATCTCTTGGATTGACTCTGGCAGACACAAAGCCGCCTTTTGAGACGCTCGAGGCATTCAACAGAAAGATAATCGATCCTCTGTGCATGAGGCTTTACTTTGTTCCAGATCCTGTCGAAGTAAAGGTCCTAAATGTCACGCCAGCTAAGGCCGTGCTGAAAAACCACCCTGTCTTGGATCTTGGCAGCAGGACTGTTGGCGTCTATGATTCTGTCTATATATCAGGAAAGGACGCAGAAGGTCTCAAGGC